>OBYG01001379.1_pt1 | contig 10272 bp, 13 predicted proteins | sample 1538201 | NCBI WGS metagenome assembly OBYG01 (sample SAMEA2580177, study PRJEB22360) | human gut metagenome | biome: human gut; feature: human-associated habitat; material: faeces | place: Denmark | collected 2008/2010 | reverse complement strand
AAACTGGTTGCCCTCACGGAATCCGCGCACCAGCTCCTCAATCGCCTGCGGCTGGTCTCCGGTCGGCTTGTATTTGGAATGTAATTTGAAATGATCCACTTGCAAATCTCCTTTTATGTTCTCATAAAAAATAGAAAGCGCCCTTTCCCGGCTGTGCAGTACATGTCCGGAAAATCTTTGATGCTGCAAATCGGAAATTACCAACGCTTCATGTTCTTCTCAAACTTCCCGGTATATGCCTGCTTCAATTCATCTGCCGTAATTCCGTAACAGAGCATGACATCATTGTAGTACATAAGAACATCTGCCATTTCCTCAACCAGATCTTTTCTCAATTCTTCCTGTGTCAGGGCATTCACTGCACCATGCTTTTTGACAATATCAATCACTTCACCTATTTCGCCAACCATCCAAAGCATCTTGTTCTGTCCTGTTTCCGGACAGATCGGTTCCCATCTGTCCTTGTACTTATCCTGCAAGCTTCTCTGCATTTTCTGCATTTCGTTTATACTAAAATCTTCCATACCACATTCCTCCCCTGAAATAGTTCTGCAAATCAGAAATTTTCACTTTTTTGCAGCTTAATAAGCTGAACCTTGCCATCCATTTTAACATCCTTGGCAACAAAATCATACTTCTCAAACAATGAAATTCTGCAAGCGGAAAATTATACCGTTATTTCAACCTGATTTTCCTCTATTGCAACAACACAGCTTTCATAATAGTCATCGCCTGTTGTGCGTGGACCACTGTCGACCGGATATCCTGCTTCTTCCAGTTTCATTATCAATTCATCCACTTTTTCTTTACTGCCGACGCTGAAAGCAATATGGATTAGACCTGTTCGGTTAAGTGTTTTCTTCATATCCTCCATATCCGGCTTATTCATTATCTCAAGTCTCGAACCGCCCTCAAAAGCAAGAAAATATGGCCTGATTTTTCAGTCTATCTCTCGTTCCAACAGCCCCTAACAATCATGATTTTTCCGATTCTGCAAACTTGAATTTCATGCGCTATTTGTTTATCAACCATTCCATAGTTTCAAAATTCAAATATAGTTCTATTTCTTTTCCCCATGTCAAAAATTCAAAACAACTGATTTTTAAAATATTCTCTCTCCATTCAACAAATTTCAAATTATCAGCATTAATGGGAAGAACTATGTTTTCCATATCGCTAATCTTAGTATTTGCAAACATCTCAATGCCATAGCCGTCTGTAACTAAAATTTTTCCAAATGGTGTGACTGTTATATCTACATATTCTGGTTGTGAATAATATTCCATAATTTCACCACCATAAATATCTAGCACATACATATAATCAGAAGTCAAAACAACAATAATTCCTAATGTTGTAGAACAAGATACCCCTCTATATTTACCTCTAAATTCACCACACCAAATATCATCTTCTTCGGTAAATTTTATCCATGTCCAATCAGTTGAATTCCATGGACTTTTTATATCATAAATTTTTTCAATATATTCCCCTGAATATGGTTGTTGAATATAATCTGCTCTAAAAATCATTTAAACGCATCTCCAAAATACCGATTTTTATTGCTAACAAGCAGACATTATCTTTCATATAAAATATGTAAATCTCCATCAACAAATCCAATACCTATTGCTTGATATTTTTTTAAACTTCCAGCATATTTCCCAAAAGAAAGGTATTCATTCAATAAATCAATAAAAAATGTTTCCATTGATTTCCAATCACTTTCACGCTCTATCATAAAAGGATTATCTCTTGTAGCAAATACTTCATCACAAGCCCAATCGTCATTATCCCTATCGAATGAAAATGTGCCGACTAATTCAATAGACCATTTATTATCTGTATCTTCATATAAATTAAAGTTAATCGCTTTTATTTCACTATTCAATTCATTCTTTAAGATCAAATCTAACCATTCAAAGAAATCTTTGTTGTTTTTATTCGGTTTTAATTTATCAAATAATCCCATACTTCGACCTCCACAAATATCGATTTCTCGATTTCAAAAACTAGAAGTTATCTTTTTCTTCCTAAATATCGGCATACTTTTGATTTGTATTGCAGGTACTCATTTCCAAATGCTTCTATCAAAAAATCTTCCTCTACATTGACTATCTGTAAATGAAAAAATACCACTGCAAAACCTGTGGCAAAGCAAAGGAACCAATTAAAGAACGAAAACAATATTCCTATATACATTAAATCAAAACCCAAAAATGCAGGATTTCTGCTAATAGAATAGATGCCCGTTGTTACCAAATTGGTCTTTTCTTCTTTTTGCACACCTGCTCTCCAATTCTCCTTCATCTGTGTAACAGAAACAATAAAAGCAAGTACACCGAACATTGTTATTACAACTCCTGTAAATTGCAACACAATATGTGCTGTTTCCGAATAAAAAACAATACTGATAATCTGTATTACAGGAAGCAAATATGTGATTATTTTAAGAGCTACTTCTATAAATTTGACAAATCCCTCTTTTCCTTTTCCTAATTGGTCTGTCTTTATGCCTTGCTTTTTCTGACTAATCAGCTTTGCAAAATAGCAGATGTAGAACACTGCCATCAGTGAAATTGTAACAATTTTTATTATCATCGTGTACCTCCAAATTCCGATTTCTCAATTCCAAAAACTGGAATTGTTCTGCTTAGTTTGGCAACTCGCTTTCTTCAACGGGAACTGCCTCTAAGTCAGTGTTGCTCCAATAAGAGCTAATATCTGCACTTGTAAAGTATTCAAAATTATCTGTGGAAGATTTCAGATTGCCTGTCTTTACTCCATCGCAGCCATAAATCAGTTCATAACTTGTTCCATCAGAAAGGTTAAATCTGAAACTGGTTATCTCTGCTCCAGCGGTTTCCTCTACTTCTTTGAGTTCCAGGGATAGCCCCTCAAACATATCATACAAGTTCTTTATGGTTTCTTCGGCAACAATGACCTTCTTTTCTGCTGACACAGGTGCTCCAACAAAGTGATACATTTCTATATTTTCAACATCACCTACCTCAAAAGGTAAATCAATATTGACTGTCTTGTTGTTGCACCCAACCAAGCCAAGCACACAAACCACTGCTAAAACTAATGCTATCAACTTTTTCATACAATCAACCTCCTTCGTCAAATTCCGATTTATCCCTCTGCCCCATGCTTACATTGCTCTTCTTCCCCCTCAAGTTCCTGCAACGCATGATAATAATTTTCCATCCACGCTGCCTGTTCCCGCGCTTTTAACGCTTCTGAATCCTCCTCCTCGATGTCCTCAGGCCACTCTTCTCCTTCTTGTAATCCCTGCATAAGCAACCAGTTGTGAGGCATTTGAAATTGAAGTATTTCTCCCAGATCACTTTCCAACGTAACCGCTGTCATCATCGGCTCGCCCGGCAAGCGTTCCTCATCTCCATCATCCATTTCGTCCATTCGTTGTATTGTCCACATTTCAAAGTTCCTCTATCCCAGTGATAAGCCCCTCAAAAATATCACGTTCATATTACGCTCCGGCAAAAGTCCGGGAAACCTCCGGTTCCCCGGACTCGCGAGCGCGTTCACATGGCGCATATCCGTCTGCCGCATGCAAGCATACGCAGCCATCTCTGTTCATACCCGCAGTGCTCGTCCGAAAAATCATAGATTTTCCGGACTGACGGGCATTCGCCCTATCATCCGCAACATCTGCGATATATAGCCTGCAAGCAGACATATATCGCAGCCGTCACGTCTGGCACTGCTCATTGCATATGCACATTATATCACATCTTTTTTTAATTGCAAACAAATGTTCGCTTTTGTTATAAAAAGAGTTCTCTCCACAGAATGCATTTTCTTATAAAGCAGGAAAAGACACCCATCCACTTCGTACATATCACTTTGTACAAGTAAACAGGTGCCTTTTTCCCAACCAGCGATCCTGAAACGATCGCGCTATTTCTTCTTTTGTTATCCGTTATTTATATGAGAAAGTCTTTGCTTCCCACAAAACGCAATGATAAAGTCAGTAACACAATTACTGCTTATCCATGCTCGCTACGATCGCATCCGCAAGTGCCTCAAGCTGTCCTTCCTGCTCCGGTGCCATCGCCGATTTTATGGTGATCTGTGTATCCAGGATCGTCACATTTTTCAGTTCCGCCAGCTTTTCTCTCATCTGCTTTGCCGTCGGTGCCCAGGTGCCGTTCTCCATCAATGCTACGGTCTTGTTCTGGACGGCAAGCGCTTTCATGTCGGCGAGCAGGTTCTCCATCACCGGATAGATGCCTCCGTTGTAAGTCGGCGCCGCAAACACCACATGGCTTGCGCGGAAGATCTCACTGATGAGCTCCGACACATGGGTGTTCGAGACATCATAAACGGCAATCTTCTTCACGCCCTTTGCCGCAAGTCTTCCTGCAAGCGCATCCGCCGCCGATGCCGTGTTACCGTACATGGTTGCATACAGAATCACAACCGCCTGATCCTCCGCCTCATAGGTGCTCCACTTCTGATATTTTTCCAGAATATAGCCCAGATTCTCCCTCCAGATCGGTCCGTGGAGCGGGCAGATCACTGCGATCTCCAGCCCGGAGGCTTTCTTTAACAATGCCTGCACCGATGCACCGTACTTTCCGACAATGTTCGTGTAATATCTTCTGGCATCATCCAGCCAGTCGCGGTCAAAATCGACTTCATCCGCAAAAATATTGCCGTTCAATGCGCCAAACGTTCCGAATCCGTCCGCAGCAAAAAGCACCTTGTCCTTCTCATCATAGGTTACCATTACCTCCGGCCAGTGTACCATCGGCGCCATCACAAAGTGCAATGTATGCGCACCGGTTGCAAGCGTATCTCCCTCTTTTACCGTCACGGCTCTCTCCGCGAAATCCGTTCCGAAGAACTGTTTTATCATTCCAAATGTCTTGGTGTTTCCGACCACCTGCACTTCCGGATAACGGCGCACCAGATCCCCGATCATCGCACAGTGATCCGGTTCCATGTGATTGACAATCAGATAATCCAGTTTCCGTCCGTCGAGCACATGCTCCAGATTTTCAAAAACCTGCCCCGCCACGGACGCATCGACTGTATCCAAAAGTACCGTCTTCTCATCCAATAATACATAAGAGTTGTAGGATACCCCGCGCGGAATTGGAAATATATTTTCAAACAGCGCCAGTCTTCTGTCACTGGCTCCAACCCAAACAATATCCTCAGTCACTTTTCTTACGTTGTACATAGTGTTCCTCCTTCTGTCCGGCAGTCTGCCGTCTCATATTCTACCTGTTTGGTATGAATTATAAATCAGATTTCTGGAAATTGCCACCCAAAAATGCACTCTGTATGTATTTTTCTGCATACAGATGAAAATATGCAAAAAGAGCATTCCCGGCAAAAATTATCTACCTGAAATGCTCTCTCTTCCTTATGCTGTTCTGTCGACTTTTCTGCCGGATAAACAGCGTTCTGCCGTCCGCCCGTCATTGCAGTCTGCCGTTTGCAGCACTCCTACTGCGCTGCGTTTCTGCCGCAGCACTGCTTGTACTTCTTGCCGCTTCCACACGGACACGGATCGTTCGGATATACCTTTGCCGCAGCACGCTTCTTCGGCGTGTTCGTCGCAGACTCATCCTTGTTCGTTCCGGTCACTTTCGCTACCTGCTCACGCTCAACCTTCTGCTCAATCTTCACATGATACAGTAGCCGGATCGTATCCTCCTGAATGCTCGCCGTCATCTCGTCGAACATGTCAAATCCTGCCATCTTGTACTCGACAAGCGGATCTCTCTGTCCGTAGGACTGCAGTCCGATACCCTGACGAAGCTGATCCATATCATCAATGTGATCCATCCACTTGCGGTCGATCACCTTCAGGAGAACGACACGTTCAAGTTCACGGAACTGCTCCGGCTCAGGGAACTCCGTCTCCTTCGCCTCATACAGCTTCACTGCACGCTCCTTTAACAGATGCTTCAGTTCCTTATTATTCTTAACGCTGTCCACGTCCTCCGGCGTCACTGCCTGCATCGGAATCATGGAGAGGATCAGCTGGTTCAGTTCATTCAGATCCCACTCTTCCTTCGGAATATCAGAAGAAATACAGGTATCTACACAATTTTCCACACGATCCGTGATCATCTTGAAAATCGCATCGCGCATGTTCTCTCCGTCCAGTACGCGGCGGCGCTCCTTGTAGATAATCTCTCTCTGATCGTTCATAACCTGATCATACTCAAGAAGATTCTTTCTGATACCGAAGTTGTTGCCCTCGATCTTCTTCTGCGCTTTCTCAATCGCAGATGTCAGCATCTTATGCTGGATCTGCTCACCTTCCGGAACACCGAGTGCATTGAAAATGTCCATCAGCTTCTCAGAACCGAACAGACGCATCAGATCGTCTTCAAGAGAAATGAAGAACTGGGACTCACCCGGATCTCCCTGACGTCCGGAACGACCGCGCAGCTGGTTATCAATACGTCTGGATTCATGACGCTCTGTACCGATGATCTTCAAACCGCCTGCAGCCTTCGACTCATCATCCAGCTTAATATCGGTACCACGTCCTGCCATGTTGGTCGCGATCGTCACCGCTCCATGCTGTCCGGCACCGGCTACAATCTCAGCCTCTTTTTCATGGAACTTTGCGTTCAATACCGTATGCGGAATTCCCTCGCGCTTCAGCATGCCGCTGATCAGCTCGGAAGTATCGATATTGATGGTACCGACAAGTACCGGCTGTCCCTTTTCATGGGATTTTACCACTTCCTCCACAACCGCCTTGTATTTTTCATTCTTTGTCTTGTATACAACATCATGATGATCGATACGGGCGATCGGGCGGTTGGTCGGGATCTCGACGACGTCCATGCCGTAGATGTCGCGGAACTCCTTCTCCTCCGTCAATGCGGTACCGGTCATACCTGCTTTCTTCTCAAACTTGTTAAAGAAGTTCTGGAATGTGATCGTTGCCAGAGTCTTGCTCTCTCTCTTGACCTTCACATGCTCCTTCGCCTCAATCGCCTGATGAAGTCCGTCTGAATAACGGCGTCCCGGCATGATACGTCCGGTAAACTCATCGACGATCATAACCTGGTCGTCCTTCACCACGTAATCCTGGTCGCGGAACATCAGGTTGTGTGCGCGCAGCGCCAGAATAATGTTATGCTGAATCTCCAGATTCTCCGGATCAGCCAGGTTCTCTATCTTGAAGAACTGCTCAACCTTCTTCACACCATCCTGTGTCAGGCTGACCACCTTATCCTTCTCGTTTACGATGAAGTCTCCGGTCTCCTCCTGCTCCACGCCCATGATAGCATCCATCTTGGAGTACTCCGGCATATCCTCACCGCGCTTCATCTGGCACGCCAGAATATCGCATGCCTCATACAGTCTGGTGGATTTGCCGCTCTGTCCGGAAATGATGAGCGGTGTACGCGCCTCATCAATCAATACCGAGTCGACCTCATCGATGATGGCAAAATGCAGTCCGCGCTGCACCAGCTGTTCCTTATAGATTACCATGTTATCACGCAGATAATCAAAGCCAAGCTCATTGTTTGTCACGTAGGTAATGTCACAGTTATAAGCATCCCGGCGCTCATCATTCGTCATCTCGTTCAAAACCACAGAGCGGCTGTCACTCCAAGGAATTCATAGAGCGGGCCCATCCACTCAGAGTCACGCTTTGCCAGATAGTCGTTGACTGTGACGATGCACACGCCCTTGCCCTCAAGTGCATTTAAGTATGCCGGCAGTGTCGATACCAGAGTCTTACCTTCACCGGTCTTCATCTCAGCGATACGTCCCTGGTGGAGAATGATACCACCAATAATCTGCACACGATAATGCTCCATGCCGAGCACACGCTTCGCCGCCTCACGCACCGTCGCATATGCCTCCGGAAGAAGATCGTCCAGCGTCTCGCCGTTCTCCAGTCTCTCCTTATATTCCTTCGTCTTGTTCTTTAATTCTTCATCGGAAAGTGCTCCCATCGCCTCGCGGTAAGATTCCACCTTGTCGACAAGCGGGTAAATCCGCTTTAACTCACGCTCGCTGTGGGTTCCGAAGATCTTCGTTATTGCACTCATAAAAAGCTCCTACTCCTGTTTTTACACAAAACTGTGTCAAAATCCATTCTCCTGCGGGACTCCTGCAAAAGGGTATGACCCCGCACAATATTGTTATTGTAACACTTTTCCAGCACCACCACGATAAAAACAGGCGTAAAAGAATTGTAAATTTTTTATTAACTGCCGCTTTACTGCAAATTTTTCTTGCACACTTCCGGTTCCATGTTATACTCAAAAGTGATCTGAACGATATATTTTTTCAATAAAGGAGGATTTCAAAATGACATACACATATAAGACCAAGGGCACCTGCTCCACACAGATTGATCTTGAATTAGAGGGCAACATCGTGCATAATGTAAAGTTCACCGGCGGCTGCAACGGCAATCTTCAGGCGATTCCGAAGCTCGTCGAGGGTCTTACCGTTGAGCAGGTTGAGGAGAAAATCGGCGGCATCTCCTGCAACGGACGCCCGACTTCCTGCGGCGATCAGCTGGCTAAGGCCTGTCGCGAAGCCTACGAGGCATCCAAGCAGGCGTAAGGAAACACCTGTAAACGCAAAACGCGCCTGTCCCGGGACAGGCGTATTGATTTTTGTGGACTAAGTTGCAGGAGTAGAAACCGAGCGCTCAATGTTCCGGCTGTAACGGAGGCGGCATTTCTAATCGCAAACTCCGCCCCTGCCAGAAGCGGCCGGAACATAAGATGCTCTGATTTTTTGCATAATAAAACGTCCCCGGCATTTTCCGTCTCTGTCTCCGCCCGGCTCCGTCAGATCTGCGTTACGTCGGGGTCTGCAGAATCGGCTGGATCTGTTTGCCGGCGAGCGCCGCCTCGATTGTGTCCGGCAGGAGCTCCATTTTTGCGATCATGGAGTTCGGCTTGCTCTTGCAGTTGTCCTGCCCGAACGGAACGAAATAAATATTTTTCATATTCATCAGCATTCCAATATTCTTAAAGCTGGCGCCGAGCGCATCGTTCGTCGAGATGGCAATCACAAGCGGCTTACCGTTGCGCATATGCGCCTTGGTCGCCATCAGCACCGGCGTATCCGTGATTCCGTTGCAGAGTTTTGCCGCCGTATTTCCGGTGCAGGGCGCAATGACCATGATGTCCAGAAAATTATTCGGTCCGATCGGCTCCGCCGCACAGATGGTACGGATGCCCTCATTTCCGGTAATCTCGCAGATTCCGTCCACATAATCTTTCGCACTTCCGAACCGCGTGTCACACGTCTGCGCATTAAATGAAAAAACCGGCACCACATTGGCGCCCATATCGCACAGCCGCTGTATTTCTTTTCTTGCTTTCGCAAACGTACAAAACGAACCGGTAATTCCAAGCCCGATATTATAATTGGAAAAATCCATCACATTTCATGCTCCTTTCGCACGAATCTCTCCACCGCCCGGTCCAGAATATAGGCGCTCTCCTTCGGCGCATATTTTCCCGGAAGTCCAAGTGCCAGATCCGCACGGATGCCGCACTCTCTGGCGCAGGCAAAATCCGTACCGCCCGGTTTGGACGCGATGTCTAAAATATATGCATCCCGCGGCAGTTCGCGGATGATCGCACCTGTAACCACAGGTGCCGGAACCGTGTTGACCAGCATTGCCGCCCCCATCGCTTCCTCCGGTCCAAACGCAAAATCCGCGGCATAAAATCCATCCTTCTTGGCAAGTTTGCGCACTTCCCTTCTTCTTGCCAGGACTGTCACGCGCGCGCCGAGCGCTTTCAGCCTCGCAGCCACCGCTCTGCCGCAGCAGCCGTAACCGGTGACGATAATTTTTGCCTCCTCAATGTTATAAGGGCTGTGGTTCACAAGCTCCGCGATCACGCCCTCCGCCGTCGCCACTGCATTTTCTTCCGTCACAATCTCATCTCCCATAAAATCCAGATAGTGAATGTCCCGGCGCTCCAAAAGCTCCTGCTGTTCTGTGGAGAAGCAGCCTCCAAGCACCAGCGTATCGTTCGTCAGGTTTTTATTCAATATATCGTTCAGCATTTTCTGTTCCGGTATCTTTGTCACCGGAATCGGAAGGATCAGCATATCCGCCTCCGCCAGAAAACTTTTCAACTTCTCGAGCTGTTCTTTTACCGTCCCGCTGTTTCTGATATCCAGGCAGCGTACGTTGAGTCCTCTTTTGGTCATAATCTCCGCCAGATAGACCTGGCGCATGTCACTGATGAGAAGTATGGTCTGTCTATTCATAGAATTACGCTCCCTTCT
>OBYG01001376.1_pt1 | contig 10303 bp, 10 predicted proteins | sample 1538201 | NCBI WGS metagenome assembly OBYG01 (sample SAMEA2580177, study PRJEB22360) | human gut metagenome | biome: human gut; feature: human-associated habitat; material: faeces | place: Denmark | collected 2008/2010 | reverse complement strand
GGAACAGCGGTACTGCATCACCGGAATGGTGGTTCAAAATCGCCCGGAATACTCAATTGCGTTTTGATACAATAAACATAGCGTCCTCCTTTAAATTTTATCCACATACAGAATCGTCTGATCATAGAACACTTCTATCTCAGACACGTTTCCTGCATAAGCCGTATCATAACAGAACTGCTGGGTGTTGGGCGTTGTCATAGCCCTGGTCAGCGGCGCCAGCTCATCCATTGCAAGATAACGCTCCTTGTTGCAGTAGACCACCATCCGGTCAGAGGAACCGTCTGCCGCAGCTCCTTTACACCATGCAGTCGCGCCGATAAATAGATCTGATCCGTTCTGCTTAGCTACGTTGTTCTCCAGAAGGAAGGCAAGAATCGTCTTTTCTGCCAGCTCCGTTACCTTCGTAGTAGCCAGATAATTGTACTGCTCATACGGCATGATAATGTGGTTTGGAATTGCATCCAGGTCATACTCAGCAGCAGCCCAGGCAGTCAGAATCGCTGCATTAATATCGGCTAGGATCTGATCCGGAGTTTTATCAGCAAATTTTGTGCTGCTTCCTGTTCCGGATGCAGAGGCGTCTGTAATCACCACGTCTGGGTTATTTACAAGGCCGGTTGTCTCGTAGGTCTTAAAACCTACATAGGTGTTCTCATCCATGTGCTTATCATAGGCCATTCGAAGCCCGTCTCTGAGCAGGGCGTCCATATTCCTTCCGGTCATGTTTCCGCGCTGCATATCAATCCACTGCACGCGGGTTCCTGCGGCAATCATATGGGCTTTATAAAGTCCCTTGGAAAAATCTGCCTGTACCATCGGAATACCGTTTGCAGAAGCTCCTGTGATAAGGCCCTCTCCTGAACCTCCGGTTACCCCATAGCCTACCTGCATGGCAGACACGGTCTCAGCCCATCCTCCCCCGACGCGGACCGGAATGTCTCTGCTGTATGTAAAGCTGGTAAGCGGAGTGCGTACCAGCATATCTCTCTTTTCCAGCTCAGACGTTAAAAAAGCCTGCCCAGATGCAATTCCTGCTGCATCCATTGCAAAGGCTTTTACCTGGCCGCTGGAGGCCATGCCTAAATTCGCTGTTCCTACGTTTTTAAATGCCATATCTTACCTCCTACGCATTGGCTCTCGTTAAAATGATCAATTCCGCTACGCCGTTTCCATCTGCCTGGCCGCCCCACTGGCAGTTCCCCAGCATAGTAGTCTTTCCATCGTCGTTTTCAGCCTCAAATCCTCCAATCACACAGTTTGGATAGGATTCATTGACTGCAGTCCGGATATACACGGCTCCGCCCAGAGACGGCGTGCTCCTCTGGCAGATGACGTTGACCGATCCGCGCATCAGCACAGGGACTGCGTCGCCGGGCAGATAAGAACCCTCGTTCTGGTTCCGGTAATCCCACGCGCTTTTCACTTCACGGACTGCCACGCCCACAAAGCTGTTCTTCGCGCCTGCAGTTCCCATCACTACCACGCAGCCGTCATTGTCATAGGCCACTCCCAAGCCGAACGGAATGGCTTCCTTTCCTCCTGCTGGCCGTGTATTGACTACCGAATCTGGCTGGCGAGAATAACTGCCGGCATATCCATGCGTCATTGTCTTTCCAATTACCTGTCCCTTCATCTATCTGCTCTCCTTTCCGTAATTAGGGTTGTGTGGATTCAAACGGTCATAGGCAGCCTGAATCTGGTCCAGATCCATTGCAGGATGGCTGTCCGCCGCCTTCTGCGCGTTTTTCTGAGCCGCACCGAGAATCTTAGAAAGATCACTCTCCTGATTCTGCGCTGTCACGCAGCGAAGCAGTGCGTCTGATACAGCCATTCTCTGCTTTTCGTCCTGAATCGCCGCCACTGCCGGACGCATCGTTTTCAGAATCCCTGCTGCCAGAGCCTTATCCAGACTGCAAGCGCCTCCGTCTGCCCCCTCTGCAGGCACTACGCGGGCTTCTGTACCGGTTTCTCCTCCTGGTTCTGTTTCTCCTTCTGTCAGCTTTTCAAGCGCCTCGTCAAAGGGATCCTTTCCCTCCTCCTGCTTTTCAGCAGCCTTTTTTTCTTCCATTCTGGCAAGAACCTTTTCTGCGATGTTGTCAATGAGTGACTCATCCATACCTTCTGACGGAGGATCCTGTTTTTCTTCCCCAGACGTTCCTTCCGCTGGCTTAGAGCCTTCCTCGTCCAGGGCGTCGGCTGTGTCCATAGCCAGCTTTGCAATCTCCTCAGCAGTCTTATCCTTGGCCGCAAGCCCAAACAACTGTAAAAACGTGTGTTTCATACTTCTCTCTTTCATTTCTGGCGTGAACGCCGATGTTTGTATTGAATCTAAAATGGCAGCCCGTTTCCCGGCTCTGCCCCGTTCAACGACTGCCACATGATTCCCTCTGATATTCTTCTGGCTGTAAGTGCCGTCTCCATTGTCGACATAATCGCACTCATAACCACAGCTGATCTCCCTCTTTCCATTCTGAATGGCTTCAATCAGCTCCCTGTCATGGATATGTAAATCCGCCACTATATAATCTGCCCAATCTCCTACCCCTCTCCGGATGTTTTGGGCATGGCCTTTTTCATATAGGCCCACATCGTCCGGTCCTATCAAGTCAGGCGGGTGGTCGTTTGTCGCCGGTTTCCCCTCAAAGGACGCAAGAGCAGCAGAGGAAAATACCTCCTCCGGTTCCCGCCTTACGGTGATAATCTTATCTGCATCCTGGCCTGTCAGCCCAATCTCCCGCCCCATGTATTCCTGCGTCCCAGTTCGAGCAATCGGGACATTTCTGCAAATTAAAAAGCCCTCGCCAGTTTCTATCTGGTTAGGGCTTATGGTGTAACCATAGTATGATATCATTACATTTTACCTCTTACAATCCAGGAATCGACTCCGTGAACTACCCATTGTCTAAAATCAATGAGCTTCCTGCTTCATCGTTCTCGTAACCTACTATCTCCACAGGCGTTGATTCTAACGGTTTAACAACGGGCACTTGATCCCGCTATAACTTTCTCAATGTCATCAATGGTCACACTGATCGTTTCCCAGTCTTTTGGAGAGTTTCCAACGTCAACAATAAATTCCCTATTTTCAAAGGCTTCCACGACAGCCGCTTCCCTGCCGTCCTTTAACAAGACTGTATCATATTGCTTTATTTTCATCTTCCTGCCACTTTTACACTACTGCCCGTAATGTTTTTTTTCATACTCCTTCTCTTGTATTTTTGTTCCTAATAGCCGTGTCAACCACTGCTAACCATTCCATTCGTCCATTCCTCCGTTTAGGTCGCTATATGGACAAGCGCTGCAAATCTTTCGAGCGTACTCTATATCTTTTACTTCTGACAATTCCTTAGTAGAGGATATCTTGAACTCACCTGAAAGGCAGCACAGAGAATCATAACACAAATCTGACGATATGACCTTACGATATACCGGGCAAAAATGATCTGCCTCATAATCAAGATTAGAGCCCATATTTTTTTAATACCTCCATTATTTTATCTGCTTCAGCACCATAATCCTCTTTTTTCCATGCCGTTTTATAAATCCAATCATTTCCATTTTTTGTAACAACCACCATACCTTTTTTACTTACAAAACGCTGACGCTTCCCATTCCACTGGACAAACATACATTTCGCATCAGCCATATAGCTACGCATATTATCATCTGTTATTCCTCGTTCTAACATTCTCCTCATAACATGATAAGGATCATGTTTTCCCTCCGGAAGTATAAAAGCCTGCTTTAAGACTGGAGGAAGCGGGACTCCAACTTTTATCCCTGATTTCTTCAGTTCTAATTCTACATCATAATATCGTTTGTCACTTGTTGGGTATTTATCCAGATACTTTTTTAGTCCCTGTATATACTCCCACTTTTCAATATTATTATACTTCATCTCCCGGAACTTTTCAAAATCTTTCGGCACATCGCTCCCCAGAACCGTCTGGTACTCCTTATGCTGCTTCATGTCCCTTAAGAGCCTTTGCCGATTCCGCTCCTTTTCCTGATAAGCCGCAATCTGTTTTTTTGTACGCGGGTCACGGTTCAGCGGGTTCTTCTTCGGATCCGAAAAATCCTTATCCCGCTGGATCTGTTTCTCCGATTTCCCGATAGTGGTATATTTTATTAAGCTATGTAGACAATTATGTGTCACTATGTTATTATATACATAATAATGAGGCTTAGTCTCTAAGTTGTAAACATATCCATTATAGAAAGAGGTTTCTTTATGCGTAAGCTCACTTATGACCAGACAATTATCACTAAAGAGGCTTTGGAGTCTCTTAATAAGCAAGGGCTCAGTTGGAATAAAATCGCCGAATATTTCGGGGTTTCCTACCAAACTATCCGCACAGCGAGAATTGACTACGGTCTTTATTCTCCTAAAGTATCCAAGCGTTTTACGGATGTTTCCCCAGCTTTTCTTGAATCCCACCGAGAGCAGTTTGAGCATTTTCTTGAGCTTCACAATCAAGGAATGACTTACTCTCAAATCGCTAAAATTTGCGGATGCTCCATGTCTCAGGTTGGAAAGCTTTTTACCATTTATGGCTATAGCTTTGATACGGCTTACAAAACCAAAGCCGCGCATGAAGCTGTAAAGGGAATGAAACGTACTTACGATGACCTTTGCCGACGTGCTATTGGCAAAGAGCAAAAGCCACCTAAAATGAGTAGATGGGAAGCCATGTTCAGTGAGTGGCTTTCCTCCAATAATATCTCGTTCACCTACTCCAAAGCTTGCGGGAAATACAATATCGACTTTGCGATTGGCGATTCCGTCGCCGTGGAACTGTACGGAGGAGCCTTTCACTCTAACGGCAGAGCTGTCGCGAGACTGAATGAGAGAATGAAATATCTCCTCGATTCCGGTTGGAATGTATACATTATTTGGTGCCTTTCCAAGGAAAGCTGCATATTCAGCAGTTGCCTCGATGATTTTATCACCTTCCTTAAGAGAAGCCGCAGCGACAAATCCTTTCGTGGTCAATATAGGGTGATTTGGAGTGACGGTGATTTCATTTCCGCTGGCAGTTTTGAGACCGATTACGTCTCCCGTGTAATACCTCCTGCTCGCAGACACGAGGCTCTCGCAAAGTATAGAACCTCCCGGAACTAAACAGTTCGGATGGATATTCAGGTATGTATTCGTCAGCTCTTCCGGACCATCCGGATCCACCTTTCCAAACGCCAGGGACAACGGCGGATAGTCTGGATTAGTTCCGCTCTTTGAGTATACCCGGCCTTCCAGCGGAGCGCATACCGGACAGGTACTCCCGATTTTTACAATCTGCCACAAATCGTAATCATCGGCAGTCAGTACAGCCGCCACCTCCGCCTGCCTGGCTGTGGTACGCGTGGCCATATTACAGTAATTAGACAGCGTCCATTTTCTTCCTGCCTTATCTACGAAACCAGTGAGACCCTGATTTCTAAGCTCTGCCGCCATCTTTGCACTGGTCTGCTTCCATCCGATTCCTAACGCCTCCTGGGCTGCCGTCTGGGTCAGAGCTGCTTTTCTATACGGGTCAGCCTCCAATCTTGCAATCATAAAAAACTCCTGCGCCGTTTGATAAGCTGTCTCTGATGCCTCCAGAATCTCCCCCAGAAGATTGTTAGAGAGCTGCTGCACCACTGCTGTCTGCGATGCTGTGAGAGCCCTGGCATTGGCATATCCGGCGGCATGCTTATCAGAATGGTAAAAAATCTTTTCTATCATCTGCGGCACATAGCTCCAGGATTCATCTACCATTGTCTGTAGAATCCTCTGAACCCGTTCCAGAGCCGCGACTTCTGCATAGTCTACATACCCTGCCGCCCGCTTACGGGTGATCTCATCAATAATCTGCCGCTCTGTCCTCAAGAAAAGAGTCCGCAAAAACAAAGTCAGGTCTTTCGCTTTCGGTGGCCGGATTGCCCGAATCTGTACCATACTTTACCATTCCTCCCCGCCAGTCTCCCCTGCCAATCCCCCCGCCATTTCCAGACCGGCCATCGGGTCCGTCATCAGCCTGCTTTTCGTGTAAGTCTGCCCCCTGGCCGCTTCAATGGTTTCATCGGAGATTCGACTGAAAATTCCTGTTTTCTCTCCCATCGCCTGAAGCTCCTGCTGGGCAGTGGCGGCGTCAATCAGGTCATTCTGGTATGCAGCCAGGATAGAATTTGTGTTCCGCTCCGTAATTTCGGCCTGTTCCTTTGCATCAGCTGTCTGCATCGGCGGAAAATCAATCTCCAGGTCATCCGGAACTTCTCCCCAGGCAGATAGAGCCATCACTGGAAGAAGGCGCTCAATCACAGGCCTCAGCTCGTTCTCCCGCAGGCCATCGATGTAATCGTAATAATTCTGCATGTCACTTTCCCCAGTGGAATTAAGGCCTGCCGGCGAACGCCCAAACAGCTTCGTTACCGGGATCCGGGCAGCTCCAGCCACATCCATCATCACCCGGTCATAAACCTCTGGAAGCCCTGTAAACGTATACTGGGTATTGTGAATCGCATCCCCCTTGTTAATGATTCTCGTGCCAAAATTGCTCTCCATCATAGCCTGGGCGGCCATCACATTCCAGAAACGGCGCTGCATCTCCGCGTTAGCCGTTCCAAGCAGTTGATCAAGCCCTTCCGCTTCCATGTAATTCACATTAGCACGAAAGGTCAGTGCTGCAATATTGGAAGCTACGTTGTCCCGGCGTGCCACCTCATTATAAATGGCTTCAATCTCCGACTCTCCCCAGTAAAGCTCCGTTACCTGCTCCATCCAGGGAAGCTCCCGGCCAATAAACCGAACAATGCGGCTGTGATGCACTCTTGCCACCATGTACCCAGTCGTATCGTCTCGGATAGTATAAAAGGCCGGCAGTCCATAATCAGAGTCCGACGGATCCTGCACCAGATCCCCCTCCGGATAAACACCAGACCAGCGATCCAGAATCTGCAGTCCCAGGAAGCTGCCCGGCATAACCAGGTCGAGATCCAGAGGCTCACTCATATTCTCCTGCCCTTTGATTAACAGCACCCCCACAGCTCCACCGTACAATCGGCCCCAGTACATACCCAAGAGCAATTTCTTTCTCAACTGTGTTTTGCGTTCCAGCTTCGTCAGCTGGTCTAACTGTTTTGGAGTAATGCTGCTTTTAACCTGATACCATTTTCGGATCATATCGTTTGGAACCGTTGCCACGATGTTTTGAATGATCCAGTTATCCCGGTACATACTGGTAAGAAGCTCATAATTCTGCGTCAGCCGGGTCATGGGATAGGATGTGCCGTTCATCAGGTCCATCGTTCCCCATCCAATCCGGGCAGCAGGATTAGAAAAGGCGTCCATCGTAACGACAGGCGCCTGTGTATTTATATTCTGTTTTTCTGCCCGCTTCGGGGTTCGTCTTTTTCTTGCCATGTCATGCTCCTATTCTCCATTTCGGCAGGGCGTTGATTCGGTAACGAAGAGCGTCCGGTCCATGATCCTGCTGCTTGACCGGTCTTTCCTCTCCCCGTTCCGCAGCCTTCTCGTCCCACACATAGGACTGGTTCTCAGCAATCAGGCCTTTGCACTGATTCCTGTTTATCTTAACCGCCCCGCGGGCGTACATCGTAGACAGTTTTCGGATCCCATCCAGAACCTCATTATCCGCCGGCTTTACCACCCACCCCCGCGAACGCAGTTCCTGAATGAACGAAGCTGCCGACGGATCCACAATGATCGGACATTGGTCTTCTGGCCTGTTGCCCATAAACTCTGCCATATCGTCCGCATACTGCTTGTCCGTTTTCTGGGAAGCCCCCGAACGCTGCGCCTCCTCTGAACGGCTGTCCCAGCGGTACTCCCGTTCCACCCAGATAGTCTGGCCATCGTCATAAGTATCCAGAAACACGCAGGGATTCGTGGTTCCATAGTCCACAGCAATCACACGGGACGACAAATGCCTGGTCTTTTCACTCATTTCATCATATAAATTCTCATCCGTAAAGGCAGTGTAAATCAGTCCTTCCGCCACTCTCCACAATCCTTTAATGTAGCGCAGGAAGAATACACCCACATACCGGTTCCTGTACTTTTCTTTCGTTTTCTCCGACAGGCTTAGGTTATCGTCCATTGTGAAGTGCAGGTATAAAAGTCTTTTCTTCTGCAGTTCATCAATCCATCGAACCTTAAACCAATGAAGGGGTGCTCCTGGATTGCAGTTAAACCACAGCTTTGCCCCTTCCACTGAACATCGCCCAGTGGCCTGATTCACAAAACTTTCCGGCATTAATGCCACCTCATCGAAGAATGCGCCGGCAGCTGTTACACCCTGTACCAGGTCCTGAGAGGCCTCATCCTTTCCTCCGAATATGTAGAAGTAGTTGGTTCTGCCTTTACGGGACACTTCCAGCATGTTCGGGGTTTCCCCCGACAGATGGTGAATACAGTGATAACCCCGGCTTCTAAGCATCGTCATAAGTCCCATAAGTACATTTCTGCGGAAGGATGTGATAGTCTTTCCGGCCATAATAAACTGCTGGCCGTTATAGCTAGTCATTGCCCACATCACAAACGACAGGGACATGGATACCGTTTTTCCGGAACGGATCGCCCCGTCTGCAATGATGCCGTCATAGTCTTTCACAGGGCTCTTATCCGTCCACCAGTTGAGCACCATGCGCTGCTTTCTCGAAAAAGGCTGGAACTTAAATACCGGACGTTTCTTCATGTTCCGTTCCCCCTGCCATCTCTTCCCAATCACTGGCAGCAGAACCTTTCAGCGCTTCCAGGAAACCATCATCCGGAAGCTCCTCTTCCTCAGCTCCGCCTGCTTTTAACTTCATCAAGGAAATTTTGGCTCTCTGTTCCTCCGTTACAAGATCCATATGAGCTGCCAGCCACTCCAGGGCCTTCATGCGGTCTGCCAGTTTTACACTGGCTCCGTTTTTTCCCTGTTTCACTTCAGAAATCAGGGAACCGTCCACCTCTGAGGAATCCCGGAACCGGATGGTATTAATCTCCTGCATCAGAGGCACTTTTTCACCTGTATCTGGATCCTTTACCTCTACCGGCCCGAACGCTCCCATAACCGGAACTTTTTCCCGTCCGAACTCCACGAAGTCCGTAATATCCGCAAAGGCAATGTCCATGTACTTCTGGAAGATATCGTGTTCATCCAGCATTTCCCGGTTCAGGCGGTTCTGCTTCAGGCGGGAAATCTCGTCTCTGATACAAGGATTTACAAGGAGCCTGTACCCTTCAGAATTGGCCACTTCATAACTACATCCATATGCTTTCCTGTATGCTTTCGTAGCATTAAAGCACTGAGTGTACAGAACACAAAAAAGCCGCTGCTTATCGGTAAGGTCAGGATTACTTAACACCTGCTCTACCGCCTCGGCAGCAGCTTCTCTATTCTTTTCTTTTTTATTCCGTTCTTTTTGCGAACGCTCGTTATTTTTATCCGAACGCTCGCTATCCCATTCATAGATACTTTTCCAACGGCGAACCGTTCCAGGAGGGAGTTCCAGCTGTCTGGCAATCTCAATCAGCTTTTCTCCATTCTGATACATGGCCCATGCCTGTTCGATTCTTTTGTCTGGCGCTCTGGCCATGTTCGCTCACCTCACAATCATAACAAATTATCAAACAGGAAAAGAGCGCCCTCTCAGGCGCACTCTCCATCCATTACTGATTTTCTTCCACGTATAACTGCATTAACTCTGTCAGCTTAATACCTATGCTGACTCCTTGCTTTCGGCAGACAGCGGCGAATTCTTTCGCTGTCTCTTCTTTCACTTTATAACTTTTTGATACCATTCCCGCTTTGGCGTCCCATTTATCTTGGGGCCTATTTTTCTTCTCTTCCATGTCTGATCCTCCACATCTGAAGTACAATCTTCATGCCATAGTAAGCAGCCCTTGCAAATAAAACAGAGCCAACAAATACCTAATTGCTAAAAATATTTCTCCACTACATTTTTCTCTTATATGTATAATAGTTATTGCATCTTAAATTGTAGCAAATAAAACTTGTTTCTCTTATAAGCATATATGTCTATTTATTTCCACTATAATAATTATGCAAATATGTTTTTAACTCCTTTTTTTCAATAAGTCTTGACTTATCAATCATCTCATCCAAATATTCTAACATTTGATTTCTATCTATATGTTTTTCTTCTAAAATAATTGATAGTAAAAAATCTATTCTTACTTCATTTGCCAGATCCATTCGCGTTTTTTCAATATGTAAAAGTTTATAGCACTTATTTTTTATTTCAAAAAATCTAATACAATTTCCAATAAGTGCTAATATATAAAATATATTAAAAA
>OBYG01001375.1_pt1 | contig 10307 bp, 9 predicted proteins | sample 1538201 | NCBI WGS metagenome assembly OBYG01 (sample SAMEA2580177, study PRJEB22360) | human gut metagenome | biome: human gut; feature: human-associated habitat; material: faeces | place: Denmark | collected 2008/2010 | reverse complement strand
TGTCCGACAGCTGTCACAACGATAAAACTCGGATGCTTTTTGATTTTTTTATCTGTATTGATCTGTTCCATCACACTCAATCCGTCCATTTTCGGCATGATCAGATCCAAAAGGACGACATCCGGCTGTTTTTGTTCTATAATTTTGCACATATCCTCCCCATTGTTCGCTTTTCCAACCAGTGTCAGTTCCTTGTCCCGATCGATCAGTTCCCCAAGAAGATCCAACATTCTCTCATTATCGTCAGCAATAGCTACATTCAGTTTTCCCATGGCTACATCCTCCTTCAATTTCTGCCTTCATTCCACAGCATTCATTATAGACTTGCCATAGGTGGCGAATCAAGAAAAAGGGTTCCTCATTATTCGACAGTCCTGTCAGGATTTTACATGTTCCAACATATTTTCGATAAAAATACCATAGCCTTTCTTCGCATCCTGCACAAACACATGAGTTACCGCTCCAATGATCTTGTCATTCTGGATGATTGGGCTTCCGCTCATCCCCTGGATAATCCCGCCCGTCTTCTCAAGAAGTTCTTTATCTGTCACTTCCAACACGATCCCCTTATTGACTTCCCGCTCCGAGAGATCCACTTTCAATATATTGACATCATATTCTCTGACAACACCATCTACACAGCACCTGATTTTTGCCGGTCCTCTTTGGATCTCTGTCTTTCTCCCTGCTTTCAGCGGTGTCTCATCCGCAAATAATTCATGGATCCGGTCTACCGTACCGAATATTCCCGCATCTGTATTTTCCGTAATCTCCCCGAGAATATTATATCGGTTGTACACGATCACACCTTCCATCCCGCCTGGACTTCCATCCTCCCCTTTCTGGATTGCACTGATACTTGTTTCGTAGAGACTTCCTTTGGCGATTTCCAAAAGCTCATTGGTATCTACATCGTGGATTCCATGCCCAAGTGCACCAAACTGACTATTTCCATTTAAGAAAGTCACTGTGCCAAGTCCCTGGGCATTGTCCCGCACCCAGATTCCGAGACGATATTCTTCCTCACTGCTTTCCACTGCCTTCAGCCGCACATCTACGGGCTGGTCTTTTCTACGAAGATGAAGCACAACATTTTCATCATCAAGCTTTTTTACTGCCGCAATCAATTCTTTTTTGTTTGTGATCACCTCATCATTGATCCCTGTAATATAATCTCCCTGTCGAACGATATGATCTGCCGGTTTATATTTATCTCCGTCTGTCCCCTCGATCGCATCTGTTCCCAGCACCATCACACCGTTCGTCTCCATATATATCCCGATTGGCATTCCCCCGGGAATCAGATATTCCTCGCTGATTTCCTCCGTACTCACTTCTCTTTTCTGCGAGATTGTCTGATATTTTACGATGCAGGCGCCACCGCCTACCAGCACCGTGAACAGAAGAAGGATCATCAGACTCCTCCGATACCAGTATTTTCTCACACTTCATTCCTCCCAACATAAAAAGATTGCACGACTGCACATTCCTCACAGTATATTTTTTCTTCCGCAAGATTCCAAAACCTTCCTTTAGAGAAAAATAAGACAGACACTTTCATGTCTGCCTTAGTATATGGAATTTTATCTGATTCACTCTGATTTTCTTTTGGAAAGTTCTGCCATTTTTTTCAATTCAACAGCGCTTTGCCGGATCGACTCTGTCACTGCAGATCCTCCGAGCAATCTGGAAAGTTCTGCCACAGACTCTTCCTCCGTCAACTCATTGATCGCAGTCTTTGTCACCCCATCCTGCACCGTCTTCTCGATCACATAATGGGCATCTGCCATCGCTGCAATCTGTGCAAGGTGCGTAATACAAATGACCTGATACTCTTTTGCAAGCATTCCCATCTTCTCTGCAACTTTTCCCGCAGTAATCCCACTGATTCCAGTGTCAATCTCGTCAAAGATCAATGTAGCAATCTCTTCTCGATATGCGAGAACTGTTTTGATCACAAGCATGATCCTCGACAATTCTCCTCCAGATGCCACCATGCCCAGTGGCCGCAGCGGCTCTCCAGGATTCATCGATACAAGAAATTCTGGCTCATCGATCCCATCTTCCCTGCATTCCAAAAGTCTGGTAAACTTCATTTCAAACTGCACATCGAGGAAATTTAAATCTTTCAGGCCGAGCCGGATCCTCTCCACAAAGATCTGTGCCTGTTTTTGTCGAATCTCCGACAGTTCTTCCGCAAGAACTTCCAGTTTTCTACAGGATTCCTCATATTTTTTTTGGAGGGATGCAATATAATTTTCATAGTCATGAAGCTTTTCCAGCTTTTCCTCCACCTGACCGGCGTATTTTTCGATCTCTTCCACAGAATTTCCATACTTGGATTTCAAACGATTGATCTCGTTGAGCCTGATCTCCACCTCCTGGAATTCTTCCGGGGAAAATTCTACAGAGTTTCTCGCCGCAGAAAGTTCATGGTTAAAATCATTTAACAGATTCTCTATCTCTGACAACTGCTCATACAAACTTTCTGCCAGTGGATCACAGCCGGAAATTTCCTGAAAAATACGAACTGCCCGACTAATGCAGTCTGCAGCATTTCCTCCGCCATTGTCACTTGTATAAGCATAAGCTTCCTCCATATGCTCCGCCATCCGTCTCCCGGTCAGCATCCGCTTATACTGTTCCTCCAACAAATCATCTTCACCAGGTTTTAACTCTGCCTTTGTAATCTCCTCAAGCTCAAAAGAAAGAAAATCTTCCTCTCTCCTCCTGCTGTCCTCATCTTTGATCGCAAGTGCAAGTTCTTTTTCGTTCTCCTTGCAGCTGTTCCATGCCTCTTTGACCTTATCTTTCAGATCTCCGATCTCTTCTCTTGCAAACAAGTCTAAAAAAGCAAGATGATTCTTCCGGTGGATCAATGTCTGATGCTCATGCTGTCCGTGAATGTCGATCAGAATCGTCGCCACATCTTTTAGAATCCGTGTTGTTACCGTTTCCCCATTGATCTTGCTGACACTTCGTCCATCCATCAGCTTTCTGCTTAAGATCAATTGTCCCTCTTCCGGATAAATATCAAGTGCTCTCAGCTGTGCCTCCTGGGACGGATGTTCCACAGTAAATACCAGTTCTACTAATCCGTAAGCAGCTCCTTTTCGCAGCATCTCAGCAGAATACTTCCCGCCAAGTGCCAATCCGATAGAGCCTAAAATAATTGATTTTCCGGCACCGGTCTCTCCTGTCAGAATGTTTAATCCTTTTTTAAATTCTACTTCGATCTCATCGATCAGCGCTAGGTTCTTTACATGTAAATTTTGTAACATCTGTTTCTCCTGCCGTTACAATACAATTTTTCTTATTTTTTCCATCACAATTTTCGTCTCTTCTGTGCTGCGGACTGCACACATGATCGTATCATCTCCCGCAATACAGCCGACAACTTCGTACCACTGCATCGAATCAATGGATGCGGCGACCGCCATCGCCATTCCGGATACGGTTTTGACTACCAGTATATTTTGCGCCATCTCCATCGAAACATACCCGTCTTTTAGAATCCGCATGTATTTTTCCTTCATATCCTTTTCCGGAACCTGAAGGATCACATACTTCTGTTTTCCATTTTCCCCCGCAACTTTCGTAAGCCGCAGATCACGGATATCTCTTGAAACAGTCGCCTGCGTCACTTGAAAACCTGCTTTGTTCAGCTGTTCTGCCAGCTCTTCCTGGGTCTCAATATTATACTGGTTGATTAATTCTACAATCTTTGCATGCCGACTTACTTTCATCTTATTTAATTTCCTTTCATTTTCTTGCGCAGCGTCTCCAGAAAACTCTCCTCACTCAGCTTTAAAAGTTTGGCAGTCTTTTCAGAACGGCTGATCGTAATACGGTCTCCTGTATAGACCGGAATCACATCCGCTCCGTCAAACGTCACGCTCGCCTCCTCAACCGTATCTCCTTTTCCTTTTCCGATCTCGATCACGATCTCGTCTTCCGCCGAAAGTACGATACTGCTTGTATTTAAAGCGTGTGAACAGATCGGTGTGATCACAAACATCTCTGCCGTCGGTTCCACGATCGGTCCGCCCGCTGACAGGTTGTACGCGGTAGAGCCTGTCGGCGTCGAGATGATCACTCCATCTGCCTGGTAAGAATTTAAAAGCTGTCCATTGACAGAAATATTGAAATGGATCACACGGATACTTCCGGCACGCGCCACAACAATATCGTTGAGCGCGATATCTTCCTTTCTTCCTTCAAGCTTTCCTTGCAACATCATCCGGCGTTCCGGAAGAAACGCCCCGCAAAACAGCTTTTCCAGACTTTCTTCGATCTTTGGAAGTTCAATCTCTGTCAAATATCCGAGTGTCCCCATATTCACTCCGATCAACGGAAGATGCTTGTTCCTCAATTCTCTGACCGCCTGGATCAACGTTCCGTCTCCTCCCAGCGTCAGGACACAGTCTGTCTCTTTTGGAATCTGGTCTGTAAGGAGATTGCCCTCTTCATCTCGCTCACATAAGATACAAGTTCTGCCGCGCTTTTCTATATAATCTTGTATCTGCCTTGTCACCTCATAATTTTCATCTTTACTGTAATTCGTAATGATGTAAAACGTTTCCATAACGTACCTCTCTCGCTTTTATTTTGCCAGCGCCTCAAACGCTGCCTCCACTACCTGATATAGTGCACCTTCCATATCCGGCAGATTGCTTCCCGCTTCGCTTTTCTTTAAAGGTACCAGATATTCAATATTTCCCTCCGGTCCTTTGATCGGCGAAAATTCAATGCCGAGAATCTGAAATCCGATTGATGCCGCATAGGACGTGACCAGTTTGATCACCTCGTGGTGAGTACTTTTCTCGCGGACAACTCCCTTCTTCCCTACTTTTTCTCTTCCGGCCTCAAACTGTGGCTTGATCAGGGCAACAATCTCCCCATCCGGTTTTAAATAGTTGCGGATCGGTTCCAGCACCTTTGTCAGCGAGATAAAAGACACATCAATGGAAGAAAAATCAATTTCCTCTCCAAGATCTTCCGGTGTCACATACCGGATATTTGTCTTCTCCATACATACAACCCGGTCATCTTGTCTGAGTTTCCACGCAAGCTGTCCTCTCCCTACATCGATCGCGAACACCTTTCTCGCACCATTCTGGAGCATACAATCTGTAAATCCCCCTGTAGAAGAACCAACATCCGTGCAGACTTTTCCTTCCAGATCTACATCAAAATTGGCGATTGCTTTCTCAAGCTTTAATCCGCCGCGGCTGACATACGGCATTGTGTGCCCCTTGATCTCAATCTGAACCTCATCTGAGAAAGTGGTTCCCGCCTTGTCCTCCCGCTGTCCTTCCACAAATACATTGCCGGACATGATGATCGCCTTCGCCTTCTCTCTTGACTCTGCAAGATTCCGCTTTACAAGTAATACATCTAAACGCTCTTTCATCTATTTCTACTCCTGCTGTCTTTTCTGGTACACGGACAGGATCCGCTCTGTGATCGTATCCGCATCCAGCATTACTTCTTTTCTTAATACTTCTATATTTCCATGTTCCACATACTCATCTGGAATTCCGAAGGACTCTACCTGAACGGGAAGTCTTTTCTTCTCCACATAGGCAAGCACCTGAGCTCCATACCCTCCGGCCAGTACATTTTCCTCAATCGTCACGTAAAGTGTATGTGACTTAGAAAGTTCCTCCAAAAGTTTTTCATCCACCGGCTTGACAAATCGACTGTTGACCAGTGTGCTTTGAATTCCCCTCTCTCTTAAGGAATCACTCACCTGCAAGGCCGTCTCCATCATATGTCCGACACTGAGAAGAACTATTCCTTCTCCAGCTTGGATCACTTCACTCTTTCCATATTCGATCGGCGCGCGGAACTCTTCCAGTCCTGTATACGCTGTTCCTCTTGGATAACGGACCGCGACCGGCCCCGGATACTGGATTGCAAAACGGAGCATATCCGCAAGTTCCCACTTGTTTTTCGGCGCCATCACCGTCATATTTGGGATTGTCGATAAAAATGATAAGTCAAACACACCCTGGTGCGTCTCTCCATCACTCCCCACAAGCCCTGCGCGGTCGATTGCAAATACAACCGGGAGATTCTGCAGGCAGACGTCATGGATCAGCTGGTCATACGCCCGCTGTAAAAAAGAGGAATAGATTGCAACCACCGGCTTAAGCCCTGCCGCTGCAAGTCCCGCCGCAAATGTCACTGCGTGCTCTTCTGCAATTCCCACATCAAAAAATCGATCCCGGTAGGTTTTGGAAAATGGAACCAATCCTGTCCCGCCTGCCATCGCTGCGGTAATCGCCACCAGCTTTGGCTCCTTCTTCGCCTCTCGGTAGATCACTTTGGAAAAGACATCGGTGTAAGAATCTTCCCCTGCTTTTTCCTTTGCCTGTCCGGTCTCAATATCAAACGGACCTGTCCCATGAAACTGGGACGGATATTTCTCCGCCGGGAGATATCCTTTTCCTTTTGTTGTAATCACATGTACCAATACGGCATTCTGAAGTTTCTCTGCTTCTTTAAAAGCCCGGCACAATGCCTTAAGATCGTGCCCGTCCACCGGGCCAAGATAGGTGATCCCCATATCTTCAAAAAACATTCCCGGAACAAACAGCTGCTTGATTCCACTCTTTGCTTTCCGAATATGTCCTGTCACTCTCGCTCCAATATACGGCAACTTCCCTAATGCCGCCTCCACACCCTTTTTCAATCCGGTATAGGCACTCGCTGTTCGAAGACCATCCAAATACTTCGACATGCCTCCTACATTTTCTGAGATAGACATATTGTTGTCATTGAGCACAATAATAAAATTACTCTTTAATCCTGCTGCATTGTTGAGTGCTTCATATGCCATCCCGCCGGTCATGGCGCCATCCCCGATGACAGAGATGACTTTATGATCTTGTCCTAGGATCTCCCGTGCCTCTACATACCCAAGTCCTGCCGAGATGGATGTGGAACTGTGCCCGGTATCAAACGCATCGCAATCGCTTTCTTTCCGCTTTGGGAACCCGCTCATCCCACCATATTTCCGCAGATCATCAAACCCGGCTTTTCTGCCGGTAAGCAGTTTGTGCGTATACGCCTGATGCCCCACATCCCAGATAATCTTATCCTCCGGCAGGTCAAAAATCAGGTGCATCGCCATCGTCAGTTCTACTACGCCAAGATTAGAAGCCAGATGTCCGCCAGTCACACTGATTTTCTCGATCAGAAAATCCCGGATCTCCTGGGCAAGCACTTCAAGCTCCTCCGGCTTTAATTTTTTTATATCATTTGCTTTCTGAATTTTTTCCAGTACCATAGGCACTCCCTCTATTTCTCCCGATGTATCAACTCCTGCAAGAGCTGCTCCAGATAGGCATTCTCCCTCTGCAGACTCCTTAACAGAGCAATCGCCTCCTCAGAAATCTGTTCTACATCCTTTTTTGCTTTCTCTAATCCGAAGAGCGTCACATAAGTCGTCTTCTCATTCTTCTGATCGCTGAAAACTGGTTTGCCGAGCACTTCTTCTGTACTTGTAACATCAAGAATGTCATCCTGAATCTGAAATGCGATCCCAATCTTCTTCGCGACCTGCTCGATCACTGCAACTTCCTCTTCTTCTGCTCCAGCCAGAATCGCACCGATCATCATGGCACTTTCTAAAAGCGCTCCTGTCTTCAGCTCATAAATAAAAGAAAGTATATCTTCTGTGATATTCTTTCCAGAAGCACTGACATCTACGACCTGCCCTCCGATCATCCCATAGATACCTGCTTTCTTTGCAAGCACCTGAAGTGCTTTCCCGATCCGGGTTGCCTCCTCCGGCGCTTCCTCAAATGCAGTGCATGCTGTCTCAAACGCATAATTTAACAATGCATCTCCGGCAAGGATCCCCATGTCTTCCCCGTATACGATGTGTGTCGTCTTCCTTCCTCTCCGGTAATCATCATCATCCATCGCCGGAAGGTCATCGTGTACGAGCGAATAGGTATGGATCATCTCGATTGCCGCCATGAACGGTCTGACGGTCTTTGCGGCACCTCCAAACATCTGGAAGGTCTCCCAAAGAAGCATCGGACGGAGTCTTTTCCCTCCTGCCATCAGACTGTATTCCATCGCCTCCATGATGACCTGCTGCTTTCCTTCCTGCACAGGAAGATACGCCTTTAGGATCTGTTCGATCTCCTCTGTTTTCTTTCTTTTCTCGTCTCTAAAATTCATGGCATTCTCCATTTTCTTCTAATATCTGTATCTGTTTTTCCACTGTATCAATCTTGTCATTGCATGACTTCAAGAGTTCTATTCCTCTGTGATAAAGTGAAAAAGACTGTTCCAAAGAAAGTCCCGGCTCTTCCATCTGCCGCATCATTCCATCCAGTTCCTGAAACAGTTCCTCCAGTGTTCTATTCTCTTTGACTGTGCTTTCCGCCATCTTCTGCCTCCTTTTCCACTTCCGTCACCTGTGCGTGTATCGTTCCGTCTGTCACTTTAATGGAAAGGAGTTCGCCTGGGCAGACATCTTCGATTTTTCGAATATTGACTCCAATCTCATTCTGTACATAAGAAAATCCCTGTCCCAATTTTCTGACCGGAGAAAGTCCGTTGAGACGCTCTGCGCGCACAGACAGACCGTGCTTTGCTTCCTTTAACCGCTCCTGCATCTTCTGCCTAAACCGTTCTTCCAAATCCACTGCCTGTTGCCGTTTCTCATTTAGCTTCACCTGCGGATGCAGATAAGAAAGCCTCTGCGCCCGCTGCATAACCTGATTTCGCTTCTCTTCCACCACGTGCGAAAGTGCACGTTTTAGCTTCCTTTCCGCCTCATCCAAATATACGCGGACAACATCGTATTCATAAACCGCAAGCTCCGCTGCCGCAGAAGGTGTCGGCGCACGAAGATCTGCTACATAGTCAGCGATTGTTGTGGCGGTCTCATGTCCCACCGCCGAAATGACCGGGGTCTGACATGCAAAGATCGCCCGGGCAACAATCTCCTCGTTAAATGCCCAAAGATCCTCGATCGAACCGCCGCCTCTTCCTACAATGATTACATCTACGCCGAATGCATCCAGTCTTCGTATCCCGTCTGCAATGCTTTCTGCAGCATCTTCTCCCTGTACAAGTGCAGGGCACAAATACAGCTGCACATAAGGATTCCTCCTGGACGCAATATGAATGATATCCCGGATTGCCGCCCCCGTAGGCGCTGTTACAATCCCAACCGTGCTGGCAAATGGAGGAATCGGTCGCTTATATTCCTGCTCAAACATCCCCATCTCTTCCAATTCCTGCTTCAGCTTCTCAAACTTCTCATATAGCAATCCAGCCCCATCTAAGATGATCTCTTTCGCATAGAGTTGATATCTGCCGTCGCGCTCATAGACATTGACACTTCCAAGAACGATGACTTGCTGCCCTTCTCTCATCCGAAAAGCAAGACCGCCTCTCTGTCCGGCAAACATCACGCAGGCGATCGTCCCCGTCTCATCCTTGAGGGAAAAATAAATATGTCCGGAAGTGTGATATTTGCAATTTGACACTTCTCCTTTCACATAGATGCGCCCAAGCATGAAATCTTGTGTAAACATATTTTTAATGTAAGAATTGACTTGACCGACAGAATATACACTGCGCATGGCACTACCTCGAATTGACGATCTTTCCAAGAACTCCGTTGATGAAAGACGGACTCTCTTCACCACCATATCTCTTCGCCAGTTCTACTGCCTCGTTGATCGCAACCCCCTGCGGCACTTCCTCATCCCACTCAATCTCATAAACTGCAAGACGAAGAATAGTCAGGTCTACTTTTCCCATTCGGGATGTCTTCCATCCTGTCACGGAAGCATTGATCTTCTCATCGATCATCTCCACCTTCTCCGCAATTGCGGCATATTTTGTGCGAATGTATTCTTTCTCTGTGTCCTTTGCCGATTCCAGCTCTTCCAGATAAAGTTCAAGCTGCTCTTCCATCTCTTCCTTCGGTTGAAACTCGATGCGGAATAATATTCTAAAAATGTGTTCTCTAAGTTCTGATCTTCCCATTGTATACCTCACTGTCTGTTTTTTCAAAGGTTATCTCTTCGATAGGCTCTATTATACTACATAACCTTCCATATTGCAAAATAGAATTCAGCACACGAAAAGAGATTATGAAAAACCTTTCATAATCTCCCTGTGAGCCGTGATTTTTTCAAATCTATTCTTCACCCATGTCTACACCCGCAATACGGATATTGACATCCGCAACGGTAAGCCCGGTCATATTCTCCACCGCCGCTTTGACTTTCTCCTGAATCTTTGCTGACACATCCATGATGTTATAGCCATAT
>OBYG01001372.1_pt1 | contig 10309 bp, 6 predicted proteins | sample 1538201 | NCBI WGS metagenome assembly OBYG01 (sample SAMEA2580177, study PRJEB22360) | human gut metagenome | biome: human gut; feature: human-associated habitat; material: faeces | place: Denmark | collected 2008/2010 | reverse complement strand
CTCCCTCGATCCATTTTCCGATAGATTCAAAATCAGAACGCCGATGAAACTCCTGTACCACCGTTGTCCTGAATTCATAGGGTACTGATCCGCTCCTCAGGTACTGAATGCTTTTTTCTACATTTCCGGTGTCATAGCCTTCAATGCCTATCGTCTTCCCATAACTTTCCCTGGAATTCTTGATATCCATAGCCACGTAATCCACCAGCCCCGCCGAGACGATCTTCTTTAACTTCTCCGGGAAGCTGCCGTTGGTATCCAGTTTCACCGCGTATCCCATCTCTTTAATATTTCCAAGGAACTCTTCAATCCCATGCTGGATCAGCGGCTCTCCCCCTGTGACGCATACGCCGTCCAGGATTCCCTGGCGTTTCTTCAGATAGGAGTACACCTCCTCCAGCGAGATCTCCTCATTCTTGTAGGTGTCAATCACCAAAGATGCATTGTGGCAGAACGGACAGCGAAAATTACAGCCCGCCGTACATGCAACCTTCCCCGGATAGTCCAGAAGCGTCAGTTTCTGAAGCCCTTGTATTACCATACCTGTCCCTCCCTATGCCTTGAAATGCTCCATCATGATCGGCATACACTCCTTGCTGTACTGCCCCAGAGAATATTCCCCTTTGTTCAGGCACCAGTCCGAAACCAGGGCGCGCTCGCACATGGCATAATATTTCGTAATCTGGCTGACTGCTACATCCGTCCGTATCTGTCCGCGCTTCTGCCCTTCTTCCACAATCTTGGTGATCAGTTTATAATAATTGCGGTTCCTGTCCAGCAGATGGCTCTGTCCCTCTGCCACAAGCTGCGTGGAATAAAGGGAGGCCAGCAGATCAATGCTGATCTTCTCCTCCATCATCGTATGCATCTCACAGTTTAAATATAGCAGTTTGAAGAAACTATTCATTTCCGGATCCATCTTTGCTTCCAATTCCTCATAGTAGTCATCCAGAATCAGGGATAACGTATTAAGAAGCTCGTCTTTGGTATTGAAATAGTAATACAACGAACCCTTCGATGTCCCGGACAGTTCGATGATATCATCTACTGTCGTTCCATTATACCCTTTCTCATAGAAGAGCTGCCAGGCTGCCGAGACAATCCTGTTCTTTATGCTCTTTTTCTCTGTCTGTTTTTCCATCCTTATCTCTCCACGTCGTCTGTTTCTTCTATCTTACCACACTAGCGTACATAAAAACAACTCTCATCAACCGTAGGTATGTCTTTGGAATCAATCCAGTCGATGGAGACGAGCTTGTAAGCCCGTTGTGGGAAGTGGAGCCGTTCCTGTTAAGCCCTTCCATCAACTTGTGGATCATGGGCTCCCTGCCTTGAATCTCCATCACTACCGTTCCGTCATATTCGTTCATTACCCAGCCAGTAAGTCCCAGGGACTTAGCCAGATATTTGGCCGTATATCTGAATCCTACACCCTGTACCCTGCCATAGAAGACCAGGCGCTTTCTTACATCTGCCATATTCTCACCGTTTCCCTTGTAAAGTCTTTTATTATTGTAATCCGATTGCATGGAAAAAGCAAACTTTGACACGTAACATTTTTAAAAAATGTTACGTGTCAAAGTGAAAAATGTTACGTGTCAAAGTGAAAAATGTTACGTGTCAAAGTGAAAAGTGTTACGTGTCAATTTAAAAAACTGGTGCGCAAAATTAAAAAACTGGTGTGTCTAATTAAACGACTGCTCGGTTCTTTCGATAATCTCATCTTGCAGCGCCTTGCTCAGATTACGGAAATGATCGCTGTATCCGGCCACGCGCACGATCAGGTCTTTGTAGTCTTCCGGGTGTTTCTGGGCCTGGATCAGGGTTTCTTTATCTATGACGTTGAACTGAATGTGGTGTCCGTCCATGTTGAAGTAGGTACGCACCAGATTCGCCATCTGATTCAGCCCTTCCTCGCCCGCGACTACGCTTGGGGTGAACTTCTGGTTCAGCAGCGTTCCGCCTGTCTGGAGATGATCCATCTTGGCACAGGATTTTACGACTGCCGTCGGCCCGTTGGTATCTGCGCCTTTTTCCGGGGAGATTCCCTCGGATACCGGCTTGTGGGCCAGACGTCCGTTGGGGCTTGCCATCATTACATCGCCGAAATATACATGGCAGGTGGTAGGCAGCATATTAATACGGTAGGTTCCGCCCAGCATGTTCGGCCGCCCTGTCACCTGGCTCCTGTAATACTCGAATACATCCCTCATGATGCTGTCTGCATACTCGTCATCATTTCCATACTTAGGGGTCTTGTTGCTTACAAGGTTCAGGATTCTGTCGTGCCCTTCGAAATTATCATCCAGAGCCTGCATCAGTTCTTTCATTGAGAAGTTCTTCTTTTCATATACATTATACTTCACTGATGCCAGGCAGTCCGTGATGGTTCCGATTCCTACGCCTTGCAGATACTTGGTATTGTATCTCGCGCCGCCTCCATTGTAATCTTTTCCTTTAGAAATGCAGTCATTGGTGATAATGGAGAGGAACGGTACCGGCATCTCTTCCGCATAAATCTTCTCAATCACGTTGCTTCCTTGGACTTTAATGTCAATGAAGTACTTCATCTGCTTCTTAAATGCATCGTACAGTTCTTCATAAGTTTCAAACTCCGTTGCATAGCCTAGTTTCAGTCCCAACTGCTGGCCTGTCATCTTGTCGCAGCCGTTATTCAAGGTCAGTTCAAATATCTTCGGAATGTTAAAATATCCGGTCAGGATATAGGCTTCATTGCCAAACGCCCCGGGCACCACGCATCCGCTGGTTCCGCCCCGCCTTGCGTCTTCCAGGGATTTCCCGGCATTTAGAAGTTCCTGCACGATAGCCTCGGTATTGTAGAAAGCAGGCTGTCCCCAGCCCTTGCGGGAAATCTCGCAGGCGCGCTTTAAGAACTTCTGCGGTGTCTTTCTGCTGATCTGCACATTGGAACTTGGCTGGAGCAGTTTCATTTCATCCATGCAGTCCAGTATCAGATAACTTACATTGTTGACGCCATTCTCTCCGTTCGGCGCGATCCCTCCTGTATTCAAATTGGCGAAATCCGTATAGGTACTGCTTTCCTTCAAAGTAATTCCAACCTTCGGGGGCGCCGGCTGGTTATTGAATTTTACCCACAGGCATTCCCGTAACTCCAGAACCTTCTCATCATCCAGAATTCCCGCTTCTATATCCCGCTCATAAAATGGATTCAGGTGCTGGTCTAAGCGTCCCGGGCTGTATGCATCCCAAGGATTCAGCTCGCTCGTCACGCCCAGATGCACGAACCAGTACATCTGGATTGCCTGCCAGTAGGTCTGGGGCTTATGCGCTGGCACGACATCGCAGTTGGCAGCGATTTGAAGCAACTCTTCCCGGCGCTTTGGATCGCTCTCTTTTTCTGCCAGTTCCCTGGCGTATGCAGCGTAGCGTTCCCCAAGAATCATGATGGCATCGCAGGCAATCTTCATGCCTTCCAGCTCGTTCTTCTTATCCAGGGCTTCCGGATCATGAAAGTAATCCAGCCGGTCAATCGCCTCCTGGATGTCCTGTCTGTAGTCCAGAAAACCTTTTTCATATATTTTCACAGAGCCCACCGTATGCCCTGGTCCCCTCTGCTCCATAAATTCAGTAAAAAGCCCAGCCTCATAGGCCTTCTTCCACTCCGGCGTCATCTGCCTGAGTATCTTATTCCGGATGCATCTCTTATCCCAGTATGGGATCATTATCCTCTCCTGGATCTCAAAATCCTCTTCCTTTACTTTGAAACTGATAAGTTCCCGGTCGTTCATTACCTGCATATCTTCCATGGTATGGCAGCACAATTCCGGAAACGTCGGGGATGCCTGCGGAGAGTCTCCTTTTTCTCCTACGATCAATTCTCCCTCGCCAATGTACAGAGTCTTGGTCGAAAAGTAATCCTTCAGTACCTGGGCGCGAAGTTCCGGTATGGAGAGTGCTCCTTCATATTTCTCATAGGTATCTGTCATGCTCTTCGCCCGCTCCATATCAATGTGCGCCGGCGTCTCCAGGCTTAGTTTCCTCAGTTTTCTGATCCGTTCATTCATTCCTCTTTCTTCCATACTGCTAGCCTCCTATTTTGATATTGTGGAATCCTGCTTCCTTAAATAAATCTACAAAATGTTCCATTTCTTCTTTTTCCGGTGCATGAAGTTCTGTTCCTTCGTATGTCCTGCCTATCTTCTCATACTTCCCTGAACCGGTGTTATGATAAGGTAGAAGATTAATATTTGCCACCCGGATATTCTTCTCTTGAAGATACTTGATCATCGCTTTTATATCCTCATCCGTACCATTAACCTCCTTGATGGTGGGAATCCGGATATAGATTCTTGCGCCCGCCGCGCTTAATCTTTCCAGATTGGACAGGATCGTCTCATTCCCTGCACCCATATACTTTTTATGTATCTGACTATCCATCGTTTTAATATCATACAGGAAGGTGTCCACATATGGCAGAATCCGGGCAAAGTTCTCATATGGCGCCTGTCCGCAAGTATCAATCGTTACAGTGATTCCATGCCGGTAAAGTTTTTTCGCTAGTTCTTCTACGTAGTTCATATCCGCTGTCATTACCTCGCCACCGGATAATGTGACGCCACCGCCGGACTCTTCATAGAACATCTCATCTTTCTTTAACTCCTTCACCAATTCATCTACGGAGTATTCTCTTCCTACAATCTCTCTTAGATTCTGATTACAAAAATCCACGCACGTGCCGCATCCGTCACAGAGCCGCATATCCGTGAACACTTTCCCCTCTTCTCCGCAAATCGCCCGGTTCGGACAGGCTGGTTCGCAGTTTCTGCATCCTGTACATCTTTCTGCGTCATACAGCATCTGCTTCTTATAACTCTGGGTTTCCGGATTATGGCACCATACGCACCTTAATTGGCAGCCCTTGAAAAAAACGGTTGTTCTGATGCCATCTCCGTCATGGATAGAGTATTTCTGTATACTCGTGATCAGGCTCATTTTTCCACCTCTCTTTTTTTGTATCCCGTTTTAGACTATAGTTTGTACTTTAGTCTAAAATACCAAAAGCAAAACCGGTTGTCAAGTATTTAACAGCCGGTTTCTGCCCTTCCATCGTCATTTCTACATATTCACTAAAATTTCATATACATTTCCGGCAAATCGAACAAAGAAATCTGATTGTCCCTGTCAGACTTCACGTCTCGCTCCGTAATCGTCTCATCGCCTTTCAACTGTCCAATCAGCAGCGGCGAAAGTGGATTATGCTGCTGCATCCTCCGCCGGGCGCCTTCCAGGCCGCTTGTCGCATAGCAATATTTGCAGCCGTTGATGCAGGTGTCATACATCCCAATATCTATGCTCTCAATACAGCCGCATTCCCGCCGCTGTCCCGCATCTTTCTTAAGATCCAGCTTATAGCCGATCAGATTGTGGATCTTTTCTTTGTCAATACAGGCTCCATGCTCAATTCCCAATCTGCTCAAGTCCATCTTTTCCGCACAGGTATAGAGCGGCAGGCCATTTTTTTTGCCAATCCGCGCCAGTCCTTCCGCCAGTCCCACTATATCCTCCGGCTCCATCTCCAGATACGGGCTGTCCTTATAGGAATCGATAAAACTTATGATGCATCTGGTCGTCGCCTTGTGAAGCCACTCGCACATCATTTCAAACCGCTCCAGATGATAAGATATGGAATACTTCTCCGTCAGCAGAAGAGGGTCAAACCTCCAGTCCACCCGCTCTTTTCCCAAGCGCTCGCTAAGCAGCAGGAAGGTGGCCATAGACTCTTCAGTACGGGGAACGTTTTCCTCAATATCCTGTTCATAATCCGTAATCGTCATCTGGAAATAATAGGGATATCCCATTTTGTCAATCGTACTCAGATAGGGAATCAGAGGTTCTGGATTCTTCGTCCAAAAGGCAATACAATCTATCGTATCCGGCGACAGTTGGATACGGCTTATCTTCTTGCGGTTATATGGATTTGGGACCAGCACCTCTCCGGCCTTTAGCCGGTTAATGAACCACTCCGGATATAAAGCCGGGATATCCGTCCTTCTGCTTGCACTGATTATCATCTTCACACTCCTGTTTCACTTCTGTCTATCTTATAACGAAAACTATCTGCCTCTCAGCCAAAATTCTTAGCAATCAGCCTGCAATATTCCAGGAATGCCGGTACCTCTTTAAATGAGTCTGCCAGCACATCCCGTATACCCTTATAATACCATCCAATGGTCTCCTTGTCCTTCATTCGAAAACGGTTCCATAGATTTTCCCCTTCTGCGGGATAGTCCCTGTCAATGTCCCTCATATTAGACAACTTGTCCGCCAATCCAATCATCTGCACTTCCCTGGAGGCTGTGCGTAGATGCTCAATGGTAGCACGCTTTCGCTCCATCCAGGTCTTGGACTTATCTTCACTCTCCTGGGCGACCATAAAGGCCACCCGCTCAGAGAATTCCTGGGCCAGAATTCTATGGGTAATGCCTTCGCAGTCTTCGATCGTGTCATGCAGCACAGCGGCGCTGATCACTTCCTCATCGTCGGTCATTGTCGCCACGATATCCCCAACTTCTACCGGGTGCACAATGTATGGCCTCTTGGTTCCCTTCCTGAATTGTCCTTCGTGTGCCTTGGTTGCAAATTCAATTGCTTTGTCAATCATAATGTACCTCTCTTATCATTATTGATCCAACGTGGTTTCGATTTCCTCTATACCTTCACGAAGTCTTGCCTTTTCTTTTTTATGAAACAGATCAAAGATACAAGGGACAACTACTAAGGTTAATATGGTTCCATATATCAATCCGCCAATGGTAACAACCGCCATAGGCTGCACCATATCCGAGCCCATTCCGAAGCCGATTGCCATGGTTGACAATCCAAGAATTGTTGTAAGAGCCGTCATGATGATCGGTCTGAGCCTGGTCTTGCCTGCCTCTACCAAGGCCTTTTCTTTTTCCATACCGGCCGCAATCAACTGGTTGGTATAGTCAATGAATACAATACCGTTATTGACTATAATGCCTGACAGCATTACAAACCCAATCATCGCGATTACGCTGACTGCCATTCCCGACATCCATAAGGCAAGAAGGCCTCCTGTGAATGCCAGCGGCACGGTAAACATAACGATGAACGGAGAACGCAGAGACTGGAACTGCGCCACCATGATGAGATACATAAATACGATAGCCAGCGCCAGCATCTTAAAGAGTTCTATCATCGCCTCGTTGATAGTCTCATCTTCTCCAGTCATCTTTATCTCGTATCCTTCCGGGGCGTCGTAGAATTTCAACGCCTTCTTCACCCGGCTGCTGACCAGGCCGATATTATCCCCATCCTTAATCTCTGCCGTAACCGACATGAATCGGCTCTGATCTTTCCGGCTGATTGCTCTAAGGCCACAGGCGTCTTCGAATGTGGCAATGTCGGCCAGTTTCACATCTTCTGATGTTCCATCCTGCTTCTCGGCAGTGATGGTCAGATTGCGGATGTCCTCCCTGCTAAGGCTCTCGTTGGCATCATCCAGTACATAGACATCATAATCATTGGTATCGGTTGCCAACGTGGTGGCCGTCTGGGCTTCTGCAAGTTTTCCATACAGCTGCTGGTATACTTGAGCCACCGTAAGGCCATGCTGCTTTGCCTTTGTCTTATCCACTACGACCCGCAATTCCTCGTTATTGTCTTCTGTTCCATCCAGTACATTCTGAGTTCCTTTTGTCTTCTCTACGATTCCCTTGACATCATTTGCTACTTTCTGTAGTTTATCCAGATCTTTCCCCTTTATCTGGATGTTAATCCCCGAGCTGCCAAGAGCGCTCATATCCATATTGGACATATTTACGGTAAGTTCGCCGTCAATATCCTTTGTTACGCTTTCGATCTTTTTCTTAAGCTGTCCATTATCCAGGGACGGATGATCCTTTGTGATCGCGTAGAATTCAATTACATTCAATTCCGTCTGCGTCCCCATCATATCAGATGCAGATACCAGGCCGCCGATATCCTTGATATCCTCAATCTTTCCAATCCGGTCCATTACCTGATCCGCCACCTTGGCTGTATCGTCAAGGCTGCTTCCCTCTTCTGTCTTAAGCGTCATAGCGATCTGGTTGCTCTCCATCTGAGGCATGAATTCTGTTCCCCTTGACAGGGCCAATGCAATGCTTGCTATGAACAGCGCCAGAGCCCCCAGCAGTACCAGAAACTTCTTATGCAGCGCCTTTTCAAGCAGTTTGCCATATCCCTGCCTGATCTTGGCGAATATTTTTGACTCCTTATCTTCCGTCTTCTTCAGCAATCCCGCGGACATCATAGGAACCAGGGTCAGAGCCACAGCCAGACTGGCCAGAAGCGAGTATGCGATGGTAAGCCCCATGTCTACAAACAGCTGTCTGGTGATTCCACTGGTAAACACGATTGGCAGGAATACGCAGACCGTCGTCAGCGTAGAGGCCATGATTGCCCCGCCTACCTGTCTTGCTCCTTCTATGGCCGCTTCTTTGGCGGAAGCGCCCTCTTCATTCCTCATGCGGTATATATTCTCAATTACGACGATAGAGTTATCCACCAGCATCCCGACACCCAGCGCAAGCCCTGATAAGGATATGATGTTCAGGGTTACCCCTGAGAAATACATGGCAACCAGCGCTGTCATGATACTGATCGGGATGGAGCACGCAATAACAAATGTAGGACGGAGGCTCTTTAAGAATACCAGCAGGATAATCACCGCCAATATGGCTCCAAAGACCAGGTTCTGCAATACGGAATGGACGATAAGGTCAATGTATACGCCCTGATCCATCAGCGTTACCGTCTTGATTTCTGCGTTATCCTTCTTTAAACGATCCAGTTTCTCGAGCACTCGCTTGCTTACATCTCCGGTAGAGTACCCGGTCTGTTTCTGAACGCTTAGCATGACTCCGGGCTTGCCGTTAATCTTCGCGTACGTCTCATCCGAATTATTCACCAGTTCCACATTCGCAATATCCGACAGTTTGACAGGATCGATGCCTTCCATGTCTATCAGCACAAGATCCTTGATGTCTTCAATGCTCTTGAACTTGTCGCCGACGCGAACCAGGTAATCAATTCCCCCCTCCGTCACATACCCCGCAGGCATGCTGAAGTTCTCCGCGGCCAGAATCGTCTTGACCATATCCGCCGACAGGATGCTGCTTACATCCGCGCTTCCTGCTGCCTGGCTTTGCGCCGACTCCATCTGCGCTTCCTGCATCTGGATTGCCGCTTCTCCTGCTGCCAGCTGGGCTGTTCCTTCCCCGATGCCTACAGCCGCCTCCAGCTGGCCGGATGCCAGCCGGCCTCTGGCCTGCGCCAGCGTCATAGCCCCGTTATTTACCTGATCCTGGATGGACTCCAACTGCCCCTTTCCTGCCGCCACCTGATCAAGTCCTTGCTGAATCGCTGCTTCCTGCTGCGCCAACTGCTGGGCGGTAGTTTCCAAGGTAGAATGACTCGTGTCGTAAGAATCAATGATTGGCTGTAGTTCGTTCTTCTGCGCCTCCAATGCTTCTCTTTGATCTGTAGTAAGATCCGGGCTCTGTAATGCTGCAATGATCTGGTCGTAACTTGCTTTTGCCGTCTCCAGCTGCGTCAGCTGAGCCTGAGCTGCTGCCTTTGCCGCCTGTACCGTGGCGAGGCTCTGCTTAAGCTGGGTTTCGGTCACGTTCAGTTCTGCCATTTTTTCCGTGATCTCCAGTTGGGCCTGCTTAATCTCCTCGCTTTTGGCAGATATCTGGGACTCCGCCTGGGCAAGTCCCTGAGATGCCTGGGAGGTGCCTGCCGCCAGGGCTGCCTTTCCGCTTTCCACCTGCGCCTTGGCCTCATCCAGGGCCGATTTGGCATCATTTATCTTTTTTTCCAGTTCTACCTTGATATCATCATTTAATTCCGTAACCTTCTGCTCGTTGACGGTAATCTCCACCGTATTCTCTATGCTTCCAGAAGCAGCCACAGAAGCCACCCCTTCTACGCTTTCTACTTCTGGAATTACCTCTTCCTTGATCACTTTGCTGGTTTCGGCCGCATTATTTCCCCCGGCACTGACCGCAGCAATCAGTACAGGCATCATATCAGGATTTAATTTCATGATAATGGGATTGGAAACTGCATCCGGCCAGAATCCTTGGATCTGATCCAGGCTTTCTCTCATCTCTATGGTGACGGAGTCCATGTTCGTCGTCTGTTCGAACTCCAATATGACCGTAGATGCATTTTCATTAGATATTGACTGAATTGTCTTGATATTGCTGACCGCAGCCATTGTCTGCTCGACTGGCTTGGTTACGACTTCTTCCACCTC
>OBYG01001371.1_pt1 | contig 10311 bp, 4 predicted proteins | sample 1538201 | NCBI WGS metagenome assembly OBYG01 (sample SAMEA2580177, study PRJEB22360) | human gut metagenome | biome: human gut; feature: human-associated habitat; material: faeces | place: Denmark | collected 2008/2010 | reverse complement strand
TAGAAAAAGATTGTCTCGCCGCCTGAGACTGTTCCTGCGGCTGCCGCTTTTACTTCTGCACCGACTTGACCACTGATCACTACGGCTGGATTGTACTTATACTGATCAAGTGTGGCAAAATAAATGCTCTGATCCATGCTGTAATTCATAATCACATTTCCGTCTACCGGCCACAGAAGGGTGTCTTCCTCACTGAAATAAGCTGCTGTTCCTTCAGCTGCCGTCTGCTCTGCCCCTGCATCCGTCTGTGCCGGAGTTTCCTTCGCATGTTCCGTGGCTTCTCCTTCTTCCTGTTGTTCTTCTCCGTCGGAATTTTGCGCTGCTTCTTCCTGCTCTGGAAGTACGATTCTATCTGTGTTGGCGGCTTCCGACTGCTCTTTTTCTTCTGCCTCTCGCTCTTTTTCTTTCTGTTCTTCTTCGGCCTTGGCAAGCTGCTCTTTCATCTCACGTTTGTAGCTGCTGAATGTATAAGCCCCTACCAGTGCGACAACTGCGATAAAACATATTGCGATTGCTGCTGCCATGCCTTTTCCCTTCATTTGGAATGGCTCTTCATTTTTCTTCATCTTCATCACCTCTGACTTTATTTTTGCCAGAAAGCGATGTGCTTATTCCAATTTTAAAAATATTTCCCCGTCATCTTTTAACTGCGCACCTTCATAAAAATATTGAAGGATTTCTTCGTATCCTTTTCCTTCTTTTGCCATCTGATTTGCCGTATACTGACTCATACCGACTCCGTGCCCGATTCCACCGGAAGTAATTTGCAGTTTTCCTTTCTGCTCCTGAAAAGAAAAATGACTGGAAGGTAATTCCAATGCTTCCTGAAATTCTTCTCCGGTGCAGGTTGCCTGACCAATCCGCACAGTTGTCACATATCCCGCCGCATCCGTTCCCTGTATTTCAAAATCATCAAATGTTGCTTTTTTGTCTTCTTTTGTCTCTTCGGGATTTTCTACTGCGGTTAAAAACTTGCGGCATTTTTCTTTTACTTTATGATATGGCAGCACACACTCCTGCAGCTGTTCTTTCGCCTCCAGATCCTTTGGACAATCTCTTGCCGGAAGATATGGATACGACTCGCTTCCAAATGCTTCCTGCCCGCTTCTCGTCTTTCCTGCACTCAGTTTGTGATATGGCAGCATTACATATTGATCCTGATACTGCAAAATCATTTGATCTGTTTCCTGCACTGCTCTTTTCAAACTCTCCTTGCAGGTTTCTGTCTCTTCCCCCCACTCCTGCTCCAACTCTTCCATGCTATAAAAATCATCGGTGAAAATAGTCTTTCTGTCATGGTCTAATTTCTCATAAAAACCAGATCGAAGAATCACCGCCTGCGCCTTCAGCGCTTCCAGTTCCGAATCGGCTGCCATCTCTTTTGCAAGAACTCCTGCGAGATATTTCTCCCACACGATCTCCTCGACTCTCGTCCCTACCTGCACCTTTACATAGTCTTCTTTTACGCGGCTGCTTGTTTTGATGTGGGCGCCATTCATAAAAAGTGTCACCACATATGGCAACAAAAATATAATGACCAACAGTGAAAATAATTCTCTGGCTTTTCTTCGCATCTCTTCGTCCCTCCTCTACAATGTATGGAGAGATTATGGAAACTATACCGTCATCTTTCATGAAATATGGAAAAAAGGAAGCTGCCGCTTCACGATTTATTAATCGCCAAAGCAGCAGCACCAAAAAATTACTCTATTCTGATTTTCAATCCATTTTTACAGCCTTGGATCCGGCTTCACTGTCACTTTTTTCAATTTCCATATATCTGCAACGTACTCTTCGATCGTTCTGTCAGACGTAAACTTACCGCAGGATGCTGTGTTTAACAATGCCATCTTTGCCCACCTGTCCTGATTGCGGTATGCAGCTTCCACACGCTTCTGGGCTTCTGCATAAGAACGGAAGTCTTTGAGGATAAAGTAGGTATCTGCTCTGTCGCTGCTCTTTGTATTTAGTAATGAGTTGTACAGATCACGGTACAGTTCATGATCTCCATTTGCATAAGTTCCGTCCACAAGCTGGTCAACAACTCTTTTTAACTCCCAGTCACTGTTGTAAATATCCATTGGCTGATAACCGCCATTGTTCTCGTAATTAATGACTTCGTCTGAACTGAGACCAAAGATAAATGCATTTTCCATTCCAACTTCATCCACGATCTCTACATTGGCACCGTCCATGGTTCCAAGTGTTGGGGCACCATTTAACATAAATTTCATATTTCCGGTTCCCGATGCTTCTTTTGAGGCGGTAGAAATCTGCTCGCTGACATCCGCAGCTGCAAAGATCAGTTCCGCATTTGAGACACGGTAATCTTCGATAAAGACAACTTTAATCTTTCCATTGATACTTCTGTCATTGTTGATCACATCCGCCACAGAGTTGATCAGTTTGATCGTCTGTTTTGCACGCTTATATCCGGCTGCCGCCTTTGCCCCAAAAATAAAAGTTCTTGGATAGAAGGTGATCTCCGGATGCTCTTTCATCTGATTGTACAGATACATTACATGAAGAATATTTAACAGCTGACGTTTATACTCATGAAGTCTCTTAACCTGTACATCAAAGATTGATTCTGGGTCCACTTCAATCCCGTTATGCTCTTTGATATATTTTGCAAGACGGATTTTATTTTGATATTTGATCTCCATAAATTCTTTTCTTGCTTTCGGATCATCTGCCAGCGGTTTTAATTTTGCCATCTCGGAGAGATCTGTGATCCACTTGTCTCCGATATGCTCTGTCACCCAGTCTGCAAGCAGTGGGTTTCCATGAAGTAAGAATCGTCTCTGTGTGATTCCGTTTGTTTTATTATTAAATTTCTCAGGCATCATCTCGTAGAAATCTTTCAGCTCTTCGTGTTTTAAGATCTCTGTATGAAGCTTTGCAACACCATTGACAGAAAATCCTGCAACAATTGCAAGGTGTGCCATTTTTACCTGTCCATCGTAGAGAATTGCCATTTTTCTGACTTTCTCTTCATTTCCCGGATACATCTGGCGCACTTTTTCTACGAAACGGCGGTTGATCTCTTCTACAATCTGATATACTCGCGGAAGCAATCTGGAGAACAGATCGATTGGCCATTTCTCAAGCGCCTCAGACATGATCGTATGGTTTGTGTATGCACAACATTTTGTTGTAACATTCCATGCATCATCCCAGCTTAATCCTTCCTCATCCATCAGAAGACGCATTAACTCTGCAACCGCTACAGTCGGATGAGTGTCGTTCATCTGGAAGATCACTTTCTCATGCAGACGGCGAATATCATCGTTGGAGCGTTTGTATTTATCAATGGCTTCCTGAAGACTTGCAGAGATGAAGAAATACTGCTGTTTCAAACGTAATTCTTTTCCCGCATAATGATTATCGTTTGGATAAAGCACCTCCACAATTGTTTTTGCAAGATTTTCCTGCTCCACAGCTTTGTGGTATTCCCCACGATCAAAAGAATCTAAACGGAAAGATGTGATTGCTTTCGCATCCCAGATCCGCAGTGTATTTACTACATTATTTCCATAACCGACGATTGGCATGTCGTATGGAATTGCAAGCACGGACTCAAAATTCTCCTGGATAAATTCATCTCTTCCAGTCTCGTAATTGTGCTGCATACGGATCGTACCGCCGAAGCGGACTTCCTTTGCATATTCGTCCCTGCGAATTTCAAATGGGTTCCCGTTTTGCAACCAATTATCCGGTGTCTCTACCTGATACCCATTTTTAATTTTTTGTTTGAACATTCCGTAATGATAACGGATCCCGCATCCATATGCAGGATAGCCAAGAGAAGTAAGAGAGTCCAGAAAGCAGGCTGCAAGACGTCCCAATCCACCATTTCCAAGGGCCGCATCCGGCTCCTGATCTTCCACTGCATTCAAATCGATTCCCATTTCTTCCAGAGCCTCTTTCACATCCTGATAAGCAGTTAAATTGATCAGGTTATTTCCGAGTGCCCTTCCCATCAAAAATTCCATCGACAGATAATACACTGTCTTTGGTGATTCCTTTTCGTATACTTCCTGAGTCGCAAGCCAGTTGTCAATAATATATTCTTTTACAGCATAAGACACCGCCTGAAATGTCTGCTGCGGTGTTGCCTCATCTATCGTTCTTCTATACAAAGTCTTCACATTGTTCTTGACTTCTTTTTTAAACGCTTCTTTATCAAACTTAAAATCCGACACTTTCTCTCTCCTCTTTCTTTTATCCCCGCACCTCTTTCTGACGTGCGGGGATCATGCTCGTGTACCGTCTCTTTAATCTGTGTAACTCTCTCTTAAATTAACGCTGTACACCCATATTTACTTTTTCACCATTGATGTTCCACTCTTTAACATATCCTGCCGGAGTCTCCTGCTTCATCTCTGTCGCAAGCACTTCGCCCATGATCTCTGTCTGATATTTTGCGAACACTTCATTGGCCTTCTCTGTTCCTTCGTAAGATACTGTGATCTTGTCTGTCACTTCGAAGTCTGCTTCTTTTCTCATTGTCTGGATCTTACTGATGATCTCTCTGACAAATCCTTCTTCCAAAAGCTCTTCTGTCAGGTTTGTATCCAACACAACTGTCACACCGTTGTCGCTCTCAGAAACATATCCTTCCATCTGTGCCATATCGATCAGCAAGTCCTCTTTAAATAATGTCACTTCCTGTCCATTCACATCCAGTTTCAGGGATCCTGTCTCATTCAGCTCATCCATTGCCTTGTTTCCATCCAGATTTTCAAGGGCAGCTTTGATTCCACCTAACATTTTACCATATTTTGGTCCAACAGTCTTCAACTGCGGTTTAAATGTATATGAAGTAAATGCGCGAACATCATCTGTAAATTCCATTTCTTTTACATTTAACTCTTCTTCCACAATCTCCTGGTAAAATTCTGGTAAAGTTACAGAAGACTTCACGAACATTTTTCCGATTGGCTGACGGTTCTTAATGTTTGCAGTATTTCTGCATGCACGTCCCATCACAACTAATTTCAGAACTTCATCCATGTTCTCTTCTAACTCACGGTCGATCAACGCTTCATCTGCAACCGGGAAGTCACATAAGTGGATACTTTCCGGAGCTTCTTTGTCGATGCTTCTGACAAGATTCTGATAGATATCTTCTGTCATAAACGGAATCATTGGCGCAGCTACTTTTGCCACAGTCACAAGTGCTGTGTAAAGTGTCATATACGCATTGATCTTATCCTGCGGCATTCCTTTTGCCCAGAAACGCTCACGGCTTCTTCTGACATACCAGTTACTCATATCATCCACAAATTCCTGCAGTGCTCTTGCACTTTCCGGAATCCGATAATTTTCCAGATTTGTATCTACAGTCTTGATCAATGTATTCAATTTGGACAACAGCCATTTATCCATAACCGGAAGTTTCTCGTATTCCAGCTGATATTTTGTCGCGTCAAACTGATCGATCTCCGCGTATAATACGAAGAATGCGTAAGTGTTCCAAAGTGTTCCCATGAATTTACGCTGTCCTTCTGTCACGATCTTGCCGTGGAAACGGTTTGGAAGCCACGGTGCACTGTTGATATAGAAATACCAGCGGATCGCATCTGCTCCGTACTGCTCTAATGCTTCAAACGGATCGACTGCATTTCCTTTGGATTTACTCATCTTCTGTCCTTTTTCATCCTGCACATGTCCAAGCACGATAACATTCTTATATGGCGCTTTGTTAAATACAAGTGTCGAGATTGCAAGCAGAGAATAGAACCATCCTCTTGTCTGGTCTACCGCCTCGGAAATAAAGTCTGCCGGGAACTGCTGTTTGAACAAATCTTCGTTCTCAAACGGATAGTGGTGCTGTGCAAACGGCATGGAACCACTGTCAAACCAGCAGTCGATCACTTCCGGTACACGGTGCATCTGTTTTCCACACTCTGGACAAGTAATCGTCACATCGTCGATATATGGGCGGTGCAGTTCGATATCATCCGGACAGTTATCAGACATCTCTTTTAATTCTGCAATGCTTCCAATAGAGTGCATGTGTCCGCATTCACACTCCCAAATATTCAGCGGTGTTCCCCAGTAACGGTTACGGCTGATTCCCCAGTCCTGAACATTCTCAAGCCAGTCTCCGAAACGTCCTTTTCCAATACTTTCCGGAATCCAGTTGATCGTGTTGTTATTTGCGATCAGGTCATCTTTTACAGCCGTCATTTTGATGAACCAGGACTCACGTGCGTAGTAGATCAGCGGAGTATCACATCTCCAGCAGTGCGGATAGCTGTGCTCAAATTTCGGAGCGTCAAAGAGAAGCCCTCTCTCATCCAAATCTTTGAGTACCATCGGATCTGCTTTTTTCACAAATACTCCTGCAAACGGAGTCTCTGCTGCCATATCACCTTTTTCATCAACAAGCTGTACAAACGGGAGCTCGTAATTTCTTCCGACATTCGCATCGTCTTCACCAAATGCAGGCGCAATGTGAACCACTCCGGTACCGTCTGTCAGTGTAACGTAATTATCACATGTCACATAAAATGCTTTTTTGTGCTGTTTCTCTGCACTGTCAGCTGCACACTGGTACAATGGCTCATACTCTTTGTATTCCAGATCTTTTCCTACATATGTCTCCAGAACCTCATAAGCCGGTGTTCCTTCTTCTGCAAGCTTTCCAAGAACCGTATCAAGAAGCGCCTCTGCCATGTAATATACATAACCGTCTGCTGCTTTTACTTTTACATAAGTCTCACTTGGATTTACACAAAGCGCCAGGTTTGACGGCAGTGTCCAAGGAGTTGTTGTCCATGCCAGAATGTATGCGTCTTCGTCTTTTACCTTAAATCTTACGATTGCGGAACGCTCTTTCACATCCTTGTATCCCTGTGCCACTTCCTGTGCAGACAACGGAGTTCCGCAGCGAGGGCAGTAAGGTACAATCTTAAATCCTTTGTAGAGGAGCTTTTTGTCCCAGATCTGTTTCAATGCCCACCACTCGGATTCGATAAAATTATTGTCGTATGTTACATAAGGATGCTCCATATCTGCCCAGAATCCAACCGTGCTGGAGAAATCCTCCCACATTCCTTTGTATTTCCATACGCTCTCTTTACATTTGTCGATAAACGGCTCCAATCCGTATCCTTCAATCTGATCTTTTCCGTCCAGACCAAGCAGCTTTTCTACTTCCAGCTCTACCGGCAGACCATGGGTATCCCATCCTGCTTTACGAGGAACCTTATATCCCTTCATTGTGCGGTATCTCGGGATCATATCTTTGATAACACGTGTCAGAACGTGACCGATATGCGGTTTTCCGTTTGCTGTCGGAGGTCCGTCGTAAAAGGTGTATTCCGGACATCCTTCTTTTTCCTCCATACTTTTCTGGAAGATATCATGCTCTTTCCAGAATGCTTCAACTTCTTTTTCACGTCCTACGAAATTCATATCCGTGGAAACTTTCTTATACATAGCGCTTTTCCTTTCTACTACTTTTTCATTATCGTGTTGCTGTCTATGCTGTACAGGACTCTGTGCTGCCTTGCTTTTTATAAAAAAAACTTCCGTCCTGTAATAGGACGAAAGTTTAAAATTCTTACGTTAACCACCTGTTACAACATACTTGGATACATTTACAATATCCGTTATATGCGTTCCTTTAACGGCGGAACCCCGTCAGCCTTTACTTCTTACGGTTCAAGGACTGCAGCTCGAAAGTGATCTTCGGAAAACTCTTACTGATGCCGGACTCACACCACCGCCGGCTCGCTGAAACGTTCAGAAAAATCCTACTCTCTTTGTCATCGCTTTTTTTTATTAAAATACAAAATTATTATAAGAAGAAACTTGGGAATAGTCAAGGGGTTCTGAAGGAAAGGCTTTGATTTCCTCGTGATTATGCAAATTGACTTGTATAAAGCGCTTGATACTTTTCACCCTTTTGCATCAATTCCTCATGGGTTCCAATTTCTTTGATATCACCATCTTCCATATAAAGAATGACATCTGCATCTCGAATGGTAGATAACCGATGTGCAATTACAAAACTGGTTCGCCCTCTCATCAACTCTTCCATTGCTTTTTGTATTTTTACTTCCGTATGCGTATCTACATTGCTGGTAGCTTCATCCAGGATCATAATTTCCGGATCCGATGCAAGGGCTCTTGCAATCGTCAAAAGCTGACGTTCACCCTGGGAAATATTTTCCGCTCCATGCTCCAAAATCATATCATATCCTCCGGGAAGCGTTTTTATAAAGCTATGAGCACACGCCGACTTTGCACTGGATATCACAGTTTCCCGCTGCATGTTCTCCTCTGCATAACCAATATTTTCCGCAATTGTTCCCTCAAACAGCCAGGTATCCTGCAGAACCATTCCAAATCGACTTCTCAATTCTTTTCTGGACATTTCTCGAATATCCACTCCATCTACCAGAATTTTTCCGCTATTAATTTCATAAAATCGCATCAACAAGTTGATCAGTGTTGTTTTTCCTGCTCCGGTCGGCCCAACAATCGCAACCTTTTGTCCTGGTTTTATCGTCACATCAATTCCTTTCATTAACAAAGAATCCGGTGTATAGCCGAATGCGACATTTTGGAAGGAAACACTCCCTTTACAGTTTTGTGGTATCACGCAATGGTTTGATTCCGGAATTTCTTCTTCAGCATCCAATAATGCAAAAATTCGCTTTCCTGCTGCAGCTGCTGCTCCAAAACTGCCAGCCATTCCTGCAATGGAAGAAAACGGTTCTGCAAACTTTCTTGTATATTCCAGCATGGCCTGCACATTTCCAATTGCAATTCGCCCTGCAATTGCACCGATACACCCCAGACCCGCACAAAGCACATACCCGACGTCATTGACAACCGTGGTAATTGGCGTAACCGCTCCTGCCGTTGTTTCTGCCTTGAATGCACTTTGACAAAGCTGCTCATTTAACTCTTCAAAAGCCGCCTGCGCTCGTTTTTGATAATGAAACGTTTGTACAACCTGGTGTCCATGATATATCTCCTCAATGTATCCATTTAATGTTCCCAGCAACTGTTGTTGACGGTTATAATAAGTTCCACTTAATTTCATCATTTTAGCCGCACTCAGCAATGACAGCGGCACTAAAATGATCGGAATCACGGACAATTTTGGACTAATAGACACCATCATCAAGAAAATCCCTGCTGCAGTCACTGCCTGCGTCACAATTGCCGTCAAATTTTGGCTCATTGTATTATTAATGGTATCCACATCATTTGTAATCACACTTAAAATATCTCCATGCGTATGTGTGTCATAATACTCTAATTTCAATCGATGCATTTTATCGTCAATATCCTGCCGCAGCGTTTCCATAACCCCTGCTGTAATTTTAGCCATTCCAAATCCTTGTAACAGTGAAAAAATTTGCGAAATAAAATACAGTCCGATCAATATCAATAGCAGTGTTCCTATCGTTTTCCAATAAAATCTACCATCCTGAATACTTGCAAATAATGTTGTTGTAATTTCTCCGATTACAAACGGCGCCAATACCATAAAGATGGTACTGATTCCTGCAAAAACCAAAACCATACAAAGCCGCAGACGATATTTTTTCAAATAACCAAGCAAGCGCCTAAAGACATGCTGATTGTTCATCCTTCCCGTTCTCCTCTCCCAATTGTATACTCGCGATTTCCCGATACAACGTACAAGTTTGCAGCAGCTCTTTGTGTGTTCCCTGCCCCACAATACGCCCGTCATCAATGACCAGAATCCGATCTGCATCCATAATCGTACTAATGCGTTGTGCAACGATAATGACCGTTGCTTCTCCCATTGCCTCTCTCAAATTTTGCCGCAGTTGTCTTTCTGTTTTCATATCCAAAGCAGAAAAGCTGTCATCAAACACATAGATTTCCGGCTGCTTCATGACCGCTCTTGCAATTGCCATTCTCTGTCTTTGCCCTCCGGAAAAATTAGTTCCTCCCTGTGCAACATGTGCATGATATTGCTGCGGTTTCTTCTGAATAAATTCTGCCGCACATGCAATTTCAGCGGCCCGATTCCACTCCTCTGCTGTACCATGTTCCTTCCCAAAATTGAGATTTGACCCAATATCGCCTGAAAACAATACATTTTTCTGTGGTACATATCCAATTAGTGCTCTTAAATCCTGCAGTCGGTATTCCCTCGCATCGATTCCATCAATTAAGACTTCTCCTGCGGTTGGATCGTACAATCTGGGAATCAATTTTAAAATACTGGACTTTCCTCGTCCCGTACCACCAATAATCGCAGTTACTTCTCCTGGTTTTGATTCAAAACTAATTCCTTTTAATACTTCCTCCTCC
>OBYG01001367.1_pt1 | contig 10319 bp, 9 predicted proteins | sample 1538201 | NCBI WGS metagenome assembly OBYG01 (sample SAMEA2580177, study PRJEB22360) | human gut metagenome | biome: human gut; feature: human-associated habitat; material: faeces | place: Denmark | collected 2008/2010 | reverse complement strand
GCACGTTGCGCATGAAGTGGACCGTGCACCGCTGGTATCTCGCGTCCGGCAGCATCGAGTTCACCGTGGCCACCAGCCCGGCGCACCGGTCGCCCACCACGAGCCGCACGCCCCTGAGACCGCGTTCGATCAGGCTCCTGACGAACTGCTCCCAGCTGGCCCTGTCCTCCTTCATGCCCTCCGCGACCCCGACGACCTCCCGATGGCCCGTGTCGTCCACGCCGATCGCGACCAGCACGCTCACGTTCTCGACCGACCCGCCCCACGTGCGCTTGTGCCACACGCCGTCCACGAACAGGTACGGGTACGAACGCTCCAACGGCCTGTTGCGCCATTCGTCGATCTGCGCGTACACCCCCTTGAGCTTGTCCGAGAGCGTCTGCGAGGGCATCCGCTCGCCCCACAGCAGGCGGCTGATGTCGTCGACCTGACGGGTCGAAACGCCGGCCAGGTACATGTCGATCAGCGCCTCCTCGACGCTCTGCTCACGACGCCTGTATCGTTCGATCACCGCCGACTCGAACAGCGCGCCCTTGAGCTTCGGGACCCTGAGGGTCACGGTCCCGGCCTTCACGGTCAGGTCACGCTCGTAATGACCCGCTCTGTAGGCCTTCCTGTCCCCGGTGCGCTCGTAGCGGGCGGCGCCCGTGATCTCGTCCGCCTCCGCGTCCAGCATCGCGTTCAGCAATTGCTCGACCTTCTCCGACACCAACCGGTCGAGTCTCGTCTCGAGCATGTTCTCATCGACCTGTAGAATCTGATCCTGCATGGTTCCGTCGCCTCTTTCCATAGCGGTTTTGTTTGGCGACTGAAATCGTACCCAGACGACGGGCCATGCCTCTTCATTCAGGCTTCAACCAAAGTGCGCAACAAACCGGGCGTTATCGACGGAGAATCACGATGTGTGATTTGTCATCCTCCAGCCTGAGGGGTTTTCTATTGCGACAGGGGCTACAACGCAGGCATACGCCCCTGCCAGGAATCACGCAGAGGCTATAACGTCTTGCGCGTACAACGCACTGCACAGCAATAATGCCGGCGACAACACGAATGTTCTTATCGTGTTACACCCATTTGGAATCGGCATCGCCTTGGCTCGGCACCAGCAGCTGCAGGATGCGATCCATATCCTCTGGTGACGAGAAGACGATTTCGATGCGACCATGCTTGGTGCTGCCCTTAATCGACACCTTGGTGTCGAAATGATTTTCCAAACTCTGCTGGATGGCGGAACCAACCCAAGGATTGGTCTTGGACGTCTTGGGCTTCTTCGGCTGCTCCCCCCACGCCATCTTCATTGCGGCGGCTTCTGCCTACCAGCGGCATTATTGCAATCTTCATGGCGACGATTTCTTCGGTGCTGCGTACAGAAAGACCTTCCGCAATAATACGAGAAGCCAGCTTGTCCATTTCCTCCGGATCGCTCAGGCCCAATAGCGCACGCGCATGACCGGACGATAGCACACCGGCAGCCACTCTCTTTTGCACAGAAGCCGGCAGGTTCAGCAGTCGCAAGGTATTGGCGATTTGCGGGCGAGACTTGGACACCGACTTGGACAGTTGTACTTGTGTCAACCCGAACTCTTCAATCATCTGCTGGTAGGCAGCCGCCTCTTCCAGCGGATTCAAGGCCACACGGTGCAAGTTTTCCAGCAATGCATCGCGGAGCATATCATCATCCGCAGTGGTTTTGACGATGGCGGGAATCGTCTCCAACCCAGCCAACTGAGAAGCACGCCAACGGCGTTCACCCATAATGAGCTCATACGGGCTGTCCAAATGACCGGCAAACGGATTCGTGCTGGATTCCGTCTCGTCGTGCTTGGCGGCTTTGGCCGCAGCAATCTGGCTTGCCGGACGCTTGCGCACGACTATCGGTTGCAGCACACCAACTTCCTTAATGGAAGCAGACAGCTCATTCAACTCATCCTCGTCGAAGATGGTACGAGGCTGATGTGCATTGGGCCCGATATCAGACAGTTTGAGTTCAGCCAGATAACCACCGGCTACCGGCTTGAGCTCGTCCTTCTTATCTGTGTCAGCGGTCTTTGCCGCCGATGCAGTCAAAGATGTTTCACGTGAAACATCTTTGACAGTGACGGATGTACGATGTGCCGTCTGAGACGCAGACGACTTGCCGCCCTGCTGAGGTGCGGCGACCTTACCGGTTTGAGGTTTCTCCGTACCGAAAAACAGGTCGCTAGGATGAGTAATGGTGTCCAATGCGGGCATGGATGCGCGTTTACCGGCGGCTTTCTTGACTGCCTTGCTGGACGATATCGTCTGAGGCACGGCAGGTTTTGATTCCTGCTGGGCAGTAGCCTTCTTGGCGGGGGTTATGTCAGCAGTGGCCTCCGGAGTAGACGAATCCTCCGCAATCATTGCGGGCTGCTCCGCCACCGGCTCCTCCCCTGGCAATGTGGGGAACAAAGCGCCAAGGCCCTTACCAAGTCGTGATTTTGATGCCATTACTTGTTCCTCCTCGCATCAATGGTGTCAAGGACTTGTTGCGAACGCTGTGCGATTTCCAAAGCTGCTTCACCATACGATATGGCACCTATGCCACGAGGATCATAGGCAATCACCGATTGGGAGAAACTCGGCGCTTCGGAGATCTTGACTGAACGCGGGATGGTGGTATTCAGCACAATGCTGGGATAGTGTCCCTTAACCTCGTTATATACTTCACGGCTCAATAACGTTCGGCGATCGAACATCGTGACGAGCATGGTGGACACCAGCAGTACGGGATTGAAATGCTCTTGCACCAAACCAATCGTGTTAATCAGCTGGCCAAGACCCTCCAATGCGTAATACTCAGCCTGGATAGGAATCAGCATCTCGGTCACTGCACACATGGCGTTGATGACCAAGAGGCCCAAGCTGGGCGGGCAATCAATGAACACGTAATCATAGTGTTTATCTGATTGACGTAGGTAGAGGTCTAGGGCCTCCTTCAGCAACGTGTTTCGGTTGGGCAGATCAGCCACTTCCAACTCAGCACCGCTGAGATCGATTGATGCAGGCACAACATCAAGTGTGGGAAAATCAGGACAGACCGTGATAACATCACCCAGATCGGAACGCCCCTCGATAACGTCATAGACCGAGGGCTCTCCCGATGCATGAGATACACCCAACGCCGTAGAGGCATTGCCCTGCGGGTCCATATCGATGACCAACACCTGCGCGCCCTTGTTCGCCAGCGCCGCAGCGGTGTTTACCGTGGATGTGGTTTTACCCACTCCCCCCTTCTGGTTGGCCACGGCGATACGACGAGTCCGTTGAGGCTTTGGGAAATCGGTTTTCTTGAGTACATCGTAGCGTGAGCTTTCATCAGCCATTTGGCTACCAAGCACTGAACCGTGACCATCGAATATTCGCTGAAGCGTTTCGGAAGCCGATTCTATAGGTTCCGACTGATGATCCTTGGTGGCCATCGCTCCTCCTTGCACAGACGTAAGTTCCAGTGTTCTCATTCGTATGGACATGATGCTCGTTATCCACAATTGCGATATGCAATGTGGATAAGTGTGGATAAGTGTGAATGACGTTGAGTGTTAGATTGTGTATTCACAGACGAAAAACATTGAAAAATCAATGTTTTCATCATTATGCACATCGTCCCGTAAAAATGTGGATAACTTTTACGCACATATGGAAATGTGGATAACTCAATCAGTACTCCACTCATCGCTTATCCACAATCACCACGTGGGTAGGCTCAAGATCCGGCCCGACAGCCGCCTCAACGACACGTGGACGACGACCACCGAATTTTGCAATCTCCTTGCCAGCCTTGTCGATTTCAGCCTGAGCAGACCGTCCCTTCAGTGCGATCAACTGTCCTGACGGTTTCAGCAACGGCAACGTCCAGCCAGAGAGTTTGGTCATAGGAGCAACCGCACGACACGTGACAACAGCGAACGGATGAATTTCCCGCTTCCGTACCTGCTGGATGACGGCATCGGAGCGTCCACGAATAATCTCAACGTTCTGCAGTTGCATCAGGCCAACACATTCATGCAACCATTCGATTCGCCGCTCCATCGGTTCAATCAGCGTGAAGTCATGATCCGGCAAACACGCGGCAGCCACCAATCCAGGAAAACCACCACCACTGCCGACGTCGGCAACTGTTTTGAAGCGAATACCATTCGTCGCATTCCGAACGTACGGCACAATCGCAGCGGAATTCAGAATATGCCGTTCCCAAATGATATCGACGTCACGGGGGCCGATCAATCCACGAGGTTCACCCTCTTCGGCAATCTTGGCATGGAAACGCTCCAACTTCGGCAACGCATCACCCAAGACCTCAGCAAGTACAGGTGACCCCTGCAGCTGATCCGTCATAGCCATCTCCCTCACCATGTTTCACGTGAAACAATCAACATGGAGAATGGCGCCGCTCATTACGACGCCATTCTCCATGCGGTCACTTTAGTTTGTTCAAAGACGACATCCGTCGAACGTCCCTGTCATCTCAAAAAAACTCGCCGAGCAATTACTCCTGATCAAGCTCGTCGTCTTCGGCGGTATCCTCGACTCTATTCTTGAGATACACCGTCACGTAACGATGAGGCTCCTCACCGTGCGAGCGAGACTTCAGCCCCTCTTCCCGAACCACATCGTGAACGACTTTACGTTCGAAGGAATTCATCGGCTTCAAGTCATACGGCTCGCCGGAATCCTTCACTGCGTCAATGGCATCCAAGGCGATATCACGGAGGTGCTGACGCTTGCGCTTCAGGAAACCGTCGACATCCACAATCAGATGAGAACGCTCGCCGGTCTTCTGCTGTACAGCCAGACGAGTCAATTGCTGCAGAGCATCAACGACTTCACCATTACGGCCAATAAGATGTTTGATGTCAGTATCGTCATCAGCAACGATTTGCACGGTGGGGCGGTCATTACGCACGCCCATCTCAATGTCGCCCTCATAGTCGGCGATATCCAGTAGGCCTTCAAGGTAATCCGCGGCGATGTCAGCCTCTTCGTTGAGCTGGTCGATCGACTTCACGTCATCCTGTGCCATACGCTACTCCTTCATGTCGTGTTTGAATTCCAAGTCTAAGCCCTGCTCCCCCGAACAGAGAAAGTAATGTCGGTGCGTGTTGAATGTTTCACGTGAAACATCGAACTCGCACCGACATAGTCGTCACTTCTTTTTGCGCTTACGCACGGGCTGTTGACGCTGATAGCCCTGAGTGGCCTTACGCTCGGCCTCTTCCTTGGCCTTGGCCAATGCTTCTTCTTCCAGAGAGGGCAGGCCGGCCTTTGCGCGGCGAGCATTCTCATTACGATGATCGCGCTTCTCCTTGTCCGCCGCAGCCGGAGAGCCAGGGGTTGGGAATGCGTACACCTGCCACAATGTGCGGCAGAGGTTGCACACGTTGTTGGTCAGCCAGTAGACCAGCACGGCGAACGGCATGGCGACACCGGAGAAGATGTACATCACCGGGAAGAGCCACAGCATAGCCTTCTGCATGGTCTCGGTCTGCTTGTTCATCGAAGCAGCTGCCATGTTGCGCTTCATGCTGAAGTACTGCATAAACCACAGGCAGAAACACATCAGGAACACGAAGATACCGATGACCGCCTTGCCACTAGCGGCAGCACTGGTGAAGTTATCGGTCACGCTGACAATGCCGAACACATCGGTTTGGGTGAATTGCTTGGCGGTTGCTACGTCGAACGCGCCCAACGCATCGCGTTTACCGTTGGCAATGTATGGAATGGCCGACAGCGTATAGAACATGGACATGAACACCGGGCCCTGAATGAGCATAGGCAAGCAGGAGCCAGCCGGATTGACGTCATTGTCTTGATACAGTTTCATGGTTTCACGGCTCATGGCCTCCCTGGAAGCCTGATCCGTCTTGCCTTTGTACTTGTTCTGAATACGCTGCATCTTCGGCGCCAATGCCTGCATCTTGCGCATCGACTTCATCTGCTTGTAGAACAGCGGGAAGATACAAGCCTGCACCACCAGCACCAGGATGATAATGGCAAGCACCCATGAGACACCAATCGGGCTCACGCCCAGCATCACGAAGAAGTCATGCACGATCTTCATGATCCAGGTCTGCAACCACTCAACGGGAGTCAGGATTTTATATAGAAATCTCCAAAACCCGCTATCAAGCAGAAATTCATTTGAGTTCATCGTTGGGCCTCTCTTTGGGTTGTGGCCAATGGTGTCAGTCGAGGCTCTTCATGAGCCTTCGACCACGAAAACCTGTAAAAAACGGAATACCGTTGTGGAACATCGTCGATTCCCCCACGACTCCACGGCCGGCAACGCAGTAATCTCAGCACGGCGAGCACTCCCCCTTTGAACGCGCCATACCGTTCCAATGCCTCAATGGCATAATTCGAGCACGTTGGATAATACTTGCAACAAGGCGGTGTGTTTGCCGAGATGTGCTGTTGATACCAGCGCAACCCACCAATCATCACCGCCTTGAAAGAAGCTGTCATGCCTCAGCCACCTTATGCGCCACCGTGGCAAAAGCCTTCGCGATCTGCTGATCTAGCGAAGCGAACGATGCGGTCGCTGCACTGGGCTTGGCGCGCAAAACGATATCGCAATGCGCGGGCAGCAGATCCTCATGGGCTCTGGCCAATACACGAAACCTACGCTTCACCGTATTACGGGTGACCGCATGTCCTACCGATTTGGAGACAGCTAATCCCAAACGGCGATGCACCGTCCGGTCGTCATCATCATGATGGTCGTCGGGCACCAAATAGTGCACGACGATATCCTTGCCACCTGCTTTGCGCCGGCGTTTCAGCACGGTGACGAAATCACGATGGCTTTGAAGCCTCTCCACCTCGACTATGCCTGTGGCACTGATCGGAATGATCAGGCGGAGAGGGTCTTGCGGCCCTTGGCACGGCGACGGTTGATCACCGCACGGCCAGAACGGGTGCGCATGCGCAGGCGGAAGCCGTGCTTCATGTGGCGACGACGGTTGTTCGGCTGGAACGTCCTCTTCATAATCCATTGCTCCTAGGTCTATTCGGCAACGCTTCGCGCTGCCCTCACGTGAGTCAAGCTATACCAAAGTACTCTCACCCCTACCCTCAAGTCAAAACGGACGGAGTATTTTCACATTTCGACACGTTGCGAGACACGCCCCAAATCTCTTATAATCGGCGGAATACCAACCATTCACGGCCAAAAGTTATCCACAAATTACATGTTTGTTATTCACAATCCAGTTATTTCAACACGCGACACGGTGGATAACTTGTCTAAACCAGAGTAAATATTATCTGTTGTACGTATTTCGCCACAGCGACAGAAGGGGCCACCATGGTTAACGCTTCCGGCGACCCCGTAATCGAGGCCGCCCACATCTGGTCAGACACGCTGACGGTGCTCAAACACAGCGCTTCGCTCAGCCCACGAGAAAAAGGCTGGTTGGAAGGCGTTGTTCCTGAAGGCGTCTTCGGTTCGACCATCGTGCTGTGTGTGGACAACAACGACACGCTTCAAGCCATTCAGGGTGATTTGAACGATTCCCTGCTTCAGGCATTGCGTACGGTAACCGGCGAAAATATGTTTCCCGCGTTCAAGGTCGTGCCGAAAACCGAGCCCGAACCGCTTTCGGAGGCAAAGCCGGCGCAGCCATATCCTTCGGAAATTTCTCCGACTGTCGCCGAATTCGGTAAAGAATCCTATGGTGCAAAGCCGGCAGCCGCACCGCGGGAACCGATGCCCGCCACCGAGCCGCAGTTCCCGGTCGGTCAGCAGAAGATGAATCGCGATCCCGAGACTCATCTCAATAAGAACTTCACGTTTGATTCCTTCGTGCCCGGCGATTCCAACCGTTTTGCCCGTACGGTCGCACTGGCCGTGGCCGAAGGTTCCGGGCAGGATTTCAACCCGTTGTGTATCTATGGCGGATCGGGCCTGGGCAAAACCCACTTGCTGAACGCCATCGGCAACTATGCCCTGGTCAAGGATCCCGGGCTGAAGGTTCGATACGTCACGTCTGAGGAATTCACGAACGAATTCATTGACGCGCTGCAAAACCCGAACCAAAGCCAGGGTCAGATTGCTGAATTCAACCGTCGATACCGACAGGTTGATGTGTTGCTTATTGACGATATCCAGTTCCTCGGCGGCAAGGAAGCCACCTTGGATCAGTTCTTCCATACGTTCAATGCACTGCATCAGGCAAATAAGCGTATTGTCATTGCTTCCGATGTAGCGCCCAAGAATTTGAAGGGTTTCGAGGCTCGACTCATCTCGCGCTTCGAATCCGGCCTGACCGTAGACGTCAAGCCGCCGGATCTGGAGACCCGAATCGCCATTCTTCGCATGATCGCCTCGATGAACGGCTCGAAAATCCCCAGCGATGTGTTGGACCTCATCGCCGAACGCTTCACCGAGAACATTCGTGAACTCGAAGGCGCGCTAACCCGTGTTACGGCCGTGGCCTCGCTGAGTAATCAGCCGGTGACCCGCGCCTTGGCCGAGCAGACGTTGCAGGACTTCTTCACCACCGATGTGGAAATCAAGCCCACGGACATCATCAGTCAGGTGGCGAAGTACTTCCACCTGACGTTTGAGGATCTTGTCGGTAAATCACGAACCAAAAACGTGGCTGTTCCTCGTCAGATCGCCATGTATCTGGCTCGCGAAATGACCAGTATGAGCCTGATGGATATTGGCCAGGTCTTTGGCGGACGCGATCACACCACAGTAATGCATGCCTGCACTCGAATCAGTGACCGAATGCAGCAAAAACAGGAGATCTATAACTACGTTATGGAGCTCACGGTTCGCCTCAAGCAAAGCAACACCAACTGACACAACGCTTCTGAGAGACGAAAAACGGCACTTTTTGGACTGACTTTCCGAAAAGTGCCGTTTTTGGTTGCTCAGGCGGATTCTGGTGGATACGTCGAGGCAACGGATTCGAGACATTAGATTCCTCATGGCTCCCCTTTGTGAGGGGATCTGTCGGCGCAGACGACTGAGGGGAGTTTCGAAGGGGAACACGCAAAAAAACCATGAAACGAGAGAATCGATTCTGAGGACCGATTTTGCGGGTTTGGGCGAGCGAGACGGAAAAAGTGCCGAAAACGGTCTCCAGAATCGATTCTCCTCGACGAAAAACAGTCTTCAACACGCCGTGCGAAAGTGCGAAAACCAAAAAAGTTATCCACATAGTTGTGCACAGATGTGGGTAAACTCGGCGGATAACTCGTGGATTACCCACTGTTTTGTTGTGGAAAACTCGTGCATAACCGCGACCTCGATGTGGAAAACTCAAATTCGACGAACTGGCTGTGGAAAACTCGCCCACTTATCCACAAGCCATGCAGAATTTGTCCACAATTTTCAGGGACTTATGAACCGTTGCAGTTGTAGGGCTCAGCCCTACTTATCCACACTATCCACCGGCCTTATTATGGCGATTACTTACTCAGTTACGTGAAAAGCATCATCGCCATAGTAACAGCCGGTCATCCAGCGTACGTAAGTTCGCCACCTAACGGCTAGAATATTCCTCAGCCAATCCGACGAAGGGAACAATCACACATGAAAGTCGAAATCGATACCGCAGCCCTGGCCGACGCCGTAGCCTGGACCTCCCGAGTCATCGACGCACGTCCCTCCAACCCGATTCTCGCTGGCGTCAAGCTGGAAGCCATTGACGGAACGCTGCAATTCTCCGCCTTCAACTACGAGATTTCCGCTCGCCACCACATCGAAGCCGGCGTTGACGAAGCCGGTTCCGTACTGGTTCAGGGCAAGCTGCTGGCCGATATCACCAAATCGCTGCGTTCGGAGAAAACGTACCTGGTCACCGACGGCTCCACGCTGACCATCACGTCCGGCAAGTCGAAGTTCACCTTGCAGCTCATGCCCGACACCGAGTACCCGGATCTGCCCGTGGTACCGGCCATGCTCGGCCAAGTCGATGCCCCGACTTTCGTTCAGGCCGTGAACCAGGCGTGCGTTGCCGTCTCCCGCGAAGAAAACCGCCCGGTACTGACCGGCGTTCGCATGCAATTCCAAGGCGACAAGGTCGTCATGACCTCCACCGATCGCTTCCGTTTGGCCCGCGCCACCTTCACTTGGACTCCGCAGAACCCGGACGTCGACACCACCACGCTGGTTCGCGGCTCCCTGCTCAAGGATGTGGCCCGTGCTCTTGACGAGCACCAGAACATCCGCCTTGATTTCGATGCCGATAGCCCGACGCTGCTCGGCTTCGAAAACGCCGGCCGCGTCTCCACCTCCCAGCTCATCGACGGTGAATTCCCGGCGGTCGACCGCCTGTTCGCCGACG
>OBYG01001365.1_pt1 | contig 10341 bp, 10 predicted proteins | sample 1538201 | NCBI WGS metagenome assembly OBYG01 (sample SAMEA2580177, study PRJEB22360) | human gut metagenome | biome: human gut; feature: human-associated habitat; material: faeces | place: Denmark | collected 2008/2010 | reverse complement strand
AGATGGAGCAAGATGAAGCGTCCGGGGGGCAAAAGTAGCCGTACAGCGGGTGCTGCGCCCGCTCCAGAATGGCCTGCTGCACGCAGGGGGCGGTGGCAAAGTTCATATCTGCCACCCACATGGGGATGGCGTCAAACCCCTCTTTCGGGGCAGCGGGCGCAAAACCGGTGCCTAAGCCGTCCACAGCCAAAGCGTCCTGGCCGTGCCGGTCGATCAGGGTCGTAAAATCGTAGCGCATTTGTATGCCTCCTTTGAACGGGCACAGACCAGGGCCTGTGCCCACGGAACAAAAAAGCCTCCGGGCTTTTGCAGCCAGGAGGCAGAACGGTAAGCGTTGTTTCCCAAAACAGCGGCAGCAAACGGTGCAGACCGGTGCGTGCTGCAAGGGGAAAGACCCTTTCAGGGAGGGAGGATCAGCCCTCGATCAGCTCCACCGTCTTCATCTTGACGGGGGTGGTGGGCTTATCGTTCCAGTCGGTGCGCACCGAGGCGATCTTGTCCACAACGTCCATGCCGGACACCACCTTGCCGAAGGCTGCGTACTGGCCATCCAGGTGGGGGGCATCCTCATGCATGATGAAGAACTGGCTGCCGGCGCTGTTGGGGTTCATGCTGCGGGCCATGCTGATGACGCCGCGGGTGTGCTTGATGGGGTTGTTTACGCCGTTGGAGGCGAACTCGCCCTGGATATTCCAGCCGGGGCCGCCGGTGCCGTTGCCCAGCGGGCAGCCGCCCTGGATCATGAAGCCGGGGATCACCCGGTGGAAGGTCAGACCATTGTAGAAACCCTGGTTGACCAGCTTCTTAAAGTTTTCACAAGTGATGGGGGCTGCACTCTCGTCCAGCTGGATGTCGATGATGCCGCCGTCTTCCATAGTAATGCGAACCATAATTCTGCTGTTGCTCCTTTTATCGGTCCCCGCAGATGCACTGCCGGGGAGGGGGTCCGGCGGAACATCTCCGCCTGAAATCATAGTATAGTATACCATAGCTTTTGGGAAGCGCAACGCCGCAGATGCAACCTTTTTGTAAAATATGTGCGAAGAAAGCGTCCCTGCGGCAGGAAAGAGCGCATTTCCCCGCAGGCGGCCCTTAGCGCAGCTCGTCCCGCAGCTCCACCAGGTCGCCCCAAAAGCGTTTGGGACAGTGGGTCATCCGGCCCCGCTCATTGCGCCGCGGGAGGATGCCCAGCGTATCATAGAACTGCTTCCACATCCGCTGCAAGAGCTGCTCCTGCGCATTGGGCGGCGGCAGCTCCAGCGGCGCCCCCCGCCGCCCCAGCGGCTGGGCTTTGTGGTCCTGCCACAGCAGCACCGACAGATGGACGGCGTCGTAGATCAAAAAATCCTCTTCCGGGAAGCGGGCGCAGAAATGCCCCTGCAAAAGGGGGAGGATGTGGTTTTTGGGGTGGATCACACCGCACAGCATACCGCCGTGCTCCTCAAAGCGCACAAAGCCCTGGAACTTATCCTGCTCCCAGGCCAGGCTCTTGTCCATCTCATAAAGCGGTGCAACATCCGGATGCCCCATCCGCTGGGCGACCCCCGGCCCCAGGGCATACCCCAGATGCAAAAAACGAAGCAAAAGCAGCTCCTTGTCCTCCCGCCCGGAGAGGAAACAGCGCACCGTCAGCCGGGCGGCATCGGCCCCCAGCTTGGGCTGGAAGCTGGCGTGCACCCGCTTGGCCCGGGCAAGGTCGGTCTCGATCTCCCGCACCGGGTACAGGGTGGGAACCTCCCGCTGCGGCGTGAACACCGCAAAGGGGATCTCGTGCTGCACAAAGCTTTCAAATACGCAGCATAAAAAGCCGGGGAAGCTGCCGTCGTACAGGTAGACGACCGGCGCATCGTGCAGCCGCCGGGCAGGGGTCACAGTGCTTTGGAAAGACATTGCACGGCCTCCTCCCGTACAAGGCGCAGCGCCTTCATGGGGGCAACGCCTTCGCCCACCAGTTTGTCCACCGCAGGGGGCGTAAACAAGCTCAGCTGCTCCACCTCTTGGGTAAAGACGCGGGGGTCCAGCAGATCCCGGGAGATGCGCTCCCGTCCTGCGCTGCCCCGCCCCGGGTGCGCCCCGGCATAGCCCTTGCAGGTGATAAAATATTGGGCGCGTTTGAGCACCACGCCCATTCGTTTCAGCTCGGGCAGGCCCAGCGCCGCCTGCCGGCGGGCCGCCCGGATGCGCTGGGCGCTTTTGGGGCCGATGCCCGGCACCCGCAGCAGCATCTCAAAGGGGGCGCGGTTGATGTCTATGGGGAACAGCTCGTAGTGCTGCACAGCCCAGCTGCACTTGGGGTCCAGGTAGGGGTCGAAGTTGGGGTGCTCCGGGTCCAGCAGCTCCTCTGCCCGGAAGTGATAAAACCGCAGCAGCCAGTCTGCCTGGTACAGCCGGTGCTCCCGCAGCAGCGGGGGCTTTGTGTCCAAAGCCGGCAGGCGTGCATCGGCGGATACCGGGATGTAGGCAGAGTAGAATACCCGTTTGAGCTGGTAGTTCTGGTACAGCCCTTCGGTCAGCCGCAGGATCTGGTAGTCGCTCTCCGGCGAGGCGCCTACGATCATCTGGGTGCTTTGGCCCGCCGGGGCAAACCGGGGGGCACGGCGGTAGAGGGCCAGCTCCTCCCGGTTGGCTTGCCCGCTGACGGCGATCTGCTTCATGGGGCGCAGAATGGCGCGGCGGCCTTTGTCCGGCGCCAGCAGGCGCAGGCTCTGCTCACTGGGCAGCTCGATGTTCACGCTCAGCCGGTCGGCCAGATAGCCCATCTGCTGCACAAGCTCCGGGCTGGCGCCGGGGATGGTCTTGGCGTGGATGTACCCGCCAAAGCGGTACTCGCCCCGCAGCAGACGCAGGACCTCCAGCATCCGCTCGGTGGTATAGTCCGGGGTGCCCAGCACGGCGCTGGATAAAAACAGCCCCTCGATGTAATTGCGGCGGTAAAATTCAATGGTCAGCTCCGCCAGCTCCCGCGGCTCAAAGCTGGCCCGGGGCACATCGTTGGAACGGCGGTTGACGCAATAGCTGCAATCAAAGGCGCAGCGGTTGGTCAGCAGCACCTTCAGCAGGCTGACGCACCGGCCGTCTGCGGTAAAAGCGTGGCAGCACCCGGGGGCGTAGCAGCTGCCCAGAGTGCCCGGTGCTGCCCGGCGGGATGCGCCGCTGGAGGTACAGGCTACATCGTATTTGGCACTGTCCGCCAGGATCGTGAGCTTTTCCAGAGTCGTGTGCTGCATAGCGGCCTCCCGGGGGTCATTTTACCACTTGGCCTTGGTCTCCACCACGCGGCCTGCAATGTGCAGGTGGTTCAGCTCCTCGCCTTTGATGATCAGTTCATTATAGTTGGGGTTGAAAGGCTGGAGCACTACGCTGTTGCCCCGCTGCAGATACCGCTTGAGGGTGCCTTCGCCCTCGTCGCCGTAGATCAGCACCCCCAGGTCGCCGTTTTCCAGCGTATCCTGACGGTGGACCAGGGCCAGGTCTCCATCCTGGATGCGGGGCTCCATGCTGTCGCCCCGCACGACCAGATAGAAGTAGTTGGCGGGGTCCTTGACACGGGCGTACTCCTGGCCGTAATCTTCCTCAAACGCCAGTGCGCCGTAACCGGCCTTTACGGTGCCGATCACGGGGATCAGGCTCTCGGCATAGCCGCCAAAGAACCGCTGCTCCGGCGCAGAGGAAGAGGACACCGGGCGGTACAGCCCCAGCAGATAGTCTGCGGTGGTGCTCAACAGCTCTGCGATCTTGGCCACGGTGGCCGGGTCCGGGGAGGATTTGCCGCTCTCCCACTTGCCCACAGCCTGCTGGGTGACCCCCAGCTTGGACGCCAGGTCAGCCTGGCTCATGCCTTGTTGTTTGCGGCATTGTTTCAAAAGCTCTGCAAATGCCATCGTTCTGCGCTCCTTTACACCGGTGAATCGTCTTGCTTTGTTTTATTATACAACAAAAAGGTGTTTGTGTAAAGGGAACAGCCCAAAAAAGCTCAAAAAAAGGTTGTGGCAAAGAGAAAAAATCGGCTTCCGGATGCAAAAATCAAAAATAGGGCTTGACATTGGGGCAAAAATCTGGTAAAGTAAACAGGCATCCGATACGGAGTAACCGGACGCCCACAAGGAGAGATGTCCGAGTGGTTTAAGGAAGCAGTCTTGAAAACTGTCGTGCGGCAACGCACCGTGGGTTCGAATCCCACTCTCTCCGCCATTTTTTAATAAGTGTAACACACTTTGCTCTGGAGTAGTACTCAAGAGGCCGAAGAGGCGCCCCTGCTAAGGGCGTAGGTCGTCTAAACAACGGCGCGAGGGTTCAAATCCCTCCTACTCCGCCAAGAAGGACCCTCGCAGCTCATGGAAGCTGCGGGGGTCCTTCCCTTTTGCAGCTGCAAGCCCCGCCCGCCCAGTCTGCCTTGGTGAAGCCTGCCTGCCCGGCGGGGCTTTGTTTTTGGTCCGCTGCAAAAAAATGGCCCGCGCCGATGCGCGGGCCGGGGCTCAAACTTCAGCCATCCGTGCCGAAGGGTCAGACATGGTACTCCATGGGGTAGGTCAGGTAGCAATGGGGGTCCAGCTGGTCACAGGTGACATAGCCCGCAGGTGCATTGAGCAGCGTGGGGATGCGGTTGACGATGGTGGCGCAGGTGTGCTCGACGGTGGCGGGCTTCACCCCAGGGGAACCCCTCACACGCGCCGCCTATGCGTGGAGGCAGAACTGAGACCCCGTCCCGGGCTCGCCGGCCCGCTTCCAGTCGCACATATCGCCATCGTCCGGGCCGTAGACCTTGCCAATGGTCTCCTCCTCCACGGTGATGCCCTGCATGGTCTCGATGGTGACCACGGCCGACATACCGATGCAGTGCCCTGCCGGGATGGTGCGGCCCAGCGTGGCGCTGTACACGTCGTGATCCGCCGTGTAGGGGACGTTCTTCTGGCTGATGGACTTGATGGTCAGCCCCAGCTTGTTGCAGATGGCCTCGCTGGCGTTCCACGCATAGGAGGGCTCGAACTCGGCCGGGTGGGCGATCTGCTGCTCAAACTCCTCGGTGGTCAGACCGCAGCCGTGGGCCTCGGCCAGTGCCAGGCCGTAATCCTCTACATTATAGCTGTATGCGCCCTGGATGCGGGTCAGCTTGTGGCAGCCGCTCGGCGCCCCCGCCCCCCCACCCGGATCTCCAGCCGCTGGCCGCCATAGCCACCATGTTGATCCAGAAGATGTCCTGCATGCCGGAGCCGGTGATGGTGCAGCCGGTCTCCTTGGCCAGCGCATCCAGCTTGTTGATCTGGGCGGCGGCAGTGGTCCAGGGATAGATCGCCTCCTCGCAGGTGGTGATCACGTTGATGCCGCGGGCCACGCATTTTTCCACATGGTCGTAGATGTCGTTCACAAAGCTGAACAGGGTCACGATGGCCACGTCTGCATCACACTCGTCCAGCACCTTGTCGGCATCGCTGGAGATCCGGATGCCGGTCTTGACGCCCAGCTCTGCAAAGTCGCCCACGTCCATGCCGACCACGGCGGGGTTCACGTCAATGGCGCCCACGATCTGTGCGCCGTGCTCATATAAATACCGGAGGGTGTACTTGGCCATCTTGCCGCACCCGTACTGTACCACTTTGATCTTTTCCATAATGCTGCCTCCTTACTGGATGAAAAATTTCTGACCGCAGCAACCGCAGCGGTGTTTGTTCTGGCATCAGTATAGACCCTCATGCATGGAGAGAGTCAAGCTGTTTTGCGAAATTTTTCACGATTCGGCAAAAGGGGCCTTTATTTGGAAAAAGATACGGGGACCTGCAGCCGCAGGAACATCCGGTTGGGGTCGCTGTCAAACACAGGGAAGCCGCTCATCACTTCGCAGATATAGTCCCCGGCAATGCGGTATCCGTTGGCGCGGCAGTACTCCAAAAGACGGGTGGCGCAGGGGATCTCCTGGTTATAGTTGTCCAGGTAGATGCAGGCGTACATCCCGCTGTCTATGGTGCGCGGCTGGGCAGCGGCGGGAAGGGTGCGCCCCACGAACAGAAAGATCTGCCCGGCAATAAAGCGGCCTGCCTCAAAATCCTGCTGGGAGATAGAGGTGCCGATGTTGTACGAGTGTACCTGCTCCAGCCCCTGCTGAGTGACGAACCTCCGCAGCTTGTGCAGAGAAAGCTCGTAACTGTGTATATTGTTGCTGTAAAAATTCTCGCAGCAAGGGATGCCCCAGACCTTGCGCTGGTCGATGTACTCCAAAGATAAGGTGCCGGTGGCAGGCGATTTGCGGTAGCGCTCGATGGACTGGATGGCCCGTTCCACTGCATCGTGACGTTCCTTCAGCTGGCGCATCTGCTGGTGGAGCTGCTCGTTTTTCCGGGCCAGCAAGGCCTCCATCAGGGCCAGGTCCTCGGTCTGCAGAGCCTGGCGGATCTCGGCCAGGCTCATGTCCAGATCCCGCATATAGGCGATCATGTCCAGGCGGGCATTCTGGTCGATGCTGTAATAGCGGTAGCCGGTGTCCGGGTCCACATACCGGGGCTTCAAAAGCCCTTTTTCGTCATAAAGACGCAGGGTGGGGATGCTGACCCGGTTCATCTGGGCCATCTTCCCAATGGGGATGCGCTCGTTGTGCATGATTCGACCTCATAAACTCTATTGCGGATGGAGAGTTTTCTCTCCGCAGGCAGCCTCGCAGTATAAAACAGAACGGGGCAGCGTCAGCGCAGCCCCAATGTATAGGCCAGCAGTCCCAGCGCCAGCAGGTGCAGCGGGTAGAACCAATAGTAGAACCACCGCTGCACCGGGCTGCACCGGCCCCGCTGCCCATCGTAACGGGCCGTCAGCAGAAAGGCCAGCGGCGCGGGCAGCTGGTAAAAGGTGAGGGCTGCCCCCCAGATGCCCTGTTGCTGCCGGTTTTGCCGGGTCAGATACAAACCTACGATCAGGCCCACGCCCAGCAGGCCGTAGTCGGTGGCCAGCAGCTGGGCACATAGTCCGCAGGCCACGGCGCCCAGCCAGCCCATCCAGCGGGCGGGGGCTTTATCCAGGCACAGCAGCGCCAGCATGCCCAGCGCCAGTGTCCCATAAACATTTTGATGCCCGGGCCAGAATATCCGGCCAAAAAAGGCCCAGTCGAATACAGGTTCGCTGATCAGGGCGAACAGTCCCAGCCGGGCAGCATACCGGCCGGGGCTGTGGGTGTGGGTGTAGCCCTCCGTCAGCAAAAAACAAAAAAGCGGAAAGGCCAGCCGCCCCACGCCCCGCAGCAGGATGTACACCATACCGGCTGCCCCAGAGCCGGGGGGCAGTGTGGCAGAAGCAGGGGAGACGCCCCATGCCGGGGCCAGCAGTGCGGCACCAATGTGGTCGGCCAGCATAAAAAGGCAGGCCAGCTGTTTGAGCTGGGTGCCGTTGAGAGAACGATCCATAAAAGGCTCCTTTTCAAAAGGGATCTCCCATTTTGCAAACGGGGCAGAAAGCGCCCCGGCAGAGGGAAGATGCATCGGAAAAGACCAGCCAAGGGCGGGCCTGGACGGAGGGGGAAGGCGCTTGGCTGTATTATACCATAATTCGGTCTGTGTTTTGAAAAATTACCGAAAAATGTGACTACGTGTGTGCAATTTTTTTGTGGGACGGTGCTTGACAAGGGGGGTGGAGCATAGTAAACTCAAAAAGAAAATACAACTCTCTCATATAGAAGATGAAAAATATTCACAGCAAATGCGTTCCTGTTTATGGAAGGAGGTTCTGGGGGATGACCCTGTTTTCTTACGAGATCTTTGATGCGGTGGCCCGGCAGGGCAGCTTTAACAAGGCGGCGCAGCAGCTGCACCTGACCCCCTCGGCCATCAGCCACGCCATTGCGGTCATGGAGGAGGAGCTGGGGTTTGCTCTGTTCAACCGGGGCAAGACCGGCGTTACCATGACCAGCTACGGGGCCTCTCTGTACCCCTCGATCCGGGCGGTGCTGAATAGTGACGAGGCGCTGAAACAAAGCGTGGCCCGGCTGAATGGGCTGGAAAAAGGCAAGGTGAAGGTGGCGGCCTTCAACTCGGTATGCACCTGTTTGCTGCCCGGCATCCTGAAAAGCTTCAAGGCACAGTACCCGCAGATCGAGGTGGAGGTCTACCAGGGCACCTACGATGATATGAAAGACTGGCTGCGCAACGGCCAGACCGACATTGCGTTCCTGTCCTTTGGCTGCCGGGAGGAGTTTGCCCTTACGGAGCTGTTTGCGGAGCCGCTGCGCTGCATCACCCCCAAGGGCTGGCCCGCCCCGCCGGATGGGATCATGACCCCGGAGCTGATGAACGGGCAGGACTTTGTGGTCCAAGGGGATGCTACGGATGCGGAGATGCGTCAGTATCTCAAAAAGCATAAGATCAGCACCGAGCGCCGCTGCCATGTGCTGGACGATCTGTCCAACCTGGCAATGGTGGAAGCGGGTATGGGCATCTCTATTATGCCGGAGATGCTGCTCAAGACCTGCACCAGCGAGGTGGATATCTACCCCTTGAGCCCGGCGGAGAATCGCGTGGTGGGCATCACGTCTCAGCGTCCGGGGGCGATGGCGCCGGCGGTGGAGCAGATGTTCCATCATATCGTGGAGTATTGCAGAACTTATACCAGCCACAAAGAAGGCTGAACCCTTTGAGCGTCGGCAGAGCATATTTTTGCATCGTTCCATCCATAGGAGGTGTCCGCAAATGAAACAGCGAGTGATCAGTATGGTGTTGGCCGCGGCAATGGTCCTGGGGCTTTGTCTGCCTGTGGGGGCGGAGGCTGCCCAGACGCCCCCGGTCGTCCAGGTGGGGCGTGCCTGTCCCGAGGGCATCTATACGATGATGTACCGCAGTGACCTGAGTATGGAGGATCTGCCCCATAACTACCGCTATGGGGATCAGTTGTTTGACGCCCCGGCGACGGAATATGACCACGAACTGGCCCTGGCTACCCTGGGCCTGACCATTGCGTCCTCGAATACCCTGGACAGCGACAAGCGGGTGTGGCTGGATGGCGACCAGGGCAGAGAGAACAATATCCGGGCTGCATACCAGACCCTGGGGTTTGATAATATGCGGTTCTTCCATTACGACCGCAGCCCCAACGAATACAAGGACGATACGGCAGGGCACGCACTGGCGCAAAAGACGATGATCCAGCCGGATGGGTCGGTACGGACCATCGTGGCGGTGATGGTGCGGGGTGCCGGCTATGGCGCTGAGTGGGCCGGAAATATGCGCACAGGCTCCGGTGAGGGACACGCCGGTATGATGGATGCGGCAGAAGAGGTGTTCCAAAATCTGCGCGGGTACCTGGCAGAGGCAGCACAGGTGCAGCCGTTGGGAGAGCTTAAGCTCTGGATCGGCGGATTCAGCCGGGGCGGTTCCATAGCAAACCTTCTGGCCGCACGGGTGGCCGAAGGTCTGCCGGAGATCCGTCGGGAGAATACCTATGTGTATACCTTTGCTTCTCCGGCAGCGGTGACCGCAGGCTCTCCCGCACAGTTCAAGGCGGATTTTGACCACAACCATACGGCCGATGGCCAGGTAAAACCGACCTGGGATGAAAGCAACATCCATAATCTGGTGGCCAGCGGAGATCTGGTGGCCCGGATACTGCCCTCCAGCTGGGGCTACTACCGCAACGGAAACGACCGTTTTCTGCCCGCAACACAGCGGGAGGAGGAACGCCAGGCATTGGATGCCCATGCAGAGGAAATGCCCGGCGCCATTAAGATGAAGGTCTCCACGCTGGCTACGGCAGAGCAGACCGATGCGCTGGAAATTGGTTTGGCGCAGCAGGTGGGCGGCCAACAGGGCTATTTTGAAAATTATCAGGCGCTGATGATGGATATGCTGCAATGTACCTTTACCTTCTCGGAGGATGAGGTGCGTCTGGGGACCATTCTGGGCAACGAAGCGATCATCCGCCGCCTGCGCAGCCTGAGCAATATGTCCGATGTCCCCTTGCTGGACCTGATGCAGGATGTGCTGCTGGCGAACCTCATGAGCCGCATTTTGCTGAAACGTGTGGGCGAGGGCGTGCCGGTGCGGGTGCAGCAGCTGGCTGGGCCGCTGCTGGCGGTGGGCCTGCATTATGGCCTGGATAAAGAGACGGCGCAGACCCTGGTCCAGAACCTCATCGAGGTGGTCGTGGTGAAACGCCAGGTGGGCCTCATCATGGGGGCTGTGGCGTGGCACTTCCCGGAATCCTATCTGAATGCAATGGAGTATTATCCGGTGAGTACCCACGCACTGGAGCCGACGACTCGGAAATAAAAGTGGCACGGCGAAGCCGTGACGGAGAGGGTCACTTCCGGAACGAACCCTCTCAGTCGCCTGCGGCGACAGCTCTCCCGAAGGGAGAGCCCTTGGCAGAACC
>OBYG01001359.1_pt1 | contig 10397 bp, 10 predicted proteins | sample 1538201 | NCBI WGS metagenome assembly OBYG01 (sample SAMEA2580177, study PRJEB22360) | human gut metagenome | biome: human gut; feature: human-associated habitat; material: faeces | place: Denmark | collected 2008/2010 | reverse complement strand
AAGAAAATGTTACAAATCCAAGAAGATCTCATTCTGCAATTTGTATATTATATCACGGCGTATGATGCTCATTTTCATGGTCTCTTAACATCAAGAAAGAAATTTGTATTATTTTGTACAATAAAACGTTGAAAAATTATATAATTTGGAATTTTTAGAAAATTTCAGGTATAAATGTAACCGGAATATTAAGAAAATCCATGAAAAGATAAAAACCTTTGGAGCTGGCCGGATATCCCCAAAGGCTTTAAATGTATTTCATACTATCATATTATATGTACGGAAACTAATCCGGTTTACTCAAAATATACTACAGTCAGATACTGTCCTGTATGGATGGTGTCCCTCTTAAGGCCGTTCATCTGCCTGAGCTGATTCACATACTCTTCCATACTCATGGAACTGCCTTCCCTGTACTGACGGGCAATCCCCCAAAGACTGTCTCCTTCCTGAATACGGACGCTCTTATAATAAGGGGTGGTCCTGCTCCCCTCCTCCTTGGCCATGGAAGTAAACATGGTACGTCCCATTATAATGGAAACAAACAGTAAAACCGTAAAACATGTAGCTGCTAACCTTCTCTTTCTCATATGGTAACCTCCCTGGGGCGGTTCGGTAGTGTCAAATCCACCACCTGTTTTTTGTTCCAAAATCTAATAAAAACCTTGATTTTAAGGGAAATCTGCAATAAAAAGAGCATTGACCTCCCTTTTCTGGTATAATGTCTATCGCCAAACAAACACCCCAGAAAGGAGCCAATGCTCATGGACATTATACTTTATTTACTCCAGACAATTCAAGACCTTTATCGCCAGAACTGCTGGTTAATCAACTTCATTTGCAGATATATCCCTCTCAAGCAGTGGGCTTTTGATGATTCCCACTCCCCAAAGTACCAGAAGTTCAAGATTGATGAACTCCCTCTGGTTACCGACTTCCGCCAGGACTGGACTTACAAAGAACTGATCCCTTACTACGAAAAACGCTATGGCAAGAAGATCCGTCCTGTCAGCCGCCGTTCAGAGTGTGACATCCCTGACGAATGCACCTGCCCACGCTGTGATGCCCCAAAACCCTTCCTCTACAAGAACAACGGCTCCAAAGGCCAGCTCCTCTGCAAGGTCTGTGCCGCCAGGTTCTCCCCTGCGGAAAGCCGTTTTTCTTCTGTAAAGCTGCGCTGCCCACATTGCGGCAATGCACTTGTTCCGAAGAAAGACCGGAAACACTTTATTGTCCATAAATGTGTCAATCCGAAATGCCCGTATTATCTTCACAACCTTAAAAAGGTCGATAAGGCTGACCTCAAAGAAGGCTATGGCAAGAATAAATACAAGCTCCACTACATCTACCGTGAGTTCACGATGGATTTTTTCTCCATGGACTTAAATACCCTCCCGAAGAATGCCTCCTCCCTGAAATTCAGCAAGCACAATGCCCACGTCATGTCCCTATGCCTTACCCTTCATGTCAATCTTGGACTTTCCCTGCGTAAAACTTCACAGGCATTGAAAGACCTTTACAACATCAGTATTTCCCACCAGCAGATCGCCAACTACTGCAAAACCGCTGCCATCTGCATCAAACCCTTTGTTGACCAGTATCCATACGAAAAAGGAAATGTGTTCACAGCTGACGAAACGTACATAAAAATACGCGGTATCAAAACTTACGTCTGGCTTATCATGAACGCCGCAACCCGCTCCATCATTGGCTATCAGGTATCTGACAACCGTGGCGTCGGTCCCTGCATCCTCGCCATGCGTATGGCTTTCCGGGGGCTCGCAAAGCTACCGGAGAACTTTAAGTTCATTGCTGACGGCTACAGCGCCTATCCCCTCGCTGCGATGGAGTTCGCAAAGAAGCCAGGCATGGATTTTTCTTTCAATATCACTCAGGTCATTGGCCTTACCAACGACGATGCTGTTTCCACAGAATACCGCCCATTCAAACAGATGCTCGAACGGCTCAACCGCACTTATAAGGCTTCTTACCGCCATACAAACGGTTTTGACAACATCGACGGCGCCAACTATGACCTGGCGCTCTGGGTTGCTTACTACAACTTCCTCCGCCCGCATAAGCACAATAAATACAAAGTCCTCAACGAAGTGGAAATACTGCAGGGCACCGACAACATGCCGGGCAAATGGCAGCTGCTCATCTTCCTCGGCCAGCAGACAATCCTCAACCTACAGAAACAGCAGGCTGCAGCCACAGACTCTTCCGCTGCGGAAATATAAATACATATGGTAGGTATATACCTACCGGAAAGGAGCCTTATCATGCGGGACTGGCTGGATTCAATCGATGCCCGTAACCAGAAGCAGGCAAAATACAACAAAAACAACACCGTCGGCTTCTATATGAAGCTGAACATCCATACGGATGCGGACATCATCCGCTGGCTCCAAAGCCAGCCCTCAAAGCAGGGTGCCATCAAACGCCTGATCCGTGATGAGATCGCCCACAAAGCCTCCGAAAAATGAGCAGGGGGAGCGGAACCGTTGTCAGAGGAACCGTGGAATACCGGAACACGGCAGAGCCGTGTGAGGATATGCCGCGAAAGTCCCTTGACATAAGGTTCACGGATTATCCTGTCCCGCAGAAAAGGGGGCTGCTGCGCCCTTTTCCTGCCTTCCGGCGAGGACGGGTGCGGGCAGAGCCCGCTAATGGGTCAAGGGACGAGTCCCTTGTGGGGTTTGGGGCAACGCCCCAAGGTCTTAAAACCATCAATATCTGCAATTTTCAAGGTTCACTTGAGCCTGTTTTTTCGGCTCAGTTTTTTCATAGATTACTTGACACTACCATTATCATATCATTTATCTTTGTTTTAAATCATTTCCTTTGATGTCATTACTATATCATAAGTATTCCTGTTTTTCTGTGATATTTGCAACATTAAAATGACTTTTTGATATAATATTTAATTTGCCACATATTCCGGAAAACATGCATGGAAAAACAGCTGCCCAAACTTACTCCGGGCAGCTGAGGCATTTACTTTTATTCGCCGTCCTTGGCTGCAGCCCTTGCTTCTATCTCACGTTTTTGTACATCGCCGGGAGCCTGCTCATAGCGGCTGAATTCATAGGAATAATCGCCCAGGCCGCCTGTCATGGAGCGTAGGTCCGTATTATATCCAAAGAGCTCAGACATAGGAATATCCGCCTCAATGACCTGCTTGCCGTTGTGATTGGAATTCATGCCCAGCACGCGTCCTCTTCTGCGGTTTAAATCGCCCATGACGTCGCCTGTAAACTTATCCGGAACAGTAACCTTAAGGGAGGCAATGGGTTCAAGGAGTACTGGATTTGCTTCCATGAAGCCCTGCTTAAATGCAAGAATGGTGGCCATCTTAAATGCCATCTCCGAGGAATCCACCGGGTGATAGGAGCCATCCAGAAGAGTGGCCTTTAAGCCCACAACCGGATAACCCGCCAGCGGTCCCTTTAATACGCATTCCTGCAGTCCCTTCTCAACAGCCGGGAAGTAGTTCCTGGGTACGGAACCGCCGAATATCTTTTCCTCAAATACGTACGGTGTCTCCAAATCGCCGGATGGCTCAAACTCCATAATGACATCGCCATACTGTCCGTGTCCGCCGGATTGTTTCTTATGCTTGCCCTGAACCTTTACCTTCTTGCGCAGGGTCTCGCGGAATGCAAACTTAGGCGGGCTTAAGATCACGTCAACCTTATAGCGGCTCTGCAGCTTGCTGATTACCACATCCAACTGCTGATCGCCTATGCCGTATAACAGGGCCTGACGGTTCTCAGCGTCGTTGACAACCTTAAGGGTTAAGTCTTCCTCCATCATCTTAGCCAGAGCCGTGGATACCTTGTCATCCTCACCCTTGTTCGCAGCCTTATATGCCATGTATGTGTATGGTGTGGAGGTCTGCGGCTTATGGTATACAATGGGTGCCGTGCGCACAGCCATGGTATCGCCGGTCTGGGTCACGGTCAGCTTTGCAACAGCTCCGATGTCGCCTGCCCTCAGCTCCTGCACCTCAATCTGGTCCTTGCCCCGCAGGATATAGAGCTTGCCAATCTTTTCCTCCGTATCCTTATTTACATTATACACAACCGTATCGCCTTTAAGGGTACCTGTACAAATCTTCATCAGTGAATACTTGCCGATGAATGGGTCCACGATGGTCTTGAACACTCTGGCGGACAGGGACACATCGTCGTTGTATTTGGCGGTAAAGCGCTCGCCTGTGGAAACATCCACGCCGATACACTCAAAATGATCAGGTGACGGGAAGTATTTGTCAATGGCCTGCAGCAGAACCTTAAAGCCCTGGCAGTTAATGCCGGAACCCATCATGACAGGAACAATGTCCCCTTCAATAACATGGGTCCTCAGAGCGGTGGAAATCTCTTCCTGGGTAAACTCTTCTCCAAGGAAATAACGCTCCATATATTCTTCACTGGTCTCGGCAACGGCTTCAATGAGGGCATCCCTGGCAATGGTCAGGTTTTTCTGGACATAATCCGGAATCTCACATTCTTCATAATCACTTAAATTAGTGAAACGGCGTCCGCCCATCTTTACCACATTGACGAAACCTACGAACTTTTCATTTTCACGGATTGGCAGCTGGAACGGAGCAATCTTACGTCCGAACTTTGTCTCCAGCTTAACCACAAGCTCACGATAGCTGGCATGGTCATCGTCCATATTTGTGACGAAAATCAGCCTGGGCAGGTTGTACTTCTCGCACATCTCCCATGCCCTCTCTGTACCAGGCTCAATGCCTGCCTTACAGTTGACAACGATAATGGCCGCATCGGCAACACTGATTGCCTCCTCAACCTCTCCTACAAAATCAAAAAATCCCGGCGTATCCAGAAGGTTAATCTTAATTGGCCCGTCCTCTCCCTCATATTCCAGCGGAATCAGGGTGGTGGAGATAGAAAACTGTCTCTTAATTTCTTCCTTGTCATAATCGCTGATGGTGTTTCCGTCCGGCACCTTGCCCATACGTTTTGTAACACCAGTCAGCAGCGCCAATGCTTCCGCAACTGTTGTCTTACCAGCGCCTCCATGTCCAAGTAATACAACGTTGCGGATTTGTTCAGTTCCATATACGTTCATAAACTTCCCTCCTGTTCATTAAATTTAAGCCTATGCGTATATTTTACTAAATTTTTCAGAATTTTTCAAGCATTTTATATGATTTGCACAACATTCTTTTGAGGCTGCATGTCCAGTCGCGGGCAACAACGTAAAATCAAGGCAAAATGGTCGCATACCGTTTCATCTTATCCATACCTTTGCCTGTTGTCATTCTCTTTAAATATGCTATTATCTTTCCATGCTTCTGGATTAATTTCTACCTTTAAATCGCGCTTCAAGAAATCTCCATTGCTCCTGTCTTTCTTTATGTTCATATAGGAATTGCTCAATAGGACAAATTATATTATCATCCTTGGATGATTTTATTAGAGGAATTATTTCTTCGTAGGCAGATTTAACTCCTTCTTCGTTTAATAACCTCAATCCACCTTCAGACACTTTTACCGCATGGCATTCTCTGATTGGTATCTGTCCTGCCATAATTCCCATCGCAATACCTGCTTGACTGGCATATAGAATCATATCCTTTGACTCAGAAAATTTGTTCTTAAAGTATGCGCGATACATCCCTGAGACTGGACTTTTGTCTGTCTCCCAAATGATATTGTCCGAGTCATCAGTCAAAATAGCTAATGCTGTTTTGGCCAGCACTTTCCGGAATAAATCATCTCTCATTATGACACCTGCTCTCAATTTTACAGCCTGTCGGCCGCTTCCTTGATTCTCTTTAACCCCTCCATGACTACTGCTCTGGGCGCTGCAAAGTTGAATCGCATAAATCCAGTTCCTTCCTTTTCTCCAAAGGTAGTCCCATCGTTTAATAATACTCTGGCATCTTTAAACATAAAGTCCTTTAGTTCTTTCTGTGTCTTGAAACCAAGTCCGCGACAATCCATCCAAATCATAAAGGTTGCCTCTGGATTAATTGCTTGAATTTTAGGGATATGCTCATTTATGTATGTAACTGCCTGGTTCTTTGTCTCATTTAGGTAAGCGACGCACTGGTCTGCATAGTCATCACCGTGATTGTAACATGCCATCAATGCTACATTTCCAAATATATTTCGTCCCACACCTTTTTTATAAGTCTGTTGGTTCATCATTCTGCGGTAAATCTCTTTGTTATGTGTAAACCACGCAGCTGTGCGGAAACCAGCCACGTTAAATGTTTTAGCAGGATTGATAAAAGTTACAGAATGATTGGCGAACTCCTCAGAGATACCGCAAAACGGAACGAATTTATGTCCGTCATAAATAATGTCAGCATGGATCTCATCAACTCCAATCATTACATTGTTTCGTATACATAGTTCTCCCATCCTTACCAGTTCTTCCTTAGTAAAGCATCTACCAGTTGGGTTCTGGGGATTACAGATAAAAAGAATTTTCACTTTAGGGTCTGCTAATTTTCTTTCCAAATCCCCAAAGTTGATTTCATACCGTCCCTCTACCAGGTCCATCTCATTATAAATCAGTTGACACGTCCGTTATTTTTCACCAAATCCCTCAACCGGGCTTGGGAAATCTGTATCTGCTATCCAGAATGGAAGTACATCTTCTGGGCAAAGTGAAGGATCGTATTTCTTTGCATCAGTTCCTCTTCTCTCTACGCCTTTATCAAAATCATATATTGTTTTACTCATAGTGGACTCTCCTTTTCTTCTTTGAATAATAACATATTTTCATGTATTTTAGACAACTGAGTATGATACAACCAGATTACATATATACATTACAACTGCGGGAATAGAGCATCCTTTTACAATATCCATAATGATATGGCAATTACAACACCTGCAACGGGTGACATACAGCGTCCGATACCAGATGATAACTGCATCGGAAGAGCGATTGTAGCAGTGAATACTCCCATCTGAGCTGTCACATCCGGTACTAGCGGACCAAAAGCATACCATGAAGCATTACCTGAACCAAGAAGCATGCCTGCAAAGAATGTTATCATTGACATTAATGCCATGGTAATAATGGGAGCACTCTTAACAGCCGCTAAAGTGTTGCTTATGATTGTAATGCCACCTAACATTTTGATGGCTTCAGCAAATACAGCCGCACCAATCAGGATACTCACAACATTTGCAAATTGTTAAAATATACTATTTTTAGATATCAAAGGCAAGTTTTTATTCCATTTGTTTCGGATTTTACGCCGCTATGGCCTCCTCAGCAACCATAACAAGAGTAAGCTTATACCAATTTGCGGAACCTGATTGCAGTTGTCGTATTTTTCATCTTCGCTTAAAAGTGTAAAAGTTTAAAGTAATAAAGTATTGACATTTCTGACAGAGTCGCTTACACTATTACTGCATATGAATCATTCTGAAGAATACATACTATGGTCCATACAATCTGTATATTTGTAAATTTGCATAAGGAGTACTGAATTATGATTATCATTATGAAACCCAATGCTTCTGATGAAGCGGTGAAAAAGGTAACAAACCTGATTGAATCCAAGGGACTCACAGCCCATCTGTCCAAGGGTTCCCAGGTTACTATTGTAGGTGTGGTAGGCGACAAGACCAAGCTTTTGGACACCAACATCGAAATCAGCGAAGGCGTTGACAAGGTAGTGGCTGTCACGGAATCTTATAAGCTGGTCAATAAAAAATTCCATCCTGAGGATTCCGTGATTCCGGTTGGCAACACCCACATCGGTCCCGGCACCATGACAGTGATGGCCGGTCCCTGCGCCATTGAATCTCTGGACCAGCTTTTGGAGACCGCGTACGCGGTGAAAAAGGCGGGAGCCACCTTCCTGCGCGGCGGTGCCTACAAACCCCGCACATCCCCCTACTCCTTCCAGGGGCTAGAGGAGGAGGGGCTTAAATACATGAAGGCTGCCAGAGAAGCCACGGGCCTCAATGTAATCTGCGAAGTCACCAGCGCCCATGCCATTGAGTCCGCTGTGAAGTATGTTGACATGCTGCAGATTGGCGCCAGAAACATGCAGAACTTTGAACTGTTAAAGGAGGCTGGCAAATCCGGCACTCCCGTATTGTTAAAACGCGGCTTGTGTGCTACCATTGACGAATGGCTCAATGCTGCCGAGTACATCATTTCCGAGGGCAACCCCAATATTGTGCTGTGTGAGCGCGGCATCCGCACATACGAAGCTTCCACCAGGAACACCCTGGATATCAGCGCTGTTCCGGTCATCCGCCAGAAGAGCCACCTTCCCATCATCGTGGATCCCAGCCACGCCACAGGTGTCAGAGCCTATGTGGAACCCCTGGCAAAGGCAGCCATTGCAGTCGGAGCGGACGGCCTTATGATTGAAGTCCACCCCTGTCCTGCCAAGGCACTGTCCGATGGTCCCCAGTCTCTGACCTTTGATGCCTTTGAGCAGCTGATGAAGGACCTGGCTCCTTACGCAGAGCTGTCAGGACGGACCTTTAAGGCACAGTAACAGACTTTACGGCACTCTCACTTCAGGGAGTGCTTTTACATATGCCCGATGCGCGTCCCCGGCCGTTACGGCATCCGCTTTTAATATCCTAAATACGGCGCATCCGGTTCCCGCATTTACAGGAGGAGATACCAATATGGAAAAAATAACCATGACCGATTCCACCATCGCATTCATCGGACTGGGGCTTATAGGCGGCTCCATTGCCCGGGCTATCAGAAAAACACGGCCGGATATCCGCATCATGGCTTACATGCGTTCCCGCTCCCGTCTGGAGCAGGCCCGGCAGGAAGGAATCGTGGATGTGATTCTGGATGGAATTGATGAGAACCTGCGTGAATGCGACCTTATATTCCTCTGCACCCCGGTGGAATACAACGCGGGCTATCTCTCCGCCATACGGCCCTACCTGAAGCAGGGCGCCCTGATTACAGACGTGGGAAGCACAAAATGCGGCATCCATGAGGAAATCAGACGCCAGGGCCTGGAATACTGCTTTGTGGGCGGCCATCCCATGGCTGGCTCGGAAAAGACCGGCTATGAGAACTCTACGGACCATCTCCTGGAAAATGCCTACTACATCGTCACTCCTCCTGAGGGAAAGAACAGTTCCCACCCGCAGGCTTTAAGCCCCAATGCAGAACGCATCATGGCGGTGGCTAGGACCATCGGTGCCATTCCCCTTGTTCTGGATTACAGGGAACACGACAAGGTGGTGGCTGCCATCAGCCATCTCCCCCATCTGGTGGCTTCCAGCCTTGTGAATCTGATTAAGGACCACGACACAGCAGACGGCACCATGAAGCAGGTGGCAGCAGGCGGTTTTAAGGATATCACCCGAATTGCATCTTCCTCCCCTGAGATGTGGGAACAGATATGCATGACCAATGTGGAGCCAATATCGGACATCCTGGAGGCATACATCGCATCTTTAAACAAGGTGCTGGAGGAAATCAGAGAACATAAGGGACAGGATATATACAGGCTGTTTGAGACCTCCCGTGATTACCGCAATTCCATTACAGACAAGGCCAAGGGATCCGTGGAACCGTCCTATGAGTTCACCGTGGATGTAAGCGATGAGGTGGGCGCCATCTCCACCATGCCCGTCATCCTGGCCGCCAAAGGCATCAGCATTAAGAATATCGGTATCAACAACAACCGCGAACGTGGTGAGGGGGCACTGAAAATCGCCTTCTATGACGAGGCTTCCATGGAAGCCGCATGGCAGAGGCTGGACAAATACAAATACGAGATGTTCCGCATGTAATCCGGAGAGAAAGGTCAGGTAACAGATTATGGAATTGAAAAGAGCATCCCATTTAAAGGGAGAAATCAGGGTCCCCGGAGATAAATCCATCTCCCACCGGGCCGTCATGTTCGGCTCCATTGCAGAAGGGCTTACGGAGATACACAATTTCCTCCAGGGAGCGGACTGCCTGTCTACCATTGCATGTTTTGAGAAGATGGGCATTGATATAGAAAATAAGGGCGGACAGGTGCTGGTCCACGGCCACGGACTGCACGGGCTGAAAGCACCCCGGGAAATCCTGGACTGCGGAAACAGCGGCACTACCACACGTCTCATATCCGGAATCCTCTGCGCCCAGGAATTTGACGTAACTCTCACAGGTGACGAATCCATCTGTAAGCGGCCCATGAAGCGTATTATGGACCCCCTTACCATGATGGGCGCCCATATTACCAGCATAAAAGGCAATGGCTGTACTCCCCTGCGCATCAAGGGAGGCCCGGTCCACGGCATCCACTATGACTCCAGGGTAGCTTCCGCCCAGGTGAAATCCGCCATTATGCTGGCTGGTTTATATGCAGACAGCCCCACCAGCATAACCGAACCGTATGTGTCCAGAAATCATTCTGAGCTGAT
>OBYG01001349.1_pt1 | contig 10465 bp, 10 predicted proteins | sample 1538201 | NCBI WGS metagenome assembly OBYG01 (sample SAMEA2580177, study PRJEB22360) | human gut metagenome | biome: human gut; feature: human-associated habitat; material: faeces | place: Denmark | collected 2008/2010 | reverse complement strand
AAGATTGATGAGTATTCTAAACGAGCAAAAGAACAATGGGGACAAACCTCTGAGTTCAAGGAGTTTGAAGAGAAAACAAAGAACTGGACGAAAGATGACGAAGCTACTGCCGCAAATGAGTTTATGCAATTATTTGTTGAATTTGGACAAATGAAGGAAACGAACCCGGCAGATGAGCAGGTGCAGTTGCAGGTAAGGAAACTTCAGGATTACATTACGAATCATTTTTATACATGTTCTGATAAGATTTTATGTGGTCTTGGAAGAATGTATGCCGGTGGAGGAGAACTTACGGAAAATATTGACAATGTTGGTGGTACAGGCACTGCGGAGTTTGCAAGCAAAGCCATTGATATATTTTATATGAGCAAAAAATAACTTCAAATTTATAGAGATAATACAAAAATTATTTTTGCATAAAATAAGAATCCTGCCGGCAGGATTCTCCGCCTGCGGCGGGTCGTTCCTGCGACATCTTTCGTCTCCGTTTCGCTCAGATATCGTAGCTTTGCTGCCAAAAGAAAAATTGAATTTGTAAAGAAATCAGCAGGGGTTGAAAAAAGGAATCGAGAAATCGGTTCTTTTTTTAGTTTGCGCGCCATGGGCGCTCTGACGGGTGCAAGTCCCGAACGCGCCCAGATAGTGGGAAGCGGGTGGCAGGATTATGGGGAAAACGGTATTTATGAATGCACTTTCCGTGATATTGAAAACTCGGCTACAGGCGGCAAAAAATGAATATTTCTTTAATTTTGGAATCATACTATTTACATTAATGAAAGACTAAGGTAATCTTTTGAAAAGTATTCACAGAGTACGAATAATAAGAAATGAGGTAGATTGAAGATGAAGAAAAAAATAATTATGATTGTGGCTTGCGTGATGTGCTGTGCTGGATTATTTGGCGGCTGTGGACAGTCCGGGATGAAGCAGGATAATACTGCAATAAGCAATAGCGAAGAGGGGAAACAGGAAGGAACAACAGAAGAAAAAGAAGTGACCGGAACGATTGATGAGATAAAAGATTTCATGTTTGTCGTTACAGATGAGAATGATACACCATATAGCTTTACTTTTGAGGAAAAGCCGGAAGGACTGGAGAATGTCAGCAACGGAGATACTGTGACTGTAAGATATACCGGAACAATTTCAGAGGTAGATCCGTTTGAGGGAGAGGTAATATCTGTTGAAAAGGCACAATAAGGCCAGAAAAGCGATTGAATTATCAGCGGTTATTATACTCGCATCTGCGATACTGGGAGCCTGTGCAGAAAATGTACAGAAACAGAAGATACCTGCCGCAACTTATATGGGCGGGAAGGCTTCCATTACCGGGATCTGCAAGGAACTGGACGCTGCAGGAGCTTCCCATGTAGATTTATTTCAGGAGTGGGTGGTCGATTTTGCGGATTCTGCGGGGAAGAATGCAAAGCTGGAGGATGCCTGGTCAGATCCTGCGAAGATGAAAGCAGATATCGTAAAATGTATGGATGGCTGGGAACAGAATCATGATTATTCAGACGCTGACTGCAGGATGACAGCGTTCCTTTTGCTGGATGGGATGCTTTGCTCGGAGTCAACAGAAGGCAATTATACAGGCACATATTTAATGTTTGACACGGAAGCGATAGATAACGTGGACAGATATGAAATCATAAAAAAGAATAGGGATATGTTTACTACACTCTATGGCGAAAAGCGTGTAACAGAGGGCAGCTCTCCGGAAACTGTGTTTTCCGATAGCTGGAAATATCATGGATTTCAAATAAATAATGACAGGATATCTCTTCTTAGTATCGTGATATATGACCCGTATTCTGAGGTTGTTTTCGTAGGGCATACCGGCATACTGATAAAGTACAGTGACTATTATTTATTTGTAGAAAAGATCGCCTTTGAACAGCCCTATCAGGCGACAAAAGTGCATACTGTAGATGAATTGCTCAATATCATGTCATTAAGAGCGGAATACTTCGGAGAAGAGGGGGAAGCCGGACCATTTGTATATAATAATGGAGAATATATTGGAACGTTAAAGAAAAATATTGACATGGCAGAAAAAATACCCTATAATCGTTCTAAATAGAACGATTATAGGCGGGGTTGAGATGTATTTCTGGGATAAACATAAAACAATTACAGGATATTATGAACTGTTATCCGGCGAGGTATGCGACCGGTACGGGTTAACACAGATGGAATATGATATACTGATGTTCTTACATAACAATCCACAGCATAATACCGCAGCAGAGATTGTAAAGGTGAGGAAATCAACAAAATCCCATGTATCAACTTCACTGAAAAAATTGGAAAATGAAGGTCTGATTGAAAGAATACAAAGCGAAGATAATAAAAAGCATATTGAAATTGTTTTATTAGACAAGGCAGAGTTGATTGTGGAAGCCGGAATAAATGCACAAAAAAAGTTCGCAAAAAATGTATTAAGCGGGTTGACAGAAGAAGAAATACATATGTGTATCAATGTATTTGATAAGATCTGTAACAATGCAGAAGAACATTTGAGAGACTACAGGGAGAATGCAAATGAGAACTAAATTTTGTGTAAAGAAAAAACATTACTGTTGATTGCAGGCATTGTCTGGATGATAGCAGGAGTTATTTTTACCAGAAATTATTTGTTTTACAGCCGATTGATGAAAAAGGGGCAGGACTAACGATGAAAGAAAACAATTACAAACCACAGATCCCAGATGTGATGGAAGCAATATTTGATGCAGCGTATTTGACTTTTGATCTGGTTGCTGCAATGCTTTTTTTCATATTTTCAAAGGGAAATATGTTATTTATTCTTTATGGAATATTAACATTGACACTTTGCGGAGGGGATGCTTTTCATCTGGTACCGAGAATTATCAGGGCAGTACGTGGAAGTAATGATAAAATAAAGCGGCAGCTGGGAATCGGACTGCAGGTATCGTCTGTTACAATGACAGTATTTTATATTATTTTGATGTATATCTGGAAGCTTACATTTCCGGAATTTAAAATACCGGTGGTAATTGAAGCTGTTGTATGGATATCAGCGGTTGTCAGAATTGTGATATGCCTGTTCCCGCAGAACAACTGGTGCACAGATGAAGGAAATATGAGATTATCTATTATCAGAAATACAGTTTTTGCAGTTACTGGTACAGGGATAATTATTTTATACTTAATTTCGGGAAATACCTATGGATATCATATGACAAGGATGGCTGCGGCTATTATTATTTCATTTGGCTGTTATCTTCCAGTAACGTTATTCAGTAAAACAAAACCAAAAGTAGGACTATTAATGATTCCGAAGACCTGTGCATATATGTGGATTATTGTAATGGGACTACAGATTTTGTCGGAATATTAAAAATGAGCTGGGAAATAGCAAAATATCTGATGTGGCTATGTAGCTGGATTTGTGATAATTTCAGAAAAGCACAGAACAAAAAGCTTGCATTTTGAAAACAGGCGTGTATAATAAAGCTGTTATAAAACAGACCATTACAGAAGTGATAAGGACAATGAAAACGGGGTGCTCGCACGGCGGGCTGAGAGTAAGCGGATGCTTTAACCCAGAACCTGATTTGGATAATGCCAACGTAGGGAGATAATAAGTCACAAGAGTTATTTGTGCAGGAATCTTTGCGTTGGGTTCCTGCACTTTTTTTGGCCGTTTGCGCCGATAAGGCAGCAGTAAGAAAAATGATATATCACAGCGGCAGATTGGGGGCACCACCTTAGGTCGCTATATAAAATTAATGCAGAGGAGGATTTTATGTACACAGCATTAACAATCGCTGGAAGTGATTCCAGTGGAGGCGCCGGCATCCAGGCAGATATTAAGACAATGACCGCCAACTGCGTATACGCGATGAGTGCGGTCACGGCTTTGACTGCCCAGAATACGACCGGCGTAACAGATATTATGGAAGTAACTCCAAAATTTTTGGCAGAGCAGCTGGACAGTATTTTTACGGATATTTATCCGGATGCAGTAAAGACCGGAATGGTCTCATCCAGTGAACTGATAGAGACGATTGCGGAGAAACTGACAGAGTATCACGCAAAAAATATTGTGGTAGATCCTGTCATGGTGGCAACGAGTGGAGCAAGGCTTATCAGCGAGGATGCCATCGGCACATTGAAAAGTAAATTATTGCCCCTTGCAACTGTTATCACTCCGAATATCCCGGAAGCAGAAGTTCTTTCTGGAATGGAGATTAAAACAGAAGCAGATATGGAAAAAGCAGCAGAAATCATCTGTAACACCTTAGGCTGTGCAGTTTTATTAAAGGGCGGACATCAGTTAAACGATGCTAATGACCTTCTTTTCCAGAAAGGAAAAGAACCGGTATGGTTTCACGGGAAGAGAATTGACAATCCCAATACCCATGGAACAGGCTGCACGCTTTCTTCCGCGATTGCATCGAATCTTGCAAAAGGAAGGGATTTAGAAACTTCCGTCAGGTATGCCAAAAATTACATTTCCGGCGCACTTGCCGCCATGCTTGACCTTGGAAAAGGAAGCGGTCCCATGAACCATGCATTTGCAGTCGAAGGAGAGTACAAAGGATGAATAAAAAGAGAACTTCCGTTTTTTCAAACGGACTAATCTGGTTTGGCGCAGGCGTATCTCTGGCGGAAATACTGACAGGTACCTATTTTGCACCGCTCGGTATTGGAAAAGCAATGGCAGCAATCCTGCTTGGTCATCTGATCGGCGGTCTTATGATGTTTGCGGCAGGAATGATCGGAGCGAAAGAGCGCAAAAGCGCCATGGAAACTGTAAAAATGAGCTTCGGCGAGAAGGGAAGCCTTCTTTTTGCCGTATTAAATGTGTTGCAGCTTGTTGGATGGACGGCGATCATGATCTATGACGGCGCACTTGCAGCGGATGGTGTGTTACATATTGGAAACTGGGTGTGGGCGCTCGGCATTGGTGTTCTGATTATTGTCTGGATTTTCATTGGGCTGACCAATCTCGGCAGGCTAAATACGGTTGCCATGACAGCACTTTTTATTTTGTCACTGGTACTATTTAAAGAGATCTTTTTTAATTCAGATTTTGTGATGCTGATTACAGCAAGTGATGACACAATGACGTTTGGTGCGGCGGTAGAACTTGCGGTAGCAATGCCGCTTTCCTGGCTGCCGCTTATCAGCGATTATACAAGAGAAGCAGAAAAGCCGTTTGCAGCAACACTTGCCAGTGTGCTTGTCTACAGTCTGGTCAGCATTTTTATGTACATGATCGGCATGGGAGCGGCTATTTTTACCGGTGAATATGACATTGCACAGATTATGTTAAAAACCGGTTTCGGCGTTGTCGGACTTCTTATTATTGTATTTTCCACGGTTACAACCACCTTTCTGGATGCTTACTCTGCAGGAGTTTCCAGTGTTTCCATTTCTTCAAAGATTCAGGAAAAATGGGCGGCGATCGTTGTTACCGTGATCGGAACGGCTGCAGCGATTGTGTATCCCATGGATAACATTACAAACTTTTTATATCTGATCGGTTCTGTTTTTGCTCCGATGATCGCAGTACAGATCGCAGATTATTTCATTTTAAAGAAGGCAGATGCCGAAAAATCTGCTTTCCAGTGGCGTAATCTGGTGGTATGGCTTGCCGGTTTTATAATTTACCGCATATTGATGCAGGTGGATACACCGGTCGGAAATACACTGCCGGATATGGTGATCACAGTCATTCTCTGCCTGATTGTGGAAAAAGCTGCGGGGGCATCACACAACAGAAAAAGAGGATGAAAAATGAAGAAACTGAATTTAAAGAAATTGACGGTCACAGCAATCTTAGCAGCGGTAGCAGTGGTGGGAAGCTTGTTTTCCTTCCCGGTATTCGGCTCCAAATGCGCACCGGTACAGCATCTGGTAAATGTTTTATGCGCGGTTACCGTAGGACCATGGTGGGCGTTGGCACAGGCTTTTATTGCGTCGCTGATCCGTAATCTGCTGGGACTGGGAAGTCCGCTGGCATTCCCGGGAAGCATGTGCGGTGCATTGCTTGGCGGACTTCTTTATAAGTACGGGAAGAAACTTCCGTTTGCCTATCTCGGCGAGGTGGCAGGAACCGGAATCATTGGCGGAATGCTTTCTTATCCGGTGGCATATCTTGTCATGGGGAATAAAGCAGCGGCGTTATTTACGTTTGTTGTTCCGTTCCTGATTAGTACCTGCGGTGGAACACTCATTGCTATTATTATTACGCTGCCGCTGAAAAAATCAGGTTTGCTTGGCAGAATGAAGGAAAGTTTAGAAGAGTAAAAATGTTAAGGCGTTGCTGCATCAGTATTGCATTGATGTATACGCCGGTCATGGTATGGAGAAGATAGGAAAATATGCGGTTGTTGATCAAACAGAGAGAGTTTTTGTGGACAAATTCCTATGACGTGTATGACGAGGAGGGGAATCCATCATCCACATTTCCAAACAGCTGCTATCCTGGGGTGCTGTCTACGTCATCGACATCAATGATCCCGCAGATGAGCTCGACGGACTGATGCTTGTGATCGCTATCGATGCGGCAAACTGCACGCAGGGAGCATCATAAGTGGGTAGAGCGCCACGGGGCGGGGCGTGAGATTGACAAGCAGATAGAAATTGACGTATACTAAACTGGATTTTGAGGAAAAGAAAGGAGGACGCAGGATGAACGGTCTGGGTTATGCACCGGTCTGCAGCAGCAGTGCATTGTCAAAAACATGTATTTTTCGCGTGTACGGGATTACTGCGCCCTTTTTTAAGAAGGTTTAGCGTTTCTGTACATAGAAAAATGCGGCAGTAATTCCGAAACAGTTTGATCTCACAATGGTGTGGGATCGGGCTGTTTTTTTCAGTTTATTGATAAAAATAAAATGAAAAGAGGAATTACAGATGAACGAAAAACAGAATCTTCGACTTAAGAGAAATGTTGGACTGGACTATGTCCATACGTTTCTTTCCAATATGAACATGCAAAGCTCGATCTGGGTGTTGTATCTCGCATATTGCGGGCTGCACCTGGCACAGATCGGACTCTTAGAGGGAATATACCATGCGACAAGCATCGTGTGTGAGATTCCTTCCGGGGCGGCAGCCGATCTGTGGGGCAGAAAACGCTGCATGATTTTGAGCAACCTCTGCATCGCGGTTTCCTGCGTGATCATGCTGTTCTCAAAAAGTTTCGGGTGGTTTGCGGTAAGCTTTGCCGTACAGGCACTTGGAAATAATTTAAACTCCGGCTCGGAGGAAGCGCTTGTATATGACAGCATGAAGTGCCTGGGGCAGGAAGAACACTACATGGGTGTCTATGGAAGACTCAATGTGTTGATCGAAGTGGCGCAGGGGCTTGCAACGGTCGCAGGCGGTGTGCTGGCAGAATTCTCCTACTTCTGGTGCTATGCGGCATGTGTTGTGATTGCGGTGCTGGCATTGCTGCCTGTACTGTGGATGGCGGAGCCGCCGCAGTGCAGCAAGGCAGCTGATACGGCAGGCGGGAGCGCAAAAGATGCGCCGGCGGAAGGAACTCCGGCACAGAGAACGATCTGGGAGACCGTGAAGCATCATTTTGCAGTCAGTGCATGTATCCTGCAAAAGGATGCCAGAATCGGAAAAATCATCGGCTTCTATTCTGTCGTTTTTGCGGCGTACACGCTGCTGTTTTTCTACAGCCAGCAATATTTCGCGGATTTCGGCTACAATAAAGTGCAGATCAGCGTTATTATGCTGCTCGTGGGAGGCGCTTCCTGCCTTGGTGCTCTCGTCAGTGAAAAAATGTACCGGTGGTTTGGGAAAAAGTGCCTGATACCGGAGACGATTATCATTGCGGGGGCAATACTCTGCTACGGAGCAGGAAAGGCGGACGTGGCTGCAGCGGCGCTTATGTGTGCAGGATTTGCGAACGCGGCATTGTATCCGATCCAGTCGGACTCCCTGAACGCACTGATTCCGTCAGAACAGAGGGCAACTTTAATCTCGGTCGACAGTATGTGTTTTTCCATCGCCATGATTGTGCTGTTCCCGCTCGCAGGAGCGTTTGCGGACCGGTGGGGGTTAAAGACGGTGTTGCTGCTGCTTGGTGTCATTTTACTGCTGTTTCTTTTGGCAGCCTTTTGCAGCGAAAAAGAAAGCTTTTCAAGCGATCATTCCTGATGTATGATGAAAAAAGCGAGGTAAACATATGTTAAAATTAGAGAAGGGACGTCCTGCCGACTGCGCGGGACGTCTGGGAAAAGAAGTCCGGACGTATGATTTTCTGGACAAACTGAATATCGAATATGAGCGGATTGATCATGAGGCGGCAATGACGATGGAAGAGTGTGCGGATGTCGACGAAGCGCTCGGCGCAATGATCTGCAAGAATCTGTTTCTGTGCAACCGGCAGGAGACAACATTTTACCTGCTGATGATACCGGGAGATAAGAAGTTCAAGACAAAGGATCTGTCGGCACAGATCCATTCGTCACGCCTGTCTTTTGCAAAAGAGACTTATATGGAGGAGCTTTTAGACATCACGCCGGGATCGGTCAGCGTGCTCGGTCTGATGAACGACCGGGAACACCGTGTCCGGCTTCTGGTGGACCGGGATGTGCTGGAGGGTGACTATATCGGGTGCCATCCGTGCATCAACACGTCCAGCCTTCGCATAAGGCAGAAAGACATGTGGGAAAAAATTGTTCCGGCGCTGGAGCACGAACCGGTCTTTGTGACATTGGAAGAACCACAGGAGTGAGCAGATATGAAAAAGAAAATGCAGATAAATAAGAAGAAAGAAGAACGGCGGGGAACGCAGGAAAGAATGTCGAAAGTGGAAAAGACGGCAAGACCGGCAAATGCGGAAAAACCGATAAAGGCGACAAGACCGGCAAATGCGGAAAAACCGATAAAGTCGGCGGAGCGCGCAGATGCGGTCTGTCCTTACGCGAAGAAATGCGGTGGATGCGACTATCAGGGCATGCCATATGAGAAGCAGCTCAAGGAGAAACAGGCGTATGTGCAAAAGCAGGTTGGAAGCTTCTGCAAAGTGCTGCCGATTCTGGGGATGGACGAGCCGTATCATTACCGGAACAAGGTGCACGCCGTATTTGATATTGAAAAAAAGCGTGGCAGCCGTCCCGGCGTTCGTGGGAACGGAAAAGCGGCAAACGGAAAACAGGGAAACGGCAGGAATGGAAGATTAGCGGCAAAGCCGGCACCGGGTGGGATCATTTCGGGTGTATACAAGGCGGGAACACATGAGGTCATCAATATTGATGCCTGTCAGATCGAGGATGAACTGTCCGGTGCGATCATCCGTGATATCCGGGGGCTTTTACATTCTTTTAAGATCAAGACATACGATGAGGATACCGGTTATGGTCTGCTGCGCCATGTGTTGGTGCGCCGCGGATTCCACAGCGGTGAGGTGATGGTTGTCCTGGTGCTTGGCTCGCCGGTGCTGCCGTCGAAGAATCATTTTGTGAAGGCGCTGCGGGAACTTCACCCGATTTCGACCGTGATTGTCAACGTAAATGATAAGCGTACCAGCATGGTGCTGGGCGACAAGGAGAGTGTGATCTACGGCAAGGGTTATATCGAGGATACGCTCTGCGGATGCACCTTCCGTATTTCACCGAAGTCGTTTTATCAGGTCAATCCGGTGCAGACAGAGATCCTCTACGGAAAGGCCATTGCATATGCGACGCTGACCGGAAATGAGACGGTTGTGGATGCGTACTGCGGCACCGGAACGATCGGCATTATTGCTGCAAAGTCTGCGAAGAAAGTGATTGGTGTGGAGTTAAACCGTGATGCGGTGCGCGATGCGGTAAAAAATGCGAAGTGTAACAACGTCAAAAATATTGAGTTTTACAACGCGGACGCGGGACAGTTCATGGTAGAGATGGCGGAATACCGCGCGGATGCGAAGCGCGGAGAGAAGAGCGGAGCAGACGAGGTGGATGTCGTCTTCATGGATCCGCCGCGCGCCGGAAGTGACGAGGCGTTTCTCGCCTCTGTGGTGACGCTGGCACCGAAGCGTGTCGTCTACGTTTCCTGTAATCCGGAGACGCTGGCGCGGGATCTTTTGTATCTCACAAAGCATGGCTATCGGGCACAGGAGTGCCAGCCGGTCGATATGTTCCCATGGACGAAACATGTTGAGTGCGTGATAATGATGCAGTATTGTGGAAAAGAGAAGAAATAGTAGGGTTTGACCACAAGATGTTGTGGTTTGAGGGCAAAAATTAGACCGAAAATTGGCTAGTTTTTGCCCGATTTATTTGCACAATTTTATAGATGCATAGGGCTGAAAAAGTGGTTTTGGGAGTGATTTGAAGAAAAATGAAAAGGAGGGAGTGGTAAGAGAGACTAAAAATGAATATGGGCAGGGATGAATGCAAGGCGGTACTTATTTTAGAAATGAAATAGGTGCCGCCTTATTTTTTTGGAGGTGGAAATGTCAAAATTATTTTGTGTGCGTCCGGGACTT
>OBYG01001346.1_pt1 | contig 10477 bp, 8 predicted proteins | sample 1538201 | NCBI WGS metagenome assembly OBYG01 (sample SAMEA2580177, study PRJEB22360) | human gut metagenome | biome: human gut; feature: human-associated habitat; material: faeces | place: Denmark | collected 2008/2010 | reverse complement strand
CGCAGCAGGCAGCTGGTATTGGATCGGCTTGCCCCGAAGCTGCAATTCCAGCTGGGTCAGGCGGCGGTCCAGAGACGTCCAATCCGGGTCTGCGCCGCCTTCGGTCATGCCCAAAGCGGCCCGGACGGCGGCTTTCTCATCCGGAGTCCAGCGGGGCGCAAATGCGGTCAGCACCTGCTTGACGGCATAGGGCGTCCGTCCGGGGGTCAGCGGGGCGTAAAGGTCGGTCATGGCTTGCAGCTGGGCGTCGGTGGCGGCAGTGGTGGTCAGGGTGCCGTCGGGACGGGTGTCCAGGCCGTAAGTCGGGTCGGTGCGCAGGGCAGGGCTGGGGGACACGGTGTCCAGATGGATGCTGCCACTGCCGGTGTCCACCGCAGAGATCCGCAGCAGCGCACCCACCTGCGGACGGTCGGGGCAGGGCAGTGCCCCCAGGTCCTGGCAGGTGAGCACTACGGTGCCGCCATGGCCATTCACTGACAGCACAGGTCCTTCTTGTGGGATCAGGGCTTCCGCCCGCTGGGCAGCGTCCTGGGCGGCGCGGGATGACTGCTCTGCTTGCTGGGCGGCCTGCTGCGCAGACTGAGAGGCTTTGGCCGCTGTACCAGCTGCCTGGGCTGCCTGTGCAGCGCTGTCCAGCACCTGTGCTACAAATTGTTCGTACAGGCTGGGGGAGGGGTCCGGGACGGTCGCCCCTTCCAGAGAGAGCGTGTCGCCCACGTCGTAGCTGCCGGGGCGGGTATAGGCGGCGTAATCCGCCGGGCCGGTGGCGGCCAGCATCCACTGTCCGCGCCGCCCGAGCCACTACCAGCGCCCCGGCCCCCAGCCGGTAAAGCGGCGGTCCACCGGTACCTGTCCGCTGCTGTCCAGGGCGATGGGGGCGGTCAGGGTGCCGTCCTGGTGGCGGATGTACAGGGCCACGGCCCGGCCGGCCCAGTCCGGGGGCAGCGAAAAACAGAGGGTGTCCACCCCTTGGGCCTGCTGCGCCCCCAGATGCAGCCGATGGGGCCGGGGCAGATATTCGGTGCCGCCGTCACTGCGGGGGAGGATCTGGATCGGGATATTCAAAGCAAATTCCTTCCTTTCCTTGTAGAGTGAGCAAAAGTCTGCCCGGCCAAAGTAGGCTTTGGTTTCATTCTAACTGCAGGGATGGGATGCGGCAAGGACAGCCTTTTTTATTGGGTTTGGTCATTTTGCTGATGCCCCCAAAAGACCCCGGGAAAGCCCCTGGCGGCCCCTGCCTGCAACTGGAATCCGGCAAAGGAAATTGTCCGGGACGTGCCGTCTTTTTTGCCTGATTTTGGGGGCAAAAGCCATAGGAAAAAGCCCCCGGAAAGGCGAATATTGCGTCCTCAAATGTTAAAAATTCATGAATAAACGACGGCGTGATTTTACCGAAAAATCAGAGAAAACCACCTAAAATGTGCAGTGAGAGAGAAATGACTGTACAATATGCACAAAAATCATTGTCAAGTAAATAACGAGCCTGGAAGGGGGGATTTGACAAACCGGGCATCGCCTGCTAAAATAATACCCGCTCAACGCACGTTGCAGCGTCTAAAACTTGGTTTCCTGATGTGAAATGCCGTCTGTGCGGCATCCGTGCTCCGGCGGAAAGACCGGGGCCAGAACGGGCGTATTACGCCCGTTGTTTCTGTGGCGGCACATGGCCGCTTCCCGCTTTGCACCTGGTGCAGGGCGAACAAGAAAAGAGAGGAGATGTTCTTTATCGTTTCCGCTAAAATCAAACAGTTGATCGAAGGCTGCCGCCGTGCAGCTTCCCATCGGGCACTGGTATTCTGCTTTATGGCTGCCTGCCTGGCGCTGACCCTGGTGGTCACTGCCGCAGACCTGCGCCTGACCTATATCACTGATTCGGAGGGCGCACGTCAGCTGCTGCTGAGCGATGCGAGCGACCCTGCCCGGGTGATGCAGCTGTCCGGCCTGGAAGCTACCGAGGGGGATAAGGTCTACTACACCGCCTTTAGCGGCAATCTGGCTACGCTGAATATCGAGCGGGCTTTTGCAGTAAGCGTCGAGGCCGATGGCGTCGAGATCCCGGTGAAGATGGTGTTCGGCACAGTGGCCGATGCCCTGGAAAAAGCCGGCGTCATCCTGGAAGGGGACGACTACACAGAGCCTGCGCTGGACTCCCTGGTCACTGTGGGCAGCAAGATCGAGGTCCACCGTGTGGACTACCAGGACCGTGTGGAGACCATGGCGGTGCCTTACGATACAGAGTATATCTATACCAGCCTGTACTTCCGCAACAAGAACCGCACCACCACGGTGCAGCACGGCGCAGCCGGTCAGCAGACCGTTACGACCCGTGACCGCTATGTGGACGGCGAGCTGGAGAACAGCATGGTGGTGGACGTGACCACAACGGTGGAGCCGGTGGATCACGTCATCAAGACGTATGGAGACGGTGCGCCGGTCTCGCCCCTCACCGGGCCGGACGGCACCACCAATGCACCGGCCAGCTACAGCCAGGTGCTCACCGGCAAGGCAACCGGCTATTACTCCCGCGGGGGCAAAGGTTCCTCCGGGCTGGGCCTGGGCTACGGCACGGTGGCGGTGGACCCGGATGTGATCCCCTACGGCACGCTGCTGTATATCACCTCTACCGACGGCAGGTTTGTGTACGGCTATGCCCTGGCTACCGACACCGGCATTGCTTTGCAGAACGGTCAGATCCTGGTGGACCTGTTCTATGAGACCTACGCAGAATCCGTCATCAACGGCGCCATTCAAGTCAATGTTTATGTGGTGGAGTAAACCCGCCGCTTTTTGATCGCAGGACCCCGGTCTTGTCCCTTTTGCAGGGATGAGGCCGGGGTCCTTTTTTGCTGCAATAGTCATACGATTGGTAGATCTCTACCAATTAAGGTCACGGATCGGAAACATTTCGGCATTTTAAGACTGCAACTGTCATGTTTGACGATATTTCTCGTAAAGAATTGTCTAGGATGTATATAACGGAAAAATATTACCGAAAAGATTATGGTAGATTTTCTGGAAAAAGCCTTGAAAATTTGCCTGGAATTCTTTAATATAAAAGAGTAAAAGCTGCAGGCTGTCATGGTCTGCACGGGGAGGAGCTGTTTATGAAACCGACCGAAGAGAAAATCCGGGCCAACGCGTCGGACCTGCCGATCTATTTGTTCAAGCAGGGCAATAACTGCGAGGCCTACCGTTATTTCGGCGCTCATCTGGATCGCCGCGCCGGAGAGCAGGGCGTGGTGTTCCGTGTATGGGCGCCGCATGCCGTTGCAGTCAGTGTGGTGGGTGATTTCAATAGCTGGAAGCCCGGCAGCCACCCGATGCAGAAGGTGGACGGCGACTCTATCTGGGAGCTGTTTATTCCCGGCGTGCAGGAGTACGATATCTACAAATACTGCGTCACGACCCGTGCCGGAGATCTGGTCTATAAGGCGGACCCCTATGCTTTCCACGCCGAGACCCGCCCCTCCAACGGCAGCAAGGTTTATGACCTGGAGGGCTTTGGCTGGCACGATGAAGCCTGGATGGAAGCCCAGAAGAAAGCGGACGTGATCAACGGCCCGATGAATATCTACGAGATGCACGCCGGCAGCTGGAAAATGAAGCCGGACGGCGCACCGTACAACTACTCGGAGCTGGCAGACCAGCTGATCCCCTACATCACGGAGATGGGCTACACCCATGTGGAGCTGCTGCCGGTGATGGAGTATCCCTTTGACGGCAGCTGGGGCTACCAGGTCACCGGATACTTTGCCCCCACCAGCCGCTACGGCACCCCCAAAGACCTGATGGCTTTTGTGGATAAGCTGCATACCGCCGGCATCGGCGTTATCATGGACTGGGTGCCTGCGCACTTCCCTAAGGATGCGTTTGGTCTGTACCGTTTCGACGGCGAGCCCTGCTACGAGGACCCCAACCCCCGCCGCGGTGAGCACAAAGAGTGGGGCACCATGGTGTTCGACTTTGGCCGCAACGAAGTACAGAGCTTTTTGATCTCCAGCGCACTGTACTGGCTGGAGCAATACCACATCGATGGACTGCGGGTGGATGCAGTGGCCTCGATGCTGTACCTGGATTATAACCGCCGGGACGGCGAGTGGGAGGCCAATAAGAACGGCGGCAAGGAGAACCTGGAAGCCATCGACTTCCTGCGCAAGCTCAACAACGCTGTGCTGGGCCGCCACCCCCATAAATACATGATCGCAGAGGAATCCACCGCCTGGCCGATGGTCACAAAACCAGCCGCGGATGGAGGACTGGGGTTCAACTTTAAGTGGAACATGGGCTGGATGAACGATATGCTCAGCTACATGAAGACCGACCCCCTGTTCCGGGCGGGCAACCACAACAAGGTCACCTTCAGTTTCTTCTACGCTTTCAGCGAGAACTTCGTGCTGCCCATCAGCCACGATGAGGTGGTCCACGGCAAGTGCAGCCTGATCAATAAGATGCCCGGAGATTACGAGGCAAAGTTCGCCAACCTCCGCACCTTCTTTGGCTATATGATGGCGCACCCGGGCAAAAAGCTGCTGTTCATGGGGCAGGAGTTTGGCCAGTTCGTGGAGTGGAACGAGGCGAAGCCGCTGGACTGGATGCTGCTGGAGTATGAGAAGCATACCGAGCTGCAAAACTACGTCAAGACCCTGAACCGCCTGTACAAAGAGCGCCCGGCTCTGTGGCAGATCGATTACAGCTGGGAGGGCTTCCAGTGGGTGGTGCCGGATGATTCGCAGCAGAGCGTCATCGCCTTCCTGCGCAAGGATGCCGCCGGCAAACAGCTGCTGGTGGTGTGCAACTTCAACCCCGTCCTGCGGGAGGGCTACTCCCTGGGTGTGCCGGTGTCCGGCACCTATAAGGAACTGCTGAACAGCGACGATGCTGCCTTTGGCGGTTCCGGCGCAGTACACAACAAGGCGCAGCGCTCCAAGAAGAAGCCCATGCACGGCTTTGAGCAGAGCATCACCCTGACGCTGCCCCCCATGAGCACCCTCTATTTTGAGGTGCCGGTAAAGCGGGCCGCAAAGCCAAAGGCAGAAGCAGAAAAGGCAAAGCCCGCTGCTGCAAAAAAGACTGCAAAGACCACTGCAAAAACCACAAAGACTGCTGCGGCAGCTCCGGCTGCCAAGCGCACCACAAAGGCCAAAAAGGAGACCGCTCCTGCACAGGAGGCTCCGGCCAAACGCACCGCCAAGCCCAAAGCAGCGCCTGCGGAAACAGCGGCAAAGCCTGCCCGCAAGAGCTGTGCAAAAAAGACGCCGAAGCCCAAAGAGGAATAAGGCGGCCTGGGGCCAAACCGTTTTTTGTTACACCATTTCCGCTTAAAGCGGAAATGTTAAAAAGGGGAGAATGAAAGCTATGGCAAAAGAAATTGTGGCAATGATCCTTGCCGGCGGACGTGGCTCGCGTTTGTACGCGCTGACACAGAAAACGGCCAAACCTGCGGTGTCTTTCGGCGGTAAGTACCGCATCGTGGACTTCCCGCTGTCCAACTGCGTCAACTCCAATATTGACACGGTGGGCATTGCGACCCAGTATCAGCCCCAGAAGCTGAACGAGTACATCGGCAACGGCCAGCCCTGGGATCTGGACCGTCTGTACGGCGGTGTGCACACCCTGCCCCCCTATGAGCAGGCAAAGGGCACCGACTGGTACAAGGGCACCGCAAATGCGATCTATCAGAACATCAGCTTTATCGACAGCTATGACCCGGAGTACGTGATCATCCTGTCCGGTGACCAGATCTGCAAGCAGGACTATGCCGACTTCCTGCGCTTCCATAAGGAAAAGGGCGCCGAGTTCTCGGTGGCTGTTATGGAAGTGGATTGGAAGGAAGCCTCCCGCTTTGGCCTGATGGTGGCGGACGAGAACGACCGCATCACCGAGTTCCAGGAGAAGCCCCCGGTGCCCAAGTCCAACCTGGCTTCCATGGGCATCTACATCTTTAACTGGGACGTGCTGAAGAAATATCTGGAGGAGGACGAGGCAGATCCCGAGTCCAAGAACGACTTTGGAATGAACATCATCCCCGCTCTGCTGCGGGACGGCCGCCGGATGTATGCTTACCACTTTGCCGGTTACTGGCGGGATGTGGGCACCATCGACAGCCTGTGGGAGGCCAACATGGAGGTGCTGGACCCCGAGAACTCCGGCATCGATATTTTTGACGAAAAGTGGAAGATCTACAGCCGCAACCCCGTGCTGCCCGCCCAGAAGATCGGTCCCCGCGCAGTGGTGCAGGACTCTCTGATCACCGAGGGCTGCAAGATCTACGGCACCGTGAAGCACTCGGTGCTCAGCGCTGGTGTCGTGGTGGAGGAAGGTGCCACCGTTGAGGATGCTGTGCTGATGGATGGCGTCGTGGTCAAGGCCGGCGCAGTGGTCAAGCGCTGCATCCTGGCAGAGGATGTCAAGGTCGGCGCTGGCGCAGTGATTGGCGGCGCAGGCCCCATTGCTCATGTGGGCACGGGTCTGTCCATCGGTGCAGGCGCTACGGTCAAAGAGGGCGCCAAAGTATTTGAAGCCGTCAAGGAGGGCGAGGAAGTATGCTGAGCCAGAACACCAATGCATTGGGCATCATTTTCCCCAACAGCTATGATAACACCGTTCCGGAGCTGGTCACCGAGCGTGCCATGGCTTCGATCCCGTTTGCAGGCCGTTACCGCATGGTGGACTTTGTGCTGTCCAGCATGGCAAACTGCGGCATCTCCAATGTTTCCATCGTGGTGCGCAAAAACTATCATTCCCTGATGGATCACCTGGGCACCGGCCGTGAGTGGGATATGGCCCGCCGCCACGGCGGTCTGAACATCGTGCCGCCGTTTGCAGAAAAGGGCGTGCGCATCTACTCCGGCCGTGTGGAGGCGCTGGCTTCCATCCTGAGCTTCCTGGAGGACCAGAAGGAGCGCTATGTGGTGATGTGCGATGCCAACATGGCCATCAACTACGACTTCAACTCTCTGCTGGCTGCACACCAGGCCAGCGGTGCGGATGTTACGGTGGCATACCAGCGCACCGAGATCCCCGAGGGCCGCAAAAACGATAACTACACCCTGACGGTGGATGCAGACGGCCGTGTTACCGAGCTGCTGCTCAACGATTATCGTCCCGGCAAGCAGAACCTGGATCTGAACATCTATATCCTGGAGCGCGAGACCCTGATCAAGCTGGTCAAGGATGCTACGGCCCGCGGCCTGATCTACTTTGAGCGGGATATCCTGGCCCACAACGTCAATATCCTGAACATCCACGGTGTGGAGTACACCGGCTATGTGGCCCATGTCTGCGACATGAAGAGCTACTTTGATGAGAACCTCAAGCTCATCGACGAGAACAACCTGAACGCTCTGTTCCCCAAGAACAGCCCGGTTTACACCAAGATCCGTGACGACAACCCCACCCGCTATGTGACCGGCTCCAACGTCAGCAGCTCTCTGCTGGCGGATGGCTGCATCATTGAGGGTACGGTGGAGAACTGCGTGCTCTTCCGCGGGGTCAAGGTCAAAAAGGGTGCAGTGGTCAAGAACTGTGTGCTGATGCAGGATACGGTCATTGAGCCGGATGTGGAGCTGTCCTATGTCGTTACCGACAAGAACGTGCGGATCACCGCCGGCAAGAAGCTGTCCGGTACCGACAGCTTCCCGGTCTATGTCCAGAAGAGCCACATGATCTGATTTCCCTGATAGGGGCGGCTTCCTCCCCGGTAGCCCCTCGTGAGAGGGGCGGGGGCCTTTGTGCCCCCGCCCGCTCTTTTTAGGCGCCTGCACCGCCGTCCGGGCGGAGGGGGAGTGCAGGCTGCATTGGAACTGGAAGGAGAGTATCCATGAAAATTCTGTACGCTGCTTCGGAAGCGAACCCCTTCGCCAAGTCCGGCGGACTGGCGGACGTGGCCGGTGCTCTGCCCAAGGCCCTGGTGAAGGACGGGGTGGATGCCCGTGTCATCATGCCTCTGTATGGGGACCTGAAGTTCCGGGATAAGCTGGAGTACATTACCAACTATTCGGTGCCGGTGGGCTGGCGCAGCCAGTACTGCGGCCTGTTCAAGGCCGAGATGAACGGCGTTACTTATTACTTCCTGGACAACGAATATTACTTCAAGCGCCGGGGCCTGTATGGTTTTTATGACGACGGCGAGCGTTTCGCCTTCTTCTCCCGTGCCATCCTGGAGACACTGTTCTATATTGATTTCACCCCCGATATCATCAACTGCAACGACTGGCAGACGGCACTGACCCCGGTGTACCTGAACCTCTATTACCGTCACCTGGATAAGTTCAACCGCATCAAGACCATCTTCACCATCCATAACATCGCCTACCAGGGCAAGTATGGCGTGGAGATCCTGGAGGATACCTGCGGCATCGGCCGCCGGGATCAGCACATTGTGGAGTATGATGGCTGCGCCAACTTTATGAAGGGCGCCATCGAGACGGCAGACAAGATCACGACCGTCAGCCCCACCTATGCGCAGGAGATCCTGGACCCCTGGTTCAGCTATGGTCTGGATGCGCTGCTGCGGGAGAAGCAGTATAAGCTCTGCGGCATCCTGAACGGCATCGATATGGATGCAAACGACCCCGCTACCGATAAGAACATTGCGGTCAATTACAGCATCAAGGATGTTGAGGAAGGCAAGGCCGCCTGCAAAAAGGCGTTGCAGGAGCGGTTCGGCCTCCATCAGGACGGCAGCCCCGTGTTTGGCATGGTCAGCCGTATGGTCGGTATGAAGGGCTTTGACCTGGTGCAGAGCGTGGCTGATGGCCTGGTGGACCGCGGCATCCAGCTGGTGATCCTGGGCAGCGGCGAGAAGCAGTACGAGTCCTTCTTCTCGGATCTGTGCGGCCGTCATCCGGGCCGTGTGGGCACCTACATTGGCTTTGAGCCGGCGCTGTCTCAGCAGATCTATGCCGGTGCAGATGCGTTCATCATGCCTTCCAAGAGCGAGCCCTGCGGCCTGGCACAGATGGTGGCCTGCCGCTACGGCACCCCGCCCATCGTCCGGGAGACCGGCGGTCTGCGGGACTCCATCCACGACTCCACCATGGGTCAGGGCAACGGCTTTACCTTTGCTGGATATTCGGCCCATGAGCTGTACGAGGCTTGCTGCCATGCGCAGGATGCCTACTATGATAAGGAGAACTGGAGCAATCTGGTCCACTATGTCATGAGCTGTGACTTCAGCTGGGATGTTTCTGCCAAGAGCTACGAGGGTCTTTATAACGAGACCGCAAACCTCTGGTAATCTCCGCCCTATAAGCAGGAACCATGGCCTGCGGGTCTTTGCCCAGACGGACCAGGGGCTGTGCATCGGCACGGCAAACCCGTTCTACGGCACCCAGGTCTGGCTGCTGCGGAATAGCCCCAACAAGGCACAAGGCGAATAACAAATGCGTTTTGTCCGGTCTCTGCGGTTGCAGAGACCGGGTTTTTTGTCCCCCAAAATGCTGCACAGAGGCCAGGATGCGCCGGAGGCTGTGTCCGACAAAAGTGAAAAATTGATATACTAATCCCAAAAACCGTCCGATTTTGATTGAAAACCCGGCCGGATTTGATTATACTATGCATATAAGAACCTTAGCCCGGCGGCACACCCCGTCCAGGGCAGAGGAGGGGAAGGAGGGACGCGTGTGAACGGTTTGTATAAAGCACTGGAGGATCTGGTCTGGCTGACCCAGCTTGGGCTTACGATGCTGCTGCCGCTGGTATTGTGCCTGGGTGGCTGCTGGTGGGCTGTGGGTCACTGGGGCTGGCCGCTGTGGGTCTACCTGCCGGCGGTGCTGCTGGGCCTGGCCGCCGGTGCACAAAACTTTTGGGTCTTTGCCAAGGAACACCTGAAAAAGGCCGAAAAAGACAAACCGCGCCGCGTCGGCTTCAACACCCACCGCTGAGCTGCGGGGCTGGTTTTTATCGCGGGATCTGCCCCGGCAGGTCCTGCTATGGGCGGAGCAAAAGGCCGCAGGCAGCAGGCGAAAGCCAGCGTCCTGCTGCCAGCAGCGACGCCCACAAGGGAGGTCATTCCAATGACATTGCAGCCAGAATCCAAGCGCGAGCTGAAACGCATTGCCGGGGGCACAGCCCTGTGTACCGCGGCCATGTGGGTCATCTTTGCAGCACTGCACCTGGTGGGGTGGGTCCGGTTCGACTATCGAGTCGTGCTGGGCGGCCTGGGAGGCGCGGCCATCGCGGTGGCCAACTTCGCAGGCATCTGCTTCGTGGTGCAGAAGATCATCGACGAGCCGGATGAAAAGCGGCGGAAAGCGAAGCTCCAGCTGTCTCACAACGGCCGGATGCTGATGCAGGCTGTCTGGGTGGTGGTGGCCATTGCGGCCCCCTGCTTCCAGCCTTTTGCAAGCGTTCTGCCCCTGTTTTTCCCGCGGATCACCATCTATTACCTGCAAATAACCGGTAAGTACAAGCCGCTGGCTCCGCCCAGCGGCGGGGGGGGGCCCGGGGGGGACGACCCCCCCCCCGCGCTCCACGA
>OBYG01001340.1_pt1 | contig 10502 bp, 9 predicted proteins | sample 1538201 | NCBI WGS metagenome assembly OBYG01 (sample SAMEA2580177, study PRJEB22360) | human gut metagenome | biome: human gut; feature: human-associated habitat; material: faeces | place: Denmark | collected 2008/2010 | reverse complement strand
GCCGCCATGGGATCCACGCCCGAGGGTGCCTCTGCCGTTATGGCTGCTTGCCGCAAGGTGACCGATAAGCCGCTGTTCGTAAAGATGGCTCCGGTCAACGTCGCCGAGATTGGCAAGGCTCTCGAGGCCGCCGGCGCCGACGGCCTTTCGGTCATCAACTCCATCCAGGGCATGGCCATCGACGTGCAAACTCGCAAGTCCCGCGTGGCCAAGCCCAAGGGCGGCCTTTCGGGCCCGCTGTGCCACCACATCGCCGTGCGCATGGTCTGGGAGGTCGCCCAGGCCGTCGATATCCCCATCAATGGCGTCGGCGGCGTTATGACGGGTGAGGATGCGGCCGAGTTTATCCTGGCCGGTGCTACCTGCGTGTCGGTCGGCATGGCCAACTTCGTCGATCCGTGCGCTTCGATTAAGATCGCGCACGAGCTCGAGGCCTGGGCGGAGTCCCAGGGCGTGAAGGACATCAACGAGCTGGTAGGTGCTTTCGAATGCTAGAAAACGATGCCCGCGACCGCGTTATCGTCGCCCTCGACTGCGACCGTGAGCGTGCACTCGAGCTCGCCCACGAGCTTTCTGGTCATGCCGCTTGGCTCAAGGTCGGTATGACGCTCTATTACGCCGAGGGCCCCGAGATCGTCAAGACGTTCAAGGACTTGGGCTTTAAGGTCTTCCTCGACCTCAAGTTCCATGACATTCCGCACCAGGTGCGCGGCGCCGCCCGTTCTGCCTCGCTTGCCGGTGCCGACCTGCTCTCGGTCCATGGCCTGGGTTCTGGCGCCATGCTCGCTGCGTGCCGTGAGGGTGCCGAGGAGGCGCGCGAGGACCGCGCCAAACTCGTTGCCATCACCGTGCTCACGAGCATGAACCAGGATTCGCTGGCCGAGATCGGTGTCGAGTCGCCCGTGGCCGAGGAGGCCGCCCGCCTGGCAAAGCTTGCCCAGGCTAACGGCATCGACGGCATCGTGTGCTCGCCGATGGAGGCCTATGACATGCGCGAGCTGCTCGGCCCCGACGCGCTGATCGTGACTCCGGGCGTGCGTCCGGTGGGTGCCGCCTTGGGCGATCAATCCCGCGTGGCGACGCCTTCTCAGGCTATCGAGCGCGGCGCGAGCCACATCGTGGTGGGTCGACCCATCACCGGTGCCGATGACCCTGTTGCCGCATTTGAGGCCATCGTTGCCGAGCTGGTCGAAAACGTCGCCTAAAAGATTCCCTCAAGTCACCACTTTTGGGTCTCATTAGCACAAATTAGCCCCTGTTCCTGCGAAAACTTTCCCATCCTTTGTGTGGAATCGCAGGTCAGGGGCTCAACTTTGACCTCCGTATATTGCACTTTTCGCAGGTATCGTCTAACCTATGATGCCGTCGATTGGGCATTTAGTGCGTTTGACGTGCTAAAATGCCAATTATTGCATCAGATATAACCCAACTATTTGGAGGTTCGAATGGCACTCCCTCAGCTTACAGACGAGCAGCGCAAGCAGGCTCTTGAGAAGGCTGCCGCCGCACGTCACGCCCGCGCTGAGCTTCGCGAGCAGATCAAGAAGGGCGAGAAGTCCCTCGAGTCCGTGCTCAACTCCGATGACCCCATCGCTTCCCGCATGAAGGTTTCCACCCTCATCGAGTCTCTCCCCGGTTATGGCAAGGCCAAGGCCGCCAAGATCATGGAGGAGCTCGGCATCTCCGCTACCCGTCGCGTCCAGGGCCTCGGCGTCCGTCAGCGCGAGCAGCTCCTCGAGCAGCTGACCAAATAAGTGAGCGCTCAGGATTCAAAGCTCTTTGTGATTTCTGGACCGTCAGGCGCGGGCAAGGGCACGCTCGTCACTCGTGTGCGCGAGCGTCGCTCTAACCTGGGCCTGACGGTTTCGGCTACCACGCGAGCACCACGCAAAGGTGAGGTCGACGGCGTCAACTACTTTTTCCTGACGCGCGAGGAGTTCGACCGCCGCGTGGCAAACGGTGAGTTTGTTGAGTGGGCTGAGGTCCACGGTAACTGCTACGGCACGTTGGTGAGCGAGGTCACGTCCAAGCTCGCCTCTGGCTCGTCTCTGATCTTGGAGATTGATGTCCAAGGTGCCCTGCAGGTCAAGGAGCGTTTCCCCGAGGCCGTGTTGATCTTTATCAAGCCGCCCTCGCTCGAGGTGCTTCGTGAGCGTCTTGTCGGTCGCGGTACCGAGACGCCCGAGACGATCGAGCTGCGTATGGCAAACGCCGCCGATGAACTTGCCCTTGCCGACCGCTACGACGACGTCGTGGTGAATGACGATCTCGACCGCGCGACCGATGAGCTCGTTCGCGTTCTCGATATGCATGAAAGGATCTGAGGTCCGTGTCCGTTGTAAAGCCTTGCATTGACGATCTTCTGGAGAAGACCGATCACAACCGCTTCCTGCTCGCCTCGCTTGCCTCCAAGCGCGCCTGCGACATTAACAGCATGCTGCGTGGTCAGCACAACCGCGTGCTCGCTGTCCAGGATGTCGACGACATCACCATTGCGCTTTCCGGCGCCGATACCATCTCGATGGCTATGGACGAGATCGTCGACGGCGACATCTCCTACGACGAGGCCCGTTACGAGAAGGCGCTTGGCCACAAGGTTGCTGAAGCCTAAATGGCAGCCCGCGTCTGCCTGGTCCACTATCACGAGGTTGGACTGAAGGGCAAGAACCGCGCACATTTTGAGCATATCCTCATGGATAACATCAAGGCGGCCTTGGCCGCCTTTTCCGTGAATGCCGTGTCTCGAATTTCCGGTTATATCCTCGTGACCTTTAACGAGCATCAGGCCGACGAGGCGGCGCGCGTCATTCGCACCGTCCCCGGCGTTGCCCGCGTGTCCCTGGCGTACCACACCAACCGCGACCCGCAGGAGTACTGCGCCGCCGCCGTGAAGGCGCTGCGCGAATTTGGTCCCTTTGAGTCGTTTAAGGTACATGCCAAGCGCTCGAACACCGACTATGAGCTCACCTCGATTGATATCAATCGACAGGTTGGCGAGGTACTGTGCGAGGCGTTTCCCGATAAAAAGGTCCAGATGCACGACCCCGACGCGATGGTGCACGTGCTGGTGGTACAGGGTAGCGTCTACGTTTATGCGCGCTCCGAGCGCGGCGTGGGCGGTCTGCCGGTGGGTTCTGCCGGCAAGGTCGTGACGCTGCTTTCCTCGGGCATCGATTCTCCGGTGGCGACCTGGATGCTCGCGCGCCGCGGCGCGGTGTGCGTGCCGGTGCATTTCTCTGGTCGTCCGCAGACGCCCGATACGAGCGAGTATTTGGTGCAGGACATCATTCGTGCGCTTGAGCCGGGTGTCCAGATCGGTCGCCTGTACGTAGTCCCGTTTGGCGACTGCCAGCGCGAGATTTCGGTTACCTGCCCCAGCAACCTGCGCGTGATCATGTACCGTCGCATCATGTATTCGGTTGCCGAGCGCATCGCGCATATCGAGGGCGCCAAGGCTATTGTGACCGGTGAATCGCTCGGTCAGGTTGCTTCCCAGACGCTCGAGAACATCATGGCCGTCAACGAGGCCGTCAAGATCCCCGTGTTCCGCCCGCTGATTGGTTCGGACAAGCAGGAGATCATCGCACGTGCCGAGGAAATCGGTACGTTTGATATCTCGACTGAGGCCGCTCCCGACTGCTGCACGCTGTTTATGCCGCGCCGTCCCGAGACGCACGCTAAACTCGATGCCGTGCATGAGGCGTGGGAGCTGTTCGATCACGATGAGATGATTGAGCGTTTGCTCAAACAGACTGAGTACATCGACTTCGAGAGCAATACGTATAAGGCCCCTAAGACCTTAAAACGCAAGCATTCCGAGCTCGCTCCACGTGAGATTTACCAAGATCACGAATAATGTTGTGTATAGACCGGCGGTGATTTTGCATCGTCGGTCTTTTTCTATCTGGGCATTAGGCGATAAACGGTTCATTTGTCGACGTGTGCCTGAATAAATGGACACTTTTCCGCAAGGTTTTGGTCAGCTTTTGGTTTGACCGCGAAAACCGGTGTGGACGTGCGGAGGCTGCGGCGTTTGTTTCCTGACACGATGGTGTTGGGAGGTGTTTGCTATGGCGCAGCGCGAGCAACACGAACGGGTTAAACGGATGGACCGCTGGGCAGAAAAGCTGCTCGGCCATAAGGCGGTGGTCGTGGCGATTCTGGTTGTCATTGCCGTCGCGAGCGGCTTGGCAAGTTTTAATAGCCGCTCCAGCGGCGTGTCGTTTGAGCGTAGTGATGAGGCGGGCGCCTCGGATGTGCACGGGGCCGGGGATGCGTCACCTGACGATGCCGATGAGTCGTCGGTCAAGAGTTCTTCTGCTGCCGAGGTGTACGTCGATGTTGATGGCGCTGTTGCGAGGCCTGGCGTGTACCGGCTCAAAGACGGAGCGCGGGTATCCCAAGCGATCGATGCCGCCGGAGGGCTTACGGCCGAGGCGGATGTGACAGGGCTTAATCGTGCGTCCAAGATCACAGATGGTCAAAAGATCCATGTGCCGACGGTAGGGGAGCAACAAGCGACTGCGGCGGTCGGCGGGGCTGAAAGCGGAGCCTCCACGACTCCTGGTGCGGGGTCTTCGTCGGGGCTCGTGAACATCAATACGGCAAGTGCGGCGGAGCTGCAGACGCTTTCGGGCATCGGGCCTTCTATGGCCCAATCGATTATCGACGAACGGACGCAAAACGGGGCCTTTGCCTCGGTCGATGACCTTATGCGTGTATCGGGGATCGGTGAGAAGAAGCTCGCCAAAATTAAAGATTGCATCTGCGTATGAGTGCGACCGAGCGCGAGCATGTGATGCCACCGCGTCCATTGATGCCGTGGACGATGGCCCTTTGTGCCGGCTTGTGTGCGAGCTGTGGCTTGGTACTTAGCGTGACAGCCGATGTGCTGCTGGGAGAGCGGGCGGCGCCCGTCACATTGCTTACGGTCATTCCCGTTGCGGCTGCGGCGTGCATCGTATTAGCTCGGTCCTGTATGCGTCTTGTGCGGTGGAGGCGATGGTTGTATGCCGCGGCTCTCGGCCTTGTGGCGGGAGCGGTCGTGTCCGCGGGCTGGGCGATAGGGGCGCTGCGTGCTTCGAGGGCACTGGATAATCGGGCTGTGAGCAGTCTCGAATTTTATGTACAGGGCGATCCGTCCATCAATGACGGTGCGTACTCCTATACCTGCGATGCGTATGCGGGCGAAAAGCGTTTGGGTCAGGTACGGATGTCGTGTGATCGTGAGCTCGGCGCCGGTTCGCATGTACGTGCTATCGGTCGAATTTCGCGGTTTGAGAATGATGCGTATGGGCGCTCACGCGTGCTTCGGGGCGAGCTTCGAAAGGTTAAAGTCGTCCGGTTGGTATCGGTCGACGAGGGTTCTCCGGGGCCGTTGCTTTGGCTTCGAAACGAGCTCCTTGCCGTTATCGCGCCCGCGACCGATTCGGCGCGCTCGCTCATTGCCGGCGTTGTCTGTGGACGCTCGTCCGAGCTGCGCGCCCAGCCGGCGGGCGATTGGTTTTCGGTAACGGGCACCGCACATCTCATCGCCGTCTCGGGCAGCCATCTTGCCATCGTGGGGTTTGTGATTGAGAGCGCCCTGCAAAAGACACGCCTCTCTCGTGGGCTGCAGCGGGGACTGTTGATGCTGGCTCTTATTGCCTATGCCGTCTTTACGGGCGCCTCGCCCTCGGCCGTGCGCGCGTGCTGCATGGTGGCGGCGACGCTTGTCGCCAACAGCGCCGGACGTCGTCGCCATGGCCTTTCGGCTCTGTTCGTCACCATTGCAATCTTTGTGTTGCTGCGTCCGACGGTATTGTTCGAAATGGGTTTTCAGCTTTCGTGTGCCAGTGTTTTTGCCATCCTTTGTTTTTGCCCCTACGCCACCTACGCCTTGGGCGAGCTGGGCATGCCATCGGGTGTCGCCAGCGTTTTGTCTGTCACGCTGTGCTCACAACTTGCGACACTTCCCGTAACTATTCCCGCTTTCGGGACGTTTTCGCTCATTGCTCCGCTTGCAAATGCCGTGATCGGTCCGGTGATAAGCGTGCTGCTCGCATCGTCGGTTGTGCTTGCGCCCTGCTCGCTTGTGCCGCTGTTGAGCCGCGGGGCGCTCGTGGTGCCCATGATTGTCGCCCGCTGTGCGCTGTTCTTTGAACAGCTCTTTGCCGCCGTTCCGGGCGCATCCGTAAGCGTGCCGCCTGATACGCCCTTGGTATATGTGGTGCCGTTCGCGCTGGTGACCCTCTTGGTCTGGTGGCCACGCCCCTGTGCACGGAACATGGCAGTGGGGCTGGTGTGCCTGATGCTTGCAGCGGGTGTTCCGTATGTCTATTGGGATCGATGCGCGCCGCCTTCGGTAACGGTCCTCGATGTTGGCCAGGCCGATGCGATTCTGGTTCGTCAGGGTAGCGCTGTGGCGCTCGTCGACTGTGGGCTCGATGAGCGCGTGGTGTCGGCGTTGGTTCGCAATAACGTCCACCATATCGATGCCGTCTTAATTACGCATTGGGATGAAGACCATTGGGGCGGTCTTCCCGACGTGCTCGATCGGTTTTCGGTTGGAACCATTGCGGTCGCGGCCGATGCGCTGGACGGCGCTCCTGCTGAGGTCCTGAATCGCTCCGGCGTAACGTATCGGCAGGTGGCCCGTGCAGACACGGTTGATATCGGCGCATTTCAGGCTCGTGTGATGTGGCCGTTTGATACGGTGGATGGCGAGGGTAATGAGGACTCGCTTGTCTTGCTGCTCTCCTATGCTCGGGAAGGCAAGAGCCTGCGTATGCTCCTCACTGGTGATGCCGAGCTCGATCAGGAGCGCGAGTTTGTACAGGAGGTGGGCGATATCGATGTGCTCAAGCTAGGGCATCACGGCTCAAAAGTTTCCGTCGACACAGACCTGCTGGAAACGCTTAAGCCCGAGCTCTCTATCGCGAGCGCGGGCGAGGGCAACCGCTACGGCCATCCATCCGATGCCTGCATCGATGCCGTGAAGGAAGCGGGCGCCGTGTTCGCGTGCACCGTCGAACACGGCGACATTACCGTCACGCCGACTGCGAATGGCTTTGCGATGCGATGCCAGAGACCGTGACGACGTCGTTGGCGTGTGGTGAGCCCCTGGGCTAGAATGGCACGGTACGAACTCGAGATCCTGCGGGAGGGGAGCGCGATGTCCGAAACCGGTCTGTTGCCGGCATATCTGATCGTCGGTACCGACGGAGTCAAACGCGACCACGCCGTCTCGCGTATGAAGGCGCGTCTGGAAAAGACGGGCATGGTCGAGTTCAACCTCGACGAGCGCGATATGACCAAAGACCCCGATATCGAGTCGATTATCGGATCGCTCAACACTTTTCCCATGGGCAGCGAGTTTCGCCTGGTAATCCTTGATGGCTGCTCAAAACTCGCCAAAGCGATCTCTGAGCCGCTTGTCGAGTATCTGGCGAGTCCCAGTCCCACGACGGTTTGCCTCATAATCGCCGATTCGCTTGCCAAGAACACGCGCCTGTACAAGGCGATCGCCAATATTGACAAGAAGGCCGTGATCGATTGTTCGGGAACTAAGCGCTGGGAGCTCCCGCGCCGCGTGCAGCAGATGGCGACGCAGCGCGGAAAGTCCATCTCGACGGCGGCCGCCGAGGAGCTCGTTTCGCGCTCGGGCGAGAACACCCGCATGCTCGATAACGACTTGGCCAAGCTTGCCCAGATGGTCGAGGCGCCGCAAATTGAGCTTGCCGATGTGGAGCGCTGGATCGTGCGCACGGCCGAAGTTCAGCCCTGGGACTTCCTCAACGCCGTCTCGGCCCGTGACATGCGCCGCTCGCTTGAGCTCTTCAATCTACTGCCCGCCAAGAGCTACGTGTGGACCTACACGCTGCTATGCGGTCGCATCCGTGAGCTGATCGTTGCCAAGGCTCTCGATGCGCGTGGACAGGGTCGTGAGCTTGCCGCGACGCTCAAGCTTCAGGCCTGGCAGGTCAAAAATCACCTTACCTGGGCACGCCGCTTTTCGATGGCGGAGCTTGTCGCTGCGCTCGAGGGCGCGGTCGATGTGGAGCTCGCACTGAAGGGTTCGGCTGATTCTGAGACCGCGCTTTTGCTCTGGATTACGAACATCTTGAGAAAATCGTGATGATACCTGCCTATTTGACAAATTCGTTCTATCCCTTTGAGGGGGAGCGTGCTATAGTAGGCGCTTGCATGACCTCACCGTGTCTCAGAGGTGTCATACATTTTTTGCAAGGAACTCGAAAGGAACTCCAGAAGTGGCAAACATCAAGTCTCAGAAGAAGCGTATCCGCACCAATGAGGCAGCTCGCATGCGTAACAAGGCTGTCAAGTCCGAGCTCAAGACGCTGACCAAGCACGTCCAGTCCGCCGTCGCCGAGGGCGACGCCGAGAAGGCCCAGGCTGCCCTAAAGACCGTCACCAAGCGTCTCGACATGGCTGCCGCCAAGCATGTTATCCACAAGAACCAGGCTTCCAACCGCAAGTCCGGTCTTGCCAAGCTCGTGAACAGCATCAACGCCTAAGTTGTAAATTTCACACCACACAGATTACGCGCATAAATGGAGCCTGTTTTATGGAACAGGCTCCATTTTTTGTACCGCTCGGGTAAGATAGTCCGCATGAATACTTCAATTGACATTTCCCACATCCGCAACTTCTCGATCGTTGCGCACATCGACCATGGCAAGTCCACGATCAGTGACCGCATCCTCGAGCTCACCCATACCGTCGACGAGCGCGACATGGAGTCGCAGCTGCTCGACACCATGGATATCGAGCGCGAGCGCGGCATCACGATCAAGTCCAATGCCGTTCGCGTTTCCTATGACGCCGACGATGGCGAGACGTATCAGTTCAACCTGATTGATACGCCGGGCCACGTGGACTTTACCTACGAGGTCTCGCGTTCGCTGGCCGCCTGCGAGGGCGCGGTGCTCGTCGTGGACGCCACTCAGGGCGTCGAGGCGCAGACCGTCTCCAACGCGACGCTCGCCATGAACGCCAACCTGGATATCGTGCCCGCTATCAACAAGATCGATTTGCCGTCGGCGCACCCCGATGAGGTCAAGACCGAGATCGAGGACGACCTGGCAATCCCTGCCGACGATGCCGTATGCGTATCGGGCAAGACCGGCGAGGGCATCCACGACCTGCTGGAGTCCATTGTCTTTTTGATCTCACCGCCCAAGGGCGATGCGAGCGCGCCGCTCAAGGCGCTTATTCTTGATTCGTACTTCGATGAGTACCGCGGCGTCGTCGCCACGGTGCGCGTCTTTGACGGCTCCATTAAAAAGGGCGATACCCTGCGCATGATGCAGGCCGAGGGCGACTTTTTGGTCGATGGCGTGGGCGTCAAGCGTCCCGCCGAGACCCCGGTCGATGCGCTGACGGTCGGCGAGGTTGGCTACGTGGTCACGGGCCTGAAGGACCCCGAGGCTGTGCGCGTGGGCGATACCCTTACGTGGGCGTCGAATCCCTGTCCCGAGCCGCTTCCCGGCTACCGCGAGGCCAAGCCCATGGTCTACACGGGCCTGTTCCCCATCGACAACAAGGATTACGAGAATCTGCGCGACGCGCTCGATAAGCTGCATGTCAACGACCCGTCGTTGGTGTGGGAGCCCGAGACCTCGGTGGCGCTCGGCTTTGGTTTCCGCGTTGGCTTCTTGGGCCTGCTGCATATGGAGGTCGTCAAGGAGCGCCTGGAGCGCGAGTTCAACCTGGACCTCATTGCCACGAGTCCCTCGGTCGACTATCACGTTTACAAGACCGACGGTGAGATGATCGATGTCCGCAGCCCTCAGGATCTGCCCGAGGCCACGCGCATCGAGCGCATTGAGGAGCCTTACCTCAAGGCCAAGATTATCTGCCCGCCCGAGTATACGGGTGCCGTCATGCAGCTCGCTATCGAGCACCGCGGCATTACAACCGACATGATCCATCTCACGAGCAAATCGGTCGAGATGCGCTTTGATATGCCGCTCGCCGAGCTCATCCTGGACTTCTTTGACCAGCTCAAGAGCCGCACCAAGGGCTATGCCTCGCTCGACTATGAGTTCAACGAGTATCGCCCCTCCGAGCTCGTCAAGCTCGATATCCTGCTTTCGGGCGACGAGGTGGACGCGCTTTCGTTTATCGTGCACAAGGACAAGGCCTATGGCCTGGCCCGCGGTCTGTGCGACAAGCTCAAGGAAATCATTCCGCGTCAGCTGTTCGAGGTGCCTATTCAGGGCGCCATCGGCAACAAGATCATTGCCCGCTCCACCGTCAAAGCGCGTCGCAAGGACGTTTTGGCCAAGTGCTATGGCGGCGATATCTCGCGTAAGCGCAAGCTGCTCGAGAAGCAGAAAGAGGGCAAGAAGCGAATGAAGGCCATCGGTTCGGTCGAGGTCCCGCAGGAGGCCTTTATGGCGATCCTCAAGGTGGACGAGTAGGTCCATGGCGCTTTCTGAATACAGTACGCGGCTGCTGGGTGCCTATGCCGAGCAGCCGTTCCTTATGGCTCCCATGGC
>OBYG01001336.1_pt1 | contig 10555 bp, 10 predicted proteins | sample 1538201 | NCBI WGS metagenome assembly OBYG01 (sample SAMEA2580177, study PRJEB22360) | human gut metagenome | biome: human gut; feature: human-associated habitat; material: faeces | place: Denmark | collected 2008/2010 | reverse complement strand
ACAGACTGGCCACAATCTTAATCGGCTCCCCAGCTGCCGCCGCCTGAATGGCGGTCGGAATGGTCGTGCCGGTCATATCCAGACTGCCAGCCAGCAAGGCGGTCTTTTGATCGCCCGGATTGGTAAACGGTTTGACCTCAATGGTCATATCCGTATAATCCTGATAAAAGTATGGGGTCAGCGTCTGGGCGGTCTTCCAAGTGCCGACCGTCGCGTGCATGGTCTCCTGTGCGCCTTCTTGCGATGCACAACCGGTCAACGACATGGACAGTAAAAGGACACAGGACAACCTTGCCGCCCACTTGTAAAACGATCTCATACCGATTGTCCTCACGCGGTCTGATGGACGGTATAGCCCGCCTGCACAAACAGCTCCTTGGCGCGGGCTGCATCAAACTGGTTCCACTTGCCGCCCGAACAGCAGCAGGTATCACGCGGCACCGAACCGGTCTCGATGACTGTCACATTGGCACCGAACTCCATCGCCAGACGGGTACCCGGATGAATGCAGATATCCGGGACATAGCTGCCGCAGGCCAGACGGGTGACTGCGATGATCTGCGCCATGCGCGCGTCACTCACCTGCGGATGTATACCGAGCGGCGTACCGGCCACCGGAATGCGCGCCATACTGCCCGAAACGATGGCGCCGTACTGCGCGGTCAGCAGAATCAGGTCGGCAATCTCTTCGTTTGTGTGCTCAATGCCGACCGGCTCGACCAGAAAGACCAGCTTGAGCGGCGAATCCTTGACTGCCTGCAAGGTGGACAGACGCACCTTGGGATCAAATCGGGTGTCCTTGCCCTCACCGAGGCGCAGCGAGTGATAGATAAAGTCCACGCCGCAGTCTGCCAGCCAGTTGGCCTTGGCCAGGTCAAATTCTCCGATATTCAGGCCGCTTTCATAATCTCCCGCTACTTCTGCGCGGATGGTTCGAATCATGTCTCCCAGCGCATCCTGCGAATAAAACTCGGTCGTGCGCAACACAATCCAGCGCACCCCGGCCTCAGCGTACTCGCGCACCTGCGCCACGGTTTCCCGCGCGTCATAGCTTCGCGTCTCACGCACGATACCCCACTTTTCACCCAGCGAGCAAAAATCACAGTTCATCGAGCACGGCGCGAAATCTACCCCGATGGCACCCCACAGGTAAGCTCGATCCCCGGTCAACGTATGTGCAACCCGGCGCGCCGCTGCGCCCAGTGCACTCCATTCTGCGCTCTCCGGCTCAATCGATAACAGCTGTACAATCTGGTCATGTGTCAGCAGCGTTCCGCTCTGGGCATTCTGCTCAGCGTATGCAATCAGCTCCAAGTTTGTCATATCCAGTCCCTCCTGCTTTGTCTACAAATCGGTATCTCGTGTCAGTCTAATATTGGACTTACTCTAGTTTCATCAGCATAGCAGATTTGATTTTTCCTGACTTGCAGTATCTTATTTTTTTTAGAAATATCTTGCCGTCTTGTACAATGGACAGGCAAAAAAATCGTGCTGTGCACCTTTCTCTTTCATGATTTTCGTATTATCTGCACAAATCCAAAGCATTTATTTGTCTGTCATTCACAAATTTGTGCATAATCCTTCAGAAAAAGAAGATTGTACCAACCAGAGCAATATCCTACAATCCCGCGCCCATTCGATTTGTTATACTAGAGCCAACACAAAGGAGGGTCACCCGGTATGAGCATCAAAAATGCCAAATGTGCCTGTCAGGGCGGAACGCTCATGCGCTTCGTCCAGCCCATCATCCTGTCCGCACTCGCACAGTCGCCCGACCACGGCTATGATCTGCTGCGCAAGCTCGGCCAGACTGCACTGTGGCGCGATGCAAAACCGGATGCAACCGGCGTTTACCGTGTTCTGCGCGAGATGGAAGCGCGGGGACTGATCTCGTCCACGCTCGACAGTGCCGCCCGCGGCGCGATGGGCAAGCGTGTGTTTGCCATCACCGACGCAGGCCGCGCCTGCATGGACAGCTGGATCGACACACTGACCGACTACCGTCAGGGAATCGATGAGGTCATCGGCCTGCTCACATCAGCTTGTCCCCATCACACGCCCGCACCGTCTGCCTGCTGCTGTGCACAGCAAACACCGGATCCCGACCAATCTCTTTGAAAAAACACGTAATTTTACATTCTTAGGAGGATGTTCCACATGAAAGATCTGCTGCTCCGCACCCTGCGCCACGAGTCCACCGAACGTGCCCCCTGGGTACCCTTCGCAGGCGTTCACGCCGGTCACCTGAAGGGCTACACCGCAACCGAAATGCTGACCGACGCTGACAAGGCTTTCGAGTCCCTGATGGAAGTCAACCGTCTGTACAAGCCCGATGGCCAGCCGGTCATCTTCGACTTACAGATCGAGGCCGAGTGCCTGGGCTGCGGCCTGACCTGGGCCGATGACTGCCCGCCGTCTGTCAGCTCCCATCCGCTCGACGGCAGCGACGAAGAGCCGCCCGTAACGCCCTGCGACTGCAAGATCCCGACCAAGGAAAGCGGACGCATCCCCTATGTACTCGATGTCATGCACCGCATGAAGGAAGCAGTCGGCGACACCACCGCACTGTACGGCCTGATCTGCGGCCCCTTCACCCTGGCTTCTCACCTGCGCGGCAACAACCTGTTCACCGACATGTTTGACTTTGAGGAAGAAGTCGAGAGCCTGTTTGCATTCTGCAATCGCGTGTGCATGAAGATGGCCGACTACTACATCGAGGCTGGCATGGACGTCATCGCACTGGTAGACCCGCTGATCTCCCAGATTTCCACCGCACACTTTGAACAGTACATGACCGAGCCCTACATCGAGCTGTTCGACCACATCCGTGCACAGGGTGCTCTGTCCTCGTTCTTCGTCTGCGGCGACGCAACTCGAAACATCGAGGTTATGTGCCAGACCAATCCGGACTCTATTTCCGTCGACGAAAACGTGAACCTTCTGGCTGCCAAGGAGATCACCGATCGCTATAATGTTGCCATCGGCGGCAACATCCCGCTGACCTCCATCATGCTGCTCGGCAACCAGCAGGACAACATGAAGTTTGCAGTCGATCTGCTCGACTCCATCCCGGACAAACGCAACTTCATCCTGGCTCCCGGCTGCGACATGCCCTACAACGTACCGGTTGAAAACTGCATCGGCGTTGCACAGGCTGCCATCGAGACCGACGTGGTACGCGAGATGGTTAAGAACTATCAGGCAGAGGAGATCGACACCTCCAACGTTGTCATCCCCGACTATGCTTCCCTCACCAAGCCGCTCGTCGAGGTCTTCACCCTCGATTCGGCACAGTGCGCAGCTTGCGGCTACATGATGGGCGCTGCAAACCAGGCAAAGGAAACCTTCGGCGACAAGATCGATATGGTCGAATACAAGTTTATTTACAAGGAAAATGTCGCTCGCTGCGTCAAGATGGGCGTACCGAACCTGCCGTCCATGTACATCAACGGTGAGCTCAAGTACCGCTCGATCATCCCCACCAAGGCAGAGCTGGAAGCTGCCATCAATGAGGCGCTCGCGGTCTGCGACAGCAGAAAGTAAGCCTATGAGCAAACTGTATCTGATTACCGGGTTTTTAGGTGCGGGAAAAACCACCTTTCTCAAACGATTCCTTGACCTGTTCGCCGGTCAGAAGATTCAGCTGATTATCAACGAGTTCGGTCAGGAGGGTGTCGACGGCACCCTCCTTTCCGGCCTTGGTGCATACTTGCAGGAAATCTCAGGTGGTTCGGTTTTCTGCTCCTGCCGTCTGGATCAGTTCGAGTCGGTTCTGCGCAGTTCTGTCGATCTGCACCCCGATGTGATTCTGGTCGAGGCCTCCGGTCTGTCCGATCCCACCGGCGTGCGCCGTCTGTTCTCTCAGACCGACCGTTTCCCGCACATCGATTATCAGGGTGCGGTCTGTTTGGTCGACGCGGTGCGTTTTCCCAAGCTGTATGCCACCGCACGCACCTGCGTCAAGCAGCTGGCTTCGAGTGATATTGTAGTCATCAACAAGATCGACAAGGCTCCCGCTGAACAGCTTGACCAGACCCGAGCTCTCGTGCGCGGCCAGCGTCCTGAAATTCCGATCATCGAGACGTCTTTCGGTCAGGTTGATGGCTCTCTGCTCGATCTTCTGTCCGCACAGCACACACCTGCCCCCGGTGAGTCCATGCCCTTGACTGCCGATTTGACCGTGCGCAAACTGCATGTTAAATTTTCCCCGGAAATTTCTCGCTATGACCTGCAAAAGTTCATTGAGATGTTTATCGAGGACACCTTCCGCATCAAGGGATTTCTCCAGACAGCCGATGCCGGTTTGCTGCTTGTCGACTGCGTGGGCAATGTTGTCAACCTGTCCTCGGCTCCCGCTGATGTGCCAGAAAACAAAATCGGCTGGCTGACCATCCTGTCAGGTGCCGGAATGCCCGTTCACAAAGCTGTTAAGCAGGCTTGTCAATGGTATCAAAAGTATATTCTGGAATAAATGAGATCAGCGATTCATTCGCTGGTCTTTTTATGTGTATTGGCAGTTGATTCTCAGACTTTCACAGCTTATACTAAAAATATCTTAACATACAGGAAAGGTTGTGCTTTCATGGCACTGACACAAACGATCTGGTCACTGGATGATAAGGCTCCTCTGCCTGCGGCTAATTTAAAAAGTGAAAAAGAGTTGGAAGATCTTCTGGCCGAACACATCGAAATTCTAAACGCCGACTGGCTTCTAATCGGTCGTCAAGTGCGCACTGTGGTTGGAAAATATATCGATCTATTATGCATGGACCACGAAGGTGATCTCATTGTAGTTGAGCTAAAGCGCGACTTAACGCCGCGTGAAGTGACTGCACAGGCGATTGATTATGCCTCCTGTGTTGCTGATATGAAGCTCGAAGAATTTGCCGACTTATACCTGCATACTTCAAATGGAGCATTGACACTCAATGACGCATATCAGAAAAAATTCGGTCGTCCACTCGATGAAGAAAGCATTAACCAAAATGTCAAAATGGTGATTGTCGCCGCTAAAATGGATGATAGTACCGAACGAATCATCCGCTATTTACGTGAAAAATACGAAGTGGATATCAACATCTTATTTTTTAACGTATTTTCCAGCGGCAAACAGCGGTTCATCAGCCGTGTCTGGTTTGACGAAGATGTTGAGGAACAAATCCCAACAGCAAATTCCATTCGTACTTGGAACCAAGAATACTATGTATCGTTTGGTTTAGGCGAACGCTGTTGGGAAGATGCTCAAAAATATGGCTTCATTTCCGCTGGTGGCGGTCCCTGGTACTCTAACACCCTGAAATTTTTAAGTCCTGGCGATCGGGTTTGGGTAAATATTCCTCATACCGGATACGTTGGCGTCGGTATCGTGCGGCATGAGGTACAGCAGGCAAAAGATGTGCGTTTTCAAATTGCAGACCAGCTGCTCGGCTTTTCCGATTTACCTACCAAAGGCGATTACTTATATGCAAACGATGATCCTGACCATGCAGAGTTGATTGGATTAAGACCGTTCCAGTCTCTCAAGCTGTTCGCGAAGTGGGTTTCTTTAGTAACCAAAATTCGGTTTGCCGTCCTCGAGATCAAAAATGGACATATACCATTGAACGGTTAAAAACGATATGGGGTATTCAATTATAATTTTTTAGTTATATGTGCTCTCCATAAAATCAAAAAACAAGCTTTTACGCTGATGTCTTCGGGCATCAGCGTTTTTGTATCTCCGTTTTTGTCGGCATGGGACGACCTCACGCATTCATACAGTAGCTCTATCACAGAAAGGAGCGTTTTTTATGCTGTTTTGGATGCACGCACTGTTTTTCATGCTCCGTGTTCAGGGTGCGGGCGGTTCTTTTCCGCCGCCGCTGCGCACCAATGAAGAACAGGACTGTCTGACCCGCATGGCACAGGGTGACACCGCGGCGCGCGATCAACTGATCGAGCATAATCTTCGACTGGTTGCGCACATCGTCAAAAAATATTACGCAGACCCATCCGAACAGGATGATCTGATCTCGATTGGCACGATTGGACTCATCAAAGCGGTCAGCACCTATCAGCCGGACAAAGGGGTACGGCTGGCGACCTACGCGGCGCGCTGCATTGAAAATGAAATTCTCATGCATTTCCGTGCAGGACGCAAGAGTCAAAACGATGTCTCGCTGGATGAATCACCCGACAGTGATGAAGACAGTAATTCGCTTGCTCTGCTCGGAACGATCAGCGTGGAAGACGAACGCTTGCATCTGGTTGAGATGAGTGACCGTTACCAAACTATGTATGATTGTCTGTCCCGCAATCTTTCTCCCCGGGAAAAGCATATTTTGACCTTGCGCTATGGTCTAAATGGTCACGACCCACTCCCCCAGCGCGAAGTCGCTGCCGCATTGGGTATCTCACGCTCTTATGTATCGCGCATTGAGAAAAAAGCGCTGCAAAAGCTGCGCACGGCGATGGAAGCACAGGAAGGCCCGGCTTGACGAATACAGGTGCGGGCGGTATGATGGAAAGGAAAATACAAAGATTGTGAGATGATCCCAATGCAGCCCATGAAATTCTGTCAAAGCTGTCGTCTTCCGCTCGTGCCGCAAGTACAAGGCACCGAAGTCGACGGTTCTAAAAGCGAAAGCTACTGCATGTATTGTTATCAGAACGGTGCATTCACCGAAGAGCTGACCATGGAAGACATGATTACGCGGCGTGCACCCGTATTTGCAAATTCCAATCCCGATATGACCATTCAAGAGGCGTTTGATCTGCTGCACGAGCTGCTCCCCAAGCTCGAACGCTGGAAAACGATTGGGTGACCGGCGATGCCTCAGATTTTACTGCTCGAAGATGACGCTGCCCTGTCGAGCGGCATTGCGATGGCGCTCAAAGCGGCCGGTCGGGTCGTTCCCTGTGCCGATCTGGCCGCAGCGCGTCAGGCACTGTCCACCTAACACTTCGATCTTCTGCTGCTCGATGTCAATTTGCCCGACGGCTCGGGTCTGGACTTATGCCGTGAGGTGCGCCGCACCTCATCAGTCCCCATCCTCTTTTTGACCGCACGCGATGCCGAGTACGACGAGGTCGCCGGTCTGGAAGCAGGCGCAGACGACTACATCGTCAAGCCCTTCAGTCTGGCCGTGCTGCGCGCACGTGTCAGCGCTGCCTTGCGGCGTTCCGTTCAACCTGCCGAGGTCATCCAAATAGGCGATCTGACGCTGGACTTTTCTCGTCAGCTCTTTCAGCGCGGTGACCAACCGCTGCCCCTCAGCCGCACCGAACAGTGGCTGCTGCGACTGCTGACTCAGAATGCTGGCCGGACGCTCTCCCGCGAAATTCTACTCGAACAGGTGTGGGATGGCGGAAAATTTGTGGATGAAAACACGCTGTCAGTCACCATCCGCCGTTTGCGGCAGAAAATCGAAGCCGACCCCAAAAAGCCGGTCTATCTGCGCACAGTTTACGGCATTGGTTACGTCTGGGGAGAGGCATAATGGCACAAATTCTATTATTGCTCGCTGCCGCCGTGCTGCTGTGCGTTTCTGCCGTGCTGTTTTTTCGCGCCCGAAACACCCGTAACCGGCTGGACAACATGATCGACTGCGCCATTCGTGGTGAATTTCAGCCCACGCGATACGATGAGAGTCAAATCTCACGCACCGAGCAAAAACTCGCACAATACCTGTCCGCAAGCGTGCTGTCCCGCACGGCACTGGACGAAGATCGTGCACGCATTCAATCGCTCATCGGCGATATCTCCCACCAAACGCGCATGCCGATTGCAAATATTTTGCTCTACACCTCGCTGTTGGACGAGGAACCCTTGACCGACGAGCAGCACGCTCTCGCCAAACAGGCCTGTCAGCAGGCTGAAAAGCTGCGGTTTCTGATCGATTCTCTGGCGAGTTTTTGCCATTTGGAAACCGGTCTGGTGCAGGTGCATCCGGTCACAAGCCCGCTCGCACCCATGCTGGATTCGCTCTATCAGACCTATCTGCCAGCGGCGCAGGACAAAAACATCACGCTGACCGTCGCACCGACCACTGTTTCGGCTCATTTCGACCCCAAATGGACGACCGAAGCCGTGGGCAACCTGATTGACAACGCCATTAAGTACACACCCGAAGGCGGTACGGTTCAGATTACCGTGCAGGACGCGCCCATGTACTGTGCCGCATGTGTAGCGGACAGCGGCCCGGGTATCGCAGAAACCGAGCACGCCAAGATCTTCGCCCGGTTCTACCGTGCACCCGCTGCCGCACAGATTCCCGGCGTGGGCATCGGTCTGTACTTGACCCGTCAGATTTTACGTGCTCAGAACGGCTATATCAAAGTCAGTTCTGCGCCCGGAAAAGGCGCGGTCTTCTCGGCCTTTTTGCCCAAAAACTGAGCTCCAAATCCCACCGGATGCGGAGCTTTCTTTGCGTCCGCACAATTGTGACAAAAGTGTTAGGTTTTTCTATCGATTTGTAAGGCTCTGGTAAGATTGTTTTGGTATGATAGAGCCAGAACAAAACAGCACAACGCTTCAAGGAGGCTTTTTCCATGACACTCTTACAGACCGAACATCTGAAAAAATATTATGGCACGGGAGACACCCAAGTCCGTGCGCTGGACGGCGTGGATTTTTCCGTACAGAACGGTGAATTTGTGTCTATCGTTGGTACATCCGGTTCGGGCAAGTCCACCCTGCTGCACATGCTCGGCGGTCTGGATCGTCCGACTTCGGGCAAGGTCTTTGTGGACGGTCAGGACATTTTCTCTCTGAAAGACGATGCGCTCACCATCTTCCGCCGCCGCAAGATCGGATTTGTCTTCCAGAGCTACAATCTGGTTCCCGTCCTCAACGTGTACGAAAACATCGTCCTACCCATTGAGCTCGACGGCAACCCGATCGACAAGCCCTATGTCGAGGAAATCCTGTCGGTACTCGGTCTGGATGCCATGCAGCACCGTCTGCCCAATCAGTTGTCCGGCGGCCAGCAACAGCGCGTCGCGATTGCCCGCGCGCTGGCGACCAAGCCCGCCATCATTCTGGCAGACGAGCCGACCGGCAATCTGGACTCGCGCACCTCGCAGGATGTGCTGTCGCTGATGAAGGTGACCGGCGCAAAATTCGGTCAGACTATCGTGATGATCACCCACAATGAGGAGATTTCACAGCTGTCCGACCGCATCATCCGCATCGAAGACGGCAAGATTCGGAGGTGAGCACCATGCGTCATGTTGCAAACCGCGCTTGTATTCGGCGCTTGTCCTTCCGCGCGTTTCGTGCCAACGGTACGCGCAACCTGATTGCCATTCTGGCAATCTTACTCACCACCGTGCTCTTTACCTCGCTGTTCACCATTGCAATGTCCATCAACAACTCGTTTGAGCAGTCCAACTTCCGTCAAATCGGTGGATTCAGCCACGGCGGCTTTAAGTATCTGACCGAAGAACAGTACAACGAGCTCAAAGAAGACCCGCTCATCAAGGAATACGGTCTGCGCCGTTTTCTTGGCATGCCCTTTGACGCGCCCTTCAATAAAAGTCATGTGGAAATCGGCTATTCCGATGCCAACCAGGCACACTGGATGTACTGTGACCCGGTCGAGGGTCGTCTGCCTGCCGAGGGAACCGACGAGGCCGCGACCGACACCCACACGCTTGCGCTACTCGGTGTAGAACCCAAGCTGGGCACGCCCTTCACGGTGACCTTTGACGTGGACGGCAAACAGACCACCCAGACGTTCACCCGATGCGGCTGGTGGGAATACGACGAAGCCATCGTCGCAAATCACATTCTGATTCCCGAAAGCCGCGTGGACGCCGTTCTGGATGAACTGCATATCACACCGCCCGGTAAGGACGGCATGACCGGCAGCTACAATCTGGATGTGATGTTTGACAACGCCGTGAACATCTCCACGGTGCTTGCAAACTACGGCTATCAGGATCAATCTCGCACCGAGGACGGCTATATCTCGACTGGCGTTAACTGGGGTTACACTGCAACCTCTCTCTTTTCCGAGATGGATGCGGGAACCATCCTCTCGATTCTCTGCATCCTAGTGCTCATCCTCTTTACCGGATATCTCATTATATATAATGTATTCCAAATCTCGGTCACGAACGATATCCGATTCTACGGTCTGCTCAAGACCATCGGCACCACCAGCCGACAGATTCGACGTATCGTACGCCAGCAGGCTCTCCTGCTCTCGATCTTCGGCATTCCGCTCGGTCTGATTGTGGGCTATGGCGTGGGGGCGCTGCTCACCCCGGTCGTTATCAGCCGACTGGATGGTATCCCACACATTGCAACCTCTCCCAGCCCGGTGATTTTCATACTCTCCGCTCTCTTTGCTCTGCTGACCGTTCTCCTGTCCTGCCGCAAGCCCGGACGTATCGCCGGTCGTGTCTCTCCCATTGAGGCCGTACGCTACACCGAGGGCAGCAGCAAACGAACCCGGGAACGTCGGACACGCGGTGCAAAAATCGCACAGATGGCATGGGCGAATCTGGGACGCAACCGCAAAAAGACCGTGCTCACGGTCACCTCGCTCGCGCTGGCTGTCGTCCTGCTCAC
>OBYG01001331.1_pt1 | contig 10589 bp, 9 predicted proteins | sample 1538201 | NCBI WGS metagenome assembly OBYG01 (sample SAMEA2580177, study PRJEB22360) | human gut metagenome | biome: human gut; feature: human-associated habitat; material: faeces | place: Denmark | collected 2008/2010 | reverse complement strand
TTACGGATGCGTTGGAACTGAAGGTACACGAAACTATCTTGGAAATCAACCTGAATGCACTGGTAGACAACCTGAACTACTACCGTAACAAACTGAAACCGGAGACTAAAATCGTTTGTATGGTAAAAGCCTCAGCCTATGGGGCCGGTTCATTTGAAATTGCCAAGACACTGGAAGACCATCGAGTAGACTATCTCGCAGTAGCTGTGGCCGATGAAGGAGCCGATTTGCGTAAAGCAGGCATCAACAGTTCCATCATCATCATGAACCCGGAAATCACGGCTTTCAAAACAATGTTTGATTATCGCCTGGAACCGGAAGTATACAGTTTCCACCTACTGGAAGAACTTATCAAAGCCGCGGAACGTGAAGGAGTCAGCAATTTCCCGATTCATATCAAGATTGATACAGGTATGCACCGGTTAGGATTTGCTCCAAGCGAAATCCCGCAACTCGTACAGCGCCTGCAGAAACAAAGTGCAGTCATCCCTCGTTCCGTATTCTCTCACCTAGTAGGCAGTGATGCAGAACGCTTTGATGCCTTCACACGCCATCAGATAGAAACATTCGAAGCAGCTTCGACCACGCTTCAGGAAGGTTTCAAGCACAAAATTATTCGCCATATCTGTAACACAGCAGGTATTGAGCGTTATCCGGGTGCACAGTTCGACATGGTCCGTCTGGGAATCGGATTATATGGAGTAGATCCGTTTACCAACAAGATGCTGCACAATGTCACTACCCTGAAAACAACTATCCTGCAAATCCACGAGGTACCGGCAGATGAAACTGTAGGCTACAGCCGTAAAGGCGTGCTGACACGGGATTCACGCATCGCAGCCATCCCTATCGGATATGCCGACGGATTAAACCGTCATCTAGGTAACGGACATGCCTACTGTCTGGTGAACGGACAGAAAGCCCCCTACGTAGGAAATATCTGTATGGATGTATGTATGATTGATGTAACGGATATTGATTGTAAGGAAGGCGACAAAGCCATTATCTTCGGCGATGACCTCCCGGTAACAGTACTCTCCGATATACTGGAAACAATTCCATATGAAATCCTGACCAGCGTATCAAACCGTGTAAAGAGAGTCTACTACCAAGATTAATCTTCTATCTCGTTCATAACAATACGGCCCTCGACGTAAGATGGTTAATTTCTTCGTCGAGGGCCGTATTTTATTCTTAAAAAAACGACTCATCAAATAGAACAAAAGAATGTGACCAAGAACGGTACACTGAAATCCGTCACAAAACCATGAAATATGGAAACTACCACAAATTGCTGCCCTGAGCAACGGGTAATGATAGGCAACGTAGTATCCATAGTAGTAGCTCCTCCAGCCGATATAGGAGCCAGATTACCGAACCAGCGCACCAGCAGAGGAGCGCAAAGCAAAGTAATAATTTCACGCATAATGTTGGATAGCAAAGCAATGGTACCCAGTTCCGGCCCCTTATACTGCGTAATAAAAATACTGGAAAGGGAATAATATCCGAATCCTGCTCCTACAGCCATACAATCAGGAGCACGACGATGCGAAAGAATCAAGCTTCCCAAAGCTGCAGCAGAAACAGTCCCCAATATAGTAGCTACCGGAAGAAATATCAGGCGTGGATTCAGCGAACGAAAATTCTTCAAGGTCTGCGGGGCATGCCCCACACTCAATCCTACACTGAACATCAGGGCACACAAGGCATAAAAACTGATATTGCTTTTACTTATATCAAAAGGAATCAGATGAAAAAAGCCACACAATGTGCCCAAAATAAAAAAGCCGATAATAATCAAACTTCCTTTCATGCCTTTTCTCCTTTCTTTTTATACAGCAAATACCATAATCCCCAGGCTAAAATACAGCTGCCCAACACACAAGCTAATGTAATCACAAAAGCCTCTACCCCCAAAGTGGCAAGTCCCTCTACAATCCGGCGATTACCTCCGACTTCTATTCCCAGCAGAAACAATAATGCCCAAATTAACAAGGTAATGACTTTACCAATCCACGAAAACTCCTGACGGCGAAGGAGAAAGCCTATCAACATCCCCAACATAACTCCAATGACTGTAAACATGTGTTCTTATCCAAATTTTGCGGCAAAAATAGTGAAATATTCCAAATAAAAAAGGACTACTGCTCACGCGGTAATCCTTTTTTATTTAGTTAGTAATTTAATTTTGAGAGAATTGAAACTTCACAGCCTCGTTGTTGTTTTAAGTTTTAATAAGCACTAACTATTTATATAAAAGCAAATGAAAATGTTCTATCTGTTACTGTTTTCTTCCAGTCTGGGTTTGGAAGATGTTTCCCGAATCAGCGTCTTCACCGAATCACCTTCGTAGGCAACCTGCGGAGTCTCCTGACGGTTTTCAAACTGATCATGCACATATACAATACCTGAAGCGCCTCCCTCTTCTGTCGCATGTTTCACTACTCCTCCTAATGTAAAAAGCAACAACATCATAGCTGCAGCCTTGAACAGAGGCATAAAACGTGAATAAAGCGTCAGCTTTCTGGCTTTTACTACCGGACGTTCAATTTCCGCAAGCACACGCTTGTCAAAATCATCACCCAATTTCATCCAGGCAGCTTCTTCCTGGTAAGTAAACAAAGAACGGTAGCGGCGCAAATGGGCGGGAAGCTCTTTCTGCTGAAAGAAAATCCGAAGAATCTGCTCTTCCTCTACCGAGGTTTCACAGTTCCAATAGCGTTCCAGAAGTTGTTCAATGTACTTATAGTCCATAATCGTTAATCTCACTGTATTTTAATTTGATGCGTTGTCGGGCCCTGAAAAGATTTACTTTCACTTGCTCTTCCGTAATCCCCAACACATCAGCAATTTCTTTATAACTCTTACCTTCAATATCCCTAAGCTGAACAATGGTTCGTTGCTTTTCCGGGAGTTCATTCACCAGCCTGTGTACCAACTGAAACTGTTCATTCCGTTCAAACTGGCTTTCGGGAGTCTGTGCATCCGGCATTTCCTGCGTTTCCGGTGTCAAGGTCAGATTCTGGGCCTCTTTTTTCTGACTTCGGTCAATAGCTAAATTCCGAACTACCGTCAGACAATAGGCTTCTATGGATTCCAACTCTCCCCCCTCGTCACGCTTGTTCCACACCTTAATCAGTGCATCCTGAACAATATCTTCCGCCTCTGCCCGGTCGAACGTAATGCGCAAGGCCAACCTGAAAAGCTTATCTTTCAGCGGCAGAATATTGTCACGAAAACTGATCTCTTGCATGGCTCTCTATACTAATGACGGGTGAGTTTCATAAAAGTTACACCCACCCGCCAATTTTTTTGAATTATTTTCTGATAATTGTTCCGGAATCTTTGTAAATTGCTGATGCTAAGGTTATTACGACCTGTGACACACCAGCATCCAAGGCTGAAAAAGAATTTTCCAGTTTAGGAATCATACCACCTTGCACGATTCCTTCCTCCACATATTGCTTGAACAAATCTGGGGTCAGCACCGGAATTACGCTGTCATCATCATTCTCATCGCGTAGCACCCCTTTCTTTTCAAAGCAGTACACCAGTGTCACATCAAAATACTCCGCCAAAGCTTTTGCGGTTTCTCCGGCAATGGTATCGGCATTCGTATTCAACAGGTTTCCATTCCCGTCATGCGTCAATGGTGCCATCACAGGTACAATCTGACGATGAATCAGGTCAGCCAGGGCCTTTCCGTCTACTTTCTCAACATCTCCTACGTAGCCGTAATCAATGTCTTTCACCGGACGTTTCACAGAACGGATTACATTCATATCCGTTCCTGTCAGACCTATGGCATTCACCCCTTTTGCCTGCAAGCCGGCCACAATATTCTTGTTGACAAGTCCGCCGTAAACCATTGTCACCACCTTCAAAGTTTCTGCATCGGTAATACGACGTCCGTTCACCATCTGGCTTTCAATTCCCAACTGTGAAGCAATACGAGTGGCAGAGCGGCCTCCTCCATGCACCAGCACCTTATAGCCAGACAGAGATGAGAAATCATCGAGCAACTGATTCAATGTATCAGGCTCCTCTACGATTTTTCCTCCTACTTTTATAACTGTCAGTTTTTCTTTCATAATGCTACTTTCTTAAATTACTCCAGATAAGTATATCCATACAATCCGGAACGATAATTTGCCAGGAATTCCTTTCCTTCCTCCAGCGAGATACGGCCTTCTTTCACAGACTTTGTCACCCAGGTTTCCAAGGTACGTACCAGCTTCTTCGGGTTATACTGCACGTAGTCGAGTACTTCGGCCACAGTTTCTCCATCAATCACCTGGTCAATGCTGTAACCTTTCTCATCCACACTGACATGTACGGCATTGGTATCGCCGAACAAGTTGTGCATATCTCCCAGAATTTCCTGGTAAGCCCCCACCAAGAACACACCGATATAATACGATTCCTTTGCCTTGATGGTATGTACAGGCAAGTCGTGTGCCACATTACGGCTGGGCAACGAGGATGACATTTTTCTGACCACCAGATTGAACGAAGAAGCTGATGTTTTCCATCCGATTCGCTGTTAATATCCTGCAAAGTAGCCGTGCGGTCAGGACGTTCATCCAGACGCTGAATCGGCATGATGGGGAAAATCTGGTCAATCGCCCAGGAATCCGGCAACGACTGGAACAGAGAGAAGTTACAGAAATATTTGTCAGCCAACAGCTTGTCCAAATTACGGAACTCATCCGGTGCATGCTTCAAACCCGATGCAATCTGGTTAATCTCACGTGTAACCGACCAGTACATACGTTCAATCTGTGCACGTGTCTTCAAATCGACAATACCGTGGCTGAACAAGTCCAACGATTCTTCACGAATCTGCTGGGCATCATGCCATGCCTCCAACATACGGCTCTGATTCAGGTTATCCCAAATCTGATAAAGTTCCTGTACGAGTTCATGATCGTCTGCACTCACCTCAAAGTCTTCGTCCATAGAAGGCAGTGAAGCTGTTTCCAGCACCTCAAAGATCAATACCGAATGATGGGCAGTCAATGAACGGCCACTTTCTGTAATAATGTTCGGATGCGGAATATTGTTTTTGTTGCTGGCATCCACCATGATGGAAATAGAGTCGTTCACATATTCCTGGATGGAATAGTTCACGCTACTTTCACTGTTAGCAGAGCGGGTACCGTCATAATCCACTCCCAGTCCTCCGCCTATATCTACGAATTCTACCGGGAAGCCCAGTTGATGCAACTGCACATAGAACTGAGAAGCCTCGCGCAATGCTGTCTTGATGCGACGTATCTTAGTCACCTGACTACCTATGTGGAAATGAATCAGCTTCAGGCAATCTTGCATTTCTTTCTTTTCCAGGAAATCAAGTGCCTCGAGCAACTCACTGGAAGTCAATCCGAACTTGCTGGCATCGCCTCCGCTTTCTTCCCACTTTCCGCTACCAGAGGAAGCTAATTTGATGCGGATACCAATATTCGGACGTACATTCAGCTGCTTGGCCATCTTGGCAATCAGTCGAAGCTCGTTCAACTTTTCTACCACCAGGAAAATACGTTTACCCATTTTCTGCGCCAGCAAAGCCAGTTCAATGTAGCTTTCATCCTTATAGCCGTTGCAGATAATCAGTGAATCAGAATCCGTATTAATGGCAATTACAGCATGAAGTTCCGGCTTTGAACCGGCCTCCAGTCCTAAATTAAATTTCTTTCCATGACTGATAATTTCCTCCACTACCGGTCTCATCTGATTTACCTTAATCGGGTAAATAATGAAGTTTTGAGCCTGATAGCCATATTCTTCAGAAGCCTGTGTAAAGCAATTGGAGATTTTCTCAATCCGGTTGTCCAGAATATCCGGAAAACGTACCAGCATAGGAGCGGTTACGTCCCTCAACTGCAACTCGTCCACCAGTTCCTTCAAATCGACGGCTACTCCGTCTTTTCGTGGAGTTACTACCACATGACCTTTGTCATTGATACTAAAGTATGAAACGCCCCACCCCGTGATGTTGTAGAGCTCTTCAGAGTCTTCAATACGCCATTTTCTCATTTCACTACATAAAGTCTAGATTTATACTTCTTTAATTTATCAATTCATTCAAGCGGCTTACCGCTCTGTCAATCTGTGCATAACTTTCAAGTTCTTCTGCGTTGAAACGCCATTTGGCCTTAGAATAATAAGGAAGTCTTTTTTCCAACGCCGAAGTAATGACCTGCATCAGCTCTTCGTCCGTTTTATTCGCCAACAGCGGACGTTTGGCCTTTGCTATCTTTAAACGACGGAACAGTACTTCCGGACATACATCCAGAAATACTGTTTCGCCTGTATGATTCATATAGTCCATGTTATCGAAAAAGCAAGGAGTACCTCCTCCGCATGCAATCAATACATTCTCAAACTCTCCCGCCTCGTGCAGCATCTTCTGCTCCAGCAAGCGGAAACCGTCTTCTCCTCTTTCCGCAAACAAGTCGGAAATGGATTTATGCATGCGTTCCTCGATGTCCCAGTCGAGGTCGACAAACTGTAGTCCGGTAGCCGCACTGTAAGCCTTGCCCAGTGTGGTTTTTCCCGAACCCATATAGCCAATCAGGAAAACTCTTTTCATTTCTTTGTCTTCGCCTTTGCTCCTTTCGCCTTGCGCATCTCGGCTTTCTGTGCCTGCAGTTCTATTACCTTGAAGCAAGCATCCAGGTTCAGGTCTGCCGGATTCACGTTTTCAGGAATCTTATAATTTTTCTTCTGGTAAGCAATGTAAGGTCCGTAACGACCATTCAAAATCTGCATATCCGGATTTTCGGGGAACTGCTTGATGATTTTCTGTGCCTCTTTTTCTTTCTTCTCAGACAACATCCGTACGGCTTCTTCAAAAGTCACAGCCATCGGATCCATCTCCTTCGGAATAGACACATATTCATTGCCGTGGCGCACATACGGGCCAAAACGTCCGACTCCTACCAAAACGGTTGTTCCGTCAAGTTCGCCCAATACACGCGGTAGTTTAAACAAATCAAGCGCTTCTTCCAGTGTAATTGTTTCCAAGGAGTGTTCCTTGTTCAGCTGGGCAAATCTTGGTTTTTCTTCATCGTCTGAAGAACCAATCTGTACCACAGGTCCAAAACGTCCGATTTTCACCGAAACAGGTTTACCGCTCTTCGGGTCAGTACCTAACATACGTTCACCCACTTTATGCTCTGTCTTCGTCGCCAGTGTCGTTTCCACCAGCGGATGGAAGTTCTCATAGAACACCTCCATCAAATCGGTCCATTTCTTTTCCCCTTCGGCCACTTCGTCGAATTCCTTTTCCACACTGGCCGTAAAGTTATAGTCCATAATTTTCGGGAAATACTGCATCAGGAAGTCATTGACTACACAACCTACATCGGTAGGAATCAATTTGGATTTCTCACTTCCACTCATTTCCGTCTGCACCGTTTCCTTAATTTCTTTTCCCGTCAGTTTCAGCAATGAGTATTCACGCTTCACTCCTTCCTTGTTTCCCTTTTCTACATATCCTCTTTGCTGGATTGTGGAAATAGTAGGAGCGTATGTAGACGGACGACCGATACCTAATTCTTCCAGCTTACGCACCAGGCTTGCTTCTGTATAACGTGCCGGAGCCTGACTGAAACGTTGCACTGCAGCAATTTCTTCCCGCTGCAGAACCTCTCCTACCTCCATTTTAGGAAGTCCGGTAGCATCTTCCTGTTCTACTTCTTCATCAAATGATTCTTTGTAGACTTTCAGGAAACCATCGAATGTGACCACTTCACCTACAGCCTGAAATTCATCCTCACAGCCACTCACCGAAATGGTAGCTGTCGTCTTCTCCAGCTCTGCATCAGCCATCTGTGAAGCTAGCGTACGTTTCCATATCAGTTCATACAGACGTACTTCCTGCGAACTACCTTCGATGGATTCATTTGACATGTACGTCGGACGAATGGCCTCGTGTGCTTCCTGAGCCCCTTTTGTCTTTGTAGCATACTGACGTGTATGTACATAACGTTCTCCCATCAAAGAAAGAATGGCATCCCGGCTTGAAGACAAGGCCAGTTCAGAAAGGTTTACCGAGTCGGTACGCATGTAGGTAATCAATCCGCTTTCATACAGACGCTGTGCAAGCATCATCGTCTGTGCCACGGTAAAACCAAGCTTACGGGCTGCTTCCTGCTGAAGTGTAGAAGTAGTAAAAGGAGGTGCCGGTGATTTTTTAACCGGTCGTGTAGTAATATCTTTGATTTCGAAGGTAGCATCCTTGCATTTTTCAAGAAAACGCTGTGCTTCTTCTTTGGTTTTGAACCGTCTGCCAAGAGTTGCACGAATCACAGCCCCTTCCGCATCCTTAAAGGTAGCCACTACCTTATAAGAAGCTTCGCAGGTAAAGGCATTGATTTCGCGCTCACGCTCTACAATCAGGCGTACAGCCACTGACTGTACTCGTCCGGCTGAAAGAGCCGGCTTGATTTTACGCCAGAGCACCGGTGAAAGTTCAAATCCCACAATGCGGTCGAGTACACGACGAGCCTGCTGGGCGTTGACCAAATCAATGTTGATATGACGCGGATGCTCTATAGCCTTCAATATAGCCGTCTTCGTAATTTCGTGGAATACAATCCTTCGTGTTTTTTCCGGGTCCAGTTTTAATACCTCAAACAGGTGCCAGGAAATGGCTTCTCCTTCGCGGTCCTCATCGGATGCGAGCCATACCATGTCGGCCTTGGCAGCTTCTTCCTTCAACTCTGCCACCAGTTTTTTCTTATCTTCCGGTATTTCGTAAATCGGCTTGAAATGCGACTTTATATCAATACTGAACGCTTTTTGCTTCAAGTCACGGATATGACCATAACTTGACAATACTTTATAACCCTCCCCCAAAAACTTTTCAATAGTCTTAGCTTTTGCCGGAGACTCCACTATGACCAGGTTATTTTGCATGATATTCTGTATTCCGTTTTTATATAATTCCGTGACAAATGTAGAAAAAAAATTATAACATACACGATAAACAAACTGAAAATAACTTACTTTGCAAAGGAATATACATTATAACTACCTTAATTATGAACAACAAAAGTATCAACAGCAACAAACAATTCATGATAGGAAACGGGATACTCGCTTTCGGGGTATTCTTCATAGTATGCCTTTTTTTATATTTAGGTTTTCGTAATCAGTCTAAAAGCAACGACAAGGAAAAAACATTCGCCGGAATTTACACGGTAGAAATTGCCGATTCTTTCACTGGAGACAGTCTTTCTGTATATATTAATGACAGTCTGCTATTTAACTCAAACATCGGGGATGCAGCTGTTAAATTTCAAGTGAAACGCTTTGCAGAAGAAAGTACGCTGATGGTGGTAGATAATCACACCGATGAAATCATTCCTTTCAACCTGAATCCGGAAGGTAGCCAGATTGCAGTGGAAAAGAAAAACGGTAAAATCTTTATTCAGGAAACGGCAAATGACTAAAGAAAAAACGACACACGTTACTCCATTTACAAGTAAACTTTTTGTTATTTTCTACGTTTCTCGAAGCGAATCCCTATGTTTTCCTTATCGGAAACGTAAGGCTCCGCTTCGGGAAACGTATGTTTCAAGGCAGAGAAACATAAAAATTATCCTGACCTCAGAAAAAATCTCCTTTGGCATTTTTCTTTTATTTTTTCACATTTCAACTTTCTTTTTTATTCCTTACAAAAATTCCTCCCTCTTCAAATTGAAACAAATCAAACAAGGTTTCTTAGAGAAAGTCCGCCCGTGTGCGTAAACGAAAAAAATGTTATTAAATCAGCAAAGTTTAGAAAATAACGGATTTGCAATTGGAAATTAGAATAAAAGGCTGTACTTTTGGGTCGAAATCATTTATTTTTAACCTAAATCCACATTTTTAAAGGACAAAAGAAAAGACATGGAACAAGTATTTAGCTATATCATCGGGCTCGGGGCAGCCGTGATGATGCCTATTCTGTTTACCATTCTGGGAGTATGTATTGGAATTAATTTCGGCAAGGCGCTGAAAAGCGGCTTGCTGGTCGGAGTCGGATTCGTCGGACTTTCTGTTGTAACAGCTCTTTTGACCAGCAGTTTGGGGGAACCGTTGAAAAAGGTAACGGAAATCTACGGACTGGAACTGGGTATCTTTGACATGGGGTGGCCTGCTGCAGCCTCTGTAGCCTACAACACTTCTGTAGGTGCATTCATCATTCCTGTATGTTTGGGAGTGAACATCATCATGCTATTAACGAAGACAACTAAAACTGTCAATATCGACTTGTGGAACTACTGGCATTTTGCCTTCATCGGCGCAGTAGTTTATTTCGCCACTGAAAATATCTGGTGGGGATTCTTCTCAGCAATTATCTGCTACATCATTACCCTGATTATGGCTGATTTGACCTGCAAACAGTTCCAGTCATATTACGATAAAATGGACGGTATCTCTATTCCGCAGCCTTTCTGCCAGGGATTCGTTCCCTTCGCTCTTGTCATCAACAAAGTATTGGATATGATTCCGGGATTTGACAAGCTGAACATCGATGCAGAGGGCATGAAAAGAAAATTCGGTATCATGGGAGAACCGCTATTCCTCGGAGTAGTAGT
>OBYG01001329.1_pt1 | contig 10612 bp, 6 predicted proteins | sample 1538201 | NCBI WGS metagenome assembly OBYG01 (sample SAMEA2580177, study PRJEB22360) | human gut metagenome | biome: human gut; feature: human-associated habitat; material: faeces | place: Denmark | collected 2008/2010 | reverse complement strand
AAAGTTTATTGGAGGTTGATTTAATCTGCATGAACTGTCTGGAAAAGAGGGAAAACCATCCTGAAATCAGGCTGGGGATATCGGGGAGGTGAAGCCTCATGGAGAGCAACCGTTGCTTCCAATGTAAACGGTAGTTCCGGATGATGGATTTCAGGTTGTTTTCATCCACGAGGTACTGTTCTGCCAGTATGTTCCGGAATCCGGTTTCATGCTCATAAGCATGGATCAGACGGACGTGCAGAACCAGAGGGATCTGAGAATACGGGATCATGGAGGAAAGTAACAGCGCATGGGTATGCCCACATGCTTTGCAGTACACACGAACAACAGAAAGGGAGATGATTCTGTCAGCAAGCTGGACACTGCGCTTATAAGAGCCATAGCGGATGAGACAGCCGGAGTGACCGCAGGTACATGAAATAAGGTTCAGATCGAGAGAATCCATTGTTTTATTGTAAAAATCCTGAGAAATAAGGTTGTAATTTTCTGTATTAACTGTTATCATAGGTATGCATAAATGTAGCGCGAGCTATGTTTGGGTGAAAGCAGAAATCGAACTTTGGTCGGGGAGGTTTCTGCTTTTTATTTCGTGGTTACAAAACCATATGATAACACAAGAGGTCTCAGGGTAAAACAATCTGATGGAAAATACGTCAGATTCCTTTATGCCAGGACCTCTTTTATTTTGCATGAAAATTGAAAAATCGGTTTATTATAGTGTGCCTGATAATAGTAGTGTACTTATTTGCTTTCTATGATAAATATAACAGAGAAATAGAAGTTGCAGAGGCTCTTTCATCACGATTTGAGCCTTGAGCGATACGAAAGGAATGTAAGTTAAAATGAACCTAACCATCAATTACAACAACAAAACCGAATCTATCAAGAATATTACCAAGAATTCAGAAGAACAAAAAAATATTCGAAATGGTACTTAAGGAAGCTACTCGTCAATGGTGTGATGGATTCTCAGATGCACCTGAACGTGTAGACGTAGAAGGATTCTCAGAGTTCTTCTACGAAATCTTTGAGCAGAAAGAAGAATATAAGGAACAAGTATTCTGTAATGATGAACTTGATACAAATGGTTATTATTTGGTTTGAGGAAGGGAGCATATCATTTCCCGACAGCCCCTTTTTTCGTGCAACTAGCGGCGCACATCACTAATGGATGAAAGTTGTGTGTCCTGCAAGCTGTTATCATCTTGTCAGTGAAAGTCTGGTCAAGGTAATTGCAAGTGAGCCTTGTAGCAAGCCTCCAATTCTTTTGGGTGACCAATTGTGTTGAAGCGAGGTATGCATGTGAGAAACAGGTGCAAAATAGCAGTCCGTAACATAGAGTGAATCCTGCAGCATCGTTACGTTAGCCCTGTAAGGAAATAAGAGGGAGTCGAGTCACTAACTTTCTGACGAAGACCATGGAATATCTGAATCATAAAGCACCTCATCTTTCGTGTTTGATAATAGAAATCCCCTGTTTAGTATAACAGAATTTTGAGGGATTGGCCAAAAGACTTATAGAAGAATTGAAGAATATCTCAATCAAACTTGAAACTTATGTGTGTTTGTGCAATAATATTAAAAATATTAATTTTTTGTAAATAATTGCACAACAGGGATGATGAAACCTACAGATGAGGGAAATCATGCGATGAACTCTCCATCCGAGGATGAAATCCATCATCTCTGTGTAAAGGCGGTCTAAAAACATGACAACATAAATTCCCATGGGGAGCCCCCTCTCCGGAACGGTTCAGCCATGTTGTGCAGCTGCCCAGAGCCAAACTAGGTGAAGTTAGCACCAGCTGGTTTATGTACACATAACCTGTTAGCGGCTCCTTCTAATTTTATGCCAATAAAATCATGGGAGAGTTTTCACTGAAGCAAAAAAACACTAGAGTTAGGATTGACAGAGTAGGAAGAAAAAGGCATATGGATTTCGGAACATCCAGAACATGTTGTATATTTGGAGATGCCAGAAGAGTAAAAAAATACACAAGGGCGGAGGAAAGCAGGATGAAAATATCGAAAGAAAATCATAAGAGGACAGCGGTTGCTGTAAAGGAAAACAGGGTAGGGGGAGTGGTTTATAAAGTACCTGGTAGTTCCGAAATCGATTTGAATAAATATCTTGCAAAAAGATCTGTAGATACAAAAATCCTGTACAATATTTTTAATCAGATACAGGCAGGAACAGCTCCTTCGGAATATGAGTGGAAAGATTATTTATCAGAGACTGAAAACAAAAAGCGCGAGGCACAGAAAACAATTCAGAAGAAAAATTATGAATTGAGAAGCGCATGCGGAGATTATGCGAAGAAGGCGAACTTTGTAATAGGGAAAATTATCTTTAGTGAGAAACCCAAAAGGATACTTTCTGATGAGCAGATAATATTCAATATGAAGGTTCAGAGATTGTCCAAATTTAAAGGTAGGCTGGAGGATTTTGTCCTGCTTACATTGAGAAAAAGCTTGATTGTTTCGACCTATAACGAGGAAGTGTTTGATTCACGAAATGCTACAACAGTTTTTTTGAAAAATATAGGCAAAGAGAATATATCAGCAGACGATGAACGGCAGATTAAGCAACTACTGGCACTAATCCGTGAGGACTATAATAAGTGGAATCTGGATGAACAGAGTTCAGACAAGATGTATTCAGATAAGAAAGAGTCCAAGGGGACAATAGTAATTCGTTCCATTGAATATCAGAACATGGTTATACAGCCCAAGGAAGATAGGTTATGCTTGTCTGAAATATCAAATGTCGGAAAAAATACAAAGACAAAACAAACCGAAAAAGCAGGTTTGGAGGCTTTTTTAACAGAATATGCGCAAATTGATGCGAATAGCAGAATGGAGTACCTAAAAAAGTTGCGTCGCTTATTGGATACATATTTTGCTGCACCATTTTCGTATATCAAAGGAGCTGAGGTCTCGTTGCCAGAAAATATTAACTTTTCTTCTGAGCTGAAAGTGTGGGAGAGACATGCGGCGGCAAAAAAAGTAAATATATATTTCGTAGAAATTCCAGAAGCTTTGTTAAAAGCCGAGCAGAACAACAATATGATAGACAAAGTTGAGAAGGAGCATAGTCTGGAACAATTAAGAACTGACATTAGATGCCGCAATATTGTTTGTTATCATTTTGCAAATGCAGTAGCTGCAGACGAGAGATACCATACGCTTTTTTTTGAGAATATGTCTATGAATCAGTATTGGATTCATCATATGGAAAATGCGGTGGAACGTATACTGAAAAAATGTAATGTAGGTACACTATTCAAACTGCAGATTGGATATCTGTCTGAAAAGGTATGGAAGGATCTACTGAATCTTTTGAGTATAAAATATATTGCGCTTGGAAAAGCAGTGTATCACTTTGCCTTGGATGATATATGGAATGATGTCTCTGATAAAAAGTTAGGGAAGATTAATGCCAATACACTTAAGGGGATTTCATCTTTTGATTATGAAATGCTGAAAGCGCAGGAAGATTTACAAAGAGAGATGGCGGTTGGTGTGGCGTTTTCTACAAATAATCTGTCCAGAGCAACCTGCCAGATGAACAATCTGGCGGATAGAGAATCAGACTTTCTGCTATGGGATGAGAAGGTAATAGCGAAGCATATAAAATCGACAGAAAAAGGAGAAATATTATCTGCAATCCTGCAATTCTTTGGGGGCAGGTCATCGTGGGACGAGAGTTTGTTTGAAAATGCGTATTCAGATTTTAATTACGAACTTCAATTTTTGAATGATCTGAAGCGTGCAATTTATGCGGCACGAAATGAAACCTTCCATTTTAAAACGGCGGCTATTGATGAAGGCAGTTGGAACACGAGGCTGTTTGGAAATATGTTTGAAAAAGAGGCAGGGATATGTCTGGATGTTGAAAAGAATAAGTTTTATTCAAATAATCTGGCTCTGTTTTACACTCAGAAGGATTTAAGAGTGATTTTGGATGAATTATACGGAAAAGAGTGCTTCAGAGCCGCACAAATTCCCTCCTATAACACAATTCTGCCCAGAAAATCATTTCCTGACTTTCTGAAACAATTGTTGAAATTGCATGAGCCGGCCTATGACCTGGCAATACGGGATCAATGGTACAGCGCATGTTATTATCTGTTTAAAGAAGTTTATTATAATCTTTTTTTGCAGAGTTCCAGTGCAAAAGAACTTTTTGAGGATGCGGTTAAAGAGTTAAGAGGAGCAGATGAAAAACAGAAAAGAGCAGTAGAGAATTTTAAGAAAAGATATAGGGAAATATCTATAAGTGCATCCTTAGCTGATATATGCCAATCCTTTATGACGGAATATAACCAACAAAACAATAAAGACAGGAAAGTGAGAAGTGCAAATGATGGTATGTTTAATGAACCTATTTATCAGCATTATAGGATGCTGTTAAGAGAAGCGTTGAAGGTGGCGTTTGCTTCGTATATAAAAAATAACAAAGAATTAGAGTTTGTATTCAATCCAACTAAAAATCTATTTAACGTAACCTCGGATAGCTTCCTTCCGAATTGGAGTTCAGGGAAATATGATAGCCTGATATCTGAGGTCAAAAATAGTCCGGAGCTGCAAAAGTGGTATATTGTTGGAAAGTTTATGAATGCAAGGATGCTGAATCTGACGATAGGATCTATGCGTTCCTATTGCCAGTATGTGAACGATATACAAAAAAGAGCAGCCAGTTTAGGAGGGCGGCAATTGCATCTTTTTGTAGGAAATGTGGAGCAGGTGAAAAAATGGATTCAGGTACTAGAGTGTTGCCTTTTGCTGTCAGTTCGAATATCCAATGAATTTAAGGATTATTTTAAAGATGAAGATGCTTACGCGTCTTATCTGAAAGGGTATGTGGACTTTAAGGATAGCATTATGCCATCGGACTATAGTGCCTTATTGGCATTTAGTGATGAGGGGAAAATCGATTTGTATGTTGACGCATCCAATCCCAAGGTAAACAGAAACATTATTCAGTCAAAATTATATGCACCGGATCTGGTGCTGAAAAAAGTGGTTAAGAAAATAAGCAAGGATGAGTGCAGAGAATTCAACGTGAAAAAAGAACAGATTCTTCAAATCAAAAATAAGGGAGATGAGGTCTCCTGGGAAGAACAGCAAAGAATTCTAGAGTACCAGAAATTGAAAAACAGAGTGGAACTGCGTGACTTGTCAGAATATGGAGAACTGATTAACGAACTTTTAGGGCAACTTATCAACTGGTCTTATTTACGGGAGCGGGATCTGTTGTATTTTCAGCTTGGATTCCATTATAGTTGCCTAATGAATAAATCGAAAAAACCAGATGCATATAAAACAATTTGTATAGATGATACAGCTTCTATCGAGAATGCTGTTTTGTATCAAATTATAGCTATGTATATAAATGGCTTTCCTGTATATGTACCTGAAAAAGGAAAACTAAAAGCGCAGTGTAAAGCAGGTAGTGTGGGTCAAAAGGTTGGGGCGTTTTGTCGATGGGCGAGTAGGGTAGAAGAGAATGAATATGAACTTTATAATGCGGGGCTGGAACTATTTGAAGTAGTTAAAGAGCATAGTAATGTTATTGACCTGAGAAATAAGTTTGATCATTTTAAGTACTATCAGGGAAATGACAGTATTTTATCATTATATGGTGAGATATTTGATCGTTTCTTTACTTATGATATGAAATACCGAAAGAACGTACTGAATCACCTACAAAATATTTTGCTCAGGCATAATGTGGTCATTAAACCAGTTATCAGTAAAGATAAAAAAGAGGTAGGAAAAGGAGAAACGAAAGATGGAGCCTCATTCCTATTGGAGGAGGTAAGTTCTGACCGATTTACCTATAAGGTTAAAGATGGAGAACGAAAGCTCGATGTAAAAAACCGACTTTATCTGGAGACAGTGAGAGATATTTTGTATTTCCCGAATAAAGCTGTAAACGATAAAGGTGAAGATGTAGTTGTTCGTTCTCAAAAAGCTCAGGATTCGAATGAAAAAAAAGTGGACAGAGATAAAAACCATGATAAGATCAAAAATGGTAACTGGAAAAAAGGCGGTAATAATCAAAGAAGAAAACCGAAGAGTGAAGAGGCGTATTCCGATCGTATTACTTGGAATCCATTTGCCGGAATCAAACTGGACTAAAAAATGTTTGTGATAGTAACCTATGACGTGGCTCAGAAACGAGTGACAAAGACGATGAAAATCTGCAGAAAATATCTGACACATGTGCAAAACTCCGTTTTTGAAGGTATGATTACGGAAGGAAAGCTAAACAAATTAAAACACGAACTGCAAAAGGTTATAGTGCCTACAGACGATAGTATCTGCATTTATGAAATTCAGAATATAAAGTATACACGGAAAGAATCTATAGGCATCATAAGATGTAAAGATAATATCTTATAGTGAGGAAGCGCAATGATTTTTAGCAAGGAGAATTTCGAAAAATCAGTTAACAGGCTTTTGTCTAAACCCAATAATTGCGGTATAGATGGAATCTTGGTAAGCGAGTTTGCAGATTACTGGAAATTGAACGAAGAAAAAATACTTTCTCTCCTTAGAGAGGGAAAGTATAAGCCTTCGGCCGTATTGTTGGAGGAGATGGTCTTTAAAAAAGGGAAAAAAAGACTGATTTCGAAATATACATGCACAGATCGGGTCATTCAGGATGTTTTGAAAAACAAGGTAATGACCATGTACAAAGAGAAAGTTTCAAAGTATTCATTTGCTTATATACCAGAGCGAGGAGTCCAGGAAGCAGTTCAATATGCAGCGGTACTTATTGATTCAGGGAAAAAATTTGTGGCAGAAATAGACGTGAAGGACTTTTTTGGAAATATTAACCTGCAAAGGCTAGAGCACATTCTGCAGAAAGAAATCTGCGAGGAATCAGAGAGAAGGCTTATTCATGATTATTTGTATTCATGGATTGTTATTGACGGAAGAAAAGAAAAAATATCATTGGGACTTGTGCAGGGGAGTCCTTTGAGCCCGATTTTCAGTAATGTATATATGATGAATTTCGATGCATATATGGAAGCAAAATATAGCTTTTGTCGTTTCGCAGACAATATCAATATTTACTGTAACACAGAGGAAGAGGCGCGGGAAGCTTTTGCGGATGCAAATTATTACTTGGAGACAAAGTTAGGACTTAAAATAAATCAAAAAAAGAGCGGTGTTTATCTGGCAATTACGCGAACTTTTCTGGGATACGAATTCAAGAAAAATAACGCAGCAAAGGCAGTTACTGCCATAAAGACGGGAAAAAAGAAATGCGAATATTATGGGACCTGGCATCCTTCTGCAATACAAAAAATAGAACAAGATTATCATATTATCAGTGATGGCATATTAAATAGAAAGGATTTTTCAATTTTATTTGAGGGAGAAAACCACAAGATTTTTATTCCGGTGGAAGCTTGCTCATCAATCAATATTTATTCCAATGTGATCTTTGGAAAGTCATTCCTAGAGTATGCTAATCAGCACAAATTAACGGTCAATATGTTTGATAAGTATGGGAATTTTCTGGGAAGCTTTCATTCGCAGGAACATTACAATCGAACAAGTGTATTGCTAAAACAGGTAACCTTATACAATGATCCGCTTAAAAGACTGGAGTTGGCAATAAAAATAGAGATAGCATCCTTGCATAACCAGAGAGAAAATCTGCGGTATTTTTATAAACATTCAAAAAAAGAATCTTTAAAAAAAGCAATAGAGGTTATCTCAGATTACATGAGCCAGCTGAAGACTGCCAAAGATATAAATCAGTTAATGATGATAGAAGCTAGGGCAAAACAGCAGTATTTGCAAGCGTTTGATGACATGATTGATAATAAAGAGTTTATTTTTGAAAAAAGAACCCGAAGACCTCCAAAAAACGAAGTAAATGCTTTACTCAGTTTTGGAAATACCTTTCTTTACAGAAGAATTGCAAACGAGATTTATAAGACGGCATTAGATATAAGGATTGGAATTGTACATTCTTCGAATAATCGGTGCGAATCGCTAAATTTGGATATTGCTGAGATATTTAAACCGCTAATAGTGGATCGGGCCATATTTTCGGTAATACATAATCTTCAGGTGCATAGCAATATGCATTTTGAGACAACGGAGGAAGACGGCGTTTATCTGAACAATGTGGGACGACGCATATTCATAAGAGAATTGGAACAAAAGCTGAATATAAAATTGTCTGTGAATGGTCAAAAGATTACATATGATCGTATCATAAAAAACGAAATTCATAAGATATTGCGTTACATAGAAAAGGATGAAAAGTATAAACCATTTAAGTATACATGATATTGGATGCAATGGACTTCTGTTTTAGCGTTATATGTATGAAAGTGGGTCAACCGGACGATGGAGCTGATAAAATGAAAAAATACCGAAAACAGGACATTCCCAGGGAAGAATTTTCTTCGGTTGCCCCACTTTTTTATATGAAAAACTTGAATATGACAATTATAAGTAGTAAAATCGCCTAGAGAATAGCGAAAATTCTATTGTGAGAATAGCCCGATATAGAGGGCACTCAATTTCTTAAAATGCATCAATAAATTTTTCTTTAATTGAAGTGAGAATAGCCCGATATAGAGGGCACTCAAATAACTTAACTCAACGTTGAAATCTCCTAAAGATGTAGTAAGTGAGAATAGCCCGATATAGAGGGCACTCAACTTTAATCTTTTATCTTTTCAATAAGATTTTTAATTTTTGTATCCGTGAGAATAGCCCGATATAGAGGGCACTCAATTGTGTGTAAGCTAACGCTGAACGACAACTTTGAAATTAGTGAGAATAGCCCGATATAGAGGGCACTCAATTCAAGTTAAAATGCATTAATAAATTTTTCTTTAATGGAAAACCTTATGTGAGAATAGCCCGATATAGAGGACAATAAAAAATCACTAGGATTACGGTAAATAGCATGCTGTTCGACGTCACATCGTGGTAGGTACTAACCGCATTTTATTTTCAACGAAACTGCCTACCCGATTGTGCTGTATCGGAACTCACCGCAGATTATCAGTAACTCGACCACACACTGTTGTAGCCTTGTTTGATGGGAAAAAGGCTTGCTTCTGAAACCCAGGTTATGACATATGGCATGACCTTGAGAAAAAACAGAAAAGATGAATATTACGGTGCGGACAGGTAGTTCAAAGAGCACGGGAATAATCAGAAAAGAGGTTTTGTGACATAAAGAAATGGGATATCCTTCTGTTATCTATTGTCGTGGATGTTAAAATTCACTATTTTCTAGATGGAAAGGAAATTTTGGCATTAAAGCTGGCACTTGCTGGTTTGGCAATTGATATAAAGCCTTTCCCGATGAGTGCATAAACTATTACAATCGTTATAAGTTCTCTGCTAAAAAATAATGAAAAGAAAGTGGAGTAAGGGCATCAATTCTTAATGCTATCCGGAAAAAGAGTGTGTTGTGGTATACTAAAACGGAAAAATGCGTTATAACATTGATTTGTATGACCGCAGTGTAGTTGCTACTTTAAATTCAGACTATATCAATACGGAACTAGTAAAAACAACTCTAGAGAAAGCTCTAACGGCTGAAAGCCCCACAGAAGGATTAATCTTACATAGTGATTAGGGCTGCCAGTTTACTTCCTTGGACTTTATCCATTACTGTAAAAGTAAAGGGATTTGTCAAAGTAGGAGTAAAGCAGGATGCCCCTATGACAATGCACCAATGGAACGTTTCTACAATACATTAAAAAATGAACTCATTTATCCGAATTATTTTTATGATGCAGCCAGCTTAGATGAAGCGGTAAAACGGTATGTGTATGTGTGGTATAATCATGGCCGCCCGGTAGTATCCTAAAGTTTGTGTAAACCTTCAAACTGATGTAAGATAAAATTACTCAGTTTGGAGGTTTTATTTATGACACGAAAAAAAGATACGCCACAAAAAGCAGCACGCAGGGAACTAATGAGTTCCTACATGAAAGAAAACAACGTAAAAATCAAAGATGGCACTGACATGAATTCTATCATGAGAGATATGATGTCTGTCATCTTGGAAAGTGCATTAGACGAAGAACTCGATCAGGAACTCGGATATTCCAAGTATGATTATCGTAACAAAGAGGCTGACAACAGCCGAAATGGCCATTCTCAGAAAACAATGCACACCAGCTATGGCGACATGGACCTTGACATCCCAAGAGACCGTAAAGGGGAATTCGAACCACAGATCATAAAGAAATATCAAAATACAGTAACTCAGGATATGGAAGGAAAAATCATCTTGATGTACGCCAAAGGGATGACTACCGGTGACATTGAAAGTCATATGTGAGAGCTTCATGACATTGCTATTTCTGACAGTACAATCAGCCGCATCACCGATAAAATTCTGCCTGTCGTAAAAGAATGGCAGGAACGATCTCTGGAAGAAATTTATGCGGTAGTTTTCATGGATGCTACTCATTATCACGTAAGACATGAAGGACGAATTGTAAAAAGAGCCGTATATATCGCAATCGGCATAGATATGGTGTTATCCAGCAAATTAAACGCTGCCTCTTCCGTCACATTAAAACAGGTCTTTTATAGTGCCTGACAACGGTATCAA
>OBYG01001324.1_pt1 | contig 10668 bp, 11 predicted proteins | sample 1538201 | NCBI WGS metagenome assembly OBYG01 (sample SAMEA2580177, study PRJEB22360) | human gut metagenome | biome: human gut; feature: human-associated habitat; material: faeces | place: Denmark | collected 2008/2010 | reverse complement strand
TCCAAGTATTGATTTTACTGACTTTTTAAGGAGTTCTTCAAAGAGTGCCGTGGCAAATGAATAATACTTTAATCATTGTTGCATAACCTCGCATTTCTTAGTTTTTCTTGATATTTCGGGCTTTGTAAGCCTTTGTAAATTTTTACTTTCTGGCATAACTTGGTTTATTTTTGCATAATGCCATCCGCAAAAGGTGTAAAATAAGGTGTATATTTTTATATTTTACACCTTGCTATTTTTAATTGAAATTACAATTACACAATCCGAAGCCTTGCAACCTCTTCCCTAGCATCCTCAAGATTTACATGTGTATATGTATTCAGTGTTACGCTTATGTCTGAATGTCCCATAAGATACTGTAATGTCTTAGGATTCATCCCTGATTTTGCCATATTGGAGCAATACGTATGGCGGCAAATATGTGGTGTAATATGTGGCATCTGCACTTTGTAAGTATCATTATACTTCTGAATAATATGCTTAAAATAATGCTCCCAGTGCAGGGAATAACAGATACTTCCGTTTTTATCAAAATATAAAAAACCATTTTTCCCATCTACCATTGGTTCTGCTTTCGGTGGGGTGCGTTTTTCTATTATCTTTCTAAAACATTCCTCCACATCCGCAGTCATAGGTATCTTTCTTGTTCCGCTGGTTGTCTTTGTTTCTTGAATATAATATCCAATTTCTGACTTTTTCTGCAATTGATGGTCAATGTTGATCGTATGCTCCTTAAAATCAATATCAGAAATTGTCAGTCCGAAAAATTCTGAGATGCGAAGTCCCGTCTTGAATAATATATAGATTCCTTCATAATACCTACAGAAATGAGGATCTTCCTTCACAAATTGTAAAAACTTACGTTCCTCCGCTCTGGTGATTGCTTCTCTTGTGATACTATCATTCACAACCACTTCCATCAGTTGAAATTGAAATGGATTCTTCCTGATCAGATCATCATCTACTGCTAATTGAAATGCCGGGCGAAGAACTCCTCGAATAGAATGAATGGAACTGTAGCTTTTCTTTTCTACTTGCTGAAGGTGTATCAGCCAACATTTCGCATCCGAGATTCGAACCATATCAATCCTTCTTTTTCCAAATGGTTCTTTCTGCAATAGATTAAGCACTGTTCTATATCCTGCAACTGTTGTTGGTCGGACACCGGTTCTGGTTGAAGTATATTTCTCAACTAATTCCAATACTGTCATATTTCCGCCATTTGTTGCAATCTGTTCAAATTGATCTGCCTGAATTTTCTTTTCCATTTCTCGAAGTGACAAGGTACGGCGCTTGCCTTTTGGAGTTGCATCATTATGGTCTAAACGCCAGCTATAGACACAACGCTCCTTTCCCATCTCATCGACATACTTAAATCGATATCTGCCATCAGATAACTGTATTTCGCCATTGTGTAATATACGTCCTCTGTGATCTCTCCTTTTTTCACTCATGATATTTCGTCTCCTTCATTAAATATTCATTTAACTTGGAAGACCGTCTCGGTTTATTTATTATACCACAAGACCTTCTCTTCGCTAAGATAAAATGAACATTATTTTCATTATTATTTCTTCTTTCCTGTTACTTAAACTGCACTAGCTGTATCCAGATATTCTTCAAATAATTTTCTTTTAAATCGGATATGAGAACCGACTTCTAAAATAAAATCTGCTCCTTCATTTTCACCTGCAATCTGTCTTAATCTCTTTTCTCCAATTCCATAATATTCTGCTGCTTCGGACACATTTAAAGAATATTTTTTCCAAACAGGTATTGTTTTTTCTATATGATTCATTCGCATTCCTCCTCGCTATTTGTATTCAACAACTTTTTCGCTTTATCCATTTTCTTACTTGCAATCACTTCTCGTTTGCTCGTGCCCCCAACATACATGGGCGTACACATTTCTAAAATACGATCATAAATACGCTTTTTATCTAACATGGTTTCGCTTTTTATTTCTTTCAACGGAAGATTGGTTGTTATGATCAAAGGTCGTCCCGAACGGATCCTACGGTCTATGACATTGAAAATAATTCCTAATGCATATTCTGAATTTCGTTCTACTCCAAGATCATCAATAATTAAAAGCTGATAAGAAGTTAATGCATTGATATATTCCGTTTTATCTGCCAACGGAAATATATCATCGATAATGGTATTGAAATTTGTCATCTTTACCGTTACTTCCTGCTTAAGCAGTTCATTGGCAATGCATCCGGCAATATAACTTTTTCCAGTACCAACCGGTCCCCAGAATAAACAGCCTATATGATTTCTTTTCATTTCATCCCAGTTTTCAACATAGTTTTTTGCTCTATGCATTACCGCATCTGACATATCTGCATTCTCAAATGTCCACTCTTCCATTCTGCTCTCTTCAAAACAGATGCTTGTATTTCTACTGACTAATTCCCGGTGTTCTTTTTCTTTAAAATATTTTTGTTCTTCTTCATATACTTTTCTGTCACATGCACATTGCCTGGAATGTTTCGTCATTCCCATGAATCCTCCTTTTGGAAAGTAGGCTTCTTTCGCTTCCCCACAGACTTTGCAGTATTGCAGACCATCACTGCCCACACATATTGTATCTTCTTCTCTCATCACAAACTCTCTCCTTCTCCATAGCAATAATTTATTTCATGATATTTATTTCTTTTATATTTCTCAGTTACTTTACTAGGTGCCACATTTCCGACTCCTGCACAGCCATCTTTTCGACCAAATGAAGGCTTCTTTTCTGACTCTGTCACAGCCATCTTTTCGTTCGTCTTATTATCAACCGACTGTAAACCTATCTCATCAGATGGAATTCTGACATATAAATGATTAGGTTTCGAAAATCCACCAGATCGCCGAACCAACAATCCAACCTCATCTAATTCCTTCAATGCTATTTTCACAGAGGATTTGCATTTACCGATTTGACTGGACAATTCTTCTATTGGAAAGATCAGATAAACATTTCCACTATTATCTATCCAACTATTCTTTCTCGATATCCGTGCCCGATCGTACAAAATCATATAAAGAAATTTTACATTTTGAGAAATTGGTAGCTTTAACAAAAACTTCGGAAACTGGAAATACTGAAGCATCTGCTCTGACTCCTTCATGTATTCATATTTCATTTTCTTACCTCGATTCTAATTCAAATTACTGTAAAGACGTTTTCTAAGCCGGCTAAAAAAATGTCCTTACATATATCGAAACGCTAGGAAGCATAAATACAGGGTGTGCACAAAATTCTTATAAAAAAACAAAAGCACCCAACTTTTTAGGTTGAATGCCTTGTCAAAATACTCATTATTTTATTGTCTGTGACGTCCAGATATGCTTTGCGTATCTGCTAAAATATATTTGCTGGCAAATATATTTTTATGTGGGTATGGGAAACAGAATTCCCATCAAGTTCATGATACATGAATAATACAGAATTGGCAAAATGACAATACTGTATTACACGGGTGGATCTTGCTCTTGTGTTTCTTTCTCTCAGGAGCAGTAAGTGATGTTTGGGATTCTATTCCGAAATATTGCGGTGATCACGGGCAATTATCCATTTTTTCGTTCCGTGTTTAATATTTATTGGATAAATGATTTCCATTCTATTTTTCCTTATGATGATAAGGGGTTTTTATAAATTTTCAAGTAAAATCTTATTCTTTTACTTTTATTAATGAACGCAAACCTGCTCCGACACAACTTCGTTAAAAATATGTGATAAATTCACAGTTCCCTTTTTAATATGCTTATCAATATACTCAAGCAACTCGGTTCCATCCAAATATATGTACATCTGTGGTGCAACAAATCTCGGAACATCACGCCTTAAATCCTCAAGTGGTATCTTTGTTGTTTCTTGGAATTCATCAATCTCCATAGCATATCGATATGATTCTTGATATTTTTCAATACGAGCAACAGCATCCCTATCGTTTTTAAATTTTTCTCTCCAATCAGACAATAAATGGCGCTTACCAAGATACACAATGCCTGTGATTGCCTTAATAGGTGCACTCACATACATATATGCCATGATTGGTTCATCCGGGAAATTTCTTCTATGTTCAAATATTTTTTTCCAGACTTTATTTTTTCATACACTTCTGGTTTAAAACTTAAAAGCATTTTTCTCACTTATGCCGCCACCTTAATTCCACCTGCATTCGATATTAAGAACCTCGATCGGCATACTAATAAACTGAACATCAAACTTAAGGCTCGGTTCAACCTTTGTACTTGCATTGTGAATTCTAAAGCTAAGCTGCCAACCATTATCAAGATACATTTCTGCTGTATTGTCACTGTTAGGCTTAAACTCAAGTGCCACAAGTCTTGTAGGTAACTTCACAATAGGAACTGTGATTGCAGACACCTTGTTCCTAGCTGGCTTATTTAATGTATCATGCATATTAAATGTATGAATTATTGTAAGTCTCTTACTGTCTTTACTCACAATTTTGTAATAATCTTCAATACCAATTAAATATTCAATCATTTTTCTTGGCATTGTATTATCTTTCTTATTTGCTCGGTTTACCTCATCGATAAATGCCTGTAGCAATGGGATATACACATTCTGACTCTTGTTTTCAATTTCAGACCACTTTGTGCCATTATCTTTTTCTTGTTTCAAAAAATCAAATATTGGTTCAACTGCATTCCAATACTCATCAGAACAAGGCATATCAAACCATTCATTTCCAAAATCCAGCTTATGACTTAATCTGCTATGCTTAACTGCATCATGATTGTGCTTAATACTTAAACCTATTTCCCATTCAATATTTTTTCTCTTTATAACAATATCTCTAACATCACCTTTTACACCTTGACCATCTTTTTGAAATTCAAGAGTAAGCTCACCATTGTCAACTTCTGCCATTCTTGGTTCAAGTTCTAATACTGTATCGATAGCAGCTCCTGCAGATATCATGAATGTTTCTTTCATATCTTCGTCCATTAAAGACCACGCTTTTTCATTTGCTACCAAACTTGAATTTTCAACAATTCTTGTTTTTCTTAACTCTGCTATTGTTTTATATAAAGTTTGTATCCAAGCATATTCATATGCTCTACCCTGATCATTACTCTTTGTACTCACTTTCTTCTCATTAACCTCCTTAGCATCAACAGCATCTCTATCAATTTCAACAGAATCGCCTTTTCCTTCAAGATACAATTTTATTGCTGTTGCAATCTCATATGCCAAATTCACAGGAACTGCATTGCCAATCATCTTATATGCGGTATTTGTATCGTTGTATAAAAATTTAAAATCATCTGGGAACCCTTGCACTCTTGCAACTTCACGAATTGTCATTCTTCTATAAAGATGCTCTTTTCCTTCCACAAATCTGCAATCATTTTTCCCAACTTTTACCATCTTAGGAGCCTGTGGATGCAACTGACACTGCCGCCCAGATGCCTGAACTGTAAATGCTTGTTCATCCCAACCTTTAACACGATTACGACTCATAAATATCGGTGAATATGCACCTGTGAAATATTCGTTATTATTTATCGCTTCCGGATTATGTCGGTTCTTTTCTCCAGATGGAACTGCCGTATCTTGTAAATCCCAAATTATATCACGTAAAGTAATCTTCTTAGAATTATCCTTAGTAGAACCCTTAGGAAAACCAAAATCTATATTCAAATCTTTTCTGAAACCTATATAAAATACTCTTTTTCTTTCTTCCGCAACGCCATAATCTTTAGCATTAACCAGCGTAAAAGAAACATCATATCCTGCTTCGTCAAATAATTCCAGAATATTTTGAACGGCAATTGAATGTCTATTGGCAAGCATTCCACTTACATTTTCTGCCAAAAAAAACTTCGGCTGAAATTCCTTTAATATTCTTATATAATCAAAAAACAACTGCCCTCTTGCATCCTTAATTCCTTTAAGAGAACCCGCTTCTGACCATGACTGGCATGGAGGTCCACCTATGATACCATCCACTTCTCCGTCTATATATTGGGCTATATCATCCTTTGTAACTTGCCTGATATCACCCTCAATTAAATGTGTATTAGGATGATTAACCTTGTAGGTTTCCCATATTGTTTTGTCAAATTCATTCGCTACAGGTATATTAAATCCAGCTCTTTCAAAACCTAAATCAAGTCCCCCGCATCCACTAAACAAGCTAATTACATTCATCGAATTTTGCTCCTTCATTCTCGTTCTTTTTTATTATCCTCGCTGCTTCAATAAGTGCTGTTCTCCGCACAAATTCACTATAAGAAGCATATGCCTCTAATCTGGCAGCCTGCTTGAATTTATCTAATTCTTCTTCGCTTACTCGTATACTTATTGATATTGATTTTTTCACTTTTGAACACCTCCAATTGCCTATTATTTTATCCTAAGCTGTAGGTTAATGTCAATACTTTGTATCACGAATAAATGTTCTTTTTTCATCTTTTTAATCTAATATATTTCAATTCTATATGTTGTGATTTAGCATGAGACATTACTTCAAAGTAACAATATTTTTCGCTTACTACTTTTTAAAACACTTTCTGCAATATTTCTTAATAAATTTGATATTCTAAAAATATAAAGAAACATCAAAACCATAATTTGCCGGAATTGACATTTCTTTATAAAAGACTTATTTTATTCCCCTATATTTCCCAACTTTTCACTCAATTGTCTCTTCTTATATCTAAATAATTTCCAAATTCAAATTAACTTATTTTTTGAAAAGCCTTATTTGCAATTGGTATTATATGATATAATTCTGTAGGCAATTTTTCTATTTCTAATTTTGTATCTGTGTCTTTAACCGTTATTCCAACAATAATTTGTGTATTATTCCCTAAATTAAGTAAACTGTTAAAAAACTCCTCCATATCTTTTGAAATAATACTATGCTGATTCGGTTCATCAAATATTATTACTCCTGGATGATTTCCTTTTTTCTCCATGGATGTTTGCATCAATGCTATTGTGTAAGCCCATATTGCCCTAATATTATCACTTGCCGATGAATCAAACTTCATATCAAATTCTTCTATGACTGGTAAATAGCTTTCTTCTGATATTTGTATTGCATCCATATTAGCAACACTTTTATATCCATACTTACGCAAGTTTTCAATAAAATGGACTTTAAGTTTTTCTATCTTATCATAATCAGATGCTGAAAATTTTTTACTCGGAACTTTTTTCTTCCCATCCAGCATTTTTTCCCAATCTTCACCCAATGTTAATAGGTTATCCACCTTTTTATTCACAAATTTCTGCATATTTTCTAATTTTTCAATTTTATTTAACAAATCAATTTTTTTATAGATAATGGATTCTGACATATTATCATTAATCGAATAGATATCATTTCTTAATGCCATAGCTAATCGCCTTAATGAAAAAATCTTGCCTTGCAATAATTGCAATCTTTCGTCGATAGCTTTTTTATTTCCATAATGACTTTCTTTCGCATATGAGAGCATTATTTTCTGAGCTTCTAAATGGCGAATATTTTCATCTATACTCATAATTTCTGTTTCTTCCGCCACTGGCAATAAAGAATCCGCTATTGGTTGATTACAAATAGGACAAATATTTTCAAATGATTTACATCCTATTTCTGAGCCAAGTTTTCTTAACTTAGCAGCATCTTTATTGTTTTGTAAATCTGTCTCTATAATTTCCAAATTATCATTCAAGACTACAATTGCTGTATTTTCTTTTGAAAGTTGGTTCCTAAGGTTATGAACTTCTTCTTCAAACTTTTCTATATCTTTTTCCGTTTCTTCAAGTTCATTTTGTAATTCATTGAAATTATCAATTACTCGAGGTTTTATTACCTCCAACTTTTTTAATTCATCTTTTAATTCTTGAATAAAAATGTCTAAATTTTTATTTTCTTTAAATATATGTATACCTTCAGCAGTAATTTGTGTAAATTCACACGGCTCCAATGGGACTCCCGATACCGAACATGTTTCTCGATTAACCGCATTTTGTAATTCCCTTATCTCTATCGTCCACTCATTTCTAATTCTTGCTTCTTCAAACTTAAATTCTACCTTCTTCTTTTCTGTATCAATCGTATCTAAATTAAGAACATATTCAATTACCCGTTTTTTTGAATCTTTAATTCCAAGAATCGGAATACCTGAAAATATATCTCCCCATCCATGCTTTTGTTCTATAAACATACACGAAAAAATCAATTGCATATATAATTTGCGTTGTTTTCCGTCTGTCGCTGGAACAAGCGGTAATTTAAGATGTAGAAATTTTTCTAGGAATGCATGAAACCCTTTCATATTTATTGCTGAGTTTTTCATATGAACATACATATCTTCTATCAATATATTATCATCATCAACCTTATCCAAGGATGAATAATATACTGTCACTAACTTAGAATCTCTTTTTAAATCCTTTGCTGTTCTATATAACGTTACAGTTTCCAAACCATTTGATATTTCTAAATATATTTTTGATTCTACAACACTCAGTTTTTGATTATTATCCTCAATAAACGTTTTATATACAGAGGTAAGTACCTTTTCCCCTTTTCCGCCTATTATTTCTTCAAATCCAAGACCATAGTATATTGCTTCAATTATTGAACTTTTTCCGCAGGTATTATCATCACTTGCCAAAAAATTTAACCCTTCATAGAATTTCTCATCAATACCATAATTACCTTGTTCAGTAATAATTTTTATTTGAAGTCTATTAATTTTAAACATTTTTATACCTCCATGCTGACATTAATACATCAATTTTGTCATTTGTAAGCTTTTTGCTATACTTATCTAAATATTGCTTTTCATTGTTCAATAAGCTATCATCTTTTTCAATGTCTAACACAAATTTTTTCCCTTTATCAGAAAGACGGAATGTGCCATTTTTTAATTGTATTAACAACTTGTCAGCAATTGCATACTTTACTGCTCGATTTACTGATGGATCAAATCTCACTAACATATAAGGAATTCTTTCAAATATATAATCCTCCAATATTTTCATATATTCCTTTGTATTTAATGCACTAGAAAAAATATGTATTTTTACTAATGAGCAACCACTTTTCCCACTACAGCATTTCGAGATAATTAGGCATACTTGAGCTAGTTTATAACTAATTCGATAATTATATGGCACTGCGTCTGGTTTAGAATCAAAAATTATTTCATCTGTCAAAAAAATTTTATTCAAAATATCCCTACTTTCTAAATTGCATTGAACAATCTGCAAGCCACATACTTATTATGTCGGTCTTTAATTCGATAATAGATTCTGGTGTAAAATATTTGCAAGTATCTTTGAGCTGTTTTTCAAAATCCTGTAAAATATCATTAAATACCTTTATATTCATACTTCTATCAGTATTAAGCCTTGTCTGAATCTTGACCTGCTTTTTGTACGTTTGTTCAAGTCCATATACATCTTCGTATATTTCTGTAAACGATACACGGAGCATACGCATTATTTCCATTCCTTTAATATAAGCCTCAGCATAAACATCGACTATATCGTTTAAATCCTCGTCATCATCATCTATATCACCCATTACAGCTTTTACTTTTCTTGATATATTAGCAACTTTTTCTGAGTCACAATGTTCCCAATCGGGTTTCTCTACCTCCCGAACAGCAAGATTAAGTTTTGTATCAGTTAAAGATTCCCTGATTATTCTTGTAATTTCTACTGCAAAATCTTCTGCTTGCTTAATTACTATAATAAAATTAGGATCTATATAATCATACTGTTTTGGAGTTTCTTTTTTATGCTTCAATACTTCTTTTCTTTTAACTTCTGCATGCTCGATAATTCTGGAATCTTTATAAAATGGGACAACAAAATGCCATTCTCGAATTATAGGCACTCCAAGTTTTAGAAGTCGCTTTTTATATTCTGGCGAAAGTAATTTATTTATATCTTTTGTCATTTTATCTCTCTGATGTTCATATAATTCATTTTCAGAATATTCCCTTTCGGCACAATAACATTGATTTACTATTCCGTTTTGAGTAAATCCTTCAATTCCTGCATCTCCTCCTTGAACTGCCGGAATTTCTGTATAATGCACATCTCTATACATCCTGCGGTAACATGATTGGCAAATCTCTTCCCATGAATCACCATCTAATTTTCCTTCAAAAAAATCTAAAATCATTCGGTATTCCTCCTCAACCAATTCATAGATATGGATAAATCTTTCGATGGCTCTTCCCTAATTCCTCCCATATCAATTATAATTTCTTTTTGCGTTTTTATATAACGAACTTTAACCATATGGATTTTCCAAAAAGATTTAATAATTACAATGGGTTGATCTATATAAAAATATTCCGTATTATCTCGCCAATATACAACTTCTCTATTGCTCATACACATCATCCATTCCCAAAATATATTTTTATTTTATCACATTATTCTATATAGTACCATCAATATCTATGTGCAACATCAATACGTTACAGCAAAAAAGTGTAGGATTCCTCCCACACCTTTACTGTTTTTATTATTCCGATTCGATCTTCCAAAGGTATAAATAAGGTGTAAATTATTCACTAATTCTCAAAGAATCAAATAAACTCAAGGCTTTCACAGCATTCTTTAAATACTGCCGTGACATAAAAATAAAATTTTTATCATATGATTTTCTCCTTGTGTTATTGAAAGATTGT
>OBYG01001320.1_pt1 | contig 10728 bp, 10 predicted proteins | sample 1538201 | NCBI WGS metagenome assembly OBYG01 (sample SAMEA2580177, study PRJEB22360) | human gut metagenome | biome: human gut; feature: human-associated habitat; material: faeces | place: Denmark | collected 2008/2010 | reverse complement strand
TTCCAGGGTGGAGGACACCAGAAGGATGGCCTTAAAGACAGCGGCGGCGGCCGGAGTTCTGTTTACCGCCATCGGCCTTTTCTGCCCTGAAATGTTAGTATACATTTTTGTGGAGCCGACAGAGGAGATTATGGCCATGGGAGTTACGGCAGTCCGCATTTATTTTCTGTCCTTCCTGGCGGCGGGATCCAACGTCCTGTTCGCCACCTACTTCCAGTCTGTGTTAAAGCCCAGCTTCGCCATGACCATCTGTATGCTGCGGGGAATTGTGCTGAACGCCGTTTTCGTATTCCTGCTCCCCATGGTCTTCGGAGTAAACGGAATCTGGGCGGCTATGACGGTTACGGAGTGCGCGACGCTTCTGTGCGCGTTCCTTATGCTGAAAAGGGGAAGAAAAACCGCATAAATTGGAAAGATTTGCAGAAACCCCCTTTACTAGTTACAAGATTATGTTATAATATTCACGAAAGACGGCGGGAATGCCGGGAATATGCCCGCAGGCCCTGTCCGTCGCGGTTACAGTCCGTTTTACAATCAGCGGGGATTCCCGCAAAACAATAGGAGGAAAACAACTTATGGCAAACAAGTGGGTTTATTTGTTCAGCGAAGGCGACGCAACCATGAGAAACCTGTTAGGCGGTAAGGGCGCTAACCTGGCTGAGATGACAAAGTTAGGCCTTCCGGTTCCGCAGGGCTTTACAATCACTACAGAGGCCTGCACACAGTACTACGAGGACGGAAGAAAGATCAACGATGAGATCATGGCTCAGATCATGGATCACATCTCCAAGATGGAGGAGATCACAGGAAAGAAGTTCGGCGACAAGGAGAACCCGCTTCTCGTTTCCGTTCGTTCCGGTGCCAGAGCTTCCATGCCAGGTATGATGGATACAATCTTAAACCTCGGTTTAAACGAGGAAGTAGTAGAGGTTCTTGCTAAGAAGTCCGGCAATCCGCGTTGGGCTTGGGACTGCTACAGAAGATTCATCCAGATGTTCTCCGACGTAGTTATGGAAGTAGGTAAGAAGTACTTCGAGGAATTAATCGATAAGATGAAAGCTGAGAAGGGCGTTACACAGGACGTAGAGCTTACTGCTGAGGACTTAAAGGAGCTGGCTAACCAGTTCAAGGCTGAGTACAAAGAGAAGATCGGCGAGGACTTCCCAACTGATCCGAAGACCCAGTTAATGGAGGCTATCAAGGCCGTATTTCGTTCCTGGGACAACCCACGTGCCAACGTATACCGTCGTGACAACGATATCCCATACTCCTGGGGTACTGCTGTAAACGTACAGATGATGGCATTCGGAAACATGGGCGAGACTTCCGGTACAGGTGTTGCCTTCACACGTGACCCAGCTACAGGCGAGAAGCACCTGATGGGCGAGTTCTTAATGAACGCTCAGGGCGAGGACGTAGTTGCAGGTGTTCGTACACCTCAGAAGATCGACCAGTTAAAGGAGGTTATGCCGGAGGTTTACGAGCAGTTCGTAGGCATCTGCCATACTCTTGAGAATCACTACAGAGATATGCAGGATATGGAGTTTACTATCGAGGATAAGAAGCTCTATATGCTCCAGACACGTAACGGTAAGAGAACAGCTAAGGCTGCCTTAAAGATTGCCTGCGATTTAGTAGACGAGGGCATGATCACAGAGGAGAAGGCTGTTACTATGATCGACCCGAGAAACCTGGATACACTGCTTCACCCACAGTTCGACGCTAAGGCATTAAAGGAGGCTGCTCCGGTTGCTCAGGCATTAGCTGCATCTCCAGGCGCTGCATGCGGTAAGATCGTCTTCACAGCAGAGGACGCTAAGGAGTGGGCATTAAAGGGCGAGAAGGTAGTTCTGGTTCGTCTTGAGACATCCCCAGAGGATATCGAGGGTATGAAGGCTGCTCAGGGTATCTTAACAGTCCGCGGCGGTATGACATCCCACGCAGCAGTAGTTGCACGTGGTATGGGAACATGCTGCGTATCCGGCTGCTCCGAGATCGCTATGGACGAGGCTAACAAGAAGTTCGTTCTGGCTGGCAAGGAGTACCATGAGGGAGACTGGTTATCCATCGACGGTTCCACAGGTAAGATCTACGACGGCGTTATCCCGACTGTAGACGCTTCCATCGTTGGCGAGTTCGGAAGAATCATGGCTTGGGCTGACAAGTACAGAAGATTAAAGGTTCGTACAAACGCTGATACACCGGCTGACGCTAAGAAGGCCCGCGAGTTAGGCGCTGAGGGTATCGGTCTGTGCCGTACAGAGCATATGTTCTTCGAGGGCGACAGAATCGACGCATTCCGTGAGATGATCTGCTCTGATACAGTAGAGGAGAGAGAGGCAGCTCTCGAGAAGATCCTTCCGGTACAGCAGGGAGACTTCGAGAAGTTATACGAGGCTCTTGAGGGCAACCCAGTTACAATCCGTTTCCTGGATCCGCCGTTACATGAGTTCGTTCCTACAGAGGAAGAGGACATCAAGAAGCTGGCTGACGCTCAGGGCAAGACAGTTGAGCAGATTAAGACAATCATCGACTCCTTACATGAGTTCAACCCAATGATGGGCCACCGCGGATGCCGTCTGGCAGTGACATATCCGGAGATTGCAAAGATGCAGACAAAGGCTGTTATCCGCGCAGCTATCAACGTACAGAAGGCACACGCTGACTGGACCGTTAAGCCGGAGATCATGATTCCGCTTGTAGGCGACGTAAAAGAGTTAAAGTATGTTAAGAAGGCAGTAGTTGAGACTGCAGACGCTGAGATCGCAGCAGCAGGCGTTGATCTGAAGTACGAGGTTGGTACTATGATCGAGATCCCGAGAGCATGCGTAACAGCTGATGAGATCGCAAAAGAGGCTGAGTTCTTCTGCTTCGGTACAAACGACCTGACACAGATGACATACGGCTTCTCCCGTGACGACGCTGGCAAGTTCTTAAACGCTTACTACGACGCTAAGATCTTCGAGAACGATCCATTCGCTAAGCTGGATCAGGACGGCGTAGGCAAGCTCATGGAGATGGCTATTAAGTTAGGTAAGCCGGTTCGTCCAGAGCTCCACGTAGGTATCTGCGGCGAGCACGGCGGAGATCCGTCTTCCGTAGAGTTCTGCCACAAGATTGGTCTGGACTATGTGTCCTGCTCACCATTCCGTGTGCCGATCGCAAGACTGGCAGCAGCTCAGGCAGCTCTGAACAACAAATAAGATGAAATAAGGTTCAGTCCTCTGCAAAGCAGATGAGACTTGAGCGAAGGAAAGCCCCCATGCTTCTGGCATGGGGGCTTTTGACAGTAATATTATTATATTATAGAAGTTTTACGATGAGAGAAGTTGCCAGCATCAGCATCCCCAAGTTTCGTATAAGACAAGAAAAATGGGAAGCAGGCTTTGCCTGTTTGACAGTCATTGTCAAAAGAAGCAAGGCAATAATGCAGAGCATGATAATACAAAAAGGCATAGTCCAATCGAAAACATATAAAACAGACGCTAGAAAATATAAAACGCTCAAAAAACTGTTTATGAGAGTTTTGTTTTGAGTCAATTCTTTCAAAAAATCACTTCCACTATACAATTTTAATATCCATGTACCCAGGGGTCCATCCTAAAACTCCATCATTATTATATCCGTATGTATAACTAGGAGTAATTTGAACAGTACTACCGAAAACTGCACTACCAAGGCTTAAAACGGCTGAAGCAACAGCTAAAGCATCTGCTAAAGAAGCAACAGCTCCAGCTATAGAAAGTTTAGGAAGAATTACTGCAGCTAAACCTGCTACAGATGCATCTACAGCAACATGAATTGTAAAAGGCTCTGCTTTATACACCTGTCCAATTTGTGGATTAGAAGGAAAGCCAAGCAGAGAAGGTGAAGAATAGGACTGATACTGTGCAAGGAAATCTGCTTCTTCAGGTGTAGCTCCGAAATTTGTGATCAGATATTGTTTTAACTCTTCTGTATTCATATTTTCAATGGATGAATTAATAGAGTTCGACAAGGCTTCAATATTTTCTATAATCTGTTTAGTAACGATTGCTTCTCCTGCAAAAGAAGAACTAGCTATTGAAAGAGATAACATGGAAGAAACAAGAAGAACGCTAATTATTTTTTTGAATGTACGTTTCATAAAAACTTCCTATTCTGAAATTGTAGCAAATTTTTACGGAAAGATTAGTACAGAAGTATTAGAATACCATTGTGGATACCCCCTTTTATAAGTTTTTTGTGATAGAATCATCATAACATGACTATTAAATATAGTCAATAATAAAAACCAAATTTTGTAATAAAATTTTATGTTGACTAAATAATAAAAAAGTGATATCTTATAAATAACTATAAAATATAGTCATGAGGAGTGGAACGATGACCATCAATACTAGAATAACACCGTCAGAGGAAGAAATTATGGAGCTTTTATGGAAAGAAGCACGATGGATGACAATACGTGAAATGATGGATCATTTTGAAAAAAATGGAAAAAATTGGAAACGTCAGACACTCAATACCTTTTTAGTGCATCTGATAGAAAAAGGGCTGGTGATAAAAAATGAGAGAAAATATATTTATGCATACAGCAAGAAGCAATTTCAAACAGACTTTGCATGTTATATGCTGGATGACTGGTATGAAGGCTCTGTAAAAAATTTTGTATCTGCACTTTCAGGCTCCTCTAAACTAACACAGGAAGACGCAAGTGAACTGAAAAGATATTTGGAGGAGTTGTCCGCGCAGCAGGAAGAATAAAATGAGAATTATTATCTCTACATCATTAACAGGAAGTATTTTTTTATTATTAGTATTATTGTTTAGAAGGATATTTCATTTATCTCAAAATGTTGTTTGGAATTACAAAATGCTGAAAGCAGATATTTTATTATTTTTACTTCCGCTTGGATGGTTCAAAAATGTATTGCTTTACTTATTTTCCAGATATGGTTTTTTTTCTCCAACAGATAAGGATATAGTTTATAGAGGAAGCGAACCTGTATTAGTAGTAACACAGAAAGGGATGCATGTAAATCCAGAACTAAGGGGTGAAATAATTTTTAGTGCTGTTTGGATTGGTATTGCATTATATCTGCTTTTAAAATGGTATTTGGAATATAAAAAATTTAAGAAAATAGTTTTTCAAACTACTTATTTAGAAAATGAACAGTTTGGAGATATATTAGAGCAATATAAAAAAGAATTGAAATTGCATAAAAAAATTGATGTTTACTGTGCAGGGAAGATGAATAAAACTTTTACTACAGGTGTGTTCAAACCTGCAGTGGTGCTTTCAGAAAAAAATGTTCAGGAAAATAGTTTTTTTGAATTAAAACATGAACTTGTACATATTAAAAATTATGATATGGTGTGGAATATGCTTAGATATTGCGCCGTATGTTTAAACTGGTTTAATCCTTTTATATACATAGCAATAAAAGAGTTAGAGCGATTTACTGAGTTAAATTGCGACTGCGAAGTTGTCAAAAATTTAAGCCAGAAAGATAGAATGAAATACGGATATATCATCATACAAGCAGCAGAGGAAACCTGTTTGCATGAAACTTATGCTTCTGCTTTGAATTCGGGAAAAACAAATATAAGAGAAAGGGTAGAGTTTATTATGAAGGGAACAAGAAAAAAGAAGAAAGCAGCCGTATTAGTTTTAACAACAGGTTTGATTGCTGCGGTAAGCGGAATCCCAGTATTTGCTTATCAAGGAACAAAAAATTTGTACATGGATTCTAAATGCAGAGAAGAATTGTTTGTAGTGGATGATCCGGACAATTATGTTGTATTTTCTGAGAGCATGAACAGTGGAAAGATAGAAAAACTGCCTTACCAAGAGTATTTTACTGATGAAAATGGAAATATTTATCCGGCTAATCCATCAGAACAAGAACTGCATAGAGCATGTTCTCATATCTATGTGAAAGGGGAAGTGACCGTTCATGAAAAACAAGCGGATGGAAGCTGTAAAATAAAGTATTATGAAGCAGAGCGCTGTACACAATGCGGACATGTTGTACGGGGAAAGCTGATTAGAACAGAGACATACAATCCTTGTCCGCATTAATTTTGTAAGAATATTAAAAAGAGCAGATATTAAAGAGGAACTTAGCGTCTATAGAAATATCTGCTCTTTTTCCTTCATCTCATTGTCATTTCTCTCATTCAATGCTACTATTACCTGTACACCTATTTAAAACAGAATGAAACGGAGGACACTTCTTTGGAAAATACAAGAAATCAGGATGGAATCGGAGCGTGGGAGCTTCTGGCAGCCAGCTTCGGGACCAGCTATCAGGATACCCGCTGCCGGACAATCGGAGCGATTGAGGAGGATCTGGAACAAGCCTTTCCAGAGTATTCAGTCAGAAGAGGCTTCACCAGCCGGATGATTATTAACCGGGTAAAAACCAGGGATCAGATTGTGATCGACAGTCTGGAGGAGGCCCTGAGGAGGGCGGCTGACAATGGGGTGAAGCGCCTGATTGTTCAGCCCACCCACATGATGGACGGCTTTGAGTATACGGCCCTTGCAGATAAAGTGGCGGAGTATTCCCGCTTTTTTGAGGCTGCTGCAGTGGGAAAGCCGCTTCTCTCTTCAGAGGGGGATTTCCAGGCAGTGGTGCAGGCGCTCATCGAGGAGACAGAGGAGTACGATGACGGGGAGACTGCCTTCTGCTTTATGGGACACGGTACAGAGGCCCAGGCCAACCAGGTATACAGAAAGCTGCAGGAGATGTTTCTGGCAGCAGGACATGAGAATTATTTTATAGGAACTGTGGAGGCGGAGCCGGCGCTGGAAGAGGTGTTAGCTCAGGTGAAGAAAGGTTCCTATAAAAGGGCGGTTCTTCAGCCTTTAATGATTGTGGCAGGAGACCACGCGAATAACGATATGGCAGGCGATGAGGAGGGTTCCTGGAAAAGGGCTTTTGAGGAGGCAGGATATGAGGTGTCCTGTATTTTAAAGGGCCTGGGAGAGCTGGAGAAAATCCGCCGTATCTTTGTAAGACACGCGAAAGAGGCAGAGTCCAGTCTGTCGGAGGCTTAAAAGAGAAAAATAGAGCCGCAGTTTTCATGGATATGAATACCTCCTCCTGATTAAGGCAATTATAGTGTTATAGGGAATCGAACATGGCAGATAAAAGAATACTTTTATAAAGGAATAGAGATTATGACGGATTGGGAACGGAACAGGCTGGGAGATGACAGCGAGGCTTTCTTTGGGAGGTTTGCGCTAGTTTCCGCCATCGAGCGAAGTGTTTGAGCCAAAGGCGAGTTTTCGCGAATGGCGGATAACAGACGCGTGAACCGACCAGAAAACGCAGCTTATCACTCAGCCGGTTCCATTCCCTTTACGTGAGGGAAAAGTTATCATCGTTTTATTTTACGTATTTGCAGATTTGTCATGCGGGATCGTTCCCTGAATACTTAAAACCAGGAGGAAGCTTTATGGAATCAATTTTAAAGAATACGGAGACAGCTAAAAACCTGATGAGAGCTTTTGCAGGGGAAAGCCAGGCCAGAAACCGCTATACTTTTGCGGCGGCAGCGGCGAAAAAGGAGGGACTCCCTGTTATTGAAGCAGTGTTTCAGTTTACGGCGGCTCAGGAACAGGAGCACGCAGAGGTATTTTACCGCTTTTTAAAGGAAATGACAGGGGAGAGCATTCAGATAGACGCCAGATATCCGGTGGACGGCTGGGATAAAACCCTGGATCTTCTGAAGGCGGCGCGGCACAATGAATTTGAGGAGTACAGGGACGTGTACCAGAATTTTGGAAACATTGCCCTGGACGAGGGCTTTGACAGGATTGGCCAGATCTTCCACATGATTGCGGAGGTGGAGAAGACGCACGGCGACCGGTTCGACCTGCTTGCAGGGCTGCTGGAAAAGAGCCAGCTGTTTGCCTCGGAGGTGGAAACGGGATGGGTGTGTTTAAACTGCGGCTATGTATACCACGGAACCTTTGCGCCAAAATATTGTCCTGTCTGCGAGCATGAGCAGGGCTGGTTTATCCGTATGGAGCTGGCGCCCTATGCAGGGGCTTATAAGCGATTAAAAAAATAAGCCGGATACAGGCCAGATGTGGGTGAGAAACCGTGAAGAAGAAATCATGAAAAAGAAACCATGAAGAAGAAATCATGAAAAAGAAACCGTGAAGAAGAAACAAGAAGGAAGCAATGAAAAAAGAGGAAGCGCTATGACAGGACTGGGATGGGCCCTTTTTGGCCTGGCAGGATTAGGGGCAGGCTTTTTCGCCCGTTCCGAGTATGAGAAGAAACATTTTGTGACAGAAACCTTTGAACTGACGTCAGAAAAGCTGAGAGAGCCGGAGAGAAACTTTGTGTTTCTCTCTGATCTACATAATAACCAGTTTGGAAAGAACCAGGAAAAGCTGTTAAGAGCCATTGAGAAGGCAAGACCGGACGCGGTGCTGATAGGCGGCGACATGATGGTGTGCAAACGGGGAAAGCTGGATCTGGAACCGTCTCTTGAACTGGTGCGGGCGTTAGCTGGGAAGTATCCTGTTTTTTATGCCAATGGAAATCATGAGGAGAGGATGAAACGGGAAAGAGAGGTGTATGGAGACAGCTGCCAGACGTTCTGTCAGGAACTTGAGAAGGCAGGTGTGGTTTATCTTTCGGATGAATCGGCGGAATTTGGAGATGATATCAGGATTACGGGTTGCAATATGCAGGAAAGGTACTACCGCCATCGCTTTACCGTCCCCCGGATGGAGGAAGGGGAGCTGGAGCGCCATGTGGGAAGGGGAGAATCGGGACGGTATCAGATTCTCCTCCTCCACTCCCCCCTGTTTTTTGAAGAGTGCCGCCGCTGGGGAGCGGATTTGACGCTCTGCGGCCATTTTCACGGCGGAACCATCCGCCTGCCCTTTCTGGGCGGAGTGATGACGCCTCAGTTCCAGTTTTTCCTTCCCTGGTGCGCCGGCCGGTTTGACAGAGAAGGAAAAACCATGATCGTCAGCCGCGGACTGGGAACCCATTCCATTAATATCCGGTTTTGCAATAAGCCTCAGCTGGTGCACATCCGCCTGAGGAAGAAGCAGGGCTGACAGCTGGCAATCAGTCCATGCAGCCGGAGCAGAACGCGCCGCAGCCGGACGGGGTGACGGCGCAGCCGCCCATGGCCGTTTCCCTCAGCTCCTGGGGAAGACGTCTGCCCACTGCGTACATGGCGTCCAGCATTTCATCGAAGGGAATCAGCTGGCGGACTCCGCTCAGGGCAATCTCAGCGGCGGTCAGGGCGTTGGCTGCGCCGGCGGCGTTTCTGCCCTGGCAGGGACATTCCACCAGGCCGCCGATGGGATCGCAGACAAGTCCCAGCATATTCATGAGAACGGTGGAGGCTGCGTCGAGACACTGGACAGGCGAACCGCCCATCAGCTCCACAGCCGCAGAGGCCGCCATGGCGGAAGCTACTCCCACTTCAGCCTGGCATCCGCCCACAGCGCCCGCCACTGTGGCGTTTCTCATAGCCAGATAGCCGATGGCTCCGGCGTTAAAGAGAGCGTCCAGAATCTGGCTGTCGGAGAAATGATATTCTTCCTGAAGAGCCAGAAGAAGCCCCGGCACAATGCCCGAGGATCCGGCGGTGGGGGCCGCCACAATCAGCCCCATAGAGGAGTTTACCTCCAGGACAGCCATGGAGAAGGCGATGGCCCGGCTGAGTACAGAGCCGGCCGCGCTTTTGCCGGCCAGCCTCCGCTCATTTACCAGCCTGGCTTCCCCTCCGATGAGACCGCCCATAGACTTTTTCGGAGCAGTTAAGGGGGAGTGGGCCGATTCCTTCATAATTTCCAATGCCCGCAGCATGCGCGCCTCGACTGCCTCCTGGGAAGTTTCACCCAGCTCGCATTCCCTCTGCTTCATCACCTGGGAAATAGGCAGGCCGCAGCTTTCGCACAGCTCCAGCAGTTCGTTTCCATTTTTAAAATCCATATCTGCAGTCTCCTCCTTACAGCTCAATCAGCATAACGTCTTTCACATTGGGATTTTTCCGGATCTCGTCTGGGATGCCCTCCGGCAGAGAGCCGTCGAATTCTACAATGCTGTAGGCGGTGCTTCCCTTGGCCTCACGAAACAGCTTCAAAAAGGCAATGTTTACGTTGGCTTTGCTGAGGCACCCCGTAATGTGGGCGATAACGCCCTGCCTGTCCTTCTGAATCACGATCAGCGTGTTGTACTCGCCGGAAAAATCCACCTCCGCCTGATTGATGCGGGTAATTCGGATTTTTCCGCCGCCCAGAGACTCTCCCCGGACTGTCATCCGGCGGCCGGAGGATCCGGTCATGGCGATATCCACCGTGTTGGGATGGACCTCCGTTTCGATTTCATTGGGAGTGAAGGAAAATTCGATTCCGCGTTCCCTGGCGATAGAAAAGGAGTCGGGAATCCGCTTGTCGTCTGTGGAAAACCCCATAATGCCGCCTAAAAGGGCGCGGTCTGTGCCGTGTCCCCGGTAAGTTTTGGCAAAGGATCCGTACAGAGTGAAGTCTGCCTTCAGAACGGGGCAGCCAAACATCTTTCTGGCCATGAGGGCAATGGAAGCGGCTCCGGCCGTATGGGAGCTGGAAGGGCCGATCATGTTCGGCCCCAGCACGTCGAAAACACTGATAAATGTCATAGATAATCTGTTCCTCCAGAATGATTTGCGTTTATTATACCACATTCACTAAGCTCGAAAAGACCTCGCTAAGTGTCTGGGTATGAC
>OBYG01001307.1_pt1 | contig 10882 bp, 9 predicted proteins | sample 1538201 | NCBI WGS metagenome assembly OBYG01 (sample SAMEA2580177, study PRJEB22360) | human gut metagenome | biome: human gut; feature: human-associated habitat; material: faeces | place: Denmark | collected 2008/2010 | reverse complement strand
AGTTCTTGGAAACCTACCGTAGAAATACGGCAAGGCGCCGGGTGCTTAGCCTGCGGTTGAAAAGTCAATATCTTTTCATTTTTGCGGGCGGGCTGTTAGCCCTGTTCGTGCTTTTCATCATCATGTACATGGTGGGTATCAACCAATGGGTGTGCATCATCTTCGGCGTTACTTCGGCAACGCTGCTTGTATGGCTCACATTCCGGTTAAACGAAAAGTACGGGACACACGGGTTGATGAAATTGTCCGCACGCAAAAGCCACCCTTTCCATATTATCAACCGAAAAGCCATATCCCGATTATTCACTAAAAATCAGAAACAAGCATCGAAATGAGAAATATATTAAAAGCTACCACGCTGGAAAACAAGTTTCCACTGTTCACGGTGGAAAACGGGTGCATCGTTTCCAAAGATGCCGACATAACAGTGGCGTTCCGGGTTGAACTGCCCGAACTGTTCACCGTCACGGCAGCCGAATACGAAGCGATACATTCCGCTTGGAACAAGGCGGTAAAGGTGCTGCCCGATTACAGCATCGTACATAAACAGGACTGGTTCATCAAAGAGAACTATACGCCCGACATCCAAAAGGATGATTTGAGTTTCCTTTCCCGTTCCTTTGAACGCCATTTCAATGAAAGACCGTTCTTAAACCATACCTGCTATTTGTTCCTGACGAAAACGACAAAGGAACGTAGCCGGATGCAAAGCAATTTCTCCACTCTCTGCCGGGGCTTCCTTGTGCCCAAAGAGATAAAGGACAGGGAAACGGTCACAAAGTTTCTTGAAGCGGTGGGGCAGTTTGAAAGCATTATGAACGATAGCGGTTTCATTACCCTTACCCGCCTGAACTCGGACGAAATCACCGGAACAAGGGAAACGGCGGGTATCGTGGAGAAATACTTTTCACTCTCACAGACCGATACCACCACACTGAAAGATATTTCACTGGGTGCTGACGAAATGAAAATCGGTGACGATATTCTTTGTCTGCATACCCTTTCGGATGCGGAAGATATGCCGGGCAAGGTGGGAACAGATACCCGTTATGAAAAGCTATCCACCGACCGGAGCGACTGCCGTTTGTCGTTCGCTTCTCCGGTGGGTGTGCTGCTTTCCTGTAACCATATCTATAACCAATATATCTTCATAGACGACCACACGGAGAACCTGAAACAGTTTGAAAAAATGGCTCGCAATATGCACTCCCTTTCCAAATACAGCCGTGCCAATCAGATAAATAAGTCTTGGATAGAGGAATATTTGAACGAAGCCCATTCGCAGGGGCTTATCTCCGTGCGATGCCATTGCAATATCATGGCGTGGAGTGATGACCGGGACGAACTCAAACACATTAAAAATGATGTGGGGTCACAGCTCGCACTTATGGAGTGCAAGCCACGCCACAACACCACCGACACGCCGACCCTGTTTTGGGCGGGCATACCCGGCAATCAGGCGGATTTCCCGGCGGAAGAAAGTTTCTACACCTTTATAGAACAGGCTCTTTGCCTGTTCACCGAAGAAACGAACTACAAAAGTTCGCTTTCTCCCTTTGGTATCAAGATGGTGGATAGGGTCACCGGAAAGCCGTTGCATATTGATATTTCAGATTTACCCATGAAGCGGGGTATTATTACCAATCGCAACAAGTTTATACTTGGGCCGAGTGGTAGCGGTAAGTCATTCTTCACCAATCACATGGTACGCCAGTATTATGAACAAAATGCACATGTGCTGTTGGTCGATACCGGAAACAGTTACTTAGGTTTGTGTGAAATGATAAATAGGAAAACGCACGGGGAAGATGGGATTTACTTTACCTATACCACAGAAAACCCGATAGCGTTTAATCCTTTCTATGTTGAAGATGGGGTATTTGACATTGAGAAGAAAGAGAGTATCAAAACGCTTATCCTGACCCTGTGGAAAAGGGACGATGAAGCACCTACACGGGCGGAAGAAGTGGCTTTGTCGAACGCTGTTAGTTCCTATATCGGACTGATTACCAAAGACAGTTCCGTTACTCCCTGCTTCAATACGTTCTACGAGTATGTGAGGAATGACTATCGGGCGCACCTGCAAGAAAAGAACGTCCGGGAAAAGGATTTCGATATAGACAACTTTCTGAATGTATTAGAACCTTACTACAAAGGCGGTGAATACGACTACCTGCTGAACTCCGACAAGGAACTTGATTTGTTGCATAAACGCTTCATTGTCTTTGAGTTGGATAATATCAAAGACCATAAAATCCTGTTCCCGATTACTACGATTATCATCATGGAAGTGTTCATTAATAAGATGCGTAAACTAAAGGGCATCAGGAAATTAATATTAATTGAAGAAGCGTGGAAAGCGATTGCATCGGCGAATATGGCGGATTATATTAAGTACCTCTATAAAACCGTTAGAAAGTATTTCGGTGAAGCGATTGTAGTCACACAGGAAGTGGAAGATATTATTTCCTCACCCATTGTGAAAGAGAGTATCATAAACAATTCGGATTGCAAGATACTGCTCGACCAACGGAAGTATTTAAACAAGTTCGACAGCATACAGACCCTTTTAGGACTGACCGATAAAGAACGGTCACAGGTGCTTTCCATCAACCTTGCCAACCATCCGAACCGGAAATACAAGGAAGTTTGGATAGGCTTAGGCGGTACACAATCAGCCGTATATGCCACAGAAGTGAGTTTGGAAGAATATTTTACATATACGACCGAAGAAACGGAAAAGATGGAACTTTTCGCCTTGTCCGAAAAGCTCGGCGGTAACCTCGAACTGGCTATCAAACGGCTTGCCGAAAGCAAACGTAATCCTGAAAAGCCAATCAAGTAATCAATAAATCATTTAAAAAACAATCAGTATGAAACATTTAAAAAACTTGTTTCCGGTGCTGTTATGCACCTTGTTACTGGGGTTTTCTTCCTGTAAGGAAACGAACGCCGACCGTCTTAGGGCGATGCGTGGCGACTGGGAAAGCATAAAGAACCGTCCGGCGTTTACCCTTTTTGAAGAAAACGGGCAATACAGGGTAACAACCTATCGAAAGACCTACCGGGGGACTATCCAAACGGAAACCTATCAGATTTCAGAACGGGACGGAAACCTGTTCATCGAAACGGGGCTTTCCGTCCTGCTGACCTACGATAAGGAGAACGACCGGATTCTGCTTTCACCCGGTGGAGAATACAAACGGAGTAACCAACCCATAAAGAAATAAGCGTATGAGAACAAAGATGATAATGCTGCTCGTAATAGGCAGTTTGTTTGCTGTTCGGGCAAACGCACAGTGGGTAGTGAGTGACCCCGGAAACTTGGCGCAAGGGATTATCAATGCGTCAAAGAATATTATTCAGACTTCTTCGACCGCACAGAATATGATAAAGAATTTTCAGGAAACCGTAAAGATTTACCAACAGGGAAAAGACTATTACGATGCCTTAAAATCAGTGCATAACCTTGTCAAAGATGCCCGTAAGGTGCAAAAGTCTATCCTGCTTATCGGGGAGATTTCCGACATCTATGTGAATAGTTTTCAAAAGATGCTTTCGGATGAGAACTACACGCCGGATGAACTTTCGGCGATTGCCTACGGCTATACCCAACTGTTGCAGGAAAGTTCCGATGTGCTGGAAGAAATGAAAAGCGTGGTGAACATCAACGGGCTTTCCATGTCGGACAAGGAACGGATGGACGTTATCGACCGGACGTATAACGCCATCAGGAACTACCGGGATTTGGTGAGTTACTATACCCGCAAGAACATTTCCGTTTCCTACCTGCGTGCGAAAAAGAAAAAGGACACCGACCGGGTAATGGCTCTTTATGGCTCGGCGAATGAACGTTACTGGTAACCTCTAATAAATCAAAGATATGTTATTAGCAATCGAATTTGATAACCTGCATCAGATTTTACGAAGTCTGTACACGGACATGATGCCGTTATGCGGGAACATGGCGGGGGTAGCCAAAGGAATAGCGGGACTGGGGGCTTTGTTCTATGTGGCTGCCAAAGTATGGCAGTCGCTCGCCAGTGCCGAACCGATAGACGTTTACCCGCTTCTGCGTCCCTTTGTGATTGGTTTCTGCATTATGTTCTTCCCCACATTCGTACTGGGTACGATTAACAGCGTTATGTCGCCAGTAGTCAAGGGGTGTAACAATATGCTCGAAACGCAAACTTTCGATATGAACGCTTACCGGGAACAAAAGGACAAGCTGGAATATGAAGCGATGGTACGTAATCCGGAAACGGCTTACCTTGTTTCGGATGAAGCGTTTGACAAGCAGATAGACGAACTGGGATGGTCTGCCAAAGATATTGCCACGATGGGCGGCATGTACATGGACAGGGCAGCCCATAATATCAAGCAATCCGTCCGGGACTGGTTCAGGGAACTTCTGGAACTGCTCTTTCAGGCGGCTTCCCTTGTGATAGACACTATCCGGACATTCTTCTTGATTATCCTTGCCATACTGGGTCCGATAGCCTTTGCCATCAGTGTGTACGATGGCTTTCAGGCGACACTGACCCAATGGATAACAAGGTACATTTCCGTTTACCTGTGGCTGCCCGTTTCCGACCTGTTCAGTTCCATTCTTGCCCGAATACAGGTGCTTATGCTGCAAAAGGATATTCAGGAACTATCAGACCCCAATTTCATACCGGACGGGAGTAACAGCGTGTACATAATTTTTATGCTGATTGGCATCATCGGTTACTTCACTATTCCCACCGTGTCGAACTGGATCATTCAGGCGGGCGGAATGGGTAACATGAGCCGGAACATAAACAGTGCGGCTAATAAAACGGGTAGCGGTGTCGGGGCGGTTGCCGGGGCAGCAACCGGAAACGCTGGCGGCAGGGTCGGCGGTAAACTAATCAAAGGTAACCAATAAATAAAAATCAAGATGGAATTTAAAAGTTTAAAGAACATTGAAACCAGTTTCAGACAGATACGTTTTTTCGGAATTGTGTTTGTCGTCATGTGTACCCTGATAACGGGGTATGCCGTTTGGAACTCCTATACGTTTGCCGAAGCGCAACGGCAAAAGATTTATGTACTGGATGGCGGCAAATCGTTGATGCTTGCGCTTTCGCAAGACCTGACACAAAACCGTCCGGTCGAAGCAAGGGAACACGTGAAGCGTTTCCACGAACTCTTTTTTACGCTCTCACCCGATAAGAACGCTATCGAAAGCAATATCAAACGGTCGCTGTTCCTTGCAGACAAGAGCGCATTTAATTATTACCGTGACCTCTCGGAAAAGGGATATTACAACCGTATCATTTCGGGCAATATCAGCCAAACGATACGGATAGACAGCGTTTCTTGCAATTTCGATGTGTACCCTTATGCGGTGGCTACCTATGCCCGGCAAATGATTATCCGTGAAAGCAGCGTGACCGAAAGAAGCCTTGTCACCCGTTGCCGGTTGCTGAACGCCGTTAGAAGTGACAACAACCCGCACGGCTTTATCATGGAAAGTTTCGAGATAACGGAAAATAAGGATTTGAACACCATAAAGCGGTAAGCCATGATACGGAAAATACTCTCTCCGGTTAATCGGGCGATTACCCATGTGCAGGACTGGGCGGATGAAAAGCTCCGCCACCTGTGCGGGCGCATGACACCGGAAATAAGGCTGGCGGTAATCCTGCTTATGCTCCTGTTCTTCGGCGGGCTATCCATCTACTTTACGGTATCATCCATTTACCGGATAGGCAAAGAGGATGGCGAAATCCTGCGGATAGAACACATCAGGCAGTTGCAGCTACAAAGTAAAGACAGTACGAATATTTTTAATCAGTCAGACAATGGAAGAAAAAGAAGTGAAGAATGAAGTTCCCGCACCGGAAACGGCAAAGGGAAAAGAACCTGAAAAACAGGAAAAAGAGAAAAAGGAACTGACCCCACAGCAGGTACAGCAACGAAAGAAGATGCTGGTTTACCCGCTTATGGGACTGGTTTTCTTAGGGTCTATGTACCTGATTTTTGCACCGTCCGATAAGGACGAAACAAAGGTAGAAAACGTGGGCGGATTTAACGCCGATATTCCGCAACCCAAAGGGGACAGGATAATCAGCGATAAAAAAACTGCTTACGAACAGGAACAAATGGAGAACAAACAGGCGGACAAAATGCGCTCCTTACAGGATTTTGCCTTTTCGCTTGGAGAGGAAAACGGGAACGGGGAAGAATTGACCCTGATAGATGATGCTCCGGTGGAAAAACCGAAAACCAATGTAATAGATTTCGGGGCGGGTGCGCCGAACAATAGCCGTTCCTCTATCCAATCTTCGGCGGCAGCTTACCGGGACATGAACCGTCAGTTAGGCAGTTTCTACGAGACGCCGAAAGAGGACAAGGAAAAAGAGGAACTCAAACGTCAGGTGGAAGAACTCACAACCCGGCTCGATGCGAAAGAAAACGGTGCGGGCAGCATGGATGAACAGGTGGCTCTTATGGAAAAGTCTTACGAACTGGCGGCAAAGTATATGAACGGACAGAACGGGCAAAGCGTACCACCGCAACCGGGACAGATTGCACAGGTCGCACCATCCGCACCTGTTCAGGGCAAAGGAAATGCCACACCTGTAAAATCGGTATCGGACAGGACGGTTTCAGGATTGCAACAGCCCATGAGCAACAGCGAATTTATCGCCGAATACGGCAAGCCACGCAATTATGGATTTAACACGGCGGTCGGCAGCAGCTATTCGATGGGAAAGAACACTATCCGTGCGTGTGTTCATAACGACCAAACACTTATGGACGGGCAGACCGTCAAGCTCCGGCTGTTAGAACCACTGCAAGCGGGAAACGTCATTGTCCCGAAAAACAGCCTTGTATCGGGAAGTGCCAAAGTTCAGGGGGAACGGCTTGAAATACTGGTGTCCTCGCTCGAATATGCGGGTAACATCATTCCGGTGGAACTTGCTGTTTATGACAGTGACGGGCAAAAAGGGCTTTCCGTCCCCTCGTCACTGGAACAGGAAGCGGCAAAAGAAGCGATGGCGAATATCGGTGCGGGACTGGGTACGAGTATTTCCTTTGCGCAAAGTGCCGGGCAACAGGTCGCAATGGATATTACAAGGGGCTTGATGCAGGGCGGATCACAATACCTCGCCAAGAAATTCAGAACGGTAAAAGTACACCTGAAAGCAAACTATCAGGTGATGCTTTACGCCAAACAACAGTAATTTATTTATCAACCATAAAATTTCAATCCAAATGAAAAAGTTAATTATCATGTTTGCCCTGCTTTTGGGCGTGGTTTCAATGAAAGCACAAAGTAACGATTTGTATCAGGGCATAACTAAAAAGCTGCCTTACCGCCAAATGGTGACACCTTACGGCGTACAGGTGACGTTTGCAAAAACGGTACATATTATTTTCCCGTCTGCCGTGAAGTACGTGGATTTAGGCAGTAACTACATTATTGCCGGAAAAGCGGACGGGGCGGAAAATGTTGTCAGGGTGAAAGCCACGACAGAGGGTTTTCCCGGTGAAACAAATTTTTCCGTTATCTGTGAGGATGGTAGCTTTTACAGCTTCAATGCGAAGTACGCACATGAACCGGAAATGCTGAACATCGAAATGAAAGATTTCTTGGAGAATGAGGACACAACGGATTTCAGCCATACCCGGATGAATATCTATTTCCGTGAACTGGGTAACGAAAGCCCGCTTTTGGTAAAGCTGATTATGCAGTCCATCTACAAAAACAATGACCGGGAAATAAAGCATTTGGGATGCAAGCGGTTCGGGGTGCAGTTCTTGGTAAAGGGCATTTATTCGCATAACGGGCTGTTCTATTTCCATACACAAACAAGGAACAGTTCAAACGTACCGTTTGATACCGATTTTATCCGCTTCAAGATTGTGGATAAGAAAGTAGCCAAAAGGACAGCTATTCAGGAAACGGTCATTGACCCGGTACGGAGTTATAACGAGATACTGGTTATCGGTGGCAAAAGTACCGTCCGCACCGTGTACACCGTTCCACAGTTCACTATCCCTGACGATAAGATATTGGTTATCGAACTGGTGGAAAAGAACGGGGGCAGACACCAAACTATCCGGGTGGAAAATTCGGATATAGTGGCAGCCAAAGTGATTAATGAACTTAAAATCAAATGAACATGAAAAGGATATGTTGTATTATATCCCTTTTTGCGCTGTGCCTGACTTTTAACCAGGCACACGCACAAAGATGTCTGCCGGGAATGAAAGGCTTGCAGGTTACGGGTGGCATGGCGGACGGTGTTCACTGGAACAGTAAAAGTGATTTTGCCTATTACTTCGGGGCGGCTCTTTCCACCTATACCAAAAACGGGAACAGGTGGGTTATCGGCGGGGAATACCTCGAAAAGCATTATCCCTACAAGGATTTGCAGATACCAGTCAGCCAGTTTACAGGTGAGGGCGGTTATTACCTGAACTTCCTTTCAGACCGGAAGAAAACCTTTTTCCTTTCGCTGGGATTGTCTGCCCTTGCCGGGTATGAAACAAGCAACTGGGGAGATAAATTGCTGCCCGATGGTTCGATGCTGACGGATAAGGACGGTTTTGTCTATGGCGGTGCGCTGACACTGGAACTGGAGAGTTACATTACTGACCGGGTGGTATTCTTGATTAACGCACGGGAAAGATGCCTGTTCGGTTCTTCAGTCGGAAAGTTCCACACACAATTCGGTATCGGTCTAAAGATAATAATGTGATAAACTAACCTGTTATATATAATGTATATGAGAAAGATTTTAAGCCGTATTTTGATAGGCTGCTATGTAATGGGCGCCTTGTTATTGGTAGGTGCGTGTAATGACAACGTGGATGTACAGCAGTCTTACCCGTTCAGTATCGAAACGATGCCAGTGCCGAAAAAATTAAAGGTGGGTGAAACTGCCGAAATCAGGTGTCAGCTTCACCGGGACGGGCGATTTGAGGAAACAAAGTATTTCATCCGTTATTTCCAGCCGGACGGGACGGGAACGTTGAAAATGTCCGATGGGACGGTTTTACTGCCGAATGACCTGTACACGCTTCCGGGTGAAACATTCCGGCTTTATTATACCTCTGCATCCACCGACCAACAAACGGTAGATGTGTATTTTCAGGATAGTTTCGGACAGGTGCAGCAGCTTTCCTTTTCGTTTAATAACGACAGTAAAGAAAATAAATAATAGAGAAATGTTTAACCTAAAACCCGATAGTCTCACTATTGGGTTTTAGATAGTTAATAGTCGAAAATAGATACTTCATCAATGTCTATAATCGGAGTAAACAAATCCACAAGCCAATCTGTACATATATTATAAGTAGGAAAGTCTGCAACAAGTTCATCTTTAAGCCAATCATTGTTCCAAATAGAAATATCGGGGGTATTGTTTATAATTTTACACAACGGTTCAGTATATTCCATTAATGTTCCCATCTTGTAAGTTATTCTCTGCATCCATATTTGTAAATATCCAATGTTTGGAAGCCTTGAAAATTTGAGACATATATTTTTAGCTATTTTTTCACGTTCTACTGTTGAACCTAATTCATTGATAAGATGACTAAGAATTGATACTATGAGATTATATACTCTCGGACTATTCATAGCTATTTCCACAGTAATAGCAGATAATACATTTACATCTTCTTTAATTTTATCTGCAGCAATCAACCTTTTCAGAAATTTGTTGAGCAATTTAGATAGAGTGCCAGAATTTGGATACTTCTTTGAAAATTGCAATATAAACAATAATTCCTGCTGTAAAGTATTAAACAATGTATCGTCACCTTTATATATGGGAACATTAGCAATGTAATATAACTTATCTTCTTTGAGAGATGCTTCTACAATATCTTCACTTAATTTTGTTTTTGAGCTATTTAGTTGAAGATTAAGTGACGTAAGAATAGATTGAAGGCGCATTGCTATCTTTTCAATTTCTTCTCTATTATTACTAAATATGCGATAATCATCTCTATAACGTAAAATCTTATAGTTTGTAATGCCACTTTTTTTCAAGTCTTCATATAAAAGCATATCAGCATATCCCAATACAATTTCTGCTATGAAATCAAATAAAACACTACCCTGAGGTATACCATTAGTCTGTTTATATTGCATGCCCATAATATAGGTATCGATTAACTTACCTAAATTTTTTTCTTTTTTATGTCCTTTCGCATATTCCATTCCATGTAATGCCCATGAAATAGAATGAGTATATATTGAACCATAGCAATTTGTAATATCAGTGATAAATATGTATTTATATTCTAATGATAATTCGATTGACCGTTGTTCAATATGCTCCCACCAAGATTTTATGGAAGTCGCTGTAGTACTCTTATCATCATTTATTAGTGGGATACTGGCTACTTCGCAATTTTCATTTTCAAAATCTTTAAAACGCTTTTTTATTAAATCCCAATTAGTAGATTTAGTAATTTCTCTTGCTAAAAAATAGTATAAATATGGATTTATTAATTGTAATGGTCGATATGCATATCGACCGTCTTTGTTCATGAGAAGATGATAATTTACATTATCGAAATCTGATGGAAATATACTCTTATCTTTAAGGCAAACACTAAAATCTTTTGTACCAATTTTTGTTTTTACAAAATCCAATACATCTTTGAAATCAAAATATATAGGGAATGCAATAGTACTATAATTGGAAGATTGTAAAAAATAATCCAACGCTTTTGCAGCTGATAATTCTAATATAGTTTTCATATAATAAAAAAATTTCCGTAAAAATACAGATAATTATTTATTTCATAGGTTTCTTTGCTACTTTTCTTTGCCCGCTTCGGCTCACTGAAAGAAAGTAGCGGGGGGGGGAAGACTACTCCGCGTACTACCTGA
>OBYG01001304.1_pt1 | contig 10899 bp, 14 predicted proteins | sample 1538201 | NCBI WGS metagenome assembly OBYG01 (sample SAMEA2580177, study PRJEB22360) | human gut metagenome | biome: human gut; feature: human-associated habitat; material: faeces | place: Denmark | collected 2008/2010 | reverse complement strand
AAACCGCTATATCAAGCGTGGCAAACTGGACGATGACGTAGCGGAGGTTATGAAGAAACTGGCGAAAGATAAGATGCTCCGGGCAAAAAGCAATGTCGCTTATGCCAAAGGAGCTTATGAGAAAGAAATGGAACAGGCTGCTTTGAAAAAAGAAGCCCTAAAGAGAATTTGAATTTGGAGGTATATCCATGGAAGGAATAAATGCAAACGATAAAATTTATAAAATGTCCTTTTCAAAGGTTTATCCACTTCTTGTTACAAAGTGTGAGAAAAAGGGACGAACAAGAGAGGAAGTAGATCAAGTTACTTGCTGGTTAACAGGGTATAGTAAAGATCAAGTGAATGATTTTCTGATACATGATGTTGCATATGGAGACTTCTTTTTGAATGCTCCCCAGCTTAATCCTAATCGAAAACTGATTACAGGGAAAATCTGCGGAGTTTGTGTAGAAGAAATCGAAGAACCGCTAATGCAGGAAATACGCTATCTGGACAAGCTGATTGACGAGTTAGCAAAAGGAAAACCGATGGAGAAAATATTGAGAAAGTAATAATTGATATTGAGGAGGTTTTAGTATGTGGACTTGTCCAAAATGCGGAAGGGAGTTTAAAAGGACAAATCAAAGTCACTATTGCGGCAAGGCTCCTGAAAGTGTAGATGAATATATTGAATTACAGATTCCAGAAGCGAGAGCGTATGTTGTGGAATTAAGAAATCTAATTCTTCGTTGTGTTCCAGCAGTTAAGGAACAGATTGCTTGGAGTATGCCAGTATATAAGAAAGACAAGTTCTCAATATCTTTTGCTGCCTGTAATAAACATATTAGCCTTTACGTAGATACAAATGTTTTAGAAATATTCAAGTCACAACTAAGTGCTTTTACAATAAGGAAAAATGCAGTCTATCTGCCCTATGAGAAAGAATTACCGATTAAAATAATTGAAAAAATTATAAAACAAAGCCTTGAAGAAATAACGTGAATTTCAGTTTTCTGGAGATTGATAAACGTTATTAAAGTGAAGGGAGGTGCGCTATGCTGAATGATTTTACATGGAATATGACCGGATACATACCGAAGCACCAAGTCAATCCGCACGGTGATGGTCTCATTCCCTATGTGGCAGAGCGCATCTTCCAACTGGAGCCGGAACCGCCAACGGTTAGCAATCCAAATGAACATATTCTGTCTGCATTGCAGGAAAAGAATTTGCTATATTTTTCGTTCTTCCTGCACCACTACGAACCACAGCTCAACAAGCGCATCAAAGGCTTTCTCGGTGTGGATGGCGGCGATCTGTACGACACAGATCGATTTATAGATATAAAGCTATCCTGTCGGGAGCAAATGCTCCAAAAGCTGATGGATTATGATCCTGCCAAGGGTGCGGAGTATGCTACATACATTTTCCCGTTCATACGGGATGCGATGCTCCGTTTCCGTATGGGCGAAGAAAAATGGTCGGTATCCTCTCTGACCAATTACAAAATGGTGCGGTCAATGGCTTGGCTCTACCATAACACCAAGGATGCGGTCAGTGAGTTTTCAAAGAAATACAACTGCGACCTTGCCCTTGCGGAAGAATATTTGAAAGTTGTCCGTGGCATCCGCAATCAGCAGCCATTCTATGTGACGGACGAGGACGGAGAAGAAACAGGCGAAGATGTTGCCCTTGATGATACTTGGAACTATGCCGATATTCTCTGGAATGGCATACAGGCAGAAAAGGTGCAGCGGGCATTTGAGAAGCTAAACTACCGGGAACAGACCTTGCTTGAAAAGCGGCTGGCGATCTGCATGACCTGCGGGCGTGTCGGCTCATGGAAAGGCCGCCCCACCTTTGAGGAACTGGCTGTGATGTTTGAGGGCAGCACAGCCAGCGGTGCAGAGCGAGCCTACCGTAGAGCAGTGGACAAGCTGACGGAGTTTTTGGTTGCCGAGGGTGCTATCCATGCTGTCCGGCTGAAACAGAAATCCAAAACTAAACGCAAAAAGAAAATCGCCACCGCAATCTATGAATATCAAGCAGACTGCGACGGCGAATGGGGCGAGATTTCATTGGATTTTGAGAATGGTACAGCGGAGATCATCCGGCTTGCCGATTGGGATACGATGAAAACAAACCGCTTTGCGAACAAGGCAATAGTCTATCTTCTGAACTGTGAGAATGAGAAGCTGCCAAAGGAAACGATTGTGGCAGCTGAACTATAGAAAGAAAAACCGCTGTATTTTCCACCCTACACGGGAAGAATAATTACAGCGGTTTTTATTCGAGGGATTTCAGACTATGTAGAATCAATATGTGATTATCTGTTACGCCTTGGCGATCAGTATGGGAAAGATCTTTTTATTTTCCGTATTGTCACCTCTTATTAGCAGAAAAATCTGCCGCTTCCGCTATCCACCGCATCAGTTCTACATCGATTTCATCCACATTTCCCACCATCACATGGTGCGTCCAGCGATTTGGATAGGGCTCCGTCGCTACGTCGATTCTTGGAGAATCTATCCGATAACCCAGTCCGAACGTAATTGTCATCCAGATTTCTGGCCGATTCTTTGCCTTGCGGCAGGGATTAAAGGACACAAAAGCGAATCCTCGTTTGTTAGCAAAGGTAATCTGGGTTTTTGCGACCTTAATTTTTACTTCCGGAATCTGTGTCAGAATCTGATCTTCCAGTCGTTCGTAAAGGGGAAGAGCATCCATATGCTCCCCAAAGAAGAAAAGAATATCACTGTTCATGGTTATTCTACCGTTTCTTTCTTGGGATGGAAGAAATCTACCGCAAATGTCAGGAAGTCTGTCATCAGCGGGATGTAGGTTGCAAGAAAGACACCGAAAGCCCCGGCTGCGACAGTCTTTTTGTGCTTGACCGGAACCAATACTCCCAACAGGATACCAATGGAGCAAAGGCAGAATTTAAGACCCGTAAGCATTTTCCAATCTCTCGATTGAATGTAGTGGTCTGCACATCTAAACAGTTGTTTCATCGTAAAAACCTCCTGTGTTTCTGAGATTATGACAGATATGAGAAGCTACAATACTATCTACAACATATTACATTTCTTTGCCTGCCCACCGATTCTTTGCAAGGAAAATTGATAGGAAAGTAATCACCCCTGAAATCAGCAGGAACATAAGGGAGATACCATCTTTAGCCACTGCATATACATCAAAGTATTTTAGAGGTGTTAAATAAAACAGAGCCGGAATACACAAATATTCTGCCACAAAATAAATACAGTAAAATACTATTAAAGCGCCAAAGCCAAAAAGCATAGCCTGTTTGTAGGATTTGCAGAGACTGGATACCCAAAAACCAATCGAGTATAATATGATTTCCGTCAGAAAAAGCCCAACAGTTGTCAACAGAGCCGCATTCTTTTGATCCAGTCCACCCAGAGGAGCGATTGCAGTATAGTAATTACATACACCGCTGACAGCTGCAAGAATAAATAAATTACATACGTTGGCGGCAGCTTTTCCTATAACAATCTGATTTCTGCCTAAAGGTTTTGTGAATAGGTATTCTGCTGTTCCTTGCGTTTTTTCTTTTGCAATGCTTGAAATGCCCAGATAAATCGCATAGGAATAAGCGAGGATTGCCACCCAAAAATAAATACAGCCATACCAACCCAATGCAGTGTTAAGATCTTCACTAACACCAAACATCACCATCAAAATTCTTGGAAAGTCGTTTAGCATTTCTACCAGAATCGGTAAGCTGTCTTTTAAGGAAAGATACTCTATGTACGCAAAGACACAAAGAAGAATGATTATTCCAAGCCATATCAACAGTATTTTCCTTGTAAGTTTCAGTTCCTTTTTTATCAATGATATCATGTTGTTCCCCCCCTATACTGCTAATTTAATGTCTTTCTTCATCAGAATCTTACGAGACAGGAAGAAAAATACAGTGAGTAGAAGCACATACCACAGAAAATAATCCCATTCATAAAAAGAGTTCTCATGAATGTGAGCTGGATGAAAAAACGAAAATGGAGAGAGGTAACTTATTATTCTGCTTCCAATCGTTCTTGAAAAAGCTGTAATACAGTATCCCATAAACACAGCCAAAGATGCTGTCAGCAAAGGAGAACGATTGTTAGGATGCCAGCATCCTAACAATACTCCCATCCCTCCAAAAATCAAAGTAACAAGTGGGAAGGAGCCAGCCAACAGAATAAATTCTAACATAGAGAAGCCAGATTCATACACAATCATTGCTATAAAAGACGCAAGGATATATGCAGCACTCGTAATGCATGTGCCGACAAGTAGACAAAGCACCTTTCCTTTATAAATTTGAATACGCCCGCAGGGTTTTGTGAACAGGTATTCTGCTGTGTTTTCGGTACATTCTTTTGTAAACAGGGATAAGGCAAAGTGCATCCCGAAAATTCCGCCTGCCAAAGCAAAAAACGCATTAAGAAATCCATACATTCCCAGAGGTTCCAAGAGCAGTGCGAGAGAGATGCCGACAGTTTCAAAGAATCCACCCTCTGCAAAGTTTTTAGGCAGAAGCTCTGGCGTTTCAATCATGCTGTAATAGACAGGTATCATAGAGAAAATACAAACGGCAAGGGAAAGACCCCAAATCAGAATATATTTTCGACTACGTTTCCACTCATAATGAAATACAGTCATAGTGTCACCTCTCATTCGTAATAATGAAGAAAGATCTCTTCTAAAGACGGTTCTTCAATCAGAATATCAACCAAAGGTAGTTTATGTAGTTTTTCCATGATGGTCATAACATTGCCATTAAACATAAAAGAAATGGAATTTTGATTCTGTTCCAGGTTGGCAATTCCTGGGATGTCGAAGAACTGCGCAGGGACAGGCTCCTCGGTGGAAAGCGAAATCTTTTTATACCCGTTTTCACGCAATTCCTTCATGGACTGTATAGCAATGAGACGACCTTCTCTCAGAATACATACACGATCACATAGCTTCTGCACTTCGCTCAACACATGAGAGGAAAACAGAATGGTTGTTCCACGGCTGTTTTCTTCTCGAAGAATTTCATAGAATGTCTGTTGGACGAGTGGATCAAGGCCGCTGGTAGGCTCATCCAGAATCAGAAGTTTTGGAGAAGGTAGTAAAGCGGACACGATGCCAACTTTCTTTTTGTTGCCTAAAGACAAATCTCCGATTTTTCTGGACAAATCCAGATTCAGTCTCTCAGCCAGTTCTTCTATTCTGTCATGGCAGTTAACACCATACAGATCTGCAGTATATTGTAACTGCTCTTTCACTTTCAAATTATTATAATAGCAATTCTCGCTGGGAAGATATCCCACGTTCTTTGCGATTTCTGCAGCATGCTGCGTACAATCAAGGCCGAAAATCGTAGCATTGCCGCTTGTGGGTTTGAGCAAGCCCATCAAAGTGCGAATTGTTGTTGTTTTACCAGCACCATTAGGACCGATAAAACCAAAGATTTCGCCCGGCAGAACGGAATATGTGAGATTTTCAATACCTCTGTGCTTTCCATAACTTTTTGTCAGTCCATCTAACATTATCACCGCTTGTTTCATAATAAATATTCCTCCTTGTAGAAATGATATTTTAACATTTTCAGAATATTCTCCATTTCGCACACGATTCTATCAAAATCTGACACACCTTCAATCTCGTCTACAATACCGTATCCAATATGCATCAATGTGCGGAACAGTAGTGGCGCATCTTCGGGATGCTTGAATTTGACCAGATCGGCATCACGGAGCATCAGATCATGCAAGTGTTTTTCACCTTCTTGCATTAAGTCCTTAATGTGCTCCGAAATTTCAATGGATGGCTCTTTTGCAACACTTATAATAAAAGCGGCGATATAGGGATTCTTTTTCAAATTATCTATCTTCATGATTATGGCTTGCTGTACACGATCAAAGAAATCTGCGTTTGCATATAACGCCTGTTCCTGATAAGCTGCTTTCATTTGTGTGCTGCTGTGTTCAACCAGATATTCATAGAGGTTTTGCTTTGTACCAAAATATTGAAAAAGGGATGCCTTAGAGATGCCCGCCATTTTTGCAATGTCGTTAATCGATGCTTTTTCGTATCCATGCTGAGAGAAGCAAGATAGTGCTGCATTTCTAATTAAGGTTTGCTTTTCGTCAGAAAGTGCTAAAAATTTTTCCATAATAACCTCCAACAAATAACCGATTCGGTTATTTTGCTATACTATATCACGAATAACCGATTCGGTCAATACAAATGTGCGTTTTTGTTCATAAAAATCGCCCGTGAGATATCTCCCACGGGCGGCAAAATAATCAGCTTTCTAAAGGCTTATACTCAGTTACAGTTTTCAAATAGGTTTCAGGATTGCCGTTCAAAATCAAGTCTGCATATCCAATCGGGTCAGTGTAAATCAGATAGTCAAGCTCTGACCGCTGATACATATTGTCAGCAACTTCATTCTCCACGGCGATGGTATCAATGGCAATCATGCTGCCATCAAAGAATTTCAGCTCCACACAAGCGGTATCCATGTTAAACTCACAAGAAATCAATCTATCCATAAGAAACCTCCATTTTACGGGATGTTAGATTATCCCAAAATATTTGAATGCTTCTCGGATTGCTTTCTCTTTTTCTGGCGGACACAGGGGCTGTCTGGAATCTTCGGATTTTGGCAGATTGTAGTTCTTGCCAACCTCAATCCCACATTTCCGCTTAATCTGTGAGATATACAGGTTAGACACCTTTAATCCGCTATGTTCCAGTACATAGTCCTTGATCTGCGTGTAGGTTGCCCCATCCTGAAATTCGGACATATCCATATCTTCCAAAGAGAACTCAACCCGAATCTTTTTCGAGTCGACCTCGCCCTTGGAAAGCAAGACAACCGTCTCAACATGCACCGTCCCAGGAAACATATCGCACCCCCTAACCTTCCCAACCACATACCCCCCATCCGCCAGATACCGCAAGTCCCGGGCCAGCGTAGCGGAATCGCAGCTTACATACACAACCTTCTCAGGTCGCATCTTAAGGATTGTATCCAGACAGACCTTGTCACATCCTTTCCTGGGGGGATCCACCACAATCACATCCGCATATACCTGGTTCTTTTCGTACTGTTCAGGCAGCACTTCCTCTGCCTTACCAACAAAGAATTCCACATTCTCCATTCCATTCAGCGCCGCATTCCTGCGTGCATCCTCAATGGCCTGGGGAACAATTTCCACTCCATAAACTTTCTTAGCTTTCTGTGCTAAGAACAGGGAAATCGTCCCTATCCCGCAGTATAAGTCCCAAACCGTCTCATTGCCGCTTAAGTCCGCGTATTCAAGGGCTGTCCCATATAATTTCTCAGTCTGCACCGGATTGACCTGATAGAAAGACAGTGGGGAAATCTGATACTGCACATCTCCGATATAATCCGTAATATATCCCGGCCCATGCAGATTGACAATCTTCTTACCCATAATTACATTTGTCTTTTCCATATTAACACTATAGGAAATGCTAGTCATCCCTTTGACCTGGCACAGTCTTTCCACCAAACGCCCTGCCAGGCTGTCTGCCGTACCTTTCTCCCGGCATTCCTCCAGACCGCCTTCCATACGCTCCTCCCGACAGTCCTCCAGACCGCCTCCCATCTATCCTTCCGTCTGTCCCCAGCTTTTTTCCCCAACGACCTCCCATTTATCACAAGGCACACCATCAGTTCCCCGGTCTTAAATCCCTTCCGGATTAGGACATGTCTCACAAGTCCTCTATGGGCATTCTCGTCATAAGGCTCCAGCCCGTTTTCCTCCATAAATCCTTTGATGATTCCCAGTATCTCCTGGTTTTCTTCCACTCCCAGAAGGCAGTCATCATTTCCAATGATATCATGGGTCCTTCCGGCATAAAATCCCGCAATAATCTCCCCATATTTATTCCGCCCAAATGGGAACTGGGCTTTATTGCGGTACCTCCAGCGATTCTCCATTCCCATAATCGGGAGCATTTGAATCTCATCCCGTTTGAACTTCCCAATCCGCATTAGGTTATTCAGAACCTTATTCTCCTTAAAACGCAGCTGCTCTTCGTAGCTCATGGCCTGAAGCTGACAGCCCCCGCACTGGCGGGCCACCGGACAGGGCGGTTCCACACGGCCAGTGGAAGGCTCCAGCACCTCCATAAGCCGTGCAAATCCATAGGACTTCTTCATTTTCATGGCTTTTGCCCGTACCACATCGCCAATGACCGTATCCTTAATAAACCAGATGTAACCATCAAGCTTTCCCACGCCGGCTCCATCTTCATTCATGTCTTCTATTGTCACGGTAAATTCCTGATTTTTCTCCATTATCAAGTTCTCCTGTCCTTACTATTATTCGCAATCCCTACACAATTCCCTATGATATATCCAATCCATACATTATTCCCAATCTCCACGCTCCACCATCTCCACGATATTCCCATTCTCTACACAGTTCCCATTCCCTACACTACTCCCAATTCCCACTCCCCACGATACCCCCATTCCCTACGCAGCTCCCACTAACCACACAGCTCCCATTCCCTCACACACCATTCCCCAACTCCCCCAAAAATCCCCACATCCAAAAAGGCTGAAAACCTCCGCGCACCGATATATCCTTCCGTCCATACCATCTGCCTCATAAGTTTTCAGCCTTTATATGTCATCTCACAATCATCACCCGGACAGCCCCGCCGGGCCGTGTTTTTTATAACACCCCAAACCCATTACACGGATTCCGAAGTCTTTCTGATGTTTGTCTCCAGCAGCCGGTTATAACCCAGCCATCCCTTATTATCAGAACCCGGATTGCCGGCGTTCAGCGCCTCAATCATGGTCTCCATCTTTGCATCCGTATTATCGGCAAAGTTCAGTGCCAGCGCTTCCAACAGCGCCGGTTTTTTTGGCGAACCGTATTCAAGCTCCCCGTGGTGGGCCAGGATGCAGTGTTTTAATTCCACGGCCAGAACTTCCGGGAATCCCGGAATGGCGCGTATGCCTTTGCCCACCATCTCTGTGCCGATTATGATATGCCCTAACAGCTGGCCGTCATCCGTATAGTCATTCTCCGGGAAACGTGACAGTTCCTTGGTCTTGCCAATATCATGGAAAATGGCTGCTGTCAGCAGTAAATCCCTGTTAAGCTGCGGATAACAGGATGAATAGTAATCACACATCTTTGCAACGCTCAGCGTATGCTCCAGAAGCCCGCCCACAAAACCGTGGTGGACGCTCTTGGCAGCGGAGTGGAACTGGAATGCCTTTGCAAATGCCGGGCTGTCCACAAAATAAATGCTTAACAGCTTCTGAAGATATGGGTTCTTCACGGTTCCTATGCAGCCAAGAAGCTCCTCGTACATTTCCTTGATATTCTTCTTGGATACCGGCAGGTAGTCTGCCTCCACGTATTCACCTTCCTGCGCCCTGCGTATGCGGCGGATATTCATCTGATTGGAATTCTGGAACAGCGTGATGTCCGCTTCCACATGCACATAATCCATGGTCTCAAAGTCACCTACCCCAGGTGAACCTAAATCCCAGATTTTGGCGTCTATGGTTCCTGTCTTATCCTGAAGTACCAGATTGCCGTATTCCTTTCCATTCTTGGTCATTGCAATCTGCTTGTTTTTGCACAGGTACACATCCGCAATGTGCATGCCTTCCCTGAAGGTGTCGATGTATTTCATCCTTTACTTCCTCATCTTTCTAATATGTTGGCACATAAACTTCATATTCTGTTTATGATGCTCATTACAATAACGCAGCCAGGCGTTATGAACTACCTGGCTCCGATTGTTACTGAAAACTCAATTTCTTTGTACTCATCTTTTCCGCTGCGAAGGATTGCCACCTTGATTTTGTCACCGGAATGGAGTTTTTCCACCAGGTTCTGGAAATCCTTCATGTTACCCACCTGTTCCCCATTCATCCAGGTAATGATATCCCCTGCCTGTATGCCTGCATTGTAAGCAGGGCTGTCCGTAACAGTGGCAGTAACATATATGCCGTGAGGCATTCCGCTTTCTTCCATGGCAGGGCTCACCTCCTGCCCCTTAATCCCAAAATACGGGGCCGGGATTCCGTTGCTCAGCCGCTCCAGGATTCCCTTATAGTCTGAAATGGCCACCACGGTGGTCATCTTGCAGACCCCGTCCTCGTCATATTTGTCAGTGACCCAGCCAATCAGTTCTCCTGAGATGTTCAGTAAAAATGTTCCTGCGCCCGCATCCCCGTTGGCATCCGTATAAAAAATCCTGGAGTTGCCGTCCACGGTCTGCACGTTGCGCACCACATAGGAAATATTGCCGTAATCACTGGAGTGTACAATCCCCGCCGGAGCACCCACCGCAATCACGATGTCTCCCTGCTTCACCCCATAGGAATTCCCCAGTTCAATGGCTTCCACCTTCTTGAACTGTTCGCTGTCCATCTTGGCCGCATCCACACTTACCACGGACAGTCCTGTAATGGTATCGCTCTGCTTCACGGTTCCCGCCATCATGGTGTTGTCGGGAAATGCCACCTCAATGGAGTCTGCGGCTTCAACCGCTTCCTCCGGCGTCAGTATCAGGATTTCAGAACGCGTCCTGGCAATGATGATGCCGGAAAACTGTCCTGATGTCTCGATGGGATTGTCAAACCAGTCCTTTTCATGCTGTATGGAATGGACTACCACAAGGCTGTCATCCGCGTCCACCGCAATGGCGCGCAGGTTACCGTATAATTTATTCAGGTCATCTACGGAATAATTGTACTTTTCGATTGCGCTGCGGACCAGTACGTCCACTGGTTCTGTCTGGGCAGGAACTTCCGTGGAGGGTACGGACATGGTGGCCTGGGTCGTCTCAGGATTGTCTTTGGGAATGGTAATCTGGCTGCTCTCCTCAGGAGTCTCCTGGCCTAAAATTCTCTCAGCC
>OBYG01001303.1_pt1 | contig 10910 bp, 9 predicted proteins | sample 1538201 | NCBI WGS metagenome assembly OBYG01 (sample SAMEA2580177, study PRJEB22360) | human gut metagenome | biome: human gut; feature: human-associated habitat; material: faeces | place: Denmark | collected 2008/2010 | reverse complement strand
TTTTTTGATGGCGGCCAGCCTGGGGCGGCTCGGCTTCGTCCACCGCTTCTTCGGCCAGCAGTGCAGCGGCGTCTTCTGCTCAGGGGCAGAGCTATACGGTAGGCATCTGTCAGCTGGTGGAGCACGCCGCCCTGGATGCCGCCACCCAGGGTTTTGAGGATGCATTGACCGCAGCTTTGGGGGATCGGGTCCAGTTTGATTTCCAGAACGCCCAGAACGATTCGGCCACCTGCGCCACGATCGCCAATGGCTTTGTGGCAGCAGGGGTGGATCTGATCCTGGCCAACGCCACCCCCGCTTTGCAGGCGGCCCAGGCGGCTACCAACCAGATCCCCATTCTGGCCACCTCCATCACCGAGTACGGCGTGGCCCTGGGCCTGGATGCGTTTGATGGCACGGTGGGCGGCAACATCTCCGGCACCTCGGATCTGGCACCGCTGGAGCAGCAGGCGAATATGATCCTGGAGTGGGTCCCGGAGGCCAAAACGGCGGGCCTGGTGTTCTGCTCGGCCGAGGCAAACAGCCAGTACCAGGTGGATGAGGTGCAGAAATTCCTGGAGGCCAAGGGGGTCACGGTCAAGCAGTATGCGTTCTCTGACTCCAATGATCTGGCTGCGGTCTGCCAGAACGCTGCCAATGAGAACGATGTGCTCTACGTGCCGACGGATAATACGGTGGCTGCCAACGCAGGCATCGTGGACGGCATTTGCCGCCCCATGAAGAAGCCGGTGTTTGCCGGGGAGGAGGGCATCTGCTCCGGCTGCGGTGTGGCAACTTTGTCCATCAGCTATTACGATTTGGGCTACACCACCGGCGAGATGGCCGTCCGGGTGCTGAAGGGGGAGGCGGATATCTCCCAGATGCCCATTGAGTACACCAGCACAACCAAAAAGTACAACGCCGCCATCTGTCAGGAGCTGGGCCTTACCGTTCCCGAAGGCTACGAGGCGATTGAGAGCTGAGAGGAAATAAGCGGAAAAACTGCGTTATGCAGTGGAATGACGGCGGGCAAAGCTTTCCAAAGGCTTTGCTCCGCCGCTGCCCATGATAAAAAAGTGGATTTGAGGGGGAGGTTTTACGTTGGAACTCATTGCAAGACTGGCCAACCTGCCGGGCGCACTGCCAGGTGCCTGCGCCCAGGGCCTGGTGTGGGGCATCATGGCTATTGGTGTCTACCTGACCTACCGCATCCTGGATGTGGCCGACCTGACCGTAGATGGCTCCTTTGGCACCGGCGGTGCGGTCTGCGTCATGTGCCTGCTTTCCGGCCAAAGTGTCTGGGTCTCGCTGCTGGCAGCGCTGGCAGCAGGGCTGCTTACTGGTTTTGTCACCGGGATACTGCATACCTTTATGGGCATCCCAGCCATTCTGGCCGGCATCCTGACCCAGCTTGCCCTCTACTCGGTAAACCTAAAGATCATGGGCAAGGCAAACCAGTCCATCAACGTGGACAAATACGATCTGCTGATCTCGCTGCGCTGGGTCAAGGAGCTGGCACTCCGCAACCCCATTGCAGTGGTAACGCTGGCCACGGCGGCGGTCATTGGTGTTTTGTACTGGTTTTTTGGCACCGAGCTGGGCTGCGGCATCCGTGCCACAGGCTCCAACCCCCAGATGTCCCGTGCACAGGGCATTAACACCAATTTTAACCTGGTGCTCGGGCTGGCGGTCTCCAACGGTCTGGTGGCTCTCAGCGGTGCGCTGCTGGCACAGTATCAAGGCTTTGCAGATGTCAGCATGGGCCGGGGTGCCATCGTCATCGGTCTGGCGGCGGTGATCATTGGCGAAGCGGTATTCGGCAAGCTGTTCCATAACTTTGCCCTCAAGCTGCTTTCGGTGTCCCTGGGGGCCATTCTTTACTATATCGTGATCCAGCTGGTGCTCACCCTGGGCTTTGACGCCAATCTGCTCAAGCTGCTCAGCGCAATGGTGGTGGCAGTGTTCCTGGCCATACCATACTGGCGGGGCAAATACTTTGCAAAGCCTGCTGCCAAAAAGACGCAGAAGGAGGAGACGCACCATGCTTGAGATCCAAAATATTTTCAAGACCTTCAATCCTGGCACCGTTAATGAAAAGCGGGCGCTGAACGGCCTCTCTCTGCACCTGAACGCAGGGGATTTTGTCACCGTGATCGGCGGCAATGGCGCAGGCAAATCCACGATGCTGAACGCTGTGGCCGGTGTCTGGCCGGTGGATGAAGGCAAGATCTTGATCGATGGCCAGGATGTTACCCGTTTAGGGGAACATCAGCGGGCTGCCTATATTGGCCGGGTCTTTCAGGACCCCATGACCGGCACCGCCGCAACCATGCAGATCGAGGAGAACCTGGCGCTTGCAGCCCGCCGGGGACAGCGGCGGGGGCTGCGTATCGGCATCACCAAGGCAGAGAGGGAGCGCTATCGGGAGCTGCTGCGCAGCCTGGACCTCGGCCTGGAGGACCGGCTCACCGCCCGGGTAGGGCTGCTTTCTGGTGGCCAGCGCCAGGCACTGACTTTGCTGATGGCAACCATGAATAACCCGAAGCTCCTGCTGCTGGATGAGCATACAGCTGCCCTGGACCCAAAAACCGCCCTTAAGGTGCTGACCCTCTCTGCCGAGCTGGTGGAGAAAAATCACCTGACCACCATGATGATCACCCACAATATGAAGGATGCCATCAAGTACGGCAACCGCCTGATCATGATGTACGATGGCCATATTATTTACGATGTGAGCGGGGCAGAGAAAAAGTCTCTCCAGGTGTCGGATCTTTTGGCTAAGTTCCAGATCGCCTCCGGCGGAGAGTTCGCTAACGACCGCATGATGCTCTCTTGATGCTGCAGCAAGCATAGCGTATAACAAAAGCGGGCAGACTCCTGTATAAGGAGCCTGCCCGCTTTTTGCGGTTATGTCAGCGCTTGATATCGTAATTCATGTTCATCAGGTTGCGGATCGAGCTTACATCATCGGTGATGTTGGCATCGCCATGGATGGTGTGCTTGATGGCGCTGGAGGCCACTGCAAAGTTGATCATGTCCATGGGCTTGTAGTCGTGCAGCATGGCGTAGATCAGGCCGCTGGCAAAGGCGTCGCCGCCGCCCACACGGTCCAGGATATTAAAGGTGAACAGCTTGCTCTCAAAGGTATGGCCCTCGTACCACATAAAGGCTTTCAGGCTGTTCTCGCTGCCGCTGTGAGCGTAGCGCACATGGCGGGCAATGCAGCGGAGGTTGGGGTAGCGCTCGATAAAACGCTGGAAGATCTCGTCCTGCTGCTCATAGCTGGGCTGCAGGGGCACGCCGTCCTTCCAATCGCCCTTGGTGTGGTCGTTCTCATCCTTCCACAGGTGATACGGCTCAATGCCCAGCAGCACGTCCACATAGGGCAGGCAAGCGGTGCAGAAGTCCCGGGCTTCCTCCCAGCTCCACAGAGAGCTGCGGAAGTTGCCGTCAAAGCTGACGGTCAGGCCCTTCTTCTTGGCCACCTTCAGCAGGTCCAGCACCAGGCTGCGGCAGTTGGGGGCCAGCGCCGGGGTAATGCCGCTCAGGTGCAGCCAGTCAAAACCATCCAGCAGCTCATCCAGGTCCACCTGGGTAAAGTCATACTCGGTAATGGCGCTGTGCTTGCGGTCATACGTCACTTTGGAGGGGCGGATGCCATAGCCGGTCTCCAGGTAATAGGTGCCCAGGCGGTGGCTGGGGGTCTCGGCCTGGGTGGTCAGGATCATGGGGGTGCAGTGTACGTCGTTGGAGCGCAGCCAGCGCACGGCGCTTTTGCCCAGGCTGTTGTTGGGCACTACGCTGAAGAAGGTGCTGTCCACCCCCAGGTTTGCCAGCGCCAGCGCAATGTTGGCTTCGCTGCCGCCATAGCTGGCCTCGAAATTGGAGGCCATGCGGATCTTTTCATAGTTCGGCGGGGTCAGACGGAGCATGATCTCGCCACAGGTGATAAACTTCTGGCCGGGGGTCTCGCTGCCCAGGATCGGGTTAAAATGTTCCATAATGCTCCTCCTTGGTCTGTACAGGTGGTGTGACTCAGTGCAGGTCCGCTGTTGCATTGTTGTATACATTATAGCTCTTTTGGGGGCCAATTACAAGCGACAACATCCTCTTGGATGTGAAAAATCTCAGCGGGTTTTTTCGTCTAATCTGCCAGTTTTTTGAGGGGGATCATAGTCCGGTCAGGTCAAACAAGGGGGTGTATTCCTCCTTGGCGCTGCTTTTTTGCTGCATATAACCGGCCGAAAGCCCCTTGTCCATTGCATAATTGACCACCCGGCGGTACTCGTAGGTGGTGATGCGCCGGCCGATGCCATGGTCCGCTGCGTGGTAGAAAGGGGTGTACTGGCTCATCAGGCTGGGGATAAAGCAGCCCGGGTCGGCATCGTTCCAGGCGGCCATCTGGTCCAGCACGGCAAAGCTGTCCTCGGTATGGCCGGGCAGGGCAAGATGCCGCAGGATCACACCCCGGCGCAGGATGCCCTCTGCATCCAGCACAGGGCGGCCAGTCTGTGCCATCATGGCCTCAATAGCGGCTTTTGCCACTGCAAAATAATCCGGCGCGGCAGACAGCTCTGCCGACACAGCCGGGGAGACGTATTTCAGGTCTGCCAGCCAGATATCTACATAGCCCTGCCAGGCGGCGATGCTCTCCCGCGTCTCGTAGCTGCCGGTATTGCAGACGATGGGCAGGGTCAGCCCCTCGGCACGGGCCTTGTCCAGTGCAGCCGTGATCCAGGGCCGCCACTGTCCCGGGGTGACCAGGTTGATGTTGTGGGCGCCTTTTTGCTGCAATTCCAAAAAGATCGCCGCCAGACGGTCCACGCTCAGCTCTTTGCCCTGTACTTCGGCGCTGATGGGATAGTTCTGGCAGTAACAGCATTTCAGGGTGCAGCCGGAGAAAAACACCGTGCCGCTGCCCCGCTGTCCGCTGATGCAGGGCTCCTCCCAGAAGTGCAGTGCCGCCCGGGCTGCTTTCAGCACACCGGCAGCGCCGCAAAAGCCTGCCTGTCCCTGGGCCCGCCGGGCCATGCAGCGGCGGGGGCAAAGGGTGCACCGGTCCGGTGCAGGAAAAAACGAGGGATTAGACATAGTATCCAAAGACCTTTCCGAAGATTTGACAAATACAGTATACCATCTTTTGCCCGGCCCGTGTTATACTTAGAGCGGAAATTTGAAAAAAAGTTGGGAGGACGACATGCAGACCGATACGGAACTGATCCGCACAAACCTCAAATATCTTACCCTGCTGGCCAGAGACTACCCCTCTCAGGCTGCCGCTGCCAGCGAGATCATCAATACCCAGGCGCTGCTGAAACTGCCCAAGGGGACAGAGCATTTCATGAGTGACCTGCACGGGGAGAACGAGGCGTTTGTCCACATCCTGAACTCGGCATCCGGTGTCATACGGGAAAAAGTGGATATTGTTTTGGGGCCGGATACCCCGGAGCAGACCCGCGCAGAGCTGGCCACCCTGATCTATTACCCCCACGAAAAGCTCCCGCAGCTCAAGGCACAGTGTCCGGACCAGGAGGCCCTGTCCCGCTGGTACCAGGACACCCTGCTGCAGCTGATCGAGCTGTGCCGTCTGGTATCTTCCAAACACACCCGGGCCCATGTGCGCCGCTGCCTGCCCGCCAGCTGCGGTTATATCCTGGATGAGCTGCTCCATGCCCATTTTGAGGACCACAATAAGGATCTGTATTACGGCCAGATCGTGGGCAGCATCATCGAGAACGGACGAGCAGACCGGTTCATCGTGCGCCTGTGCGAGATGATCAAGCGCCTGGCGGTGGATAAGCTGCACATTGTGGGCGACCTGTTCGACCGGGGACCGCATCCGGAGATCATCCTGGATCTGCTGATGCGCCACCACAGTGTGGACATCCAGTGGGGCAACCACGACGTAGTGTGGATGGGGGCCGCTTCCGGCAGCCCGCTGTGCATCTGTACAGTGCTTAAAACGACCCTGGCATACCATAACCATGGGATGCTGGAGGACTGCTACGGCATCAACCTGCGGCATTTGCAGCGCATGGCAGACCGCTATTACGGCGGGGACGACCTGACCCTTTGGATGCCCCACACCGATGCAGCCCGTGGCCCGTATACCTGGGGGATGCTGCACCGCTGTGCGGTGATGCACAAGGCAGTTACCATCCTGATGCTCAAGCTGGAGTGTCAGGTCATCGACCGGAACCCGGATTTCAAGATGCAGGAGCGGGACTTCCTGCGCCGCATCCACTGGCAGAAGGGCACAGTGACCGTGTCCGGGCGGGAGTATCCGCTGCGGGATACGGCGTTTCCCACCGTAGACCCGGCTGACCCCATTGCATTGAACGAAGACGAGCAGCTGGTGCTGGATAAGCTGGTGCAGTCGTTCCGGCAGAGCCGGCGGCTGCAGACCCACGTGGAGTTTTTGTATGCCAAGGGCAGCGTATACCATATCGAGAACGGGAACCTGCTGTATCATGGGGCAGTCCCCATGACGGCGGACGGTGCGTTTGCGCAGGAAGAGTTTGAAGGCAAATGCTACTCCGGCCGTGCACTGATGGATTATTGCGATGCACGGGCACGGCGGGGCTACTATGCGCCGGAGGGCAGCGCTGCCCGTCAGAGCGGCCAGGACTTTTTGTGGTATCTGTGGTGCGGCAAGCTCTCGCCCTTGTTTGGGCGCAGCGCCATGACGACCTTTGAGCGGCTGTATGTCGCCGACCCGGCTGCCCATGTGGAGGTCAAAGACCCCTATTATACCTGGTACAATGAGGAGCAGACCTGTCAGCGCATCCTGTCCGAGTTTGGCTTGGGGGCCAACTGCCATATCGTCAATGGTCATGTGCCGGTGCAGGAGAAAAACGGGGAAAGCCCCATCAAAGGCGGCGGACGTTTGGTGGTCATCGACGGCGGATTCTGCCGCGCCTATCACGAAAAGACCGGTATTGCTGGGTATACGCTGGTCTATTCCTCCCGCACCATGTCCCTGCGCACCCATCAGCCCTTTGTCAGCGCAGAGAAAGCGATCCATGAAAATTTGGATATCCTATCCCAGACGGATATCCTGGAAACGGAGGACCGGCGCATCCTGGTGGAGCAGACCGATGAAGGCGAGACCCTGCGGGAGCGTGTGCGGGATCTGAAGCAGCTGGTCGCGGCCTACCAGCTGGGTTGGATCAAGGAGGCGCAGGACGAGGATCGGATCTGGTAATGCAGAACAGCGAAAAAACAGACAAAATCACCGCCAGTTCGCTGAAAAAATAGGCAAAACGGAAAATAATCTCCCTTATGCGGATGGGGCTTTGCTTTTTGCGTGAAGTAGTGTATAATAAGTTAGCTATGGATGTGCGGGCACAGGCCCATTTGCACAGATACCGGCAGTGCCTGACTGCCGGTGAAAAGGCGATCATTACCTTACGGGTCGACAGAGGGACCGGCCCCGAACAAGGAGATTATAAAATTGGAAAAGTTTGTTATTACGGGCGGCAAGCCCCTGCACGGTGAAGTCACGATCTCTGGCGCAAAGAATGCGGCTGTGGGCATTCTGCCCGCCACGATCCTGGCGGCGGATGTTTGTGTGATCGAGAACCTGCCGGATATCAGCGATGTGGCTGTCAGCCTGAAGATCCTCAGCGTATTGGGTGCAAAGGTGCGTATGCTGAACCGCAACACCTATGAGATCGACACCACCCACCTGCACACCACCAGTGTGCCGGACGATCTGTCCCGTCAGATGCGGGCCAGCTACTACTTCCTGGGGGCGCTGCTGTCCCGTTTTGGCAAGGCGCAGGTGGCTATGCCCGGCGGCTGCAATCTTGGCCCCCGCCCCATCGACCAGCACCTGAAGGTGTTCAGCGCACTGGGCGCAGAGGATAGCGTGGATTACGGCATGATCTCGGTGCGGGCCGAGGAGCTGAACGCTGCCCGCATCTTCTTTGATAAGGTCAGCGTGGGCGCTACCATGAACGGTATGCTCTCGGCCGTGATGGCAAAGGGGCAGACGGTGCTGGAAAACTGCGCAAAGGAGCCCCATGTGGTGGACCTGGCAAACTTTTTGAATATGTGCGGCGCCGATATCCGGGGCGCTGGCACCGATGTGATCAAGGTGCGGGGCGTCAGCCAGCTCCACGGCTGCACCTACAGCATTATCCCGGACCAGATCGAGGCAGGCAGCTATATGGTAGCTGCGGCCGCCACCGGCGGGGATGTGCTGATCAAGAATGTCACCCCGAAGCATCTGGAGCCCATCACGGCAAAGCTGCGCCGGGCTGGGGCAGAGGTCGAGGAGTTTGACGACGCAGTGCGGGTGAGCCGTACCGGCCCCATCCTGCCGCTGAAGATCAATACCATGCCCCACCCGGGCTTCCCCACCGATATGCAGCCCCTGATGGGTGTGCTGCTCAGCGTAGCCGACGGCACCAGCACCGTTACCGAAGGCGTGTGGGATAACCGTTTCCGCTATGTGGATGAGCTGCGCAAGATGGGGGCAAATGTGCAGGTGGATGGTCAGGTGGCCGTGTTTGAAGGGGTGGATCACCTCTCTCCGGCACCGCTGCGGGCCAGTGACCTGCGGGCAGGTGCAGCCATGGTGGTGGCAGCACTGATTGCCAACGGCACCAGCGAGATCGAGGAGATCGGCCACATCGAACGCGGCTACGAGAATATCGTGCAAAAGCTCCAGGGGCTGGGTGCAGATATCCGCAAGATCGAGCATCTGCCTGCCTCGCTGGAACAGGCACTGTAAACAAGCAAAAAGAGGACACAGTCCGTCCTGGGGCGGGCTGTGTCCTTTCCGGTACATAGGGGATAGGGGAGGCCCCACAGCTTCTATGGCAGAATTCATTTCCTTGTACTCCGGCTCGTCCGGCAACAGCAGTGTGGTGCGCTGCGGCGAGCGGTATCTGATCGTGGATATGGGCAAAGGCGTGCGCAGCACTACCGCTGCCCTGAAAGCGCTGGATCTGCCGGTAAGCGGCTGTGACGGCATCCTGGTCACCCACGAGCATAGTGACCATGTCAAGGGGCTGAGCACCTTTTTGAAGAAATACCCGCTGCCGGTGTATGGCGCTGCGGCTACGCTGGATTTTTTGGACGCCAATGGCGTGGTTCCCGCAACAAGCTCGCTGCATGAGCTGACCCCTCATGCACAGGAGGAAGTGGGCGCTTTTGGGGTGCAGATGTTCCCCACCAGCCACGATGTGCCCTGTGTGGGCTACCGCATCCAGACCCCGGACGGCAAAACCATGACCATTGCCACCGACCTGGGGGTGCTGACTCCGCCGGTGCATGAGGCGCTTGCCGGCTGCGACCTGGTCGCTTTGGAGAGCAACTATGATCTGCGGATGCTCCGCAGTGGACCGTACCCTTACTATCTGCGGGCGCGCATCGAGTCCGCCCGGGGGCACCTGTCCAACGACGAGTGCGCCGCAAAACTGCTGGAATTGATCCAGCAGGGGTGCAAAAAGTTTGCGCTCTGCCACCTTTCGCAGGAAAATAACACCCCCGCCCTGGCGCTGCAAACGGTGTTTGCCACGCTGGGGGCAGCGGACGTGGTGCCGGAAAAGGACTGCATCGTCCAGGCACAGCGCCGCAATGAGGTCAGCCCTGCGCTGGAGTTCTGAGAACCAGCCCGCACCCATCGCAGAATTGCGGCGGGGCGGGCTTTTTTTCTTGTCCGGATGTGCTATAATAGAGAAAATACCCTCAGAAAAAGGGGACAAAAAGGAGATGCGCTGCGATGAAGGACCTGTTCCGGCTGGCGAACCAGTATATCCGGGAAAGTGACTGGATGGACCTGGCCCGGATCAAACTCTGCCTGTGTGCTGTGGGCATCCTGCTGGGGATGCAGATCCCCCCAAAGCACCGCAAAGCCGCCGCCCTGGGGGCGGGGGTGGTATTTGCGGCCACCTACCTCCCGCTGATGGGCTGTTTTTTCGCCCTTGTCCGGCGGGAGAGGCTGAAAAGGTAAGGATGTCCAGAACGAACCAGCAGGAGGAAGCTTTTCTCCTGCTGGTTCGTTTTTGGAGGGGGTTCCGAATGTTGGTTGGTGAAAATACACAGGAAGTGAAAAGCTAGTATATCAATTTTGCTGAAATTGATAATATATACTTCAAAAAATCCGTGAAATATGGTAAACTCTCCTTGCAAATGCGGAAAAGCGGCCGCCTGTGGAGGTCCCACGGGCGGAGAAGGCTGCCGCTCTTTTCACTAAAGGAGGAACAAAACATGAGGATCATCTGGAAAAGCGCTGTCTCGCTGGCATTGGTGGCCAGCATGGCAGCGGGGATGATGCTGCCGGTCAGTGCAGCGGCCGCCACGGGTCTGGATGTGGAAAACGCTGTTACGCTGGAGGCAAATGAGTGGTATACCCCTCTGGCACGTCGGATGGCAGGCGCTGGTGTCATCGGCGGTCAGACCAGTGGTTATGATCCCGCAAACCCCTATGTCAACGTGAACGTGGGCGTGTTCCACAACGTGCCTGTGGAGGTCAACGAGAACACCAAGGGCATTGCTACTTACTACCTGCCGGACGGGATGAGCCCCTGGGCACCGGCGGTCATTGTGATGACGCCGGACCACACCACGGCAAAGGAGTTCTCCAACTCCATCACCGGTCTGCAGTGGCGTGCCGTAGCCGACCAGAATAAGATCGGCGTGGCTTTTGTGGAGCCGGAAAACGGCGGCACCGGGAACCTCTCTCTGGACCCTGCCCGCCGGGACGATGCAGCCCTGCTGGATGGCCTGTATCAGTTGATGCGCAAAAAGAGCACGAAGCTGACGGGTGCTTTCTCGATGGATAAGTCCCACACTGCTCTGGTGGGTTACGAGGAGGGCGGCGCTGCAGCCCTGCTGTTTGGTGCCCGCTGGGCCAGCGATTTCAGCTCCATCTGTGCGGTGGATGCAGCCGCTGTGGCGGCTGCTTGTCCTGCGCTTGCCGG
>OBYG01001296.1_pt1 | contig 10974 bp, 12 predicted proteins | sample 1538201 | NCBI WGS metagenome assembly OBYG01 (sample SAMEA2580177, study PRJEB22360) | human gut metagenome | biome: human gut; feature: human-associated habitat; material: faeces | place: Denmark | collected 2008/2010 | reverse complement strand
CCGCCAGCCATCAGCTGTTTTATCCCCAATTAGTTGGAACAAGTTCATTTCCCCCTGATTTTTCAAGGGGGTGCAGTCCCTCTTGAAATAGTGGGTTCATGCCTAATTAGGTGTAACAACAGCCAACGGCGGGCGGCGGCGTGTCAAGAAATATATGGAGTTTTTAGAAGTGACCCGGCAGGGCGGCAGGTCAGGCCATGACCTGCTCCACCTCCGGGATTGGTTTGAGATTGAAGTGTATTTCAATGGAAATGTGTCGTGTCTTATCGCTGTCGATACGCTCATGGACAACGATCTCTTTTATCAGGCGGTTCAGGGTGGCGGCGTCCAGTTCAGTAATGTCGGCGTATTCCTGAATGGCGTCTATCCACTGGCGGGCGTCGCTTTCAATCTTCGCTTCATCGGACAGCCTTTTCCGGGCTTCCTCTACCCGCGCTTTCAGTTCGGCCTGCTCCGTCTGTGTCCTGCCCAGCATGAGGTTGAAGTTGGTATCGCTGATCCGTCCGGCCATCATGTCCTCATAAAGCCGCAGCACCATCTTTTCCAAAACCTCGATCCGTTCCTCGTCTTTAGCAAGGGAACGCTCCCACGCCTCCCGCTGGCCCTTCTGCTCGGCTTCACAGGTGTCAGTCAGCTTTCCGGCGATGGCCTCCCCGTCCATCAGGGCGGCGCTGGCGCACTCCCGGATTTTGTTCAGGACAAGCCGGTAAAGGGTGTCATATTCCACCCGGTGCTGGGAACAGTGGGTCTTGCCGAACGCCCCATAAGTCTTGCAGGCGTAAATCTGCTGGGGGTGCTTGGCGTGGGTGGTGCGGATGGTCAGGGATTTGCCGCACTCGCCGCATTTGATAAGCCCTGCAAACAGGCTCGTTTCCCCATTCTGCCTTGGGCGCTGGCGGGATTTCAATTTGTCCTGTACAATGGCGAAACTCTTACGGTCGATCAGTGGCTCATGCCGCTGTTCCACCACGATCCAGTCCTGCGGCTTCTTCTCCCCGATGGTGCCGATTTTGAAACGGTAGTCCTTTTTCTGTGACGCGATGGCCCCGGCATAGACCGGGTTCATCAAAATGTCCTTTATCACTGAAAAGTCCCACATATACCGCCCTTTTTCCGGGTCTTGCTTCTCCCACTTGGTACGGACATTGCGGATACCGCGCTCCCGGTTCCACCATGTAGGGCAGGGTACTTTCTGCTCCTCCAGCCTGCGCCGGATGAAGTTGGGGCCGTGGCCCTCCAGCGCCCACCGGAATATCTGCCGGACAATGGGGGCCGTTTCCTCGTCCACCAGCAGGTGGTTTTTGTCCTCCGGGTCTTTCCGATAGCCGAAGGGAGCCACACAGCCGGTAAATTCGCCCTTCTGTGCTTTCAGCAGATAGGAAGAATGTACCTTCTTGGAAATATCCTTGCTGTACATCTCATTCAGGATATTTTTGAACGGCGCAATGTCGTTGTTCTCCCGCAAGGTGTCGATCCCGTCATTCATGGCGATGTAGCGCACACCGTTCCGGGGAAAGAAGTCCTCAATGAGATAGCCTGTCTGCAAGTAGTTCCGGCCCAGCCGGGAGAGGTCTTTGGTAATGACAAGGTTGACCTGCCTGCGTTCGATGGCCTTTATCATCCGTTTCAGGTCGGGGCGCTCCATGTTCAGCCCCGTGTAGCCATCGTCCTGATAAACTTCCACAACCTCCCATCCCTGCTTTTCGCAGTAGTGTTCCAGCATATCCCGCTGGTTGGCAATGCTGGCGCTCTCCCCGTCCAGATCATCGTCCTTGGAAAGCCTGCAATAGATGGCCGCCCGGAAGCTGCCCGCCAGAATTGCATTCATGCCTGTATATTCATATCCGTTCATCATAACCGTTTACCCGCACAATCCAGACGGAACACGGTTCTTCTGAACCTTATCTTTATTATACTCCATTTCTTGCTTTTTCGCAAGATTTCTTTTCCCGGTGTCCTGCCCGTATTTCTGTGCGATCAGGCTCACAAATACATCGGCAGCGTCCAGTTCACCGTCAAATACTGTGGTCACATGAATTTCTGTTTTGGTTTTTGCCATAGGCAGTTATCCTCCATAATAGAATAGCCAGACAAGGAGAGGGCTGGCAACGAAGTCCGGCAACGGGCTTCAAAAAACCTTGCAAACCATCTCTGTCTGGCAGTTGGGTTGCTATTTACTTTTTCTTTTATTTTTCTGTTGCTTTGGTTGCCAGAGGGGAGAAAAGCCCGCCGTTACAGGCTTTTCCCCGGCAACGGGGTCGGCAACCGGCTGGCAACCGGGGGTGCAACGGGCTGCCGTTTCCCGGATTTTTCAAAATGGAAGCTCCATCTGCTCTGTGACCTCCACAAACCCGTCCGGGGTTTTTTCGGCTCCGTTGCCGGTGTCCGTTGCCGGGTTGTCGCGTTCCCAGCCCTTCTGCCTGCCGTAGCCCTCGAAGATCCGGGGGTTGGAGAAGTAGCGCCAGCCGGTGATACAGTGGTTCATAATGTCGTTGACTTCCCGTATTTCCCACTGCTTCGGCTCATCAAAGGGGTGGTTCAGCGCCTCCTTGAACAGCTGCTTGGAACAGACCGCGCTGCCGGTAAAGCGGTCAAGGTACGCTTGGATCATCCCGGCCTTGGTGTCCTCCGGCATAAAATCCCGCTGGTGTTCTTTGAGATAACGCACCATTTCGGGGCTGAATGACAGCTTATAGTCCCCGCTGCGGTAGATGGCCATAGCCTCAGCCCAGACCTGTTCCAGATAGGCTCTGGAAGCAGCTTCATCGTCCAAAATATGCACCTCGGCCTGTTCCGGGTTTACCATGACCGGCAGAAAGCGCCGGTTGCCGGAGCGGTCAAGGGGCAGGAAGTCCAGGGCGTTGGAAGTGCCTCCGAACACACACTGGCGGGGCCTGTCCTCCGGGTGGGTTTCATAGGGGATTTTATAGACCTCCTTCTGTCGGCTCAAAAAGGATTTGATTTCCTCAATACTCTTGGCGTTGGCGGTGGCGATCATCTCGGACATCTCAATGATCCAGTGGCCTTGCAGCTTGCGGTACACATTTTCATCGTCCAGCTTCCGCAGGTCGTCGGAAAACCATTCGTCCCTCACGGCCAGCAGGCGGAAGAAGGTGGATTTCCCGGCCCCCTGCCCGCCCACCAGACAGAGCATGACCTCAAACTTGCAGCCGGGGCGGAAGGCCCGGTGGATGGCCCCCAGCAGGAACAGCCGCAGGGATTGGCAGGTGTACTCGTCCGTGTCGGCCCCCAAAAAATGCCGCAGGCAGAAACGGATTCGCTCCCGCCCGTCCCACACAAGGCCGTTCAGGTAGTCCCGGATGGGGTGGTAGCGGTTGGCATCGGCGGCAAGGTCGAGGGCATCGGCAATCTTCTTCTCGCTTGTCAGGCCGTAGGTATCTTCCAGATAGAGGCGGATATACTTCATGTCCGTGTCGGTCAAGGCCCTGCCCCCGGCGCGGCGCTGCCTGCCGATGGGCCGCAGCAGGTCAACGCGCTCGGTCAGGAGGTTTTTTGCCACCGCCCCGGATAGTTCGGGGTCATACTGGAATACCGTCAGGCAGTTGTGAATGCTGTTGCGGACGCCGCCTTTTTCGGTGCTTTCCAGCATGGCTTTCACTTCCTCAACGCTCCGGGGCGGGGGTGCGGCCTCTATGGTGTCCGTCACGGCCTGCCGCAGCTCCGGCGTCAAGCTCTGCCATTCTTCGCTCAATGCTTCTCACTTCCTTTCCATAGCTGGCGATCAGGGCCGCCCGTTCCCCCATGTCGGGGGAGAGCAGCGTGTCCAGCAGATATTCCGCATAGTCCTGCTTTTGCAGGGCTTCTACAAACAATGGGTGCCAATCGTCCTCCGGCCCCTTGGGGGCATAGTCCCGCTTCCAGCGGCCCAGCCGGTTGCGGTAGTCGCACAGCACCCGGAAACAATACCGCTCCATGCGCTTAAACTGCTGTTCCGGGCTTTCCTGCCGGGGCCGGGGGCGGCTCCTGCCAGGCGGCCCCTTGTCCTCACAGGGGATGGAGAAGTCCCGCGCCAGCATGAGGGCGGCCTCCTTGGGGCTGGCCTGTTCCAGCCGGGAAACAAAGTCGATCACATCCCCGTCCGCGCCGCAGCCGAAACAGTGAAAGCGCCGGTCAACCTTCATGCTGGGGGTCTTATCGTCATGGAAGGGGCAGCGGCACATCCCGTTCCGGCCCACCCGGACGCCGTAACGCTCGGCGGCCTGCCGGGTGGTGACAGACCGCTTGACTTCTTCAAAGATACTCAAATAGACGGTTCCTCCTGAAATAAGAAAAGCGCCTGCCATTCTCACAAAGAAAAGGGCAAGCGCCGGTTGGTGGGTTCCATATTCAGTTTTAGGTATGGAAATGGCGCGGCTTGCTGGCCGCGCCTATAAAATAGTTTATCCTTGCATTCCAAGTACGATCCATTCATCGACAATATCCCAAAAATTTATATCATACTTGGGCTGCCGATTGCTAAACCACAATGTTGCCTTGCAATTATTACAATCCGATAAATCCACTGCAACATATCCGCCCATTCCAGAACCAAACATTCCAAAAGTAGTTGGCAGATAAATTCTCAATGGTTGTGCCAAATCATCAAGAATACCCCATTCTTCATCATCAAACACAACAATATCATTTGATTCTAACAATCCCATGCCTCCGCTTGCATAGTAAAAGAAGCCGTTGTGAAGTTCTTGATAAAACTTGACGATGCTGCTTGGAAGGTTGTCCAATTTAGATTGTAGTTTATCGGGGAAGTGTGTGGTATTGCAATTTCCGCCCTCATAATATAACACTTTTTTATCAGAAGAGAGAATACTATATAAAACAGAGTATTTTCCCTGATATTTAATTAGATTTACATCAAGCAAATTTTCTTCCAAATACAGAATAGTATTTCTTAACTCATTTGCAAACAAGGCTTTCCAGCACTTGATTGTTGCAGCAATCCTTTCCTCTTTTTTGCTAATATGGAAAATTTTCTTCCATGACTCCGGGATTTCTACTATATTTTCAACTTTACACGAGATTAACTCCACATCTCTATGGTATTTTCTTAGATAAGACAATTTGTCCTCAAATACCTTATCATTCTTGCTATCTTTTAGCTTATCAAAAATCCCCATATAAATTCTTTCTCCTGTTTATCATCCACTGGCTGGACAAAGTGTCCAGAAGTTGGGCGGGGCGGTCATGCCCCCGGCTTTGGGACACTTTGTCCCAGCGGGGGCGCGGCCCGTAAAACTGATTTCATTTTACCATCCACGGCAGGAAATGGGAAGTCCCTTACCGATCCATATCCCTGTCCCGGCGTTTGGTCTGCGTCTGCTCCTGCTGGCGGCGGGCGGTGTCCACAGTGGATTTCACCTGATACAGCTTCATCAAGTCCTCCCGGATGGGCTTGTACTTGGCGTAGTCCTGCTGGTATGCCTGTTGCAGCTCGTCTCGCTCCTTCCTCCACTTAGTAAGGGGCAGCCTGCCCTCCGGCGTGAAGTGGTCTTTCAGCTTGCGGCGGGCCATATAAAACTGCCGAAGCTCCCCCTCGTGGGCGGCCTTGAATTTGTCCCGCTGGCCCTGCCGGTGGATGGCGTTCATCTGGTCGTGGATGGGTTTCAGCTCCCGGTAGCGCCCCGCCTGTTCCAGCAGGTCTTGCAGCTCCTTCATGCGGGCCTGTTTGCTGTCCATCCCTTCTTTCAGGGCGGTCATGCGCTCATTGTGGGAAGTGACGCGGGCCTCCAGATCGTCTATGGTAAATAGCTTCTGTTCGGTCAGATAACTCACAGTGTCGGCAAACTTTTGGAGATTGCCCACCTTGCCCTTATTGCTCCACGCGCCCGCGTTCCTCGCGCCGTAGTAGGCCCCCAGCAGGTCGGCAAGGGCGGGGGTCTGCGGCTTGGACAGTTCCTCCCGCACCTCGTTCAGCCAGCCGAACAGGGCGGCGATCCTCCGCTTCAAATCTTTCAAGAGGGCGTTGGTGGCCTTGATCCAGCGGTTGAGGTCGCCCTTGTCGGTGGCGATCCCCCGCGCCTCCATCTGCCGCACCGCTGGCCCCTCGTGGACGGTGGGGAGCAGGTCTAAGCCTTGGCGGAGATAGGAGCGGTGGTCGATCCGGCAGGACAGGCCCTTTTCCTCAAATTTAGCATTACACATCTTGGCCCATGTTTCCCGCCAGTATTCCAGTGTTTCCGGGCTGCCCCAGTCGGTGGTGGGAACCGCGTCAAAGAGGGGCTTGCCCTTGCTGTCCAGTATGCGGTTTCCGTCCTCGTCCAACCGGTAGACGCGCCGTTGCTTGCTGCCCCACTTGCCATCTTCCAGGATAGGCCGGATGGGGCACAGCACATGGAAGTGGGGGTTGGGAATGCCCCCGTCTTCCTTGTCCGGCTGGTGTATGGCGAAGTCCACCACCATGCCCCGGCTGACAAACTGCCCCAATAAAAACTGCCTTGCAAGGGCGATGTTTTCCTCCAAAGAAAGCTCGTTCTGCAAGGCAATATCAAAGCTGTACGCAAGCTGGGCGTCCTTGTGGCGCTCCACTTCCTCTACGGCGTTCCACAGGGTCTGCCGGTCTTGGTATTCCGGCGGGGCCTGCGGGGGCAGGAGAATGTCAGAACAGATCACGCCGCCCTTGCGGGTGTAGTCGCTGTACTCGCCGTAGCGTTCACTGTAAAGCCGCTCCCCGGCGCGGTAGGCTGCCGACGCGATGGCCGACTGTCCCTCGCTCCGTTTGACCTGCGTGACGCTCAAATGGAACAGGGCCATTTACTCGCCCTCCCGCTGGGCGGCGGCATGGACAGCTGCCCGCACCTCCGGCATGGAGAAGATATACTCGGCAAGGGCATAGAAGCCCTGCTCGGACAGGGGCCTGACCTCCGGGGCCACACTCTCCACGGCGGCCCCTCTGGTAATGAGCCGGTGGGCGCGTTTCTGGCGCTCACCTTTTTCATAATACTGCCTGCGCTGCTCCAGCCGTTTGACCCGGTTCTGGTACTGGCGCAGCTTGGCTTCGTTCTCGGCGTACTCCTGCCGAAGTTCATCTAATTCTTTGCTCATGGTGTTGCCCTCCTTTACTAAAAATGGGTGAAAAAATGACCGTCCTCCGGGGCGTTCCCGGTGAGCGGTCAGGGTGTCGGTGTTCGGTTGTAAGGCCCTCGGAAGGAGGACAGACGCAGGGCGGGTGTCCCCCTTTTGGGGGCGGGCGGGGTAAGCGGCGTAAGCCGCGCAAGGGGTGCAGCCCTTTGGACGGAGCGCAGCGACGCAAAAACGGCGGGTTGCTGCAATCTGCAATCCGCCGTCCCGCCTCGCAGAGCGCACGAATACATAGCCGTTAGGCTATGTATAGAAGTGCGCCCTTTAGTTCCTAAAGGGATTTTGCGCTGGTGCTACTTGTCACCAAATGATATTAAAAAGCGTTGTGCCAACAAAAGAGAACATCATCAAAGCAAGCGTTTTCTAAATCTTGTGGCTTAACAAAAAATTGAAAAGTATCTGCCTCCAATTCTTTTTTAGTAGTAAAATCATATTGAAACAGAAGGCTTGTATAATTTTTGTCATCTTCAAAATCAAGACGACTATCCGCCTGATGGATAGCTGGATGTCCACCCAGTTTTGTTCCCCAGTTGCCAAAATTCCAACAGAGGTCGTCTAATGCTGATTCATTGTTTTCCAGATCATAGCCAGACTGCTGCACAAGTTTGGGAGTAACTTGCTGCTTGCATATGGTTTCATAGCCTAAATCAGAAACAATATCTTCCATTCCGACATACACTGTGGCAACCTCTGTATCAGAACGAAACGCTATTTTTCCTTCCAGCCAGGGCAAATCCATATGCCCGGGAATTGTTTGATTGTGAAATTTTGCATTTCTTCTCAGTTCAGCGGCCAAAGATGGCTTAGAGGCCGGTATTCCTTTTCCCTCCATCATAGACATAAACACGCTGACCGGTTTTCCTTCTTGCGCTTGAGCTTCTGATAATCGTTTCTGGTATTCGGCTTCTGTCATTTCCTCGCCGTTGACTGTTACAGTCGTAATCACTTTAGTCGGCGTGAATTGCTGTGGTTCAACTGCCTGCTGTAAGGCCGCATTTGGCGAGGAATAATAGCGAACCGAATAAAGCTGGCGGCGTGTATTTGGGTCATCTATTTTTTCCTCAATGTGTTCCTGATTTGTGTCTAAAAAGAATTGAAGTAAGCCAGCCCTTGGAAAGCCCTCCAAATGCGGCATTTGGGTAAAATTGATTTGGGCAAGAAACTGCATAGGTTCCCCTTCTGGACAAGAGGGAATATTCTCTCCTTCGGGGAGATAAAAAATGCCTCCAAATTTGCTGTCAATGCAACTGGTCGGTTTTTGAACAGCAGAAAGACGCAAGGAAGATAGACAAGTGCTTTTCAACGCATTTTGTATCATTTTTTTGGTGCGCATAAAATTCCTCCAATCAATATACGAACTTTTGCCTGCATAATCCTTCCTGATATTCCGCATAGGGATTAAATACAGACTCTTTATTTTATTATAACGATTTTGGAGTCTGCCTGCAATCCTGTTTTTGTGCGTCCATTGGAATAAGGACATAAATCTTGCTCGCCTCTCCAAAGCCCCGGCGCACCCGCAGAATCAGTCCGGCGTCCTCCAATTCCCGCAAGGTTCGCTTGCAGGTCTGTGCGCTGCGCCCCAGCGCCGCCGCCAGTTCCGCAATGGGAAATTGGACAAATAAAATTCCGTTGATGTCCTCCGTCCCCGCCGTATAAATCTCGCCCAGCAGACGGGCGTACATGACCTTGGCGGTGCTGCTCACCGGCAGCCCCAGCATGGCCCCCGGCAGGGGCAGACAGGGCGGCAGGGCGGTGTCAGCGGTTAAAAATTCAACTTCCATTCAGGCGTCCTCCTTTCTCTTGGCTCGTTTGGAAAGATACTTGGGGCAGTCGATGATGACCGCCCGGAAGCTCTGTTTGCAGACGTGGCGGCATTTCCGGCAAAGGCCGTTGTGCGCCACCTGCCCGCGCTCGTTGAGGAAGAAGGACAGCTCCAGCTTCCTCTTTTTTGACATTCTCGGCATATCGGCTCCTATCATAAAAAAATCCGCCCAGTCAGCCGTAACAGCCGGAGTGGACGGACAGCAGATTTTTGTGTTGTGTTTCGGGGCGATTTTCAAGGAAAAAATGGCCGTAGAGCCGCCCTGAAATCTCCCGCAGTAGTACGGATAGGGCAGACTATGCCCTATCGGATTGTTGTGTTTCAGTATCAATTCGGTGTCCATTTTCGCCGGTTCTCCCTGATGTCGTTCCTGCCCCTGGCTCTTTCAGCGGCGTTTCGCCCCCGTTGGTACGCTCGCTGCGGTCAAGGTTCCTCCATTTCCTCGCCGCAGGTCGCCGCGCTACATCGCCGGGGGGCATATCCCATACAGGCCGGTCATTCGATTGGATTTGATCCATCGATGAACTACCCATATCATAGACCATTTTTGTCCCCTCGCCCGTATGTCCGCAAAGTAGGAAACCGGCTCTAAAATCGAAAATTTCCACGATTGCGGAATGGTATGCTATAATGGAAGAAAACGGCGGCGGGTCAGCCGCGGGAAGGGGTGGCCGGGATGAAAACTCACATTTCAGTGCAGGAGCGGCTGAAGGATTTACGGGTGGAGCGGGGCTTGAAGCTGGAAGAACTGGCGGAACAGGTCGGCCTTTCAAAATCCGCCCTTGGCAGCTATGAGAATGACGAGGACAAGGAGATCAACCATGGCAGCCTCCTAAAGCTGGCCGGGTTCTATCAGGTGACGGTGGACTATCTGCTGGGCCTGACCGACAACCGGGCGCATGAGAATACGCCCCTTGCGGAGCTGCACCTGACCGACGAAGCGGTGGCGCTCTTGAAAAGTGGGCGGGTCAACAACCGGCTGCTGTGCGAGATCATCGCCCATGACAAATTTGCGGAGCTGCTGGCAGACGCGGAAATCTATGTGGATGGGATGGCAACCATGCGCTTTCACGATATGAACACCGCTTTGGCCGCTGTGCGGGCTATGATACTGGAAGCCCATCCCGAAGCCGCCACAAACCGCTATCTGAAAATCTTGGAAGCCGGACAGATACAAGAGGAAGATTTTTTCTGCCATGTGACGCACAAAACATGGGACGCCATTCTGCAAGACATTCGCAAAGCCCATGAGAGTGACAGCGAAAGCGCCCCGGATACTACGCCCGCTGATGAGCTGATCCGGGAAGTCCAAAAGGCCATGCAGTCGCCGGGGGACAGGGTGCAGCAATTTACGGAGCTGTTCTGCAAGGCGTTCCAGCTCAAATATAAGCGGCTCTCGGAAGAAGAACGCACCACCTTGAAAAAGCTGTTCCGCAAGTCCCCGCTTATCAAGCACTCCGGCATGAATTTCCGGCGCAGGGGGTGGAAATAAAAAAAGCAGGGAACCGAAGTTTCCTGCTTGGGTGGGTCTGTATTCTGTTGCTGCCGCCCGCTGGCTGGACAAAGTGTCCAGAGGTTGGGAGTGGGCGGTCATGCCCCCAGCTTTGGGACAAAGTGTCCCAGTAGGGGCGAGGTTATGGCTGGCCGCTTCGGGTCAGGCTGGCCCGGAGTTACCGCGCCGCCCCAGCTCCGGGGGCTTCGTCCCGCTCCAAAGCAATCACATCTGCAATATCACAGTTCAGCGCCCCGCAGATACGCAGCAGCGTTTTCATGCTGATATGCTCGCCCTTTCCCATGTTGGCAATCATATTTGTAGTCAGACCGGCTGCAAGCCGCAAGTCCTCTTTCCTCATGCCGCGCTCTTTTAGGGTGTCCCATAGCGGCTGATAACTGATGTGCATAGGCTCCCGCCTCCTTCTCTATCGTCAAGTGTTCTCCACCATTATAGCAGAAACCTTGTGTTTCCACAATATTTCTTGACCGCACCACCGGTTCCGTCTGGATTGTGCTTTTCCTTTCTGATTTTATTACATCTATTTCGCCATAAACTGCTT
>OBYG01001289.1_pt1 | contig 11041 bp, 8 predicted proteins | sample 1538201 | NCBI WGS metagenome assembly OBYG01 (sample SAMEA2580177, study PRJEB22360) | human gut metagenome | biome: human gut; feature: human-associated habitat; material: faeces | place: Denmark | collected 2008/2010 | reverse complement strand
ACAGACATACCCAGCCGAACAACTCTTTCAGGCTGGTCAGCATGGTTTGGGTGTTTACTTCATTATAGAGTTGTATGACTGATACATCCGGCATCCACTCGTGCAGGTTGTCCATGTTTCTGCTTAATAACCCCCAGTTGTCGCGTTGCAGGTGTTTCATCCAACGGTTCAATATGGCTGCTCCCAGAGGGGTTGCAATGCTGGTACGAATGAAGCTGGAAGAAATGCTTGAAGGGTATATGCTTCGCTACATAAATGGTTAGTGAAATATAAAGCACTCCATGACCGATGCCTTTTAAAAAGTTGGGCAGATACAAACTTTCAATATTCAAATCGGGGTATATCAGGAAATACATGTAATACTGGTACATGACTATCAGTGTAAATCCGACAGAAATCAATAATTTATATCCCTTTTTTAATACTGCTTGCCGGAAGAATACGATGCCTGCTCCGGCCAGGATTCCTGCAAATACACACCAGTTCAATGAAATGGCGTTTAGCGTATCGTACTGTAAGATGGAGGTCATGAATGCATTCTGCAGTACGGAGGAGGTGGTGAGAAACAGACAAAGCATCAAGAACAGGAACAACACTACGGGGAATTTCTTGTAGCGGAATACCTGCGGGTCTATATACGGATGCCGTATGGAAGTCATCCGGTTGATGTTTATCAACAAGGACACTACGGCTATTACAATGCAGGAGCGGATTTGTACGCTGTCCAGCCAGTCGTAAAAGTCTCCATAAATACAGATAAAAACAATTGCGAATAGCATGGCTGTCCATAAGAGGAGGCCTATCCAGTCTATGCCATATAAGGGAATCTTTTTACCCAGTCGGATAGTCCGTGTCAGGCACATGACGCAAATCCATACCACCATCAGCATGCCGATGACAAACCAGTGCATGTATTGCCAGTTGGCCCAGTCGTTGATGTGCATGGTGACCAGTCCGGACAACTGTATACTTTCAAGTACGATGATATAGATAACGGGATAGAACACCGAGAAATTTCCGGAAGGTGTGATGCTCAGACGGGTATTGGAGAAACACTCGAAGGTGCCCCACATGCGGAAGAATCCCGATACGAAGCATATACAAATTATGAGAAAGATGTTTTCTGTATGCATGGTGATCAGGTTGCAGAGAATGAGTACCAGGCATACCGTCATGAAAATAGACCGGGTGGTGAACCGGGATTTCAGACGGAACAGTATCGGAAATATGACGGTCATACCGATGAAGGAGGCATAGGCTGCCATGGTTACATCTTCCTGGATACATCCTAATGCGCTCGACATCTGGGTAGCAGCCGGCAGGAAAACTCCTCCGTTAAACTGAAAGACCATGGCAAAGAAGAGCGACAGGCCGATGCAGACCGGAGTCGGTAAGAATTCTTTGAAGTAAGGAATCTGAGAACGTGGTTCAGCCATTTCTTGTTTACTGTTTAACGTAACATTCTACATTCATTCCGGCTCTCAGGCGTTGCAAGTCTTCGGGACGGTTGTTTTCCGTAAACTCGATACGGACAGGGATACGCTGTTCTACTTTTACGAAGTTGCCCGCCGAGTTGTTTTGTGGAATAAGTGAATAGGAAGCTCCAGTAGCATCCGAAATAGAAGCGATACGTCCTTCAAATTTCACATCAGGGATGGCGTCTACTCTTACTTCCACCAGCTGATTTCTCTTCATGTCGGTAGTCTGAGTTTCCTTGTAGTTGGCAATGACCCATTTCTCCGTACCATCTACCAAAGTCACCAAGGCTTGTCCTGGCTGAACTAACTCTCCTTCATGGATGTTTTTTCGGCCGGTCACCCCGTCTGTAGTAGCCAAAATTACTGTATAAGAGAGGTTCAGTTTGGCTAGGTTGAGCGCAGCTTCTGCCAGCTTGATGGCCGATTCATTCTGCTCCAGGCGCTGAGTCTGTTCCTGCTTCTGTAGCAAAGTTGATTGCTTCTGGCGTAACAGCTGTTCATAGCGTGCCTGTGTAGCTTCGTAATCCGTTTTTACCCGATCGAATTGCTGAGGGGTAACGGCTTCTTCTTTCAGCAATTCCTGATAACGTTTGTAATCCGTCTGTGCATTTTGCAGACGAATACGCTGCTCATCAATGGCTGCATCTGTTACGAGGATATTGTTCTGTGTGGTGTTGATAGTGGTATGCATGGCACTCTTTCCGGCCAGTGCATTGCGATAGTCAGCTTCGGCCTGTGCCACTTTCAAACGATACTCCGTATCTTCTATGATGGCCAGGGTATCTCCTTTTTTCACTGTCTGGTATTCCTCAAAGCAGATTTTCTTGATGAAACCCTGCACCCGTGTGCTGACTGGGGTCAGGTGCTGTTTTACCTGGGCATTGTCTGTATATTCCACATTACCTAAATGGATAAATTTGCCGCAACCCCAGCTGATACCGGCTACGAGGACCAGCAGTATAAAGAAATTAGAAATAGCTCTTTTTTTGTTTCGCATCATATATTTTTTTGTTTTTGTGTAAATATGAAATTCATTAAAGTGTTCCCGTAATTTTTTTCAGCAGGTAATATTGATACAATATACCTATCTGGTAGTTGGCCAGCTGTAATTCCATGTCCAGCTGCATGTTGCTGGCATCCAGCATATCGGTAATCAGTGACAGACCGTTCAGGTAACGTTGCCGCACGATGCGGAAGTTTTCATGTGCCAGCTGTACACTTTTTTGCTGGGTATGCAGTCTTACGTAAGCTTCATTCAGGTTTACGTACGCTTCGTGTACCTTGTTCTCTATTTCTTCTTTGACCAGCTGGTAGTTCTTTTCTGCTTTTGAAGTGGCTATCCGTGCCTGTTTCAGCTTCTTCTTGCTCTTGAACAAAGCATCCAGATTGTACGAGATACCTACTCCGGCAAACCAGTAGTTGAAGTTGTTGTTCAATGGCGGAACTTCTACCAGAATCGGTCCGTTAAATTCATTGGTAGCCGTCAGGCTGATGTGAGGCCTGCGTTCCGAACGAATTAGGTTTTGCTGGTTGTGGGTTAGTTTGATTTCCGTGTGTGCCTGCTGGAGTTCGGGAGATTCCTGAGAAGCTTCCATCCAGGTCGTTTCCTGTTGTTTGTCCACATTGATACGGAACAGTGCCGTGGAGTCTGGTACAATATGTATCGAAGGGTCCAGTCCGATAGTAGTCGTCAGCTTGTGGTTCAAGACATTGAGCCTGTTGATAGTAGAAGTCAGGCCTAATTGCAGATTCTGCAACTGTAGTTCATAACGGGTAATGTCACTCTTCAGTGCCGTACCCTGTTGATAGGCAGCCCGCATATCCTTCACCAATAGATGTGTCTGCTCAATGTTCTTCTCGTAAACCGTCTGTTGATTTCTCAATTGGAACAAATCAAGATAATACCCCAACAGCATGAAGCGTAAATCCTGCTGGTTGTTTTGATAAGTCTGTTGTGCCAACTGCTGTTGCAGTTTCGCTTTCTGGATATTGGCATTGATACTTCCTCCGGCGTAGATAGTCTGTGAGGCCTTGAGTACAAAAGAATTACCGAAGTGCGGCATGTCGGCATGTATGCCGTTACTGAAATCCCGGTCTGTCATGCAGCCGTCACCAATGTAGTTGAGGTCTACCTGCGCCCGGATGGAGGGCAGTTTGGCATTTTTAGCCACTTCTACCGCCTGTGTCGTTTCGTCAATGGCCAGCGAATGAAGCTGGATGCTTTTGCTGTTTTGGTCAGCCAGTTGAAACAAGTCCTCAATGGTCATCACCTGTTCTTGTGCGGCGGCTGTGTAAATAAAAAAGGAAAGAACTCCAATAGTTGAAACTAATCTTTTACCCATTATTCTTTTTGTGTTGAAAATACCTTTAGCCATTTTATTTGGCTGTGCAAAATTAAACCATTATTTTTAGGCTGAATTTGCGGTTTATGCAAAAATATTACCATTTTAAGCCATCCTCAGAGAATGAATCAGGAACAGGAAAGCTATATTTCGCTGATAAAGCAGACGAGTAAGGAGACCATCCGCATCAAGAAAACCGGATGGGAAGAAATTAAACTGCCGGGCCATACACATGAAAAGTGCCAGATTATCTATACCCTTTCCGGCACGTTGCATGTGCAGATAGGTTCCACAAGCTATTTTGTGCCAGAGAAGCACATCGCCTGGATACCCGGTTGTACGGAGCATGAGTTATCCAGCAAGAACCGGCAGGTGTCACTGGTTATTTTCTATCTGTCGCTGGATGCGGATGACAAGGATACTGCCTTGAAGGAATTCTCCATTTATCACACCAACTCCTTTATTGCAGAGAACTTGAAATTTATTGCTTCCAAGGGGACGGAGATAGAACAGGCTGATTCTCCCGATTTGTATGCCTTTGCACTCAGCTTTTTCAAACTGCTGCCCTCCATCAGCCAGGATATGGGCTTTTTGTTGAAGATGCTGGCCATTCCCAATGATGCACGTTTGCATCCTATTCTGGCCTATCTGCAGGAGCATTTGCATGAGAATTTGAAGATGCCGCAACTGGCTGCCCATTTCGGATTCTCTGTGCGCAACCTGAGCCGTTTGTTCAATGAATCGGGCATTCGTTTCAGCTATTATGTGAACAATCTGAGAATCATGCGGGCTATCGAGCTTTTTGCCGATGGGGGAAGGACCATGCAACAGATTGCATACGAAGTAGGTTTTGCCACTCCCAACCATTTCAATCGTGTGTTCCGCCAGATTACGGGCGTATCACCTAATGCTTTTGTAAAAAATGACTAAGTCCCTTTCTCTGCCTGAAACAGGACAAGAGAAAAGAACTCAGCGATGAGTATAAATCAAATCAGATTATACGTAAGTTTCCAGGAAAGAGACTTCTCCTTCCGGTACAACTTCCAGGTTCTGGGTAGTAGCCGGGAACAATACAGATTCACCTGCTTTTACGCTGATGCGGTTGCCTTCGTTGTCAGTAATGGTGCAGGCTCCCTTCATGCAGATGTAAATAACAAACGAATCCAGTTCGCTGTAGTCCATGTTCATGGTTTCTGTCAGGTTATAAACAGAAGTGGTGAAGTACGGACAGCTTACCAGTTCCACCGGTTCATCTTTACGCGGTTCATAGTGCGTACGATAATCATCAGATACAGTATAGTCGATGGCATCTTTTGAGAGTTCCGTATGCAGTTCACGCAAGTTGCCGTTCTTATCTCTGCGGTTGAAGTCATAAATACGGTACGTGATGTTGGAAGTCTGCTGTATTTCTGCCAGGAAACATCCGGCTCCGATGCTGTGGATACGTCCTGCCGGCAAGAAGAATACATCACCCGGTTGTACGTCATACTTGTCGAGGGCATCGCAAATCGTATTGTTTTCAATCATGTCGGCATATTCCTGCGGAGTAATCTGTTTTTTCAGACCAGAGTACAAGTGTGCTTCTCCGCCGGTATTGTCGATGATATACCACATTTCTGTTTTACCCATAGACTGGTGGCGTTTCATGGCCAGTTCATCGTCAGGATGTACCTGAATAGACAAATCCTGCTTGGCGTCAATAAACTTGATAAGCAAAGGGAATTTACCCTGGAATCGCTTGTAGTTTTCTTCTCCCACCAGCTTTCCTTTATATTCTTCCATCAGCTGAGTCAGGTTCTTGCCGGCATCTGCACCTTCTGCTACTACAGATTCGTCGCCCGGTACATCTGAGATTTCCCAGCTTTCTCCCACTTGTTCCTGCTGACAGTCTAATTGTTTGAAAGGAATAATACGTTCTCCTCCCCAAAGGGTCGATTTTAAAATAGGTTTGAATTTCAAAGGATACATAATCTTATTTATTTTTTGGTCTGTACAAAAATAGGAAAAACTATGATTATACCTTATATAATTGGGTGAGAAAAAAAAGATATGAAGTATTCTTTTGATTTCTCAAATCAGAAATACAAACGTAATCTTCGTGTAAATGAAATGTACATCCCATGCAGTTCTGCTGTAACATAAACACCCCATCTTTGCAACGGAAAAAAGAAATGCATGAATAGATTATGAGATTAGGTTTTAAGGAGATTGTTTTTGTTTCCAGTTTCTTAACTTGTTCTACTATGCCGATGGTAGCAGAGACTATAAAGGGTACCATTGTAGACAAGCAGACTAAAGAACCCTTGACGGGAGCTACCATACAAGTGCTTGGAAGTACAGTAGGGGCTGTGGCCGATCTTGATGGAAATTATATTTTGGATGTTCCCGGCGGTGTGTATGAGCTGGTAGTGAAATATGTGGGATACACCGACATTAAAACTGGAGGTGTAAAAGCAAAAGGCAAAGATGTGGTGCTGAACTTTGAGATGGAAAGCGATGCACAGGCCTTGAGTGAAGTCTCCGTTGTTGCACGTAAAAACCTGGAAGGTGAACGTGCGTTGAGCATGGAACGCCAGAAAGCCACTGTAGCCATTGAAAACCTTGGGGCGAAAGAAATGAGCGTGAAAGGTATCAGCAATGTGCAGGAAGGTGTGAAAAAAATAACTGGTATCTCGATTGCCAGTGCAGGACAGTTGATTGTGCGCGGATTGGGCGACCGTTATAGTACGACTACTTTGAACGGACTGCCGATTGCTTCTCCGAATCCGGATAACAAACTGATTCCATTGGATTTGTTTCCTTCAAGTACGGTACGGAACATTACGGTAAGTAAGGTATATGAAGCTGGAACTTTTGCTGATTATTCAGGAGCACACATCGATATCAGTACCAAAGAAAATACCGGAAAAGACTTTTTCTCCATCGGTTTCAATACAGGAGGCCGGTTCAATACAATTTTCCAGGATTTCTATAAAATGGATCAGCAGTATTCCTTGTTCCGTAATCCGGGCATTAATCAGAAATACATTGACATGCCTAAGGCGGATTTTTCAACTGCCATTGCGAAGGAAAATCCTTTTCATACAACCTTCGATGTGAATAAGAGTACAAGTCTTCCGGAATTTGGCGGTAATATAGCCGGCGGAAAGAACTGGGATGTGAATGGACAGAATCTGAGTCTGTTGGCCGCATTGAGTGCAAGCAATACCAATGAAACCACAAAAGATGCTTTTTATCGCACACTTGAAGCCGGAGGTACGACTCTCGACCAGTTTAATTACGACAGTTACCGTCAGGAACTGAAACTGGCAGGACTTGGTAACTTGGCTTATACACTTAGAGAGGCCGACCGTATTGGGTACACCTTCTTCTATGCACGTAACGCGGAGAATACCTACATGTTGCGACAAGGAGAAGATTATGAAGACAATGAACTGATAGGTAACAACTCTGTAACCCACATTTATACCCTTCAAAATCATCAGTTGAACGGACACCATGAGTTTGGACAGCAGTGGGATTTGAACTGGAGCGGTTCTTATAGCAAGACTTCCAGCGAAGAGCCTGACCGCAGACAGGTGATGTTTGAAAAGACTGGAAACTCTTTGGAACTGTTCGATTTGAACAAGCAGGAGAATATGCGTTATTTCGGCTCGCTGAATGAAGAAGAATGGGTGGGTGATTTGCGAAGCTCTTATCGCTATGGTGACAATAACCTGATACGTATGGGAGCTACCTACAAAGATAAGAGCCGTACGTTCCGTTCTACCCGTTTCTACTATGATGTAAGCCGTTTCAATCCTGAAATAGAGGATATTCACCAGACTTCCAGTTTTATGGGGTATGATAATATTGCCAATGGAGACATTGCTATAATTCGTGATCAGCAGCCGAAAGACCAGTATGATGCCGGACACTCCATCTATGCCGGATTTATTGACGCGGAATATTATCCGACGGCCAATTTCTTGGTGAACATCGGAGTGCGTTATGAATACAGTCACCAGTGGGTAAATTATGCGACCGACGGAGGTGAAGCCAAACGGAATGAGGTAAACTGCCATGACTTCTTCCCGGCCATGAACTTGAAATATACCGTGAACGATGCCAATAGCCTGCGCTTCTCGTTCTCACGTACGGTAACCCGTCCGTCATTCATTGAAATGGCTCCTTTCCTCTATCAGGAATCGTATGGAGCAGCCATGATTCGAGGTAATGCAGAATTGAAGAACGGATATAACTACAATATCGACTTGCGCTATGAACGCTTTGACCAGCAGAACAGCAACAATATGTTCTCTATTACGGGTTATGCGAAAATCCTGGAAGACCCGATTGAGCGTACACAGACCTTGTCGGGCGGGGCGGCTGTTCACTCTTTCCAGAATGCAGATACGGGTGTGGCTGCCGGAGTGGAAGGGGAGTTCCGCAGAGAACTGTTCCGCGATTTCCGCGTAGGAGCCAACGCTTCTTACATGTACACCAACGTACAATTGCCGGAAGGTGGAGCCTATACCAACGCACAGCGTTCCCTGCAGGGAGCCTCTCCTTACCTGGTGAATGCGGATATCAGCTATGCGCCTAAGTTTAAGAACGATACACAGCTGACTGCTACGCTGCTCTATAACCTGCAAGGACCACGCATTCATGCGGTAGGTATTTCCGGATTGGGTGACGTGAAACAGGAAGACTTGCATACGCTGGATTTCGTAGCCACTTACAAACTGAATGACCACTGGAACTTTAAGTTGCAGATGACCGACTTGCTGAATCAGGACATCGTCTTCAAGCAGGAAGTGAAAGACGGCAGAAAGCTGGAAGTGGAACGCTACGGAAGAGGAACTACCTTTGAGTTAGGTTTTAGCTATACATTATAAAAATTCATAAAGGAAAAAATTGAACACTATCTAAACTTTTTATTAACGAGAAAAGTATGAAAACAATGAACTTGAAATTTATGTCGATGGCCGCAATCGCTGCTATGACTTTGTGTACTGCTTGTAGTGAAGATGACAACACTCCGAATCCGGAACCTCCTGTTGCAGATGCGTATTCTTCAGAGTTGTTCTTGACTGCAGCAAACAATAACGCAATCAATTATAATTTCAGCAATACATTTACAAACAAATTTGTCGGTACGATTGACGGTGGAGCCGACATGACGAAGGTAGATAATTTCTTCGAAGCAGCTGCATATCGCGGTGCTGTTCCTGCTAATAATGACTGGACAGCCGGATGGATTCGTACAAGCGGTAACGGTGATGAAACAAGCGCAAACGCAGTAGAAACATTGACAGGTACTCTGACAACAAATAAAACACTGGAAGCAAATAAAGTATATGCACTTAGCGGTGACTATATTGTGAAGACTGGTGTTACACTGACTATCCAGGAAGGTGTGAAAATCGTAGCTAAGACTGGTGATGAGTCAGTAGATTATATCTTGGTACAGCAGGGTGCTAAAATCGAAGCTGTAGGAACAAAAGAGAATCCGATTATCATGACCTCAGACAAGAAAGAATCTGGTGCATGGGGCGGTCTGCACATATGCGGTAAAGCTCATACCAATGCAGAAGGTGGTGCCGGTAAGTCTGAAATCGGTGATGCAGCTTATGGAGGTTCTGCTGACAATGATAACTCTGGTACACTGAAATATATTCGTCTGGAAAATACGGGATATGCATTGGACTCTGAACATGAAGCAAACGGTATTTCTTTCTATGGTGTAGGTAACGGTACTACAGTAGAATACGTACAGGCTTACAATGGTTCTGACGACGGTTTTGAATTCTTCGGTGGTAGCGTTGACATGAAACACATGGTAGTGACCAACTGTAGTGATGACTCTTTCGACTGGACTGAAGGATGGAACGGACGCGGTCAGTTCCTGGTGGCTTATCAGGAAGCAAAAGAAACACTCGGATTTGATTGTGACTGCTTGATGGAATGCGATAACAACGGTAAGAACTTTGCGGCCACTCCGGTAGCTTGTCCTACTTTGGCTAACCTGACCTTGATTGGTAACGGCGGTGAGAAACAGGGTGTTCGCTTGCGTGCCGGTACACAAGTGAAGATGTACAATGCCCTGATTTCTGGTAAAGGAAAATGCTTGACAACTGAAACTACAGAAACAGAAAAAGCATTGGTAGACGGTACATCTGTATTGAACTACGTAACTTTGGCTACGGATATTGAATGTAACGGTGCTGAAGAATAAGAAATAGATTTCATTTGATTGATGGCGGTCTGTCGGGAGAAATAGATCGGCAGACCGCTTCTTTTTTATTGGAGAATGAAATGCATTTTTCCGTCTTCTTCTCCGTGATAGGAAAAGCCTTCCCACTCAAACTCTTTCAGTTGTTCCGGATGTGCTATCCGGTTTTTCAGGATGAAACGAGTCATCTCGCCCCGACACATCTTGGCATAGATAACGACCGTGGTAGGTTTCCCGTTTTTCAGGGTGTAGAACTCGGGCGTAACGACCTGTACTTCCCGACAGACTTTTTCCCAGTCGAACAAGTCTTTCATTTCACCACTGGCCAGGTTGACAAGAATGCCTCCTTGCTGCCGGATGGCATCAATAAAATAGTCCGTCAACAGAGGACGCCAGTATTCAAACATGGTTTTCCGTTCGTGTTCCGGTAGCCGTACATTGCCTTCCAAGCGATAATTCTGAATACTGTCCAGCGGGCGGAGCAATCCGTATAAGAAAGAGGTAATCAACAAATGCTGCTGGGCATACCGGAAATCTTCTGCGGTAAAGTCAGCTGGATGGATGCGCTTGAACACGATGCCTGTGTAAGCTAAAAGCGCCGGCAGAGCTGGAGTCTCCGGTGAAAGAAACTCGTGGTAGCGCAGATAGTTTTCGGCTGCTAACTTCGGATTCACTTTCAGCATCTGAGCCAGCTCTTCGGCGGTAAACTGGGTCATGTACAAGGCGTTTTCGCGGGCCTCTTTCAAAAAATGAGGGGTACTGGTTTCTGGATATGGAGTTTTGCTACGTGCGGTTATGGTCTTGGCACACGAGATAAATGTCATCATACGCGCTCTTGTTTTTCGTTAAAACTATTTACAAAGATAGACTCCTTGGCGGATTTTCCAGCGGTTTACGGTATATTTGTCAGGGTTTAACATTTTATAGAAAGGAAAGAACAATGAAAAATTTACGGATTTGGAGCCTTTTGTGTCTGATTTGGATGGGCGTACTGGCTGCTTCTGCAC
>OBYG01001286.1_pt1 | contig 11070 bp, 10 predicted proteins | sample 1538201 | NCBI WGS metagenome assembly OBYG01 (sample SAMEA2580177, study PRJEB22360) | human gut metagenome | biome: human gut; feature: human-associated habitat; material: faeces | place: Denmark | collected 2008/2010 | reverse complement strand
TCAGCTCCAGCGACATGTCCGACCCCGCGGCCTATTCACAATACGACTGGTCGCTCTACGGCACCGTGATCAACTGCGGCGCCTACACGGCCGTGGATAAAGCTGAGACCCCCGAGGGCCGTGTCGTCGCCTGGAAGGCCAACGCCACCGGCCCGGCCCTGCTCGCCCGCACCTGCGCCGAGCACGGGATCACCCTGGTCCACGTGTCCTCCGACTACGTCTTCGACGGCACCGCGGAGGTCCATACCGAGGACGAGCCCTTCAGCCCGCTGTCCGTCTACGGCCAGACCAAGGCCGCCGGCGACATCGCCGTGGCCGGCTGCCCGCGCCACTACATCATGCGCTCCAGCTGGGTCATCGGCGAGGGCCACAACTTCGTGAAGACCATGAAGGGGCTGTCCGACCGCGTCGCCGATCCGGAGGATAAGCTCACGCAGGTCACGGTCGTGGACGACCAACTGGGACGCCTGACCTTCACGCGCGACATGGCCGAGGCCATCTTCCACGTGCTGGGGACGCACGCCCCCTACGGGACCTACGATTGCACCGGCTCCGGTGCAATCAAGAGCTGGGCGGACATCGCCCGCGCCGTCTTCGAGGCCGCCAACGGCAACGGCGAGAAGGTCGTGCCGGTCAGCACCGCCGACTACTACGCCGGCGCCGCCGGCCCAATCGCACCGCGCCCGGTCCACTCCGCGCTCGACCTGTCCAGGCTCGAGTCGGTCGGTTTCCGCATGCCCGACTGGGAGGAGGAGCTGGGGGAGTACCTCACAAAGCTTTAATATAAATTGTGACGGCGGGAGGCGATGGCATGATTGATGGATACTCTTTTGAAGATTGGATGCACTACGGTAAACGAGGGAAGCGCGAGTATTCCTGTTTTCATTTTTACAGTGTAGGGCTCAATAGAGGTATGCCTCTAGTGATTCTGGACGTCGTAAAGAAAATGGGCTTCGGTGGACTATTTGCTGGGGCGGCTTCTCTTCTTGCAGAAAAGCTACTAACTGATGGAAAACTTCCTTGGATCCTTGATTACCTTGGATCTTATGTGACTAAAGAATTATTTACATTTTTGCTTGTCGTAATTTGTTTGGTTGTAGCATGGATTGCCGTGCGTTCAATTAGGCAGGGCTTTCGCTATGTGAGTGTGCTCGATAAACTTCAGAGTCTTAACTACCAAGTTGAGAATCAGACTCAAAATCCTGATGTTAATTTAGGTGAATTGGCAACTATCTGCTGTGATGGTGTCGCCTCCTGTTTTTCAATTTTTCGCCCAAAGGCCGGGATAGGCTGCGCTATTAGGCTTGCGCGTCCCGGAAAGTCGGATCATGAAGTTGGCTATGCAACGGTGGCTAGGGGAGGGACATTGAATGGGACGAGATTTCAACATACCCGGCCACTTTCAATGGATAGCAAACTCGTGATTATGCTGCACGACAAAGAGCTGTCAAATGATATCGTCATGCTTTGCCCCGATGTTGAAAAAGCCAGAGACTGTGGGCAGTTGGATAACGACGTCAATTCCAAGCATTTCGGATCCGATGATCGTTGCATGATGATTTCTAGACTTGTTGCGCGGGACGGTTCGAGTAATTCAATTATGGGAATCTTGTATGTAACGTCTAACAAGAAAAACAAACTTGGAATCGCTGATATCAATCTCTATTTATTGCTTCATGATATTGTCAATCACGCTCTTTGCGCAAAAGCTGTTGCGTGATTAGCCTTTAGGAGGTTCATGATGGCATGCACTAAGAGAAGCTATCGGAAAAGGAAGAAACAGTCTTCTTGCCGTCCGCTTCTTTTACGCCAAAATAAATCTAGCATCAAGGCAAGCGTCAATACCGCACCTTCACATGCTGTTTTCTGTGAGTCTGCAGGCGGTTTAGTCTTAACTGATGTGAGAGATTACAGCCGCATCAGAAAAAACGGACCATCGGATGAGCTTGTTAAATTATTAGCATCAAGATTGTGATATATCTAACAACTTGGCTTGACGGTTTGCTTTTCGAATAACGGCCAGTGTGTAAGCAGTGGGCTGAGTCTTGGTTTCATTCTATGCCGAGGGAAGGTTATTGCTTATGGTCGCTTTTTGTGCTGTTGTTCAGGTAATTTGTGCATTTGTTACACTTTGCCTGACGGTATATGTTGTTTTGCGCGACACAAGGCATATGAATGAACAAGACGAGCGTCAGGAAATGGCTGAGAAATTAGCGCAGCCATCTTCAATTGCTGCATGGCTCGAAAGAGATTCCACTGGTGAGTCGCGCATTGCGATTCGCAACGACAGTGATCTTCCTGTATATGAGGTAGTTGCGACAATTGTCGTTACTCATGGAGCGGGATGCTGCAAGGGTGAAGATTTGGAATCCCCATATCAATACAGGAAGATACTCGATTTGATTCCTCCGGGACTTCATTCGGTAGCTATCGATATGGGCGGCTTCTACGGAATGCATCGACATCCGCTGGTCGAGATTGCCTTTGTATGTGCAAAGGGAAAATCCTGGGTCCGTCGGGGTGATGGCGCTCTTGATGACCTTGATGCTTCGCCGTTTAGCCACTATGAGCTCGGTCTTCCCATCGATTATGATTCGGTCGCGCCGTATTAATAGCCATCGGTACCGCTAAGTATTTTACGCAAAGTAGCTTAATCGGCCTGGTTACGGATGGGCCTCCGTCCCCTGTAGATCTTCGCGAGTTTGCAGCGCTGCGAATCAAATCCGTCGCTCGCTAGGTGTCCGTCTTCCTTAGGGCTGCGTCTGAGATTTCCTGTAGGTCATCGTGCCTCTCATTCACCCTAATTGTCTTCGCGTCGCCGGCGTATTGGCATTGCCAGCGTAGTGGTGACTGAGAAGCGCGGCGGTCATTATGCGGTGACCGGAATTGGTCAAAATCGTTTGACTATTAGAGGTTAAAATCAACTGGCGTTAACATGCGCATGGGTGCCAGGGCCGGCATGGGGCCTGTCACCCATTTGTTGTTAGCGGTTGGCCTTGCTTCGCTCTGCGATGTAGCCCGCGAACCACTTGCGTGCGGTGTTCTTCAGGACACGGATGTTCTCTTCGTTTGCGGTGTCGATGTCCTGGAGTGCCCGCTCGGCGATAACATCCGGATTTTCGACAGATTCGTCGATACTTGAACGGTATTTCTCGGCGACCGAGGTGATGTACCTGCTTACGAAAGTCTTTTTCTCCTTATCGTTCAGGGGCTTGAAATTCACTTTGAGATTGAATCGCGAGAGCAGTTCCGGTGGGAACTTGCCTTGTACCTCGGTCCTCGGCGTGTTCGAGGCGAAAACTATGGTATAGCCATTGAGGTCGTGCTCATCGCCTTGGGAATCCGTGAACTTGCCGTTCTCGAGCAAGTCGAGGAAGAAGCTCCAGACTGTTGAGTCCCCCTTTTCGAACTCGTCGATGAGGATGACGCCTGAGTTGCTTCGTTCTATCTTCATTGTGAGCTCGCCTTCTTCGCTGCCCATGTAGCCACGCGGGCTGCCGATGAGTGAATTGAGTGAGTCCTTGCTGCTGTAGTTGCCGAAGTTAACCTTTGGTAGTGGCTCTCCCGGGGCGAGCAGTTTACTGAGAATCCTCGCGGTCTCGGTTTTGCCCACGCCGGAGGGTCCGATCAGGAACAGGGAGAGAATCGGCTGCTCGCCGATGCTGTTAAACAGTCTGAATATCTCGACCTGTTTGCGAAATTCGCCTTTGAATTGGTCCTGTCCGATGAGGTCGCAAGCGAACTGGTCGAGCAGTGCTTTTGTCTCTGAGTCGTCAAGGTCTATCAGGCGCTTCGGATTCTCTTTGCTGAGCACGGCTTGGTCCTCACTATTATTATCGATATCACAAGGCTGTACGGTGTCAAATATGGTGCGCATCTCGTAGGCGTATTTGTTTGCCGCCGTTTCGTCGGCGACAAACACGGTGTTTTTGGGCATTTGATAGAGAAGAGCTTCAAATGTTGCGACTATGCCTGCTTTGCCGCCAGAAGAATCAAGCAGGGATATAAGCGACGAGATATCGACTGCTATACTACGCTCTCTAGCTTGCTGTGCAATTTGCGCAGTGCTGGTAAGTGATAACGCTGAGGTATAGTCGTATCCTTCGCTTTTAAGCCTGTCCTTTAGACGGGCGAACTGGTTTCTCCTGTATGTTGTTAAGTTCAGCATGTCTTATTTGCTCTTTTTATTGACTGCCTGAATGATGGCGATGACATCGATGTAGGTAGCTTCGGTCGCCTCTTCTTCTTTGGTCGGATTGCTTGCACGTGCTTTGGCAGAGCCGTCTATGAAGCCGTCGTTCACCGGTTCAGCCGCCTTGCCTTTCGTTTGAAAGTATTCGTACGAGCTACGAAGGTCCGCTGGTCGTACTTTTCCTTTGCAAATTCCGATGATGCCGACCTTGCCGATAAGGAGGTCATCGACTGAGTAACCGCTTTCGAAAAGATCCGTTCCATCGATGGGGATTTTCACGATAATGTCGCTGCTGTCGCTGCCATTGGCGCTATTGCCCCCTTCGATTTTTCCGATGAGTTTGAATGACGTGCCCGACTTAATGAAGGACTGGAATAGGTGCCCAACATTGAGGCCGCCGGCCTCCGGGACTGTAATCCCATCGAACGTTCCCGACATGATTGTAATGAGGGTGCGCACTTCGTCCTCGTTGAGCAACGAGAGGCTAACGTTATCGATGTACACAAGGTCGCCCTCTTTACGCTCATTTTCGTCAAATCTGAGGCAGTATCCTTTGATTTCAGCAAGCATTCGGCTCTTGGTGCTGATGTACTCGAGCGTATCTATCAGCTTTGTTCGCTTTTCGTGCCCCAGTTCTGCGTTCGCCTCCCCGGAAAATTTAGAAAAGAGTGGTATTTTTCCTTCTCCTTCTGCATGGAGCTCCGCTTTACCTGAAGTGGCCTTCTCTTCTTCGCTTGTTCCCTCTTTAAAAATCTTGTTGTTTAGCAGCATGCGCATCTCATAAACCTTGGAATGGTTCATGTAGTAAACCGTAAAGAGGTCTTTGATTTCGGCTTCATTTGACATGGCGTTCCAATCTATTTGTTTCGTACATCTGTTCTGTCAATTATACCTAAGGGTACGGTGTCTTGAAGATGCGCGGCGACTTGAAGCTGGGAAAGACCCAGCCACCTTCGATTGCTGCATGTCCCGAAAGGGGTTAATCGGCGTGGTGCGTACTGCGAACTGTACATATCACCCGATTTCATTTTGGCTGCAATTAAATAGTGAACCATGTGACATTGTTTGATGGACTTAAATTGCCTTAGCCCCTCCGTCATGCGAGTTAAATGACTACGGTGGAGTAGAATTGTTCTTAATTAGTGATTTTATGGCGGTGTGATATGGATCTATCAGGAATACTCTCGCAAGCAGGTTTTGCTTTCCAGATGAAAGTGTTTCTGAAGCAGGTGACAGAGTTAAACCCCAATGCAGTTGCCAGCTATGAATATCTTGATGACATCTCAGCTTCTACCAGCCTTGATGAATTAAGTGGGCGGATTGGGCTTTGTGAATCTCGGCTTATTCAGGTTAAAAATACCAATGTTGGTAAACGGGATGTTGTCCAAATTTATACGAACTGGATTCTTGCCGTTAGCAAGCACGAGTCGATTTCTTCCTTTTGGCTTCTTTATTCGGATGATAAAAGCCTTTCCGTACATTTTGATGCCATTACCGCCATTCAATTCATTGAGAGTCTTGATGAAAGGGCTAAAAAGTCCAGTAGGTCAAATGCCGCGAAGCTAAGGGCCTCTTTAAATGATGACGACATTGTCAGGCTCTTTTCTTGTGTCAAAGAGAAGGCGAGTGCTTACGCCATTAACGAGAATGCAATTAATGCTGAGATTAGGGATAATCTTTCAAGCATTTTTCACCTTACTTCGAACGTTGATTTATTTGATGAGCGAGTTGCTGAGCTGAGGAGAAGGATTCAGTTTAATGTGTCCGAAGCGATGCTAAAAGCAATTCCTTATTAAATCGACTATGAGTCATTTATGCAGCTTTGCGAGCAGATTTGCGCAAAAATATCTTCAAAACGATTTGAGCCAGATTACTCAGCATGGATGGCTGCTGCTGATGGCGATTTGCTTGACGCCAGGGAGTCGTCGCGTGAATATCGACAACTGCACTCCTGTCAGGAAGATGCTTCATTTATTACGCAACATCTGTATTTCTGTGAATACTATCGCTCTATAAATTATGAGAGACTTGCAAAGTGTCAGGCTGACACTGTTGCTAGTTTGGAAAGCGCTACATTTAATAACTTTTGCGATTCGTGTAACCTGCTAAAGCTTGATGGCAAAGACGATCCAATGCGACGGCTAATAGAAACTAAGCGCTGCCAAAATAGCTATGCGTATAACGATCATGAAAAATGGGGGTCATGCATTTGGCTTACGAGGGAAGAAACACCTACTGAGAAAAGAATTTCATGGAAAGACGAAACCAATGATTAGCTGCTCAAATGATCTTTTTCTTCGCCAAAGAGCAATAGTAGTCAGCATTTATGTTGACTATTTGCTTGCTATTCTTTCTTGCGCTGACAGCATGAGCGTTACTAAATTATTGGTTTTAACGTTCTTGTCGAAATCAATCGAATCTCATGGAAACGAGCTGTTGAACGGTAGGTGCTCAAAAAATCTAATCGAGAGAGCTGCCTGCGCGGTTTCTGGTACTTATAGCTCTTTCTTATATGAGCTTCAATATTCAGTTGAAGCCATCGAGATAGCCAGTGCGGGCGGTCTCATTGCTATTGAAGATGTTTTTGTCCACCTCACTAAGGAGGGACGAGCACAGGGCTGCAGAGTGAATAATTCGTTTATCCCAAAATTGATAAGAGAAGTCGCTTCTCTAGACGATAAATATGTTCTGTCGGAGATGATTCGTAATGTTTAGCATTGAGTGCTTGGAACTAATCTCTTGTTCTGGGGAGTCGTTTAGATACTCCTTTTCGAGCGGCGTTAATTACATTCAGGGTCCTAATAGCTCTGGAAAAACCGAATTTTACAATTTTCTCGACTATATGCTCGGGGCTGAGAAGAAGAAGCTATCCGAGTCGCCTTGGTTCAAGGGGTCGTTACAGGCGGCCAAGATGCAGATCTCTTTAAATGGCCATGGTTTTTCCTTGTATCGCGATTTGGCTGGCGATGAGTTTGGACTAGTAATAGATGGAATACCTTACAAGGTATCTGATCTCGCGGAATATAGAAATTACCTTAATACGTTGTTTCTGGAATCGGCGGATGACCCTACCAACCTCTCTGAATATGTCGGCCAAGAGCTGACATATAGGACTTTTACCTTATTTTGTTTTCTTAATGAAGTGACGGTCGGCCGAATTAATGGCTTCTTCAGCAAGCTTCTCGAAACTAAATATCGGGTTAAGCAGAGACCCTTATTTGATTATCTGTTTAGCACCAACCCAGATCGAATCGTGTTCCTTCAGCGCAGGATAGCCGAACTTAGCAAGCGAGCTCGCGAGCTAGAATCTCAACGTGACTTTTTCAATCACTATTTAGAAGCAGTTAATCAAGAGCTGGCCAAGCTCGGAATCGTCGAACGTTTCGATGGCAGGAATGTTGCTGTCGTATCTGAATTAATTGAGACGGCCGCTGTTTCCATTGAACTTAATTCTTCTTCTAGCTTGATGGCAAACGATGTTGTTGAGGCGGATCAGCTAAGAAGCGATATCAAGGCTCAGAAACAAATGATTCGCGAGCTTAAGGGGACAAAGGCTCAGGATGAGAAACGGTATCGCCTTCTGGACAGGTTGAACTCGCTGATTGCTGACGATGGTTCTAGGGCAGATCTTTTGGGTCAAACTTGCAATTTACTTGGTGAAATTGAAACGGCGATACCCCGAAAAGACCTTGATTTTCAACAGGAATTACTTGCTCGCAAAGAGAGCAGGCTGGCTCAACTTGAAGCCAAGTTAACAGCTGCAAACGTGGTGTTTAATCCATTAGACTTTAATGAAAAAAGCAAGGCTGTTTTGGTGGCAAATGAGTATTTATCCCGGTATTCGGCGCTCTGCAAGCCTGACGATCTTGAAGATGTAAAAACGGATATTTCTCGTCTAAAACGGGAGCTGCTTAAACTTAAGCATTCTGATGACAATGCTTCTATTAATTCCATTTCTGATACCGTAACCGATTTGTATCACTCGGCTTCTCAGGTGTCCTCCTTTGTTGAATCTGATTTTAAGCAACTTGATTTTCATATCAAGTTTCAAAAGGAAGGAGTGGGGCTTCAGCCCACTTTTTCCGAAAGGGACGATAGCGTTGATTTGTTTACTGGAAGACGTGCTCGTCACTCGTTGATGCAGATCTGCGGTTACTTTGCATTCATGCATTACTTGCTTCCAAAGCGTAACATTCCACTTGCCCCCTTGCTTGTATTTGACCATGTTTCGTCGCCATTTGATGAGGAAAGCCGTGGGGCGATAGGAGCAATCATTTCGAAGTTTTATTCACTTGTGGATAAAGTTGATGTCCAATTATTTCTGTTTGAAACGGAAGATCCTGATGCTTTGGGAATCGTTCCTGATGAGTATATTTCTCTTGTCTCGGACGTTCAGACAGGGTTTAACCCTTTTTACACAGCCGACTAGGGTGATTTGATTATAGTGGGGGTGTAAGCGTGTCTGGAGTTAAGAATCAGCATTACGTGCCTCGGTTTTATCTCAGATCGTTTACTGATGAATCGGGTCATCTCGGTGTTGTGAGGCGCGATGCTGGTGGATTGAAACCCGTCTTTCGAACGAAGCCCGAAAACGTTTGTGCGGAAAACTACCTCTATGAGGTTAGGCGACGCCAGACCTTGGGTGAAGACGGTTTCGTTGAAAAGGGTGTAATTGAAGATACTCTTGGCAAAATCGAGAACGATCTTGCTCCTGCCTACCGGTCGCTGCTCAGTTATCTTGACTCTCAAAAACTGCCAAAAGGTGAAGAGTGCGTCGAGTTGATTACTCGGCTGGCATTTTTGCTTGCCTTTTTCATTGTGAGGAATCCTAAATGGTTGAACGAAGCGAGGGGCAACGCTGGTGCTCGCTCTGCCGAATTGTTTTCGAGTGGCTTTTTCTCGGACGAAGACATTTTGCAAATGGATTTAGCAAGGTACGGAGGCGAATTTGAAGCCATTGTCGAGCTTGCTTATCTGGATACGGCGCTGTTCAGGCTCGATAAGGGCGCACCTCTGTATGATCTTCTTGTCTTATTGCTTGACATGGATTGCCTGTTTTACATAGCGCCTGAAGGTACTGAGTTTGTCACAACGTCGCTTCCCGTGCATGTCGAGTGGAAGGACGAGAGTGATGAAAACCCCTGTGGCATCTATTTCCCGTTGAGCCCTCGTCATGCCGTTGTATTTAGACAAAGATTGGAAGAGGACCGTTGCGTCTCCATCACTCGCTTGGCGGCAGTTGAAGTCGATTCATTTAATCGTATTCTGATGAACGGCGACGGGTTGTGGGAGTTTCTGATTGCAAGAGATCGCCTCTACTTAGAACGACTAATTGGGCAATATCAGCCCGGGTTTTAGGTTGCGGAGTCTTATTTTTAACTAGATAGTCGCTTACGCTCGAAAAATTCTGTCACATGTTAACGAGGAGGCGGCTCTGTATGAATCTTAGCAGTTGCCGCTGGCTCGGCGTGCTGGCCCCGGTCAATGGCTGATTCATGAAAGATTTGACCGAATATAGAATGTAATTCCTGTATGCACCGCATTAGCGATTAATTTAGGGTACTATACCAACAGTGATGCAGTCGTCGTGGACTCTAAGTGAGGCGATGACAAAGAAGGGTCGTTGTTCGGAGGCTTCCGGCAACGGCCCTTTGATTTTAGGAGCTTGTTTTGGCAAAAGAGTTTAAGACTTTCGCTCAACTAATAGAACTCCTAGAGAGCCGTGGGGTGGCGACTGATGCAACCACGGTAGATTGCCTGAGGCGTGAAAGCTATTACGCAGTTATAAATGGCTACAAAGGCCCTTTTCTTGATAAAAATGCCGCACAGTCCTCGTCAGATGATGTTTTTAGAGAGGGCACTTCATTCAAGAACATCTACGATCTCTTTTTGTTCGATAGAGAACTTAGACAACTTACATTTTCTTATCTTGCAAGAGCAGAGGCCGTACTTAAGAACGCCGTTGTATATTCGTTTTGCAATGAATACCGTGCTGCAGATGCCTACCTGGATCGTTCTAATTATGTTGCGTCTAGTGATTTGCTCGTGCCTAAGGCGTTTCGAGGCAATAAGGGTTACCAGCACTCGAAGAACCTTGCTGAACTGCTAAAACTGCTGAATGATAAGGTGTCAAACGAGCAGCGTATGCGCCCATTTGTGAGGCATTATTTGAATAAATACGGTGCAGTGCCCTTGTGGGTTCTTCAGAATGATCTGACATTTGGCAATATCTCACATTTCTATCAGCTTCAAAAACGCGGCGTGCAAAATGCTGCCTGCAAGTTGGTCAGCCAAACGTCAAATAGAAAACAAAGACTCGAGCCGATAATGCTGCTTCGCGTCATTCAAGTTCTTTCTGGCTTTAGGAATATCTGCGCGCATGACGAGCGGCTCTATTGTGCGGTCGTGAGAGGGGCGAGGTTTTCCGATATGTACTCCCTGCTCTGCCGTGTTCTACCTGACGACGAGACGAAAGCAATGCTTGATGATTTAGGTGAGCTTGTTAGGGCCTATCAAGGGTTAATTGCACGAGATGTCTTATACAGCGTGTTTAAAGAGATGAACATCAGGGTGTAGAGAAAGCTTCAATAACGCCGATGACAATTGGACCGCCTCATTCACGGTGCTTGTTCTGCTAGGAATAGCGATTCTCGGTGCTGTACATCTCTGCGAGATGGTGTAGCATACGTAGCTATCATACAAAAGCTCTGCGGGAGCTTTAAGGGTGACGCTTTCGATAAGAGAGTGTTGCCCTTTTTTCATGAGTGTAATGATGCGTATTTAGGCGTTTTGATTACAAGGTTGCGCGGGATGTCTGGAATGCGGTGACGCATAATTTCTTTCGCAAATTGACAACCGCATAGCGGAACACGGCCCGC
>OBYG01001280.1_pt1 | contig 11145 bp, 8 predicted proteins | sample 1538201 | NCBI WGS metagenome assembly OBYG01 (sample SAMEA2580177, study PRJEB22360) | human gut metagenome | biome: human gut; feature: human-associated habitat; material: faeces | place: Denmark | collected 2008/2010 | reverse complement strand
GGAATGTACCGCCGTCAACCAGCTCCTGAACCATGTTGTACTTGCGTACATATGCCGGGTTATGGCATGCTACGAAGTTTGCACGGCGGATCAGGTAAGTGGACTTGATCGGGGAATGTCCGAAACGCAGGTGGGACATTGTGATACCGCCGGACTTCTTGGAGTCATAGTCAAAGTAAGCCTGAGCGTACATATCTGTGTTGTCGCCGATGATCTTGATGGAGTTCTTGTTGGCGCCTACTGTACCGTCGGCTCCAAGTCCCCAGAACTTGCAGTTGATAGTACCCTCTGGAGTAGTTACGAGCGGAGCGCCCAGTTCCAGAGAAAGGTTTGTAACGTCGTCCACGATACCGATTGTGAATACCGGCTTCTCTGTGTTGTTGTATACAGCGACGATCTGTGCCGGAGTAGTATCCTTGGAACCTAATCCGTAACGTCCTGTGAAGATCTCAACGTCGTTGAACTTGCTGCCTCTTAAAGCTGCTACTACATCTAAGTATAACGGCTCGCCGAGAGAACCTGGCTCTTTTGTTCTGTCGAGAACGGAAATCTTCTTAACTGTCTCAGGAATTGCATTGATAAATGCCTCTGTGCAGAATGGTCTGTACAGACGAACCTTCACAACGCCGACCTTCTGTCCCTGCTTTAACAGGTAGTCGATAGTCTCCTCGATGGTGTCATTTACAGAACCCATGGCAACGATTACGTGCTCAGCATCCGGAGCTCCGTAGTAGTTGAACAGCTTGTAATCTGTTCCCAGCTTCTCGTTTACCTTGTTCATGTACTCCTCAACGATAGCCGGAAGAGCGTTGTAGTACGGGTTGCATGCCTCTCTTGCCTGGAAGAAGATATCCGGGTTCTGAGCGGAACCCTTCTGGCATGGGTGGTTCGGGTTTAATGCGTTCTTTCTGAATGCGTCGATGGCATCCATATCAGCCATGTCCTTCAGATCCTCGTAATCCCATGTCTCGATCTTCTGGATCTCGTGAGATGTACGGAAACCGTCGAAGAAGTTGATGAACGGAACCTTTCCCTTGATAGCTGCCAGGTGGGCAACTGGAGTTAAGTCCATAACCTCCTGAACGCTGGACTCGCAGAGCATAGCGCATCCAGTCTGACGACAGGCATAAATATCAGAGTGATCACCGAAAATATTTAATGCGTGGGAAGCAACGGCACGTGCGGATACGTTGAATACGCCCGGAAGCTGCTCACCTGCGATCTTGTACAGGTTCGGGATCATCAGTAAAAGTCCCTGAGAAGCTGTGTAGGTAGTAGTTAAAGCGCCTGCTACCAGAGAACCGTGTACAGCGCCTGCTGCACCAGCCTCAGACTGCATCTCTGTAATCTGTACTTCCTGACCGAAGATATTGGTTCTTCCGTCTGTCGCCCACTCATCTGTGGCTTCCGCCATAGGAGAAGATGGGGTGATAGGATAGATAGCTGCAACGTCTGTAAACGCGTAGGAAGCGTGAGCTGCTGCGTGGTTTCCATCCATGGTCTTCATTTTTCTTGCCATTGAATATTCCTCCTATAAATATAAATATAAAAATATTTATTGAGATAGTTCCCTTGCGGGAAATTTACCTGTTACATATTATACCAACTTTTTGTTAAAATGCAAACGAAAAAGGGCGTTTCCTGCGTACTTAATTAGAAACAATCTGTAGAAAGAAGGCGAAACGCGCTCCCCGGCTTTGCGGCGCAGCCTGAAAATGCAGGAAAAAACAGAAAAAGACAGATCCTGAAACGGATCTGCCTCTTCCCTGATGCTGTTATTCTCTTTTTTGTTTGAAAAATTTCTTTTTTACTGACAACTTTATAACAAACTTTTCCTTTTAATTTCCCGGGCTGTTTCCATCGGCTGGAGAATCTGGTCCCGGAGCTGCCGGAACGACCGGATTTTCAACCGGAGACTGTACCTCTCCGCCTTCCGGCGTCTGGCCGCTTCCTGCTGCCTGTGTTTCCTCTCCTTCTCCGGAAGGACCGCCTGCTGCAGGACCATCAGGACCTGCAGCCGCTTCTGTAGACGCTGCTGCTGTCTCTCCTCCCGTCTGTGCAGCAGGTTCCGTCGCAGCCTCTGACTGTGCCGGAGCTGTTGTTACTACCACACCAGAAGTATTTCTCTTAATGATGGCCGCTTTTCCTCTGTATACGCTGTTGTGGAAATCAATTCTCTCGATTTCCTTCCCATCTTTGTAAGTGACTAAAGCTGTACTCCATCGGCTTCCCGGGGTCGCACTCTTTACTGTCTTCTCCTCATTGGGCTGGAGAGTCTGATCCTCCTCGTAAGCAGGCGCCGGCGGATCCAGCTCCGCTGTTTTCTCAGACTCCATGCGGACTTTTACGCCCTCCTCCAAAACAGGAATACCATATACAGAACAGGTAACTTTCTGGTCTGAAAAACTAGCCTTAATAGCAATCGGGTAATCCGAATTATTGACAAACTTGAAATCTGGTCCCCCATAGCTGACTGCTGCGTCCTCTCCTGGCGTTACATAGGAAGGCTCATAGCTGTGGGCATGGCGTTCTGTACTCTTCAGGCCTGCAAATACGACTGCATTGTACAAAGTGGAAGATACCTGGCACACGCCGCCGCCCGGCTCCTGAACAACTTCACCATTTAAGTAGGCTGAAGCTGGCTGGTATCCTTTTTCTGTAGAACGGGGACCTGTCGTTTCATTGAAAGAAAACTCCTGTCCCGGATTTACAATGGTGCCGTTAATGGCTTGTGTCGCTAGTTTCAAATTCTGATTTCTGCCTTTATTGTTAGTAGCTGTAGTTGTATAGGTAGCAATTGTTGTATACTTAGCCTCCAGCTGAGCAGCCGTCAATTCTGGCTCTACTTCCTTTACCTGAGCTTCAATCTGAGCCTTGTAGTCCTTCGCTGCAATGGCTGCTACAATATCTGCTGCCAGTTTATCCTGATCGATAACTGCGCCATTCGTTCCCTCTGTGAAAGTGAACTTTCCAGTCTCCTTATTGTAACCAGAAATACCTCCGTTTTTGGCAACCATGCTCCAGTTTCCAGCAATCAGAGATGCTTCCGCCTTAGCTGCATCCAGCATATTGTCTGTATTTACCTCAAAAGATGTTTCTGTACTTCCTCCGTAAATCTCTTCTAAAAGTTCATCTACCCGTTCTTTCATCAGGTTATTAACAGACGCTGTCTTATCCTTGTAGGTCACCTTCATATCCCAGCCATACTGTTCCAGAATAGCCTCTCGTGCTTCCTCCTGACTCATACCGTCGATAGAAATCCCATCTACTGTGATGCCGCCATCTGCAGCTTCACCTGCAATGGATTCCTCCGTGCTCTCGAGAGCGTCTCCGCCTCCTTTACAGCCCTTAAACAGAAGTACAACTGCAAGTATTACCACAGCCAAAGCTACCCCGTAGACAATCCACTGGGTAATATCCCTGTTCCTGCGCCGTCTGCGGTTATGCATATTTCTGGCGCTGTAAGAATAGTTTGACTTTCCATATCCAGAATGACCGGAATGATTTCTGGAAGATGAATGGCTGGAACCGCTTCTTCCTGACCGGGAGGGAGCTGTCCTTCTGCCCCCTGTATTTGACGTCCTTCCTCTGGACGAGTTTCTGTTGAATTCGCTCATGCTTATCACCTAAAATCTTAATATAGTATTCTAGGGACAAGTATAGCACAATTTACAAAAAATGAAATGACTTATTTCTTAAAAATTATATTTCTGTCGAAATTTTACCTGGAGCCAGTTTTGTGGTATGATACATTGTATCTTTTTACTAAGGGTTGTTACAGAACCGTTACAGCAGTTTTAATTCTATTAATATTTTTCAGGAGGTATCCTTTTTATGAGTTATATTGATCTTCACGTACATTCCTCCGCCTCTGACGGGACCATGACGCCGGAGGAGGTGGTGGACTGCGCCGCCAAGGCAGGATTATCGGCCATCGCTCTCACAGATCACGATACGACAGCCGGGGTTTCAAGAGCCCTGGAGGCGGAGAAAAAAAGGCGGGAGGCCGGTCTTCCCACGCCGGCGGTGATTCCGGGCGCGGAAATTTCCTGCAGCTGGAACCGCGATGGGAAGGAGACGGAAATACACATGTTAGGATTATTTCTTCCACCGGGAAACAGCGGGGTTCAGAAATTTTTAGACGATATGATCTCAGCCAGAGATGCCCGCAACCGCGAGATTCTGCGCCGCCTTGCGGCAGACGGCATCGTTCTGTCTGAGGAAGATTTGGCAGAGGGAAACGAGGATACGGTAATCACCAGAGCGCATTTTGCCTCCGCTCTCATAAAAAAGGGGGTCGTCTCCACGGCAGATCAGGCGTTTAAAAAATACCTGGCTTCCGGCGGCAGATACTGCCCTCCCAAGCAGACAGTAAAACCGCAGGAGGCTGTTTCTCTCATTTTAAAAGCCGGAGGCTTTCCCGTCCTGGCCCACCCGATGCGTTACCATCTGTCCTGGAAGGAGGTGGAAACCCTGACTTCAGATCTGACGGCGGCGGGACTTCAGGGACTGGAGGTCTACTACTCCTCCCACACGGCGGAGCAGAGCAGAAAGCTCCGGGAGCTGTGCCGCCGCCTGCATCTGCTTCCCACAGGAGGCTCTGACTTTCATGGAGCCAAAAAGCCGGATATCCATATAGGAACCGGCTATGGCGGTCTCAGAGTTTCTGAGCTTCTTCTGGAAGATATCCTGGCCTTCCGAAGAAGCCAGGGACTCTAACGGGCCGCGAAACGTTCCATGCACTCCGCCATGCTGTCCATGGAAGGTTTGTCTGAGACAATTGTTTTCATTCCAGCCGCACTGGCCGCCCGCCTTGTCTCCTCGCCGATGCAGACTGCCGTAAATCCGGAAAGCTCCTCTGCATCTGGATTTAAAAGATTTAAAAATCCTTCTACCGTCGACGCGCTGGTAAAGGTTACAAAAGAAAAATCCTGTTTTTTCAAAAGCTCCTTTACCCTCTCTGCCTGCGGGGAGGCGTCTGGCAGGACCGTATCGTAAAGGGTTTTTTCCTCAAATGAAATTCCTGCCTTTAAAAGCTCTTCTGTGAGAGCGTCCGAGGCTTTCCGGGCCCGGAGGAGAAGCGCCGTTTCAGGACGTTTTCCCTGAGCTTCTTCTAAGAGCGTCTCTGCCAGGCCTTTTCCCAGATCTCTGGCATAGTAGCGTTCTGGCATATAGTCGGCAAACAGACCGTATGACTGAAGAGCCCGTCTGGTGCCTTCCCCAATCACGGCAAAGCGCAGTCCCATCAGGAGCCGCAGATCCAGCTTCTCCCGCTTCATAAATTCAAAAAACAGCTCCACTCCGCTGGGGCTGGTAAAGACTGCCCACTGAAACCGTCCAATTTGAGAAACCGTTTCTCTCAAATCCTGAACTTCCTCTTTATCCTGCACCAGCTTTGGCTCGGCTGAAGGAAGCTCCACCACCTCGGCGCCTGCTTCCCTGAGTCTCCTGGCCATACCGGACGAGCGGCGTCTAGGTCTCGTGACAAGCACCTTCTGTCCAAAGAGAGGCTTTTCTTCCAGCCAGCCGCAGGTATCGGAAAGACTGCACACCTCTCCCACCGCAATGATGGCCGGAGGTTTGATGCCAGCCTTCTTTCCGTCCTCCCACAGACGTTCTACTGTGGAAATTACCTTTCTCTGTCCAGCGGTTGTTCCCCGTTCCAGAAGGGCTGCCGGAGTATCCTTGTCCATGCCGCTTCTGATCAGCTCCTGGCAGATATGTTCCGCCGAGGTCACTCCCATAAGGAAAATGAGAGTCCCTCCTTCCCGCACCATGGCCGCATAATCCATTTCAGCCGGCTCGCCGTTTTTCCTGTGGCCTGTAATCACATGGAAGGACGGAGCGATTCCTCTGTGAGTCACAGGGATCCCGCAGTAGGCCGGAACCGCTACTGCTGAGGTGACTCCGGGAACTACCTCAAAGGAGATTTTGTGCTCTCTCAGAACCTGGGCTTCCTCGCTTCCTCTGCCGAATACAAAGGGATCGCCGCCCTTTAAGCGCACTACTCTCCTGCCCTTAGAAGCCTCCTCCACCAGAATCTGGTTAATCTCTGACTGGCTCTTTGTGTGGGAGCCGCCCCGCTTTCCCACATAAATCTGACTGGCCCCTTCGGGAATCCAGCCGAGGATCCCGTCTCCTACCAGCGCATCGTAAACAACAGACTGAGCCGCCTCCAGAACCTCTCTGCCCCGGAGAGTCAGCAGTCCCGCGTCTCCCGGTCCGGCTCCCACCAGCCACACTTTTCCTTTTTTTATCTCTGTTTTCATTCTCCGCATTCTCCCTTGCTTTTCCCCTGTGCCTTCAATTTCACAGCCAGAAGATATCCCAGATCTCCGGCCTTTTCTATCTCTCCCCGCATCGTTCCCGTTACCGCCCGTTTCTCCGCTTCATCATAGTAAAGTCCCCGCAGAACGAGCGTGTCTTTCTCAACAGAAGCGCAGGCGGCCACAGGAGAGGAACACCCTCCGTCTAATGTCCTTACGAAGCTTCTCTCCGCCTCTGCCATGATTTCTGATTCTCTCGAATTTATCTTTTCCAGAAAGGCCCTCATGGCCTCTCCTCTTCCCTGGACGGCCAGAGTCCCCTGCCCGGCAGCTGGAATCATCTCTTCCACTGAGAAAAAACGGCTGATCCGATCTTCTAATCCCATTCTGCGGATTCCGGCAGCCGCCAGGATTAAAGCGTCGTACTCCCCGGCGTCCAGTTTTCGCAGGCGGGTATGGATATTTCCCCGGATCCCCTTAAATTCTGCCTTAGGATAGAGCTTCGCCGCCTGGATGATTCTCCTGCTGCTGCCCGTTCCAATCACCGGCTTCTCAGGAAGGCGGCTGAGGCCTTTCCTCAAAATCAGCACGTCCCTTTTATCCTCCCTGCAGGACCATGCCAAAACTGGAAGCTCCTCTGGAATTTCCATGGGCATATCTTTTAAGCTGTGAACGGAAATGTCAATTCTTCCGTCTAACAGGGCTCTGTCCAGCTCCTTTACAAATAAACCCTTTCCGCCAATCTGATTCAGCGCCTGATCTAAGATTTTGTCGCCGGTAGTTTTCATGGTCACAAGCTCTGTCCTGACGCCTGGATTCGCCTGGCAGATCTGCTCCATAATAAGTTCCGACTGGCGGACCGCCAAAAGGCTTTCCCTGCTTCCTACCCGTATCATATTACCGTTCATCGGATCTGCTCTCCTCTTTATCTGTTATTTTGTCTTCCCCTTTTTCCTTTTCGTCCTTTTGCCAGCTCTCTTCCCTCTCGCTCAAAAAGGCTCTTATCTCTTCGCAGGCCCGTTTTGCCAGCCGGTGGTCTTCTCCCCCTGTGGTCACTCCTGCCGTCACGGAGCCGGCGCAGGCAATCCCGGGGAAATAAAAATCTGACAGAGACCGATCTGCGGCCGCGTTCACAAAAGCTCCCATCCGCCTTCCATCTGAAACTGCCAGCAAATCCGTCTCCCTGTTTCCAGTTGCCGCAAGCACCATGAAAAAATCGGGAGCCTTTTCCAGGAGCCGCGTTCTGTACGCCTCATACGGTTCCCGGATCCAGGACAATCCGTTCCATCCTTCCATCTCTTTCAGCTTCCGGCCGTCCGGATCCACCGCTGTCACCTGGGCTCCGAATTTTAACAGTGTTAAAATCCGCCTGCTTCCTATGGTTCCGGCCCCCACTGCCAAAACGTGTTTCCCCTCAAGATCTACAAACATTGGAAAATATGACATGCCCGCCTCCAATTCTTCTTTTCACATTCCTCTTATTATACACAAAATCACGTTTTTTTCAAATAAATTTATCTGGCGATTGACGGCTTGGGATTTGGCCTGTATACTGGAGGAAAACATCGGCAGAGAAAGGAAGGGCTCTATGGAAGAAGTGTTCCGGGCAATCGAGGATAAAATCAAAGAAACAGGATATGACGGTCTCATAGACGGAGAGACATTTTACGATGAAATCTGTGATGAAATCGAAGACAAGGAGGCTGGCTCCTATCTCTTTATGTCTAAAAGGGACAACGGAGATATCTTTGAGTATAAGGTAGATGTGATGGAGGATCAGTTTAATCTCTCTTACGTCACTATCACCTCAGGAGACCGCAGCTTTCACGCAGATTTCGACTAAACGTTGTCCTTTGCATCATGCAGCGGAAAACAAAACTACCCGCAGGAGAAAACGGATACGTTATACATTCCGTCTCCCCTGCGGGCTTTTTTATTAATTCTTATGTTCTGCTTCTGAAGGCGTACCCAGGTCTTTCTCCTGCTTCTCCTGCGCTTTCTGTTCTCTTGCAGACGTCCATTTTGCACGTTCTATTTTCTTTTCCTTTAACTGGATCCCCACATCCTCCTTTATCAGGGCATAGGCCACAGAGCAGAGTGGAATGAAAACCAGCATTCCCATAATTCCCAGCATACTGCCGCCTAAAGACACGGCGGCCAGCACCCAGATAGAGGGGAGGCCCACCGAACCGCCTACCACATGAGGGTAAATGAGATTTCCTTCTATCTGCTGGAGCACGAAAAAAATAATGGTAAACCAGAGGGCCTGCATGGGGCTCACCATCAGCATCAGGAAAATTCCTACTGCACATCCAATAAAGGCTCCGAAAATAGGGATCAGCGCTGTAAAAGCAATCAGAACTCCTATCAGGAGGGCAAACGGCAGACGGAGAACAGTTAAAGTCACAAAAAACATGGTTCCCAGAATAACCGCCTCTGTACACTGACCTGTAAGAAATTTAGAAAAAATCCTTTCTGTCATCCTCAAAATATCCAGACCCCGATCGACTGCTTTCTCTGGAAAATACGCATAAAACAGCCGTTTAAACTGCCTGGACAGCGTCTCTTTCTGAAGCAGAATATATAGGGAAAAGATAAAGGAAATACTGAGTGTCGTAAGGCCGCTGGCAATGGAAACAGCTGCTGTCACAGTAGATGACAGAATACTTCCAGCGCCTACTGTCACAAATGCAGCCACATCCTCCATCAGAGTCTTCCAGTCCATCTCAATGCTGTTGATATACTCTACTATTTCCGGATACCTGGCAAATACCTGCTCCGCCTGAATCTGAAGATTTTCGAAGAAGGCGGGGACCAGACGTTTTAACCCCATAAGAGTGCTGGTCAGCTCTGGAACCACCACCAAAACTACCACAGCCATAATCACAAGCACAGAAAAAATCGCCAGCAGGAGGCTGACAGGACGTTTCAGACGGCTGTCTTTCTTCATCCTTAAAACTCCGCCCAGAATTCTGTTTTCAATAAAACGCATCGGTACGTTTAAAATAAAGGCGATGGCGGCTCCGGCGAGAAATGGAAACAGCAGCCGGAAACCTGCTTTTAAAAAGGCCGCCACATATTCCATGTGAAAAGCCAGCGCCAGAATGACCACTGTGTAGAGTATCAAAACCATCGCCCGTTTCATATTGTCTTTGTTTAACTCCATAAATCCCCTTATTCTATCTCTCTGTTTTCTGTCCCAGTAAGCTCTGAAAACCAGGCTGTTACCTCTTCCCTGGACGCTTTTACGCTTCCCTGGGCCATCTGAGCGCTTCCGCCTCCCCGGCCGTTTAACGCCTGATTAAGTCTCTGGCTGAACGCCTTCATATCCTGTGTTCTGCTGGCAGCTGCATAGGAATATCCGTCCTTTCCACCGCCGAATACGACTGTAACCGCTCCCTTTCCCTTTTCCATGAGAAGGTTGCAGAACTGGCGCACCTGAACCGGCGAAAAGGTTTCCTCAAAGACAGCTAAAACCTTGTCAGAATCTGGATAGCTGTCAGATTTCAGATCCATCAGCTGTCTGGCCAGGGCAATTCCTGCCGCCTTTTCCCCAGAAAGTTCTTCCTTCTGCCGCCTTACAGCCTCCACAATCTCTTCCACCTTTGCCGACAGCAGGGCGGAGATCTCCGACGCCTGCTCCACTCTTCTCTCGCAGGCTAAAAGGGCCTTTTTGCCGCAGAGCATGGAAATGCGCACGCCGCCTTTGTAGTTAATCATGGACAGAAATTTAATCAGCCCAATCTCTCCCGTACAGGCCACATGGGTTCCGCAGCAGGCGCACACGTCTGTCCCTGGAATTTCTACAATGCGCACCTGGCCGGTCAGCTCCTTCTTGCTTCTGTAATCAAGCTGTGAAAGCTCTTCCTCCGGCGGATAAAAGATGTGCAGAGGAAGATTATCCCAGACCGCCTGGTTGGCCTGCCTTTCAATTTCCATCAGCTGTTCCCATGTCATAGGGCCGTTTAAGTCAATGGTCATTTCCTCTGTTCCCATGTGGAAGCCCACGTTGTCGTAACCGAAGGCCCTGTGAATCAGCCCTGACACAATATGCTCTCCAGAATGCTGCTGCATGTTGGAAAAGCGTTCCTCCCAGTTGATCTCTCCCTGCACTGCAGCGCCCTCTTCCAGAGCCAGATCCGTGAGGTGAAAGATCCTTCCGTCTCTCTCCTGTACGTCCAGCACATGGGCCTCTCCCAGGGTTCCCGTATCAGACGGCTGGCCTCCTCCCTCCGGATAAAACGCCGTCCTGTCAAGTTCTATCTCAAATCCCCTTTTCACCGGCGAGCAGGAAACGACCCTGGCTGTGAAAACGCGTACGTAGGGTTCCTCGTAAAATAATTTCTCCATGATTTATGCTTCATCCTCCTGTAAAAACCTGTCTGGCCTGATTCTTATAATTATACACAATTTCTGCCCCGGTTCAATCACCCTGAGCGGAAATTTTCCAGAATCTTTTCCTTTTATTTTCGTTCTCGTGGAAACAGTGGCAAGCCGCCCGGCATATGATGGAGTGTATAGAAAATGTCGGAGGAACTGAATATGAGCGATTTATCAGCAACTAACTGCGGATGCGGATGTGAGGCAGCAGGCGGAGGAAATAACCTGATTTTCCTGATTCTCATTCTGATCTGCTGCGGCGGATGCGGCGGCGGCTTCTGCTGTGAACATAATGGATGCGGCGGCGGGTGCGGCGGTTTTGGAGGCGGATGCGAATGCCTGATCTGGATTATCCTGCTGTGCTGCTGCTGTGGCGGCGGAGGCGGAAACGGCGGCTTTTGCTGCTGATTGCAGACTGCCTGAAAACATAGCCCACACCGGCTGAGCAGGCGTCCGCCGCGCAGAAAATGTCTTTGTGCGGCGGACGCTGGTTCTGATG
>OBYG01001275.1_pt1 | contig 11192 bp, 11 predicted proteins | sample 1538201 | NCBI WGS metagenome assembly OBYG01 (sample SAMEA2580177, study PRJEB22360) | human gut metagenome | biome: human gut; feature: human-associated habitat; material: faeces | place: Denmark | collected 2008/2010 | reverse complement strand
ATTATATGATCAGTCGGGTCCACCTTTTTCCACTCTGCTTGCGCAGCGCCAAACGGTTGATTTGACACCGCGGTTGTTCCATTTGATACGGCGGAAAACATCTCCGCAGTGACCGCATATTACAATTCCCGAAAGCGCGTACTTTCCGCTGTATACTCTTTTCTTTCCGTCTGTAATCAGATTAGACCTTCTTTTTATCTCTGCCTGGACTCGCAAAAACACATCCTTATCTATAATCGCTTCATGGCAGCCCTCCACATAATACTTTGGAAGATTGCCGTCGTTTTGGCTTCGCTTCTTCTCAAGAACACTGACCGTATATGTTTTTTGCAACAGGGCGTCACCGATATATTTTTCATTTGTGAGGATCTGTCTGATGTTGCTTTCCCACCATTTTGCGTTTCCCGCGCCGTTTTTTATTCCGTCTTTCTCAAGCCCCCGTCTGATCTGCAGAAAGGTTTTGCCATCCATATATTCCGCGTAAATTCGCCTTACTATTTCAGCTTCCTCCGGAACGATGATGAGTTTCCCATCTTCATCTTTTGTATAGCCAAGAAACCGATTGTGATTGACTCTGACTTTTCCCTGCTGATTTCTGAACTGAATGCCGAGCCTTACATTTGCCGAGATGGATTCCGATTCCTGCTGCGCAAGAGCGGCCATAATGGTCATCAAAACCTCGCCTTTGGAATCGAGCGTATTGATATTTTCCTTTTCAAAGAACACCGCTATGTTCAGAGTTTTTAGTTCTCTTGTGTATTTCAGGCAGTCCACCGTGTTTCTTGAAAATCTGCTTATGGACTTGGTAAGGATCATATCGATTTTCCCAGCCTTGCAGTCATCAATCATGCGGTTAAAGGCTTCACGCTTTGCCGTGTTCGTGCCGGAGATTCCATCGTCTGCGTAGACTCCTGCAAACTCCCAGTCAGGATTGCCCTGGATATAGGAAGTATAATGCTGGACCTGCATTTCATAACTTGATTCCTGTTCTTCATATTCTGTGGAAACTCTGCAGTAGGCGGCAACACGAGTCTTTTGTGTGTCTTCCTTAACCTTCTGCGTTCCAATGGTTCGTCTGGCCGGTATGACCGTAATGTTTTGCGCAAGACCCATTAAACCCCGACCTCCTTTATCCTGCTGTAGATGTATTCCGCCTGTTTGACAGGATCCTTATATTTCTTTTCTGCTTTTAGCATCTTGAATTTTGTAAAAACTGCCGGCGTATATCTCTCTTTCTTCCTGTTCTCACGCCCGAGCGCTTTTTCCCTTCGCTTTCTTTCCGCTTCAGCGGCATGAAAAGTTTCTTCATCAATCAGCTGAGGGTAGTACTCATCGCCAAGGTAGCGTTTGTTCTGCATGATGTTCTTAACCCTGCTGTGCGTAATATCAAGGCCTGCCATTTTAGCGGATGCCTTCATGGTAAGCCCTAAAAGGTACCCTGCATAAATTGTTTTTATCTGCTCTGCTTCTTCTTCATTGATAACGGCTTTTCCGTCCACAATGTCATATCCCAGTGGCGTATGTTTCATATTATCTCATCCTTTCTCTGAATACCGGTCCGCACTTCATGAAAAAGCCGATTTCCGCTTTGTTATAAATTTCTATATGATCAACGTGTTCTGTAAAAAGTTCTTCTGAGAACTCCGTCAGCAGTTCGCCTTTCGCCGCAAATCTTAAGAGCACCGCCAGATCTTTTTTCTTCTCATATCCACTGCTTATACCGTTTGAAAGGGATTCCTTTTCCTGCTTGAGATTGTTTTCTTCGTTTTTTAGTGCATCGGATTTCTCCTGATATACCGCAGGATCAAGCAGTCCTCTGCAGAAGAATCCGTCTATGGAATATCTTCTTTTCATCAGTTCTTCCAGCGATTCGTCTATCTCGGCAATACGGGATAAGTTCTCTTCGTTTACCTGGATTTCAAGATTGCCGTTTAGCGGAAGAAGGATTTCATTCCTCGCAAAGATGAGTTTGTTCATCATGGTGGCAAAGGCGGAGCGGATGGAATCCTCCCTTACCGGTAACTGGCTGCATTTTTCTTTGTTCGAGATGTGCAGACTGCAGGTGTAGCATGCTCCTGTATCTCTTGCCTGGCGCTTCCATTTGCTTTTGCATTCTCCGCATATAATCTTTCCTGAAAGCGCATTCCTTGGGGCCGCTTTTCCCGTGCGGATATTCTTTTCCTTTCGATTGAACTCCAGGACTCTTTTTGCTGCTTCAAAGGTTGTCCGGTCAATGATCGGCTCATGGTGATCCGAAATATAGTACATATCCCGTTCACCATAATTTTTATGCCTGTTAAATTCACTGTCCGTATAGGTTTTTCCAAGCAGCAGATCCCCCTGATATTTCTCATTTCTGAGCATCCCTGTAATCGCCGCGGCTTTCCATGCTCTTCCTTGCTTTGACAGGATCCCTTTTTCATTTAGCTCAATTGCGATCTGTCTTGAGGATTTTCCGGAAAGAAACTCTGAAAAAATCCACTTTACAGTTTCCGCTTCCGAATCTTCAATGACCAGTTCACCGGCTTTCTTCCGATAACCATATGGAGGGGAGCTTACCTGATACGTTCCGTTCTGGAATCGTTTCTGAATGCCCCATTTGTTATTTTCGGAAATAGATCTTGATTCACTTTCCGCAAGGCTGGAAAGAATAGATAGAAGAAGTTCACTCTCCATTTTTCCAGTATCAATGTTCTCCCGTTCAAAGAAAACATAAATTCCTTTTTGGCTTAAGGAACGTATCGTCTCAATGCTTTCTACCGTATTCCTTGAAAACCGGCTGATGGACTTTACGATGATGTAATTGATAAGCCCTCTCTCGCAGTCCTCCAGCATACTCAAAAGGCCGTCACGCTTTGCCATTTTAGTGCCGCTGACGCCTTCGTCAAAATAAAGCCCGGCATATTCCCAGTCCGGTCTTGCCTTGATGTAGGTTTCATAATGATTCTTTTGCGCTTCGAGGCTTACAAGCTGTTTGTCCGATTCGGTGGAAACCCTGGCATAAGCCGCCACCCGCAGTTTCCTTTTCGGATTTTCCTTTACCGCCTCAATCTTTGTTATCTTTTTCATAGTCTCACCGCCTCTCTTTTCGGTATCATATACATCACTCTAAAGCCCATATATAGCAAGTCATTTATGGCTTTATCCGCGATAAAATCGGCTGAAATGAACGGCGGTTTTTGGCCATGATTTTTTCAAATTCATCGTCTGAAACAAGACCTTTCTCAAGCAGTTTTTTAGTCAGCTGATCGGCAAAAATATAGTTGTATTCGTTCTGCATCTCTTCCTCTGACGGTTTTGGAAGGTCGTATGCTGTGATATTGCTGTCCGCGATCTGTGTTACCTGCATAGAAAAACACCTCCTACCAGGTAGCCCCGGCGGGAGGTGAAATCTGACGTTTTTATGAAAAATATCAGTCTTTTTTATAGAAATCGCAAACATATCCATCTGCGGAAAGAACAAGTCCTTCCGCCCAGGAGGGGACTCTTGCCATCTGCTCACATAGGACATCGAGACTCATCCGGGGATCGGCTTCGATGATGATCTCGTCATGCACATGCGCCACGATCTCGCAACACCGAAGTGTCTTCATGGCATACATCAGGATGTCCCTGGAAGTAGCCTGTACGATGTTCTCCACGAACTTGGGACCGTAGCTTTCGATCCGTTCCCATTTTTTCGTACTGCCTACACCTTCGTAAGTCACCGATTCCCCGCCGAACCTGTTTTCTCCGATACGTGGTTTTACATAAGCAATGGAACGTCCGGACGGGAGGAGGATGAAAAGCATACCGCTTCGGTAATAAAACTCCACGCCTTTTACCCTCTCACGGCTGTGTTCTTTTATGACACGTTTCACAGCGGAGTCCACACCCCACCAAAAACGGACGATATGCGGATTCGACTGCCGCCATGCATTTACAAGAGGTTGTAATTCCTCTTCGGCAAGACCCATTTCCAAAGCGTCCATAGCCTTAAGAGCGCCGACAGAACCGCCGTATCCAAGCGCCAGTTCCGCTATTTTCCCTTTTTGACGGAGATGCCCGTTCACGCCATGCTTTTCCACAGGAACCTTAAACATCTGACTTGCGGAAGCGCAGTAAATATCGCCGCCGTTTTTAAAGACCTCTGTTCGCCAGTCCTCTTTGGCAAACCATGCGATTACCCTTGCCTCAATCGCGGAAAAGTCCGCTACATAGAATTTACAGGCGTCCTTCGGGATAAATGCTGTCCGAATCAGTTGTGACAGCGTATCCGGAATATCATCGTATAAAACATTAATCGCTTCAAGATTTCCAACTCTTACGAGCGAACGTGCCTCTGCCAAGTCTTCCATATGATTTTGCGGCAGGTTCTGCAGCTGTACCAATCTTCCTGCGAAGCGTCCGGTACGGTTCGCCCCATAGAACTGGAACATCCCTCTGCATCTGTCATCACGGCAGGCCGCATTCACCATTGCCTGATACTTTTTCACAGATGATTTGGCAAGCTGGAGCCTGAGAGACAATGCATCCGACACATCGCCTTCCGTTTCATCAATAAGAGCTGCCACTGTCTTTTTGCCAAGAGATTCTGTTTCGCATCCGTTGTCCGACAGCCAGTCTTTCATCTGCGACACGCTGTTCGGATTCTCCAGATTCATTATGTCTTTCATTGCTTCTGTCAATTTTTTACGGGAATACGCGTCAATGCGGATTGCCTGTTTTGCAAAAGGCATATCCACTCGGATACCCCGGTCGTTGATTTCCTGGTCGAGATGATATTCGTCCCATACATCCTCCGGCACCGGAAATTTAGTCAACTTCTCTATGATCTCCATTTCCGTTTCCACATCACGTATATTGTAGGTTTTAAACCTGTCCCACTTTTCAAGGTCATGCTCCGGTAAATTCCGGGTACGGCCGCCGTTTGTTTTGGTCGGACTGCAAGGAACGGAAAAATATTTAATCAGGTCTTTTCCCTCCGTCAGTTTCTGCTTTTCCAGGCCCAACACAGCTCCAACTCCTTCAAGAGAAAGCGGAAGCCCCATATACGCGGACCATACCATTGAGCATCTCCATGCCTTCGGATTTAAGAATCTCGCGCATTCTTGGGAAAGCGGATGTTGATCATAAAATGGGTCAAGACGGATGCCTTTATCGGATAGATATCTGGATAAACAGACCCTCTCAAACTGCGCGTTATGCGCCCATTTTGTTACGGTGGGATCGGTCAGCGCATTCAGCACATTCGATGGGATTTTCTCTCCGCAGGCAAGGTCTACCGTTTTCACCAGGGAATCGTCTACGCTGTATCCAAAAAGTAGGATTTCAAAATCAGGGCTTTCCGCATACTTATATACACCGCATTTTTTCAAACTGACAGAGGAATATGTTTCAATATCGATATGCAGTTCTTTCATAACTCCTCCTTGAAAATCAGGCGGCGGAGAAAGTCCCCCACCGCCCGGCATGTGTTATTCTGCTTTTCTATCCTTGTTTTTACGTTTATGATTCCTGACTTTGACTTTTTGATAAAGGTCCTTTACAGTAAACCACCATCCCAGAAGAACAATTCCTGCCGCAACTCCAAAGCAGATACTAAGCATAAAATTTTGATAACCAGTCATAGTCTGCCTCCTTAAGCCAGGAAATCGTCATCGTCAAGCGTTGCAAAGTCATCCGCAGCATTCGCTCTTCCGCCGAGCGGTTCTCCGTCCTTTACTTTCTGAATGTTTCCGAGTCCGCATGCGATTCCCTTATTGCCGTTGGACCTTTATGCTAAAAAGTTAATGGCGCGGCGGGCACAACAGCCACTGTACACTTCACTTCTGTCAAGAATTGGCTTTACGCTTCTGTCCACGATCTGCGGAGCGGTGTTGGAATTGGCATTGATGAAGTAATGTCCCTTATAGGCTTCATCATCACGCTCCAAATCCCCATCGCGAAGAGGAAGTTTGATTGCCGCCTTATTCGGTTTTTTTCCTCCGAACTTCGTGACGCCTTCTTCAATCGCAACGTCAATCGCTTCGTTGATCGCATTCACGGTTTCCTTGTCATCTTTTGGAATGAGAACCGATACGGAATATTTCTCCGCTCCACCGTTGATGGATACCGGCTCCCAGCCGTGGAAGTAAGAAAGTCTCGTGTTCATTCCGGTGATAACCTTTGTTTTATTTGTTGTGTTTGCCATTTTAATTTTCCTCCGTTATTTCGTTGAATTCTGTTTTTGCGTTTATTACATTCATTGCCGGACGCTTATCCGTAACAGGAACCAGTGTCGGCTTTCCCGGCGGCTTATAAATCAGGCTTCCGAGCGTTTGTTCAAATTTTGTTTTTCCCATAAGCTTTTGCATCTCCGTCAGCGTGATAAGAGATTGCTTGTAGATATCCGTATATCCGGCATTCCTGGCCGCTTCAGCGACCTCATCTTCGTCCCGGTATTTACGTACGGATCTTCCTTCCACTACTTTAAAGCCGCTCCATTCCTTGCCGTGGTTCACTGCCGCGTCAGTTGCATAGGCTGTGATTTCATTCGCCCATTTGGTAAGGTCAGGTAAGATATTCAGTATTTCCCCAATCTCCACATCTGTAAGAAGTGGCGGCATCTTAAATTCTGTTTGTGCGAGTTTCATTTTTTCATCCGCTCTGGCTCTACACCTGATAGCCGCACGACAGAATGTACACCATTCTCCGGGAAGATAGTCACCTTCGCCGTTATAGGCCATGAGTGCTTTTGGTTTCAGCTCGTTATGCGCCCAGTCTTTCAGTTCCTTTGCTGAAATAGTCCAAGTGCTTATATTTTCACGTCTTGGCTGAAAGATTGTCATAGATACTTCTTTGATGTCATAGAGAGCATCATAAATTTCCAAAGCCCCAAGTGCGTACAACTTCATCTGCGGATTGTTCTCAGCCTCCACCAAAACGCCCTGTCCGTACTTAAAATCCACAATGTGCAGCTTGTCATCTGAAACGATGACACAGTCGCCGGTTCCAAAGCCGTCCGGAACATAACAAGAAAAGTCAAGATGCTGCTCAATTAGCACAATCGGATCTTCGCATACCTGTTTGGATACTTCATACTGTTCCATGACAAACGCCACATAATCGTCAGAACATTCTTCCATTTCATCAGAGTCATAATCGGAAATGGGACGCTTGCTTCTCATGTGAAGCGCTTTCTTCAGTTTATGCTCACATAGAGCGTGTGCGGCTGTTCCTTCCTTCGCCGCCTCCGAATCACTTTCTGCAAATTCCTGCTCAAGTCTTGCGGACGGTGTACAGTTAAGCCAGCGTTGTGAGCCTGAAGGAGATAGAATGGAATGTTTCTCCATTAAAGCACCTCCGCTTCTTTGATAATGGCGGCATAATCTTTCTGATTAATATCACTTAAACGTTCTGCGCCGTATTTTTCAATAATGGCTCTTACTTTATCGGTATGACCGGCTCTGCTCTTGTCAGCAAGAATGCCGCCAACCTTTTCAAGTGTGATTTCCGGCGCCTTCTTCTTTGACTTCTTCTGCATCAGGCTGCTCGTCAGATTCCATCGCATCGCAGACTGCCTGAATGCTGTTTGCCAGAGAACGCATGTCACTTACAACCGCAAGAAGCATTTTTACTTTGTTCATTCTCATTTCCTCCTTTCCCGTTCTCGCAGATAGCTATTTCTCCCACGCTGTCTCCAGGTATCAGCACCGTCACTCTTCGCTTATCTCCGAGAAGGAAACGAAGAAGTCTATCCCTGATGGAGAGATTTCTGCAGGTTACGATCCCGCTTGTCTGCGGCTCTTTTGAAACACTGATTCTCAGTTTGTGCTTCATATCTTTCGCTCCTTTCCGAGGACTTTTTTCTGCCCTCTATCTGGTAGCCACAGGAAGGAGAAAAATCTGACGGTTTCTGAAAAAAATAAAAAAAAGACCTGCGATAATCCGAAGATAACCACAGGTCAAAACGATAAGTTTTATGTTATTTCAAAACCTCATTCACTCTTTTCTGTACGGCATTATAGTCGTATCCGGCTTTAGAAAGACGGTTCTTTCTGTCAGTACCGTTTCCCCAATCGCCGCGGATAACCTCCCTTGCCAGCGTATCAATAGACTTTCTTTCCGGCTTTGCGCCGAGCATTTCATTGACTTTTTTCTGAACCGCATCATAGCTGTATCCGGCTTTCGCAAGACGGTTCTTACGGTCTGTGCCGTTTCCCCATAAGCCTTTTATTACCTCGCATGCAAGTTCGTCCACAGATTTTTGTTTTGGCTTCGGTGCAGGGGCAGGCTTGTTTCCTGTTCCTTTGGCATAGCCGTTAAAACCTCCGTTTTTGATGATGGAAGGATAATCGATATAGGAGATGTCCATATCGACTCTGCCGGATATGCCGGGAACGGATCCACTGCTTGAATACTGCCACAGACCGCTTGAGCCTTCAAAACTGTTTCTGCTTGCCCACTGAGCGCACCAGAATGCGAAACGTTTTCTGATAGAGGGTGATAGTATGTTAGCGGCAACGGAAGCGGAAGTATAAAATCCCGCAAAATATCCGCCCGACTCCATCTCGGTGCAGAAAGCCGTCACAAGGCTGTCGCAGAAAGCGCGTCCCTTTGAAAGCTGAGACCTTTCCTCAAGGTCAAAATAGACAGGATAATCAAATTGTTTGCCTGAAAGCACCTGCTTGCATACTTTGGCTTCCTGCTTTGCCTGCGCAGCGCTCCCGGCATAAGAATACCAGTATGATCCCACATGAAGCCCCGCCGCTTTGGCACGGGCATAGTTCTGCTCGAAGCATTTATCCTTTTGTGACAGAAGCGAGCCGTATCCTGCGCGGATAATCACAAAATCTATGCCGGATGCCTTGACCTTCTTAAAGTCAATGGAACCCTGCCAGACCGATACATCAATACCTTTACTCATTTCGTTTCCTCCTTTTCCGCACGGTCATGAAGCTGTGCCAACACTACTTTAAGTTTCTCCGGAACCGGAAGCCCCAGGTGGGCAGCGTTTTCAACGAGCGACAGTCCTTCGTTTGATAGATAGAAAAAGATAACGGCAGTGCGAAGCACAGAACCTGTGCCTACGACTTCAATGTCAATCATGTGACTGATACCGACAAGCAGGAAAATCAGCACCTTCCTTGCGATGCCTTTAAATCCCACGGCGCTTGAGAGCTTCTTATCCGCCACGGCGCACATGATTCCTGTGATGTAGTCCGTTGCAACAAAGGCTATGAGAGCATAAAGCAATCCGTCAAAGCCTCCAAGATAGAAACCGAGCCAGCCTCCGATACCGGCAAAAATAAGTTGAATGGTTGTCCAGAATTCTTTCATAATAGATTCCTCCTTTAAGTGTTTGATAAATAAAAAGACCGCCCGCACTCTTGCAGACAGTCTGACCAACCGATATGTCTATATATTTTTTTCGTCAGGTCTGTTTCGGCAGAGCCTCCCACAGCCTTAAATCCTCCTGGCCGAGTGACCAGATGGCAATTCCGCGGAGTTTCCAGCGGTAGGCTGCTTCATTCGCCCAGTAGATAAGCGAATCCACATCCTGATAATAGAGAATGGAAAAGCCGTCCGCATCACCGAGGAAAAGACGTGATATCCAGACATTGATGTCCTTTGGCGTAATTGTCACCGTGTAGTCGCTTCCGCAGTTAAGCCTCAGAAGATGCGAATGGTAAAACTCGTAGTCCATTGAGATATCTTCATTTCTCGTAGATGGTTCCTCCACATCCGAAGTCAATCTAAAGACCTGAAACTCGTTATCCCATACGGCATTTGTTCTTTGTATTCTTCCGTACTGCGTGGTCGTCCCGTCTGGGAATGTAACATCAAAGCGTTCATATGGCTCGTAGACACAGGCATCTCCCATGCGAAGAAGCTCACAGACCGTCCTGCTATCCGACCTGTAGCCGGCGTAGCCGCCGGAAAACCCGCTCACATTTGCCGTAAAGCGAAGCGTTCCCGCCGTGCCGGAATAGACTCTTACTTTATTTCCCCGTATCCGCATTTCAATGGTATGCATATTCGGATCTGTACGCAGCCTACCTGCAGGCGTCCTTAAAATGCTCTGACTGTAGCTTCCGATCTTCGTATCTCCGTTCCAAAGTTCCACGGCCTGCGCGGATAGATTAAGACAGCAGAAAAGACTGCCGCAGAATATCCCCGCCTTGCCGAAGCTTTCCTCGGGAAAGGCGAGCCTTGCTTTTAAGTGGATATCCGAAAACCCGTCATAGTTCCAGGAAAGGGAGCCTTTACCGTCAAGCTGGGAATAAATCCTTCCTTCCTCATATTCGTCCTCGCGCCAAACCTTAAAAGAGCCTGACTGAATCTGAAAGTAGCTTGTGTTAAGCACTCCGTTATCTCTAAAGTCCTCATACCAGATAAGAGCGGAATCAGGTTTTCTTCTAAGCATTTCACTTGTCAGCTTAAACCCTCTGTCAGGCTGACACTCGTTTCCGTTTACATCAATAAACTTTCTCGGCGACAGCGTAAAGGATGCGCTTCCCGCAAAGGGTTCTTCCGAAAAATCCGAGCATATGCGGAAGCCGTAAAACTGCACGCCTTTTTTATCCACGGATACCGATATGATATGCCTTCCCGCAGGAAGTGATATATTCTTTGCCAGCGTCACCCAGAAGGCGCTACGCCAGTATGGCCACCAGAGCCTGCCTTCTGCGAAGTGTTTTTCATTTCCATCCAGCGAAACATAGATGCCGTTTTTATCCCAAAACGGATAGCATATCCTTACGGCAACATCATATCTTCCGGCCGTGTTTACCGAAAAGCTGTAGGACGCTTTACCGTTATCGCCAAAGACAGCGATGCCGTTTTCAGCAGATACAATCCCTGAGTAGCTGTCCGGCGTTCCGTCACGATCTGTATAAATTGTTCCGAAGGTTGTCTTCTGGGTTTTACCGTAAGCGGTCAGATACCGCCTTCGGTTATACGCATCGTCCATCAGCGGATACTGATAGTTTGCAGCGTCATGTCCTTCCATAAAGTCATAAACCTCTGGGAAGGCGTACGGCACCTTGTTGTAATCATCCCAGTAGGCAAAAATTGGAATAAACGGCTGCGGCGGAGCATCATTTGTGAAATTGTACTTCCCCGTCATCCAGTTCTTCGCCGCATAGTAGGTGTTTGATGTGCCACGGTAAGTTTCTCCTAAGTTTTCCGGCTTATCATAGATCTGCCAGTTCCAGCCGTAGGCGGGAAGC
>OBYG01001272.1_pt1 | contig 11215 bp, 10 predicted proteins | sample 1538201 | NCBI WGS metagenome assembly OBYG01 (sample SAMEA2580177, study PRJEB22360) | human gut metagenome | biome: human gut; feature: human-associated habitat; material: faeces | place: Denmark | collected 2008/2010 | reverse complement strand
TTCACCTGCCTGATTTTCAGAATCTGTCATTACTGCAGAGGCAAGTAAATTATATGCAGAAACTAAATTTCCATATCCGTAGGAATAATAGTCATTCAGCATTTGCGAATTAAGAGAACTTTCTCCTTGTAATAGAATGTCTGTAATTTCGGAAAAATCTCCTGTAAAGTAAGAAACAGTATCTTTCCAAAGAACATCAGCAGTAGCAAGTGTTTGGCCATCAGTGATTACAAGCGATTCAAACACCTTAATATCAGTAGCAGGTTTTGGATTCTTAGGATCTGCATTTGGGTTTGAAATAGCACCAAGAGATCCAGAGCCTAAATCATAGAGTTCTTTATAGGAAGCTGCAAGATTCTTTCCTTTTGTCAAAATAGAAGTATTCAGATTTTTTCCAATATTGCTTAGGAGCGTATTAGCTTCCGCGGAAATTGATTGAAAATTTTTACCGTTTGCAAGTGCATAGGAGAAATTTGCATCATCATTTTTTAAATTAGTGATATATTCTTCCAATTTGCCATTGCATGTCTCCAATTGAGTAAGGTACTCTGGGAGATATAATTCCGGAGTTGTATATAGAATAGATGAGAGCTGTTTTGAAATAATACGAAGCTCTTCTAACCAATAATTAGAGTAGTTTTCAGCGTAATCGGAAGCACTTTGAAGAATATATTGCAATGCGTCAATATTACTTACAAAGTCTTCTTCGAAACTTGTGAGCAGACCATCCATATCTACATTTGGATTTTTTATCCATTCGTCATACAGGGATTTCTGTAATTCCTCTACAGTAACTATTTGACCACTTGTAGAACCATTTGGATAAGCTGCTAGAATCAGACCGAGAAAATTAGCAGATTCAGGATCGTTTTCTAGGAGTTTCTTTACATTTTGTTTTGCAGTATCTGATAATGCCCAATAATCTTTCGCTACAGAGAGTGCAAGGTCATTGAGACTAGCAGCTAAACTGTCCATCATTTTTGGATATTCTGGCGTTGTATTTCCAGTAGTTGGAGATTCTTTCTCAACTTTTGGTGTTTCAACAGCCTCTGCTGTTGTTTCTGTATTGGCAGTAGTCTCAACAGCAGGAATATTTTCCGCAGGTTCAGCAGCCATAACAGGTGATACAGCTCCTAATGTGAGTGTACCGGATAATAAAAGTGCCATAATTTGTTTCTGTTTCATAAGTTTTCTCCTTTCTGATAATTAATGAGCTTATTATAACAAAAAAAAGTTCATAAGCATATAGATTTTTGTAAATTATGGAAAAAAGTATATAAAAACAGCCAGCTCGAATAAGTATAAAAGCTGACTATTTTCCATATTGACATGTATATTGTAGCAAGATATGCGCACACGGCAAACTTCTTTATCTCATAAACTCATTGATTACGTGAAGTACACCATCTTCATCGTTTGATTTCGTGATATAGTCTGCTGTCTTTTTGAGGATTGGCTGTGCGTTTTCCATCGCGACGCCAAGACCTGCGTATTCAATCATGGTGAGGTCATTGAAACCGTCACCACAGCAGATCATCTGATCAGCGGGCATTCCCAGATAGTTCAGAAGTTTCTGGAGAGAGTGTGCCTTATCAATATTTTGTGGCATCACTTCCAAGAAAAATGGTTCTGAGCGGTAAATATTCAAAAGACTGTGGAATTTCTCTTTTAACAGAATCTCAATTTTTTGAGTAATAGAAGGTTCTCCGGTAATCAAAAATTTGTTGACCGGAAAATCAACTGCTTCCGGGAAGTTGTTCACGTGGACAATTGGCATGTTGTTGATTTTGGATTCCAGTTCGGTATATTGGTTTGGCTTGATACCTGAGAGAATCTCATGTTCTGTATAAGTGAGCAGATCCACATCGTATTGGTTTGCAATCTCGTAGACGGTAGAAGTAACCTCAGACGGAAGTCTTTTGTTATAGATTGCCTCTCCTGTGGAGCAGTTGATGATTTTTCCACCATTAAAAGGCAGAGTTCTTTGGCAAGCGGAATAATACCGGGAGTAGGTCTGCCGGAGGCGAGAACTACCTTTTTTCCGTTCTGCTGAATCTCGATAAGAGCCTCCCGTGTGGGAGGGGTAATTTTCTTTTCGGAGTTGGTCAGTGTTCCGTCCAAATCCAGTACAAGTATATCATAGGTCATGGTTTTGCCCTTTCTGTGTTCCGTGTATTATTTAAGCGTAAGCTCCTGAAGGCGTGTCACAATTTCAGGAAATTCCATTCCGTGTGAGGCTTTCACAAGAATCGTGTCGTCTTTGTGTAACAGTTCGTTCATCTTTGTAAAAAAGTCTGCTTTTGTATCAAAATAAACTACTTGATTTCCGGCGGAGAGTTCCTCTGCTCCGGCGGCGGTTGCTTTTGACAGTTCACCGATACAGATGACAAGATCGATCCCTTTTTCGGATGCATGTACACCGACTTGGCGGTGGAGTTCTTTTTCATCCTCGCCAAGCTCAAACATATCTCCGAGAATGGCAACTTTGCGGGTCTCGGCTCCGGAGAGCACGTCAATGGACGCTTTTGTGGACACCGGATTGGCATTGTAGCAGTCATCGATGATAAGAAGAGAATCCGTAAGAATCATATTGTTTCGTCCGGATACCGGAGTCAGACTTTCGATTCCTTTTTTGATCTCTTCAGCGGTAAGTCCGAGTTCACGTCCAACCAAAGCGCCAGCCAGCGCGTTGTACACCATATGGTTTCCCGGAATCGGAATCATTGTGTCGATGCAGTTATCCCCAAGGTGAAGTGTACAAGACACCCCTTTTAGGGAGTGTGTGTGGATATTATCGGCAAAAGCGTCAAGCTCTGTGGATAACCCAAAGAACATTGGCGTTTGTCCTTTTACATCTGTGACTGTGATCAGTTTGTCATCATCGCCGTTTAAGATGATCTTGGCGTCAGGCTGCATAAAGTCGAACATCTCTGTTTTTGCTTTCAAAATGCCATCTCGGTCGATGAGATTTTCCAGATGGCAGAGCCCGATATTGGTGATGACGCAGATATCCGGGCGAGCCATTTTCGCAAGGCGATGCATCTCACCGAAATGGTTGATACCCATCTCAAGCACTGCAATCTCGTGTTCATCTCGGATATTGAAGATTGTCAGCGGAAGCCCGATTTCGTTGTTAAAGTTTCCTGCCGTTTTAAGAACATGATATTTTTGCTCCAAAACCGAGGCGATCATCTCTTTTGTACTTGTCTTTCCAACACTTCCGGTGATACCGACCACTTTGATGTCAAGTGCCTTGCGGTAATGTTCTGCAATATCTTTGAGCGCCTGCTCACAGGAGTCAACAAGAATGTATGGGTGAGATACATTCTCTAAGACAACTTCAGAAAGTGTGCAAAGTGCGCCTTTTTCCATCACCTGTGGGATAAAAGAGTGCCCGTCTACTCGTGCGCCTTTTATTGGAATAAACAACCAGTCTTTTTCGATTTTTCGGCTGTCGATGGCAACACCGGCCACTTCGATATGTGATACTGCTTCGCCCCCAAAATATTGTCCGTGGCATGCAGCAGTAATTTCCTGTAAAGACATATGTTTCATCGTCTGTTCCTCCGTCTATACGTTGTAACGCGCAAGTGATTTTTCGATGATAAGCTTACACAGGTCTCCGTATTCGATTCCGGCAGCACGTGCTTCTTTCGGAAGAAGGCTCGCAGCGGTCATACCAGGGAGGCTGTTTACTTCGAGACAGTAAATGTCGTTGTTCTCATCTAACAAAAAGTCAGCGCGTGAGTAAATATCTAATTTCAGTGCTTTGAAAGCGAGTTCTGCAGCTCGTTGCATTCTTTCTGTCACTTCTTTATCGATATTTGCAGGACAGATTTCTTCTGTGCATCCATCCTGATATTTGTTGGCGTAATCAAAGAATCCGGTTTTTGGTATGATCTCAATTACCGGAAGCGCTTTTCCGTCGATGATGCCGACTGCGAATTCGCGTCCTTTGATGTAAGGCTCGATTACAATTTCGTCCTCATAGCGGAAGGAATTTTCAACCGCTTCTTTGTATGCGTCCATCGTATCGACGATATATACGCCGATGCTGGAACCACCGGAACATGGTTTTACAACGACCGGAAGAGTAAGACCAAGATCAGAAAGAGCTGTATCTTTTCGGTCTTTTGTCAGATTGGTTCCAAGTGGTGTCGGAACGCCTGCCATCTTGAAAATTTGTTTTGTAACCCCTTTGTCCATGGCAAGCGCACTTCCGAGATAGTTTGGACCAGTGTATTTAATTCCGAGAATATCAAATGTTGCCTGTAATTTTCCGTTTTCTCCGACATCACCATGAAGCCCCATAAATACAATATCTGCAAGGCGGCAGATATCGATGACATTCGGTCCCAAAAAGCAGTCGGACTGGTCTTCACGGGACGCTTTGATTGCCGCAAGATCCGGTTCTGTTGTTTTGATTCCGTCTGCAATCTCCAAGCCTGCGTTTGGAAGAGTGAATACTTCTTCTAATTTGTCGGAATCATATGGAAATCCTAAAAATACATCTAATAAAAAAGCCTGATGCCCGTTTTCTCTCAAAGTTCTGCAGATGCCGGCTCCGGAAGTGAGTGAAACGTCACGTTCTGTGCTGAGCCCTCCTGCCAATACTACAATTTTCATACTGTTTATACTCCTTTATCATCGTCTAATCGGCAATACTCATCTGGTTCAGTAATGCCTGTTTTTCATCATATAATTTGCGGGACAGATCCACATATACTTTGTGCGGATTGAAGAGACGTTTTGTCTCGTCCCAAAGTGTTTTCTTTTCTTCTGCGCAGTAGGCCGTAATCTCCATGACAGACGGAGAATCATATACACACGCTCCGTTAATAAATACCGGTTTTAAAATCTCACGCATAGTGTAAGAGCCGCCGGCAAGTTTTGTCTTTTTCCAGGTGGCTGTCGGATCAAATAACAATAAATCTTCATCCGTATCATAAGTCTCGTCTGCAAAGCAGATCAAATCTGCGCGCATCTTTCTGGTCGCCTTGTCATAGATACGGTAAACGGTCTTGTTGCCAGGATTTGTAATCTTCTCTGTGTTCTCAGAAAGTTTAATCTTGGAATGGAATTTTCCATCTTCTTTTTGGATCGCAGCAAGTTTGTAGACCCCTCCGAAGGAAGGACAGTCTTTGGACGTAATCAGATTTGTTCCGACTCCCCATGAGGTGATAGCTGCACCTTGGATCTTTAAGTCGTGGATCAAATATTCGTCAAGATCGTTGGAAGCGGAAATAAATGCATCTTCAAATCCGGCTTCGTCTAACATCTTACGTGCCTTTTTAGAAAGATATGCAAGGTCACCACTGTCGAGGCGGATTCCGTAGTTGTGAAGTTCAATTCCGGATTCCCGCATCTCGGTGAACACTTTGATCGCATTTGGCACACCGGATTTTAAGGTGTCGTATGTGTCAACCAACAGACAGCATGCATCAGGGTATAATTTTGCGTATGTCTTAAATGCAGTGTATTCATCTGCAAAACTCATAATCCAGCTGTGTGCATGAGTTCCTTTTACCGGGACGTCAAACATCTGTCCGGCAAGAACATTGGATGTGCCGATACATCCGCCGATCATAGCGGCCCTTGCACCGTAGAGTCCCGCGTCAGGACCTTGCGCCCGGCGCAGACCGAATTCCATCACACCGTCTCCTGCCGCAGCAAAGACAACTCTGGCTGTCTTTGTCGCAATGAGAGACTGATGGTTGATGATATTTAAGATGGCTGTCTCCACAAGCTGTGCTTCCATGATCGGTGCGACAACTTTCAAGAGCGGCTCTTTTGGAAAGACAACAGTTCCTTCCGGAATTGCATAGATATCGCCGCTAAAGTGAAAACCACTCAGATAATGAAGAAAATCTTCGCTGAACATGTTCAGATTTCGAAGATAATCGACGTCATCGTATGAGAAGTTCAAGTCTTTAATATAGTCAATTACCTGTTCCAGACCGGCTGCAATAGAATAGCCAGAACCACAAGGATTCGAACGGAAAAAGACATCGAATACAACGGTCTCATTTTCCTGCCGCTCAAAGTAGCCTTGCATCATTGTAAGCTCGTACAAATCTGTTAACAGGGTAAGATTTCTGCTGTTCATCTTGTTTGCTCCTTTATTTTCTGCATACATGCATTTCTTTTTGTACACCTGATTTTTAGGATATACTTATTTCATTATATCACTAGCGTATGACAATGTAAAAAGAAAATTTATGATATGATCCATAAGATCTGACAGAACAGAAAAACGCAGCCTATGATAGCAAGGCTGCATTTTTTTGAATGGTCTCTTGGATGATATTCTGACAGTAAGCACCGAGATGCTTCTGTGTTTCTTTATCCAGTCCTTTTGGATAGATTGGTTCCCCATATTCAATGACCACGTGTGTTTTCTTGATACGTGGAAATTGGTTTTCAAAGATGGCTGCGGTATTGTTCATACTGATTGGAACAATCGGGCATCCGGTCTTCGTGGAGATTTTTAAGGCGCCGTCCTTAAACGGTAGCATACTTAATTCTTCGCCCTTGTTTCGTGTGCCCTCCGGGAAGATGCAGATTGAGATTCCTTTTTTTACATACTCAATTGCCTGAAGAATCGTCTTCAATCCTTCCTTTGGATTTTCACGGTTCAAAAACAGGCAATAAAGATATCGCATCCAGGTTGAGAGGAGCGGAATCTTTTCCATAGAGTCTTTTGCTACATAACCGGTCAGACGTTTGCAGCGGGAGTATGTCAGCAGAATATCAAAAAAACTTCTGTGATTTCCGATAAAAAGAACGGGTTCATCAGGAACATTCTCTTCCCCGATCACCGTTACTTTTACACCGGTAATCTTTAAAATTATTTTGAATCCCCATTGCACAATCCGAAGTGAGCTGTAATCTCTTGCCTTTCGGTTACATTTTCCAATTAGCCACTCTATGAAAAAGACCGGAATGGACAAAATCAGATAAGTAATCAGAAAAATTACTACAAAAATAAAACGTATCATAATGAGGTCTCCCTTTTGTTGATTTATTGTAAATTATTATACTAAAGACCGCAAATAAAGGCAATGCTAAAAAACAGTTATGTATACAAATCGAATAGTCCTATACTATATTTTTGCAAAAAGCAGTCATTTTTAAAGGTGTTCAGGTGTATGTATATAAAGAGAAGATAGACGAGGGATGCATGTGAAGAAATTAGCATCGGTTGTATTGTGTGCCTGCCTGCTTATGTTGTGTCAGGGGTGTTCGGTAAAAAAGGTGAATATGGAAAAAATCAGAGATGTAGAGATTACAGTACTGGAAGAAGAAAAGATTCCGGATGAGTTCATGGCACAGATTGAAGAAAAAAAATCTGGACCGTTTAAGATTACGTATGCAGACAAAGATGCATTATATATTGCGAGAGGGTATGGAGAACAGAAGACAAGTGGTTACAGTATTGAGGTGAAAGAATGTTATGAGACAGAGAATGCCATTTATATACATACGAATCTGATCGGACCGTCAAAAGAAGAAAAAATTGTGGAGGCAAAGACCTTTCCGTATGTGGCAGTAAAAATGGAATTTATCGACAAAAATGTGGTGTTTGAGTAAAGGAGAGAGGCAATGGAATTAGTAAAAAAACAAATTCATGCAAATCAAGTCGGAAAAAAAATGGTGGATCAGTTTCTGGTCGATGACGATTATAATGTGCCAGATATGAAAAATGATGTGCATCGAATCATTACCAGCGAGGGGATAGTGAAGATTGAGGATGTAAGGAAAGTAGAAAATTATGTCCGAGTTACAGGAAAATTGAATTTTCAAATTCTTTATGTGACAGAGGGAATTGAACCGTCGCTGTCGTCAATGGAAGGAAAGATCCCATTTGAGGAGATGGTGTATACAGATGAAGGGACGGACGGAGAATTTGTTGTTCAGGACACGAGGGTTGATTTTACAACGACGATGATTCATTCTAGAAAACTGAATATTAAAGCGATGATTGAGCTTTTGGTAAGCTCTCAAACTGAAGTCGACGAGGAGATTACAGTGGATGTGGAAAGCGAGACACCAATTTACAAAAAGCAAAAGGAGATGGAGCTTTTAACGCTTCATACGGCGAAAAGGGATACATATCGGATTAAAGAGGAACTGACACTTCCAGGAACGAAAGAGACAATTGGGACAATACTTTGGACAGATATTTCTAACCGTAAGCTGGATACAAAACTCGGTGCAGACGAATTGCTTCTCTCTGGGGAATTGCTTGTATTTTGCTTTTACGAATCACCGGATGGGAAAATGGATTGGATTGAGCAGACCATACCATATGAGGGAAGAGTAGAGTGTTACGGTGCAGAAGAGTCCATGTACCATCATCTGAATGTGAATCTGGAAGACATCAATGTGGATATCCGCATGGATGAAGATGGAGAGATGCGCACACTTGGCATTGAGGGAACACTAGAGTTAAAAATGGCTGTTTATCAGGAAGAAACAGTAGATTTTTTAGAAGATGTATATTCTTTGGAGCAGCATTGCAAAATAGAGACGAAAGAGGCTTTTTATGAAGAGCTGTTGATGCAGAATCATTCCAAATGTAAGGTGACAGAACAGTTATCCTTGCCGGAATTAAAAGATGATATTTTGCAAATTTGCCATAGCAGCGGAAGAGTTCAGATTGACCACATAGAGGTGACAGAGGAAGGAATTCAGATTGATGGAGTGCTCCACATAGGATTCTTATTTGTAAAGCCAAACGATGAAGTCCCATTTGACACATGGCAGGGAATGGTTCCATTTTCTTATTTGGTTGAGAGTAATGAATCAGAAAAAGAGATGCTCTATGATATTACGAGTGCTTTAGAGCAGTTGAGTGTCTCATTGATGGGAGGAGACAGCGTCGAAGTGAAAGCAGTACTAGCATTTCACAGTTTTTTGCGTAAATCTGTGAAAGCAGATGTCATAACGGATCTAAAAATGGAAGATATTCCAGTTGAAGAACTGGAAAAACGACCTGGGATTGTAGGTTATATTGTAAAGCAAGGGGATGATCTTTGGACGCTCGCAAAACGATATAGTACAACAAAAGAAGGTATTATGGAAGTCAATGAGATGACCGATGAAATAATAAAACCAGGAGACTGGATATTGATTTTCAAAGAAAATATGAGTATACTATAAGTATTATGTATACAAAAAACACTACCCCGGAAGGAGGGCTTCCGGGGTAGGAATGAGATGCGAAAGGAGAATGTGATGGGAAATATACAACAGCTAAAAGCTCTGGCGAAAATCAATTTAGGGCTGGATGTACTTGGAAGAAGAGAAGATGGATACCATAATGTTCGCATGGTGATGCAGACAATTTATTTGTATGATAATATCACAATACGGCGGACGAAGGAATCGGGTATCACACTGGAATCGAATTTATATTTTCTGCCGAACGATGAAGGGAATATTGCATATAAGGCGGCAAAACTATTAATGGATGAATTTCAAATTCAGGATGGTGTTCACATTACATTGGACAAGCATATACCAGTAGCGGCGGGACTTGCAGGGGGAAGTGCCAATGCAGCAGCGGTACTTGTCGGCATGAACCGTATGTTTTCACTGGGGCTTAGTGAAGAAGAGCTGATGGAAAGAGGTGTGAACTTGGGAGCGGACGTTCCGTACTGTGTCATGCGCGGAACAGTGCTTGCAGAAGGAATCGGAGAGGAGCTTACAAGACTTTCGGCATTACCAAAGTGCTATATTTTGATTGCAAAACCAGGAATCAGTGTATCAACCCACACGGTGTATGAAAAATTGGATGCACTTAGTATCACAGAGCATCCGGATATAGATGGGGTGATTAAAGGACTTGAGAATCAGGACTTAAAAGCGATTGCATCATCGATGGGTAATGTGTTGGAGCAGGTCACAGTAGATGCATATCCGATCATAGAAAAGATCAAAGATGTGATGAAAGAGCAAGGTGCACTTAACGCCATGATGAGTGGAAGCGGTCCGACCGTATTTGGTGTCTTTGAAGATCGCCAGACAGCAAAGAAGGCACACAGAAGACTGAAAGAACTGAAGATAGCAAAACAGGTCTATTTGGCAAATGTACACAATACGAGAAGGAGATAAAACGATGGATACAAATTTTGAAGTGAATATGAATGAGTATTTACCGCTTCGTGATGTTGTGTTTAATACACTTCGTCAGGCAATTTTGCGGGGAGAATTAAAGCCGGGAGAGAGACTGATGGAGATTCAGCTTGCAAATAAACTGGGAGTGAGCCGTACTCCGATTCGAGAGGCAATCCGAAAGTTGGAGCTTGAGGGGCTTGTGCTGATGATTCCGAGAAAAGGGGCAGAGGTGGCAGACAGTACTGAAAAGAGTCTGCGGGATGTTCTGGAAGTGAGAGAGGCGCTAGAAGAATTGGCGGTAAGACTAGCGTGCGACAAGATTAAAGAGGAAGAGATTGAGGAATTAAAAAGGGCGGCACAAGAATTTAAAGAGACATTGGATTGTGAGGATGTTACGAGATTTGCGGAAGCCGATGTGAAATTCCATGATATCATTTACCGGACAACAGATAACGAAAGACTTATTCAGCTTTTATATAATTTGAGAGAGCAGATGTACCGTTATCGCGTGGAATACCTAAAACGAGAAGATGCTCATGAGACTCTTCTTGCAGAACATGACAGAATTATTGAGACGATTGAAAAACGTAACAAAGAAGAAGCGATGAAGGCGGTGAGCCGTCACATAGACAATCAAGTGGCAGCTGTGATCGATACGATTCGCACAAAAAAATAGAATACTTGTATAATCTCAGAAAAATATGTGAAAACTCCAATTATCAAACAGGAGGTACATATTTATGAGATGGATGTATGAGAAAAAGAAGATAATCTGTGCAGCAGTGGCGATTGTGCTTGCAGTTCTTGTGACAGGAGTGCTCGCAGAGAAGAAAGGAATGCTTGCAGAGGCAAAGATGGCAAGTATTCAAAAGCGGATAGCGAAAGAAGTATTTCGTTTTCATGTGCTTGCAAATAGCGACAGCGAGGAAGATCAGGAACTGAAAATGAAAGTAAAAGGAGAAGTCATTTCATATATGAAAGAAGATCTGCCATATTCGGATGGTGTGGAGATGACGAAGGCGTGGGCAAGAACACATACGGATGAGATCGAAGAGGTGGCTGCACAGGTTATAAAAGAATCAGGGTATGATTATTC
>OBYG01001271.1_pt1 | contig 11217 bp, 13 predicted proteins | sample 1538201 | NCBI WGS metagenome assembly OBYG01 (sample SAMEA2580177, study PRJEB22360) | human gut metagenome | biome: human gut; feature: human-associated habitat; material: faeces | place: Denmark | collected 2008/2010 | reverse complement strand
CCCGGAGGTAGTGGAGGCTATGCTTCCATATTTTACAGAGCAGTATGGAAACCCTTCTTCTGTATATGATTTCTCAGCAGGTCCCAAGAAGGCCATTGCAGACGCCAGAGAGACCATTGCGAAGTCTTTAGGCGCCAAGACCAATGAGATTTACTTTACGGCAGGAGGAACTGAGTCTGACAACTGGGCTTTAGTAGCGACGGCAGAGGCCTACCAGGCAAAGGGAAACCACATTATCACATCGAAAATAGAGCATCACGCGATTCTTCATACCTGCCAGTATCTGGAGAGCAGAGGGTTTGAGGTAACATACCTGGATGTGGATGAGAACGGCGTTGTAAAATTAGAGGAGCTTAAGAAGGCCATCCGTCCGGAGACCATTTTAATTTCCATCATGTTTGCGAATAATGAGATTGGAACCATTCAGCCCATCAAGGAGATCGGCGCCATTGCGAAGGAGCATGGAATTTTGTTCCACACAGACGCGGTTCAGGCCTTTGGCCATCTGCCGATTCAGGTGGACGAGTGCCACATTGACATGCTCAGCGCCAGCGGCCACAAGCTGAACGGCCCCAGGGGAATCGGCTTCCTCTATATCAGAACAGGCGTGAAGTCACGTTCCTTTATCCACGGAGGAGCCCAGGAGAGAAAGCGCCGCGGCGGTACGGAGAACACTCCGGGCATCGTGGGACTTGGCAAGGCGTGCGAGATTGCCATGGCTACCATGGAGGAGCGCACCAGAAGAGAGCGGGAACTGAGAGATTATCTCATTGACCGTGTCCTTAAGGAGGTTCCCTACACGAGGCTCAACGGCCATCCGGTGGACCGTCTCTCCAATAACGCTAACTTTGCCTTCCAGTTTATTGAGGGCGAATCCCTGTTAATTATGCTTGACATGGACGGTATCTGCGGATCCAGCGGTTCGGCATGTACCTCAGGCTCTCTTGATCCGTCCCACGTGCTGTTAGCAATCGGACTGCCTCACGAGATTGCCCACGGCTCTCTGCGCCTCACCTTAAACGAGGAGATTACAAAGGAGCAGTTAGACTACACGGTGGAGAGCATTAAGAAGATTGTGGAGAGACTCCGCTCCATGTCCCCGCTCTATGAGGACTTTGTTAAGCGCCAGGGCAGATAGGCAGTCTGCCTCTGGGATACGTTTCCAGATCTTTAAAAACAGCTGCGCAGAGGATAAAGCGGAACATAAATCAGAAATTAATATAGATAAAGCAGAATAGGAGAATTGCTATGTATTCAGAGAAAGTAATGGATCATTTCCAGAACCCGAGAAACGTGGGAGAGATAGAGAATGCCAGCGGAACAGGTACCGTAGGAAACGCCAAGTGCGGCGATATCATGAGAATTTACCTGGACATTGACGAGAATCAGATTATCAGAGACGTGAAGTTTAAAACCTTTGGCTGCGGAGCAGCTGTGGCTACCAGCAGTATGGCTACAGAGCTTGTAAAGGGAAAATCTATCCAGGAGGCCATGCAGGTGACGAATAAGGCCGTTATGGAGGCGCTGGACGGACTTCCTCCAGTAAAGGTTCACTGTTCCCTTTTAGCAGAGGAGGCGATTCACGCAGCCCTCTGGGACTATGCGGAGAAGAATGGAATTCAGATCGAGGGACTGGAGAAGCCCAAGTCTGATATCAGCGAGGAAGAAGAGGAAGAAGAGTATTAATTCCATGGAAAAGAGGAAGGTAGTAGTAGGCATGTCCGGAGGAGTCGACTCCTCCGTGGCTGCCTGGCTTTTAAAAAAACAGGGCTATGACGTGATTGGCGTGACCATGCAGATTTGGCAGGATGAGGATCGCCAGACAGAGGAGGAGAACGGAGGCTGCTGCGGCTTAAGCGCAGTGGACGACGCCAGAAGAGTGGCGTCAAAGCTGGAAATTCCCTACTATGTGATGAACTTTAAAAAAGAATTTCGAAAACATGTCATGGATTACTTTGTGGACGAGTACCTGAACGCCCGGACTCCCAATCCCTGTATTGCCTGCAACCGGTATGTGAAATGGGAGGCGCTGCTAAAGAGAAGTCTTGACATTGGAGCCGACTACATTGCCACAGGCCACTACGCCAGGATTGAGCAGCTTCCAAACGGCCGCTTCGCTCTGCGTAAATCTGCGACAGCAGAAAAGGATCAGACCTATGCTCTTTACAGCCTGACTCAGGAGCAGCTCTCCCATACTCTGATGCCGGTGGGAGAATTTACCAAGGACGAGATCCGCGCCATGGCCAGGGAGCTGGATCTTCAGACAGCCAATAAGCCGGACAGCCAGGAAATCTGCTTTATTCCTGACCACGACTATGCGAAATTTATTGCTGAGGACACGGATAAAGAGCTTCCGGAGGGAAATTTCGTGGATCAGAACGGACGTATATTAGGCCGTCATAAGGGGCTGATTCACTACACCATCGGCCAGAGAAAGGGGCTGAACCTGTCTATGGGACGCCCTGTGTTTGTGGTGGAGCTGAGGCCGGAGACCAACGAAGTGGTAATCGGGGACAGCCAGGACGTATTTTCAAAGACGCTTCGCTGCAGCCGTCTGAACTGGATGGCAGTGGACGGCCTGCACGGCTGGGAAATGCGTTTTACAGCTAAGATCCGCTACGGCCATAAGGGAGCCCTCTGCACAGTCAGGGAGCTTGGGCCTGATTTAGTGGAATGTGAATTTGACGAGCCCCAGAGGGCGGTAACACCAGGCCAGGCCGTTGTATTTTATGACGGCGAGTATGTGGCCGGGGGAGGTACGATACTGTGATTGGCAGAAAAGGAGCAGGAAAGAAACGCCTGAGAGAGAATAGTTCCTCAGGTTCATCCTGCAGTCTGGAAAAAAAGGAAGGAAGAGGCAGAAGCAGAAAGCAGAGTTTTTCGGATCGCCGGCGCCAGGAGAAGCGCCGGGCGGGAGCTCTGCTCTCCGCTCTTTTTCTCGTGTGCATGACCGGAGTTTTCGGCTTGGGAAGCTTTTTCAGCAATCCGGCTCTGCTGGGACTTCAGACGCCAGAGCCTATATCTGCTGAGGAAGAAAAGGAGAATCTGGCGCAGGCACCGCAGAGAAGGGCGAGGATGCAGGAAGAAGAACCGGGCGCGATCCAGGACGATATGGAAGAAGGAATGGAACCAGGAATGAAAACAGAGCCTCTTCCGGAGAATCCGGCGATCTATTTAAACGATACGTTTGCAGGACTGACCGACAGCCAGTTAAACAGACTGGGTGTTTTCGGAACGCCGCAGGAGGAGCCGGAGATCGGACAGGTGGAAAATGATCTGACCACTGCCAATGGCTTTGAAACCAGGGATGACCAGGTGGTTGTTCAGGGAGACGGAGTAAACCTTCGGGCTGAAAGCCAGACAGAGAGCCGGATTATCGTTCAGCTGAAGACAGGAGACACGCTGCAGAGAACAGGCGAGAACGGAGAGTGGAGCCGCGTTGTCTATGAGGGAACCGAGTGCTATGTATCAAATCAGTTTGTGGCAGTGAAACAGCCGGAACCGGAGCCGGACAGCCCGGCCGGAGTTCGTGCTGCCGCGGCGTCAGAGGACGACGGACTGGTGAGAGCCGCGTCGGAGGGAGAAATCCAGCCGATTGGCCAGGGACCTGTGGTAGTGATTGACGCAGGCCACCAGAATAAAGAGAACATCAGAAAAGAGCCGGCAGGCCCTGAATCCTCCAGAATGAGCCAGAAAATGGAAGCGGGAGCAGTGGGCAGCTTCCTGGGAATCCGCGAGTGCGACGTTACGCTGGCCATTGCAGAAAAGACAAAGCAGGTTCTGACAGAGAGAGGCTACCAGGTAATCATGACCAGGGAGAGCAACGATGTGAACATGAGCTGGGCAGAGAGAGCCAGGCTGGCAGAAAAGAGCGGAGCAGATGCTTTGATTCATATTCATGCCCACAGCCAGGAAAGCACTTCTGTCACAGGCGTTCTGGCGTCCTGCCAGTCCTCCGGAAATCCCTACAACGGAGATTTGGCTTCTGAAAGCTATGCTCTGTCAAGCTGCATAGCGGGAAGCGTCAGCCAGGCTGCAGGTGCGAAGAACAGGGGCGTGAAGCAGACGGATACTTCCAGCGAGATCAATTGGAGCCAGGTTCCCGTCACAGCTCTGGAAACAGGCTTTCTCAGCAATCAGCAGGAGGAGCTTCTGCTCTCACAGGAGGAGTACCAGTCCCGGATTGCAGTGGGAATAGCAGACGGCCTGGATCAGTTCTTTGCCGGCAGGCGGTAAGAGAACGGCAGGCGGCCTGGTGGACAAAATGTATATCTAAAATATATGTGAAATATATCGGAGTCATATATTTGATAGATAAATAATTGTTCAAAATTGATAGATAATAATTGTTCAAAACCAGGTGACAAACGAAGAAAAGTCTAGTATAATAGAAAAAGTGCCGCCTGGAAGAACAGGCGGCCACATCAGGAGACGTAGCGAAGAGGCCGTAACGCGGCGCACTCGAAATGCGTTTGTCGGTTCATCCCGGCACGTGGGTTCGAATCCCACCGTCTCCGCTTTTTGAAAACCCTTGTAAACATTGGATTTTTCCTTTATTTACAAGGGTTTTCGTGTGTTTACAGTGAAGTATTGTTGCACTATAAAGTAGCTATTTTTCGTGACTTATGCAACACGAATGCAACACGAAAATCACACGTTTTTTATCTTCTCGAAATGCCGGTTGATTCTTTTCGTCTGTCGTACTGTTTCAAGATCAATGGTATTCCGATACACTGATTTCATGATATTATCAGAGGCCCATCCGCCGCGTTGTAGAATATATTGATCCGGAACGCCGATTGCATGCATTACGCTGGCTGCGTAGTGTCGTAGGTCATGAAAACGAAAATGAGGAAGTCCGGAACGAATGACAGCATGCTTAAAGCTATTGCTTATTTGCTCTGGAGTTTTTTTGATTATCCTTCCTTTTATCCCTGAAAGTTTTTCGATTACAAATTCGGGAAAGATTACAGTACGGTAGCTTCCATAGGTTTTTGGTTCTTTTACATACCATATGCGATCTGGCCCCTGCACCATTGATTTACTGACTGTTATGGAACACCCGCTAACATCCGAAGACATCAGTGCGCATATTTCACCGCGTCTGAGTGGGCCGAATGCTGCCAGAAGGACAGCGAGTTCCAACTCGGTTCCCTGAATATTTTCGAGCAGCTTTTTTATATCCTCGTCACTAGGGCAATAGAGTTCCGGCTTTCGTTTGGCCGGCATCTGCACTCTTAGATGCAGTTCTGGTGCAAACATATCTAAAGAGGCATTCAGGAGACCATAGATATTCCTGATTGTTTTGGGAGATAGACCACTTTTAGCCAGATCAGATACCCATACCTGGATACTTGTATTATCCAGTTTTCTAAGGCTCATATCACCTAATTTTCCGCTTAAATGTGATAATCTAATAGAAGTATAGGCCTTCATGGTCGAAGGGCTTAAAACGCCCTCCTTTGCGTTCAGATACCGTTCCACTGCTTCGGAAACCGTCAAATCAACAGGTTCTTTAATGCCTTTTTTCTTATTTAGCTTCCATTCCTCAGCCAACATCTGTGCTTCTTTTTTACTGGGCGCGGTAAAGCTCCTGTAATGTCTCTTTCCGTCAGCATCCACATAGTCCAGCACTTGCACCCGGTAACTTCCAGATGGTAAGGCATTTTTCTTTTTCTTCGGTTTTTTCTTCTCCATAGTATTCCTTTCCGGCTCTCTATTCGCGGAGCCTGGTGTATAAATGGGTACAAAAATAACAGCCACAAGAGAACGAGTGTTCCGCTTGCAGGCTGCCTCCGAAGATGATACAATATTTTTGATATGTAATGTTCTCTTCGGAGGGCGACCCGACGCCAATCGGGTTTTGGGCCGTTCCTGGTTGCAGCCAGGGGCGGTTTTTTAACTATTTTTCTTTAAGTCTATTTTCTATAGTTGCCTTTAATTTTTTTGCTGAATTATTTGAGACTAGCGAATTTATCTGATAGTAAGCAACACTTCTCAGTTTTTTTAGTCTTTCTGGAGCTGGGATATCTTGACGAATCATATCAGCATTCATGCTCTCGAGGTTTACTAAGACGATAAGCTGCTCTACACTAGCAAAATCTCTCATATTCAGCTTTTTATTTCCTGTTTCCAGACGCCATTGCTTAGCTGTTTTTCCAAAAAGTGCGATATTTAATAAATCTGCTTCATTTGCATATGCAAGGTTCTGCTCTTGTTTAGTCAATTCTGGAGTTATTAAAAATTCTTTGATGGCATCAGTATGGATACGATAATTTATTTTTGAAAGTTCTCTTTTTGTATCCCAGCCAAGTTCTAAGCGTTTTGATTCTTCTAATTTTAATCTTTGGTAGTCTTTAATAACATAAAGTTTAAATTCAGGTGAAATCCAAGAGGCAAATTCAAAGGCTATATCTTTGTGGGCAAAAGTGCCACCGCCACGGCCAGATCGGGAAGTTAGTCCGATAGCATTAGTTTGAGTAATCCATTTTTGAGGAGAAAGAGTAAAAGCATTTTCACCAGCATGTTTTCTAAACTCCTCGAATTCGAGGAGTTTAAAGTTCGGATTGAACATTTCTTCCCACAATCCAAGATAGTCAATAGTATTTCTGTTACGCAACCAGTTTCCTACTACACCAGCGGGATCGTCAGGATTTCTATAGCGTGCGAGGTCCGTGAGAGAAATATAGTCGTCAGCGCTGTTTCCAGAAACTACAGATATTTCAGTTCCATTTGCATGTATCTTCAAGACAAGTACCTCCTTTGAGTAAAGACTTTTATAGACAGAACACAGGGCGGTTTTTCATGTTTGACAAATTCAGTAGGCTGACATATAATATACTCAACAAGAGAACCGAAAGCTGGGTGAAGTCCAGCCGCCGGCGAGAGTAATTTGCTAAAAGTAGCGCCTTATCTTACCAGGACAGGGGCGCTACTTTTTGTGTTCATTGAGAGTAACAACAAGAGTAACGATGGAACAAATCATGCTCACAAAAGCGAATAGATCGCTATATGTAACCATATTCACCAGCTCCTTTCTGAAAGAGTCCGGAAGCTGGAGGTATCGCCCCTTCGGTTCCCTGGGTAAGTATATTATATTGTCAAGGTGGTTCCCACATAGCAGGGCTATTCTAAAAGCCCCGCTATACAGATGGAGAGCTGCTTCTGATAGATTTCCGCTTTCAGTTCCGCGGAAAATGGAACAATGACAGGCGCGCTGTCTTCCTCGAAATGATATTTTGTCGTACATTCCTTGACCGGATCTACGATCCAGTATTCCCGGACGCCAGCGTCCATGTAAAGTCCGGCTTTCCACACATAGTCCATTTTCCGGCTGGAAGGAGATACGATTTCCACAATCAGATCCGGAGCTCCGGAACAGCCGCGGTCTGTCAGCTTGGACTTATCGCAGATAACGGAGATATCCGGCTCCACCCAGTTCTTATCCTCTGTATCCAGATTGACGGCGAAGGGAGAGGGGTAGACTTTACAGTTTCCGCCATGAGACTTAATATAGTCTCTGAGAGTAGCAGATAACTCCATAACCAATTCCTGATGAATCCGGCTGGGTGGAGCCATCGCATAAAATTGGCCGTTAATCAGTTCGGCCCGTTCGCCTTCTGGAAGATTCCAGTAATCGTCAGATGTATAGAGTTCTTTTTTTAGTAACATGGGAACCTCCTTTTAACTATATGGGATATTAACAATAAATTTTAATAATAAAACAGGTAGAGTGGAACTCACACATCTCTTTTAAAACCACAAGGGCGTGACGGCTGCCTGCTCCGTCCTCTGTTTTATTCTACTCACATTTGACAAATAAATTTGCTTGACGTATAATATACTTAACAAGACAGCCGATAGGAAGGTCAAGACTTCCCGTTCCGGCGAATTATAACAACTTTAGTAAGTCGCCCATCCGGCCAAGGAGCAGGGCGGCTTACTTATTTTTCAGATTCAGAATTGCAACAATCAATAACGCTACGGTCAGGATTATCTGAAATTCCTCGTATGTACTCATAAGCATTCCCCTTTCCGCAAGACTCGGAACGGGTGCATAGCCGCCCTATCGGCTGCCCTGGTAAGTATATTATATTGTCAAAGTAAAAAACATTTTCATGGTGTTACGAAAATGCTTAGGAATAATTAAAAGTTTTTCTATAAAATAGGAAAAACTATCTTTTCTACTATAATTTCGATAGCCATTCTTCAATTTGTCTTAGATTTTCTTGAACGATGTCATCTTCTACTTTATCCACATTACGATACACACCTTTGACAGCCTGGTAAGTATCAATGCCTAAGTTTGCGTAGATATTTTCTGGACCATTTTTTGAGTAGGCATATTCAAGATAATATCCATAGTACATAGTTTTTTCCATTGTTTCATTATCTATAAAATAATTTGGATAGTTGTCCTGAATAAATGAGATAGCCTCCTCTCTTTTCTCTTCAGTGCTTCCGACATTTGCTGACGCTTTAGCTTCTTTTGCTATGTAGTCCACCATGTCGGAAGTATTGGGTTCAGGAACGGATACAGGTTCTGTAGTAGATTCCTGCATGATTTCTGTTTCCGCTCCCTCCAAAGATGCGACAGAAGAGGCTGTTTTGGAATCTGATGAAGAATTTCCTCCAGCAGTAGCAATGACTCCAATTATTACAGCCGCAGCTACAACAACAAGACAGCTAGATTTCTTTTTGTCCTTCTTTTTTGGAGCAGAATCCGTTTGAATTTGATTTTCCTTCTTTTTCATGTGTTTGTCCTCCCAATACATTATTTTATTAAAATGCCAAAGGCTATTTTAATCTCAATTCAATCAGTTCTTTTTGATACCCCAATAAGCGTGCTACCTGCTCAATGGTATATTCCTGATATTTCAAATATTCATACAGTATATTATCAGCAATCAGGAATTCAACGGCAAATTTATTGGCCTCTATTTCCAGCTTATCTACAGATTGGTACGTATTTGCCAGCAGAAAAGGCGTATTTGCCTTAGGGTGCATAATAGCATGTCCCAGTTCGTGGGTAGCAGTAAAAATTCGCTGATTACCCTCAAGATTGCAGTTAATATGTATTTGCTTTTGGCGTAGCACAAAGTTGTAATATCCATTGATAAGCCCCAGCTCTTCGTATAAGAGAAGGATATTTTTAGCTCGTATCACATCAAAAGGATTATCAGTTTTGTAATATCGCTTTAAATAGGCGACTTCTCTACGTATATCCAATGAAATCACTTCTCCTGATTCTCAGAGTTAAGATAACGCTTGTTTGTAAATTTCTTCGCATTAATTTTGGCAACACGTATGCTATGCTCCAAGCTCGCCTTTAAAAGTTCCTTTGTTTCTTCGTCCAATGGAGCTCCGTCAAACATGAGAGCGTCCTGCTGGTTTTCCAGGTCTGAAAGAGTTTGCTCTAACCGGCGGCTGATATCTCTTTCGTCACGAGCACTCAGTTGAGGTTGCTCTTCATTATCATCAGTTCCTGTCATTAAATAATTGATAGTTACCCCGAAATAGTCTGCTATCTTTTGGACTTTTTCCATGCTGGGCTTGTTTGTATCAATTTTGCATAGAGAGCCTCTGGCAAATCCAAGTTCTTGCTCTGCTTCTGTAACAGTCACTCCTTTTGTTTTGCACAGCTCCTTTATTCTGTTATACGTAAGAATAATGTTCCCTTTACTTATCGTAAGACTGTCTACAGTCACACCCAGAAAGTCAGCAATCTGCTGGAGCTTAGCAATGCTGGGTTTATTTTTGTTAAATTTATTTATTGAGCTCCGTGCAAAACCGAGTTCCTGTTCTAAACGATTAATAGAATAGCCTTTGCTTTTTGCAATATCTCGTATCTGTTCATATAGTCCCATATTTATACCTCAAAATTTTGCGCAATTAATGCTTGACATACGCAAAACTTTGTGTATAATAAAAATATGAGTTGCGCAAGATTTTGCGAAATGCCAAACTTAACCTTATTTCTAATATCAGTTGGTGGTACTTTTGATTTTAGAATATCTTACGCAAAAAGTCAATATAATTTCTCAAAATTTTGCGCAATAATATAAAGGAGGTGAGGGTAGGTGTTATTTGATAACGTAAGAGCGTTATGTAACGAAAGAAACATTGCAATTTCAAAGCTGGAGGACGATCTGGGATTTCCGCGAAGCTATATTTGCAAATGGAATAAAAATGAGCCGGGGATCCGAAAAGTCCAGAAGGTGGCTAATTACCTGGGAGTAACCATCGAGGAACTACTGAAGTAGGGAGGTGGAGAAATGTATATCCATGAAGCGGTGAAAAAAGCTGTTAGTATGGATGGTTTTATCACGATTCCTGAGTTTGATGGAGTGGCTAAAATAAAACCGACAAACGAAAAGGGAAATTGTATTGTGATGAACTGGGATGGCAGCCAGCCGTCAAAATATGGTTGGCAGCCGACTGCCAAAGAACTTATGAGAGATGATTGGATTGTTGTGAATTAAATGAAATTCCCTAAAAACTTCACAACATCCAGGAGGCCGTTTTTGAACCGATTTTCCATATAGACAATGGCTGAATCAGAAAGAGATACATAGTAGGCTATATTATCAGCCCAAAGGCAATCTAACATATTGGCACGGCTCAATTCTCGGCAGGTTTCATCTACATCTTCGAAAATCCATTTAGGGCATAGATTTTCATGAATATGATGAGAACTTCCGAAGCGTTTTGCATTGCTTTTTGGAGTGCCGTTCCTTCTCTTTTCGAGGTAGGACTTATATAAAAGGCAAAGCAATTTTTCAGAATCATTTGTTAATTCCATAATTGGTATGTTCCTTTCTACCTTATATACTCGGCCTGGCGGGGCCTGTGAGTACAGTATAAGGTGGGCAGATAGGAAAAGCAAGGTATGAAGAAGAGAGCTTCAGTGAAATCTTGAGGAGCTGTTGAAGCAGGGAGGTGAGAAGCATGTTTTTAGAAAACCATGACTATGCAATGGAAAATGGAGAAATTTTCCCCAGGGAGAAAGTCAGCGAGCTTGTCCAAGAGATTTTAAACAAGCTCGCTGAAGAAGGGCTGAGTGTTAACGAGGCGAAGCTTATATTACAACGTACTATAGATGTAGTCGGACAATTTTCTGTAGTAAAAATCAAGAGTTAAGCAATGACTGCAGGAGGAAAAACTATGGCAAGACAGGTGCTTAGACCACCAGATTGGTGGTATTGGCCAAAAGACTGG
>OBYG01001268.1_pt1 | contig 11228 bp, 11 predicted proteins | sample 1538201 | NCBI WGS metagenome assembly OBYG01 (sample SAMEA2580177, study PRJEB22360) | human gut metagenome | biome: human gut; feature: human-associated habitat; material: faeces | place: Denmark | collected 2008/2010 | reverse complement strand
AGAATACCGCCGAATACGCCCATCTGCAGCGAGTTGATGCCGACAACGCTTGCAGTTGCACCGGACAGGTCAGGTGCGCCGAAGTCGGTAATCATCGCGCCGATGGTCGCATGCATGACGAAGAATGCAATCACTGCCGACAGTGCTGCGACTTCCTTCTCCTGCTTGGCCATACCGATGGCCGCGCCCATGGCGAAGATAATGGGCAGGTTGCTGAATACGATCGAGCCTGCCGCGTTGAGTACCTGCAAGATGGCATTGATGAAGGTACCCGGGCCCATGATGCCCATCAGCCCGTAGGCTTCGAGCATGGTCTCATTGGTGAACGATCCGCCGATGCCTAAAAACAGGCCGGCAACCGGCAGAATGGCGATGGGCAGCATGAACGAGCGTCCAACACGCTGCAATACACCAAAGATCTTGTCTTTCATTTGCTTACTCCTCCTTTTTTGTAAACCCCATGGATAAACCAAGTCGGTGCAGATGGACGGTCAGGAAGGTGATCTCCTCGGGCGGCAGGCAGATGTCGAAGCTCTCTTGAAGATGCTCCCGAATCCGCAAGGCGCATTCGTAATCACTCCGGTAGCGCCGTGCGACCATGGACTGAAACTCGTTGTCATCCTCAGGTGTGTAGCAATTTTGGGTCATGCGCTGACCGAGGAATTTCAGGTGGGTGATAAACCGTCCATAATCGAGCGACTGCTCGTCCAGCTTGCAATCATAATAGGACTCGACGATCTCGATGATCGTGCGAATGAATTGGGTAATCCGAACCATATCGGACATTCTGCCGTCAATCTCGGCATTGACCAGGTGCAGGGCGATAAATCCCGCCTCGTCCCGCGCCAGCCGGAAGCCCAGCCGCCGCTCGATGATATCGAGCGCCTGGTCTCCCAGGGCATACTCTGCGGGATAGAAATTGGTAATCTCCCACAGCAGCTGATTGGGATAGGTAATGCCGTTGCGCATGCGCTCGACGGCAAAACAGATATGATCGGTCAGGGTAATATAAACGTTTTCACTCAGGCGACGGCCCAGCTGTTTTTCCGCAGTCTCGATGATCTCGGTACTGACATCGAGAAACTCGGGCGGGACATCGGACAACAATTTACTCAGACGGCTGGAGTGCTCCGGGCTGCGCATGGCGTAAATACGCTCCACATTGCGCGCCGGAACCAGGTCGCCCGGGTGTTTTTTAAACCCGATGCCAAGTCCCCGCAGGATGATCTCCCGTCCCCCATCGTCGTGCGCCAGCACGTAGTTATTGCCGATGACCCGACAGATGCGATAGGGCTGTCCGTCGGGACGACCAGGTATTGTCATAAGCTCTCCTTCAGCACATCGGCGATGGCCTGTGCGGCCTGCACTTCATCCTGCCCTTCAATCGTCACCGTGACCACATCCCCATGCCGGATGTTCAGGCCCAGCACGCTCAGCGGGTAAATGGCTTCGGTCTCGTCCCCGTGGGCTGCAATCACGATTTTACTCTGAAAAGCACCTGCTACCTGCGCCAAACGCTCGGCAGGTCGGGCATGAATGCCGATCGGATCGGCGATCTGGTGCTCCAACTTTTTCATGTGCATCTTCCTTTCTCACTGCATTTTGTGCAGAAAAAAAATAAAAAAGACCAAACATCCGGATATAAAATTGCCACATATCCAGTCGTTTGGTCTTGCCTGCATCACCAGTCACAAGCCGATGTTTAATTTCTGTACTTAGCATACTTGACTCGTATGCCGTTGTCAATCGATTTTTTGTATTTTTGAATTTTTTGTGAACTTAACCAATCCAATTCGTTAAATTTTAGGCAGTTTGTTGAGGAAACCTCGGACGTGTTTCGACATTTTTACCGAAACAGGCAGACAAAAAGACACCCGGCAAAGGGGAAAGCCGGGTGCCTTTTGGTGTGAGAAGTGCTTCTCCGCACAGGTGATGATGTGCCGATAAAGCGGATTTGGGTGATTTTTATGATGGTTTTTGTTGATTGACGCAAATATGACTTAGAGAGACTTAAGGTAAGATGCGATCTCCTCGTCCTTGCAGTTCGGGTAGAAGTACTCCGCAAAGTGTGCGCCGGAGATGGTCTCCTTGAGGAACTGCTGGTCGATCTCCTTGAGGATGGTCATGATGGGTTTATGGGTAACCTTCTTGACCTCGTCGAGGATCTTCTTATTTCTCTGCTCAGGCTCGCGGCGCTCCTGGGGGTAACCGCCGCCGAACGGCTCGGAGAACAGCTTAGCGAAGGTATCACGCAGGTTGATCTCTGCGCCCCAGCCGAAGCCCTGTGCAAACGGCATTGCGATGCAGTTGCCGTCGTTTACCTGACCGAACAGGTATGCGTCCAGCGGGTTGGTTACGTGGCCGCACAGTACGTTCGGGAAGGAGTTGCAAGCCAGCATTGCGCCTTGGCCGGTGCCGCAGCCGGTGACGGAGCGCCGCGCCGCGCCGCTCGACAGCAGGATGCTTGCCAGCAGGCCGTTCTTGACGTAGGTCAGCTGGGTCTCGTCGTCTGCTGCGTACATGCCGTAGTTGTCTACGGTGTGGCCAGCCTTCTCGGCCTCTTCCTTCAGGATCTCATAGATCTGCGCGTTCTTCTCAGCCTGCGAATTCTCGTTAATCAGTGCAATCTTCATGACTGTATTTCCCTTTCTGTTGTCGTTTTGCTTACGGCTGCTTGCCGATGTAAGCCAGGATACCGCCGTCAACGTACAGAACATGACCGTTGACAAAGTCGCTCGCGTCGCTTGCGAGGAAGACAGCCGGGCCCATCAGGTCGTCCGGAGTGCCCCAGCGAGCAGCCGGAGTCTTGGCGATAATGAACTGGTCAAACGGATGGCGAGAACCGTCGGGCTGGATCTCACGCAGCGGAGCGGTCTGAGGCGTTGCGATGTAGCCGGGGCCAATGCCGTTGCACTGGATGTTATGCTCACCGAACTCGCTGCAGATGTTGCGGGTCAGCATCTTCAGGCCGCCCTTTGCTGCTGCGTATGCGCTGACGGTCTCACGGCCGAGCTCGGACATCATGGAGCAGATGTTGATGATCTTACCAAGACCCTTCTTGATCATGCCCGGGATAACAGCCTTGGAGACGATGAAGGGACCGTTGAGGTCGATGTCGATGACCTGACGGAAGTCCTTCGCGCTCATCTCGAGCATGGGGATACGCTTGGTGATACCAGCGTTGTTGACTAGGATATCGATGGTGCCGACTTCCTTCTCAACCTTTGCAACCAGCTCGTTTACTGCGTCCTCGTTGGTGACGTCGCATACGTAGCCGTGTGCCTCGATGCCCTCAGCCTTGTAAGCTTCCATGCCCTTCTCGACCAGAGCTTCGTTGATATCATTAAAGACAATCTTTGCGCCGGCCTTTGCGTATGCGGTTGCGATTACAAAGCCGATGCCGTACGATGCGCCGGTGATCAGCGCGATCTTGCCTTCGAGCGAAAACTTAGACATTTCAAACATAATCGTTTTCTCTTTTTTCCAAAATGATCGGGTGAACAGCCTTGTCAAAATCAGACCTTCATCTTGACATCCGGATTGATCAGGGGCACACCGAAACCGGCGATTTCCAGATCCAGATAGACGAAGTTGATGGCTTTTGTCTTTTTATTGCGCGTAATGCTCTCCTCGACAAATCGCACACCCTGCTTGCCCAGATAGCGCATGGCCTTTTCCGGGTACGGGGTGTAAATGCCGATGTGACCGTTTTTACCACGACCGTTCTGGTTGAGAATCTCAAATCCACGGCCGGCAAAATGAGACTTGGGCTTTTTGTAGTAGGTAAAATGGAACAAATTGCACAGGGTCTGCGCGGTCTGCACCGCTTCTTCGCAGGAATCCTGGTTGACGCCCAAGTGAATCAGTTCAAAACCAAGCAGATGCTTGACCGCAGATGCAATCTCGGTCTCTGCCTGCTCCCAGTTTTTGTCGCTCAGGCTGCTCTCGGATACGATGAAGTCACCCACAGCGGCCAGCACGTTGGGTCCACCGAGGAATTCATGCAGGTTATCGCGGTCAATTCCACCCGATACGAGAAAGCGCATCTGGGGATACGCCTGGGCAAAGGCGCGCAGCGCTGCAGTACCGCCCGATGCCTGTGTGGGGAAGAACTGTACACAAGTCAGTCCGCACGCAATCGCGGTCTCGATCTCGCTCGCCGTGCTCACGCCCGGCACGATCTCGGCCCCGTTGTCCCGGCACCAGCGCACCAAATTTTCTTGGATGCCCGCGCATGCAATCCATTTGGCGCCCGCTTGTACCACTTGTTTCACCTGTTCTTTTTCTGTAATATTTCCTGCACCGACCAGGAAATCGGGATATTCCTTATGGATTTCCCGGATGGCGTCGCACGCGGTTTCGCCAGTCAGGAGCATGGCATCAACGCCGTGCTTCCAATACACACGCGAGGGAAACTGCGTCCACCGGTTCGCCGGCCTTGAGGATCGGCACCATTCCGATGCCGGAAATTTCTGAGATGAACGTATTCATAGCGCTCGCTTCTTTCTTTGATATGCTTGCCTTTTAGTTTGGCTCTTTTGCTGCTAGTAAGGCGGTTTACTTCCTGAGCGGTTCCACCCGCCGCCATGAAGCCTATGATCTTTGGAGAAAGGTGTTATATCTATGATTCGACAGGTGAATATTGAACCGATCGACCTGCGCCAGGACTTCCTTGAACCCCCTCCGATTACAAGAGACGAAGCCATCGCCGCGTTTGAAGCGTGTGTGAAACAGGTAGAAGCAAACATGGATTACTTTCAGGATAAGTTTCCGTGGTCGGCAACCAAGGAACTGAAGTATCCGATTATTGAAAACATCGAATGAACCGATGGTTTCTGGACCGGCATGCTGTGGCTGTGCTACGAGTACACCGGCGACGAAAAGTTCCGCGCACTGGCTAAGCGCAATGTGGACAGCTTCCTGCACCGTGTCGAGAACAAGATCGAACTCGACCACCACGACCTCGGCTTCCTCTACTCGCTCTCCTACGTCAGCGGCTACCAGCTGACCGGAAGCGAAAAGGCAAAGCGCGCCGCCATCCTGGCCGCCGACCAGCTGCAAGTACGTCATCCGTGACGACGCAAGCGCATTCCATACCTTCTATATGAATCCCGAGACCGGCGGCCCCGATCACGGTGCAACCCGTCAGGGCTACAACGATGACAGCGCGTGGGCACGCGGTCAGGCGTGGGGCATCTACGGCATCCCGCTCAACGTGCGCTACACCCACCAGCTCGAGTACGCCGATCTGTACCGCGGCATGACCAACTACTTCCTCAACCGTCTGCCCGAAGATCACGTGTGCTACTGGGATCTCATCTTTACCGACGCGGACAAGCAGCCGCGCGATTCCAGTGCCGCAGCGATTGCAGTTTGTGGTATGATGGAGATGGATCGTCAGCTGCCCGAGGACGCTGCCGACAAGGCGGTCTACCGTGGCGCTGCTGCCAACATCCTGTGCGCACTCATCAAGGGCTACACTTCCGAGACCTGTGAGCCCGGTTCCCCCATCCTGTATCACGGCGTTTACAGCTGGCATTCGGGCAAGGGTGTTGACGAGGGCAACATCTGGGGCGACTACTTCTACATGGAAGCGCTGATGCGCTGCATTAAGGACTGGCATCCTTACTGGTAAATAAAGCTTGCTTTTCAAGCTGATATAGTGTGAAGGAAACATTAGAAAGAGAGGATTTACTTATGAGTACTCCCAACATTGTTATGACGCGCATCGACGAGCGCCTGATTCACGGTCAGGGCAGATGTGGATTAAGTCCCTTGGCATGAACACCGTCATCATGGCAAACGATCAGGCGGCACAGAACCCGATGGCTCAGTCGCTGATGAAGGCTGTCCTGCCCAAGGATCTGGCCATCCGCTTCTATCCCGTCCAGAAGGTCATCGACATCATCTACAAGGCAAATCCCGCACAGACCATCTTCCTGATCGTCAAGGACTGCGCTGATGCACTGCGTCTGGTTCAGGGCAACGTACCGATCAAGAAGATCAACATCGGCAACATCCACAATGCTGAGGACAAGGCTGCTCTGCGCGAGATGGTCGAGAAGTACGGCATCGAGTTTGACACCCAGACCACTCCGAGCGGCACGGATGGTGCGGTACAGGTCAACATCAAGGATTACCTCTAAGGATCAAAGAAGAAACAACATGCTGACCGAGGATGAACTGACCCGCATCACAGACAGCATGTTTGCGCAGATGCAGTATCTCAAGGAAAACTATCTGCCCAAGTACAAGACCAGCAACTGGGGCAGCATCCAGACCTGTGCCATCGTATCCGTTCTGCCCTTCCTGCGTGCAGACTTCCAGTCCAACCCGCTCTATCAGTGGGCGCTGGACGAAATGACCCTGCAATTCTCCATTCAGGTCTACCCCGACGGCATGCACTGGGAGCAGTCCACCATGTACCACATCGAAGTGCTCAACTACGGCATGAAGGCCGTGCACTACATGGGTCTGCACCTCCAGCCCTGCCCGTCTGTGGTCAAGGAACAGGTGTACGCGCTGGCAAAGGCATTGGCCGGACAGCTCATGCCCTCGGGCGAGATCGAGACCTTCGGCGACAGCGACCGTGTATGCGCACGCGACGTACTCAGCCGTGCCGCCCTGCTGTTTGACGATTCGACCTTCCATTTTGTCGGTCTGGACGAGCTTGACCCCGAGAGCCTGTATGTCCTCGGCGTGCCCGCCGCGCAGCACTACGCCGCTATGACCGCATCCGCACCGCAGTCCATGCACTACGACGGCGAAGACAGCGGCATGTACACCCTACGCAACAGCTGGGACAAGGACGCAAGCTTCACCATGTCCACCAATGGTTCGCTGGGCAGCGGTCACGGTCACAGCGACAACCTGCATCTGTCGGTCTGCTATCAGGGCGACCCGGTACTGATCGACAGCGGCCGCTTCACCTACCGCGAAGACCATCCGCTGCGTGTCCAGCTCAAGGGCATGGCAGCGCACAACGGTGTGATGATCGACGACAAGGCATACTGTGTGCCGTCGGACAGCTGGGGCTATGCCGATTTCGGTCTGCCGCTCAAAAACTACGTCCGTCATGCCGATAACCTGCACTATTTAGAGGGGGCTATGCTCGGACATAACCCCTTGCAGGTGTGGGTGCGCAAGGTCATCGTCATCGACCCTGCCATCTGGATGATCGTGGACGAGGTCAAGTGCGACGGTGCGCACGAAGCACACAGCCGCCTGCACTTTGACCCTGCCGTGACCGTATCCCCGGCAGGCGATTGCCACCGGGTCACCACCCCACACGCCGCACTCACCCTGACCTGTCCGGGTACGGTGTCGTACACGAGTGAGCCGTGCTCGCTGCGCTACAATGAGCAGCAGCCGCACACGGTCGTGCACAGCAAGACCGCATTCACCGACAGCACAACCCTGATTATCACGCTGTGCGGCGACGGCATCACGGTACAGGACGCACCGGTCTTCCAGAACTTGACCGAGCCGACCGCACCCGACTTTGCGCAGGCGCGCAAGTTCATCCTGTCCCCGACCGAGAGCTACACGGTCGCGGTATACAGCAAGGACGGTCACAAGCAGCTGACCATTCTCAAAGCATAATCCCCTGTCTGCGCGCAAAAAAATCCTGTGGGCGGCAACTCCGCTCACAGGATTTTTTATCCCTATTGACTTAGTGATCGTCTACCACGTTGGTCAGCGTACCAATACCGTCGATCTCGCAGGTCACAACATCGCCCGACTTGAGGAAGCAGGGCGGCTGCATGCCCATACCGACGCCTGCCGGGGTACCAGTCGCAATGATCGTACCAGCCTTGAGCGTCATGCCGCGCGTCAGCTCGGCGAGCACCTGTGCAATCGTCGTGATGAAGTCGCCGGTCGAACCGTTCTGGCGCATCTCTCCGTTGACCGAGCAGCGAATGCCCAGTACCGGCGGATATGCGATCTCGTCGGCGGTCACGATGCACGGGCCCATGGACGTAAAGCCATCGAGCGATTTGCCGAAGTACCACTGCTTGTGACCGGTCTGCAGGTCACGCGCCGACACATCATTGATGATGGTATAACCGAAAATGTAGTCCTGAGCATGCTCAGCCGGGACCTGGAAGGCATCCTTGCCCAGAATCACACCCAGCTCGACCTCGTAGTCCAGGTTGTTCACCAGACCTTCGTAACGCGGAATCTTACCGCCGTCGCAGTTGGCCTCGCTGACGCGCTTGGAGAAGTAAATCGCCTTGGGACGGTCACCGAAAGCCTCCTGATTGAAGCGTCCGGCCTCCTCGTGATGTGCGTCGTAGTTGATGCCCAAGCAGACAACGTCCTGCATGGGGTACGGAATGGGCGCACGGCGTACCAGACTATCGAGTGCGATGGGCTTTGCACCCTCGGGTGCCTTGCGCAGCTTGTCCATCTGCTCGGGTGTAATGTTGCAGATCAGGTCGTTCATATCGGCAAACGTCAGGCCAAAATCCTCGAGGGCATACAGGCTGTCCGAGCCAAAACCCACGCCGATGCGGTCATCTCCATCCGGGCGTTCCCGGTAGGTATACAGTCTCATAATCGCAGACCTCCTTAACAGTGTTAGCAAAACGATTTATATATTCATCATAACAACTTTTTTAAACTTGTCAACCGATTTTCTCTCTAAAATTTGTATTCCCGTCCGGAATATGTTATACTGAACTTAATCATGGGGAAGAGGAGCATTTCTATGTCATCTAAACATAAAATGACCATACAGGAAGTCGCGGACGAAGCGCAGGTCTCTAAGACCACCGTTTCGTTTTTTCTCAACGGAAAACGCGAAAAAATGTCCGCAAGCACTTGGAATCGCATCGCCGCGGTCGTTGAAAAATACGACTACCGTCCCAGTACCACCGCACGCCTGATGACCGCCAAGCATTCCTGTCTGCTCGGTGTGCTCGTCGGCGATATCACCCACCATTTTTCCAATCGTCTGGTCAAGGGCATCGCCCAGGTCTGCCGCACCGGCGGCTACCAAATCCTCATTGGCGCGAGCGACTATGACGAGGACGCCGAACGCCTGCACATCGACCGCATGATCGACATGCACGTCGACGGATTGATCTTGCAGCCCAACGGCAACCCGCAGGAATCCATCGAAAAACTCAAGCGCGCCGGTATCCCGGTCGTCTGCATCGACAGTAACCCAGAGGGTCTGCCCCTGTGGGTTGTCACCAACAACTATCAGGCCACCTTTGACGCAATCTCGTCCTGTGTCGATCAGGGTTACGAGCAGGTCATTATGTTCTCGGCTACGCCGCACGTACTGACCTCCCGTCAGGAACGCTATCAGGGCTGTCTGGACGCACTGGCGCAAAAGAATATTCCTTGCCATGTGCACATCATCGACACCCAGACCCCGACCGAGGACATTCTCGCCGCGGTCAATGCGCACGATCTGACCCCGCGCACACTGATCTTCGTCGCCAACTCCTGGCTGCTGCCCAATGTGTTCACCGCGCTCAGGTGGCCTGCGCCTGCCCAGTGTGTCCCCCGCGCTAAAGCCGCTACACAGTCTTGTGCCGCACAAGCTGGGTATTCTGGGCTTTGATAACGACGACTGGGCCGACCTGACCGTCCCGACCGTGTCCACCATCGTCCAGCCTGCCTTCCAGGAAGGTGCAACCGCAGCCGCGCTGCTCATCGACCACATTCGCGGACGGTTTGACACCCCGCCCAAAACCACCCTGCCCTGTGAAGCCGTATGGCGCGGCTCGACTGGACGGGTATAAAAATTTCTCTACCACCTGCAAAAATGCACCGACAACGGCAATGTCGGTGCATTTTTTATGCAGTTTTTCTGCATTCTCCCCGGTTTTTGTGGGACTGGTAAGAAATCACACGGCTATTTTGTGAAAAAAGCCGGAATTTGGTCAAATAGAAAAATCGTATTTACAAGTCTCCGTTCGACACGTTATACTGTTAAAAGAATAACGAGAAGGCTCACACCATCCGTGAGCGAGAGGGGTTTATCCATGATTGCTTTACCGAAAAATTTTGAAACCTATCCCGAAGCACGCAAGGCGGGCTTTCTGCGCATGAAGGCGCTCAAAGATCAGGGTCAGCGCGTCGTCGGCGTGTTCTGCTCGTTCGTTCCGACCGAGTTCATCTACGCAGCCGGTGCCCTTCCGATCGGTCTGTGCGCGTTTACCGAGGAACCCATCCCGGCAGCCGAGGCCCATCTGCCCCGCAATCTGTGTCCGCTCATCAAGGCGAGCTATGGTTTTGCGCTGACCGACACCTGCCCGTACTTCTATTTCTCCGACTTCATCATCGGCGAGACCACCTGCGACGGCAAGCGCAAGATGTTCGAGCTGCTCGACGAGATCAAGCCGACCTATGTCATGCAGCTGCCGCCGAGCAAGGTTGCACCGCATGCGCTTGAGAGCTGGAAGGCAGAAATGGTACGTCTGCGCCGTCAGCTCGAAGAATTTTACGGCATCGAGATCACCGACGAGGGGCAGATGACCACGGAGGAGGCCATCCGTGAGGCCATCCGCCGCAAGAACCACGAGCGCGACGTGATGCTGCGCTTTATGGAGTTGGGCAAACTCAACCCGGCTGCACTGTCGGGCTACGAGATCAGCACCCGTCTGGACGCTTCGGCCTTCTCCTTCGATCTGGAAGAGCGCTGCAATGAGATCGAAGCTCGCACCCGCGAGGTACTGGAAAGCTGGGAGAAGAACGTCAAGGGCACCGAGAGCAGCCGTCCCCGTCTGCTGGTCACCGGCTGCCCCAACACCGGTGTGCGTGACAAGATCATCAAGGCGGTCGAGGAGATGGGTGCAGACGTGGTCTGCTTCGACGCGTGCAACGGTCTGCGCGACAAGCTGCGCAAGGTCGACGAGACCAAGCCGGTCATGGACGCGCTGGCCGAAAAGTATCTGGATATCACCTGTTCGGTCATGAGCCCCAACCCACAGCGTCTGACCGACATCGGCGACATGATCGATCAGTATCAGGTCGACGGCGTCATTGAGATCATCCTGCAGGCCTGCCATACCTATAATATTGAGGCATTCGAGGTCAAGCGCTATGTGACCGAGCAGAAGGGCAAGGCATATCTATGTCTGGAAACCGACTACTCGCAGGCGGACAAGGGACAGATCGCCACCCGTCTGGGTGCATTCCTGGAGATGCTGGGCTGATATGGACTACATTGGCATTGACATTGGCTCGACCGCGGCCAAGGTGGTCGTGCGCGG
>OBYG01001260.1_pt1 | contig 11330 bp, 9 predicted proteins | sample 1538201 | NCBI WGS metagenome assembly OBYG01 (sample SAMEA2580177, study PRJEB22360) | human gut metagenome | biome: human gut; feature: human-associated habitat; material: faeces | place: Denmark | collected 2008/2010 | reverse complement strand
TTAGGAAAATTGTTGACGATTATAGCTGAGAACTGTAAGATGAAATCTCATAGTGTTTAAAAAGAGGGGAAAGAGAGGCTGATGCTGATTTTTCCCTTTTTTTAGAATAGAAAACTCTTGTAGAAACAGATGCTTTCGTATGTTTTTACGGGAGTTTTTTATTTTAGAAAACTAGATTTTCAAAATATCTTATGATAAAATTTCCCATAATAAAAGGAAGCAGTAAGAAAGTACGAAGTAAAATAACGGAAGAAGAACGATGGGATAATAGAGGAGACAATGGAAATGGGAAAACGAATATTAATTACAGGCGGAACGGTTTTTGTAAGTAAATTTGCAGCAGAATATTTTGTAAAACGAGGGTATGAGGTATCTGTGCTGAACCGGGGATCGAGGCCGCAGGTCTCAGGAGTTGAGTGGATCTGTGCAGACCGGAATCAGCTGAATGGAGTGCTGCAGGGGAAAAATTTTGATCATGTGTTGGATATTACTGCATATACGAAGGAAGATGTGAAAAATCTTCTTGCGGAGTTGAAGGGATTTTCCACTTATATCCTGATCAGTTCCAGTGCGGTATCCCCTGAGACATTGCCGCAGCCTTTTTCAGAGGAGCAGCCGGTAGGATACAATTCTATCTGGAGAAAATATGGAAGTGATAAAATTGAGGCGGAGGAGTATTTGATGGAGAAAGTGCCGGATGCCTATGTGATCCGTCCTCCATATCTGTATGGGTCGATGAACGATGTTTACCGGGAAGCCTTTGTATTTGATTGTGCATTGCAGCACAGAAAATTTTATATGCCGGGGGATGGAAGCCAGAAGCTTCAATTTTTCCATGTGGAGGATTTGTGCAGATTGATGGAAGCTATTCTTGAGAAAAGACCAGAAGAGCATATTTTTAATGTGGGAAATGAGGCAATAGATATTCGTACCTTTGTGGAGCTGTGTTATCAGGCAGCAGGAGAACCATTGAGAGTGCGGCTTATAGGGGATCAGTTTTGCCAGACAGATTATTTTTGCTTTCCGGCATATGAGTATGTGCTGGATGTCAAAAAGCAGAAGGAACTACTGCCGGATGTGAAAGATTTCTATGAAGGATTGCGAGAGGCATTTGCGTGGTATTGTGAAAACAAAGAAGAGGTAGAGAGAAGAGAGTATATAGAATATATTGAAAACGAGATGAGAGGATAAACAAAAGCTTTCTTTTCTTAACCCGTTATGTTAGAATCAGCAAAAAGAAGAATGAGGTGAGAAGAGATGAAACTGATCAAACTTTGGGAAGCAGACTTCAGAAGGAGTGAATCTTCCGGAAGGATTTGTACCGGATACTGTATACCTTCTGGAAACGGAGGGAGAATACGTTGGAATTTTCAATTTACGGCATCGCTTGACGGAGGGACTCATTCATGGAGCTGGTCATATCGGTTATGGGATTTCTCCAAAGTACCGGGGAAAAGGATATGCAGCCAAAGGTCTGGAAATGCTGTTGGAAATTGCAAGAAAAATCGTGCCTGAGGAGGAAATCTATCTTTCGGTACATAAAGATAATCTGGCTTCCCTGAACGTGCAGAAGAAAAATGGAGCTTATATTCATCATGAGAATGAAGCAGAATATTTTACGCGGATTCCGTTGAAGAGATAGAGGCTACCGGAAATTTATGGTACATCTGATGCAGAAACAGTACAAAATTGAGATCCTGCTCGATTATGAGCAAAAAAGAATTACAAAACTTCAGGAACTGACGCTAGAATGGTGAATATAGAAGTAACCTGAAAAGTAAATTTTTCAAATATAAGAAAACTGGAGAAGAAAAAGATGTAGTTTTAAAATTCTTTCTCCATGAATTTCCGAGAGAGGAGATTTATGGACAAAGAAGGGAAAGGCTACATCTTTTCCTTGTTTTGAGATGGGCTGCTATGCGTTTTCTATTTTGCTTATGACCTCATTTACATCGAAGGTCATCGTTCCGTCTTCCAGCACAAAGAGTGGGACTCCAACGCCACCCTTTTCCTTTACTGCATCAAACATTGGATTGGTATCACGGATTTTTAAGAAGCGTTTGAGATTCCCGATGCTGTCAGAAAATTCAAGAAAGAGATAGCGAATCCCTTTTGCATCAAGCAGCGCTTTTGCATCTACACAGTCTTTACAAGTGTCTGTTCCATAAATGACAAGTTTCAATTTGTTTCCTCCTGCTAGTAGTTGAGATTGTCTTGAACGGCAAAAGTTTGCCATACAAAGGTTTACTGTTTCTATATCAGTATAGCATAATCTTGAAAAGGAATTACTCATTTTGTGAGAAAATTTATATAGTATGGGTTGGTCTTGCTGGGGAAAAGTGGAAGAGTTCGAATTATTTTTAACAATAAAAAAACGCTTGTGAAAACCAATTTGCTTTTTGCGTGTGAAATGCACAAGAAAAAGATAGAGAAAACAATCATTTTCGTCAAAATATAAGAAAAACAATGATAGTTAAAAAAATATCAATTTTTCTATTGACATTTTTTTAACGAGAAAATATACTAGGGGATGTAGAAAAGAATTTACTTAACTCATTTACAGGAGGAAAAATTGGTATGGCAAAGAAAAAAGAAGTAGTACCAGCAATTATTGACAGTGTAGAAGCTCTTACAGCAAAAATGGAAGCAATGCGTGAAGCACAGAGAGAATTTGCTACATTTACACAAGAGCAGGTAGATAAAATCTTTTTTGAAGCAGCTTTGGCAGCAAATAAAATGCGTATCCCATTAGCAAAAATGGCAGTAGAAGAAACTGGAATGGGAATCGTTGAAGATAAAGTAATTAAAAATCACTATGCAGCAGAATATATTTACAATGCATATAAAGATACAAAAACATGTGGTGTGATTGAGGAAGATAAAGCATTCGGAATCAAGAAGATCGCAGAGCCAATTGGTCTTGTTGCAGCGGTTATTCCGACAACAAACCCAACATCTACAGCAATCTTTAAGACATTGATTTCCTTAAAGACAAGAAATGCAATCATCATCAGCCCACATCCACGTGCAAAAGCAGCTACGATCGCAGCAGCAAAAGTAGTTTTAGATGCAGCTGTAAAGGCAGGAGCACCGGAAGGAATCATCGGATGGATCGATGTACCATCACTGGAGCTTACAAATGAAGTTATGAAAAATGCAGACATCATCCTTGCAACAGGTGGTCCTGGAATGGTAAAAGCAGCTTACTCTTCAGGAAAGCCGGCACTCGGAGTTGGAGCTGGTAACACACCGGTTATCATCGATGACACAGCAGATGTGAAGCTCGCAGTAAACTCTATCATTCATTCAAAGACATTTGATAATGGTATGATCTGTGCTTCAGAGCAGTCTGTGACAGTTCTGGAAAAAGTATATAAAGAAGTGAAAGAAGAATTTGCATACAGAGGATGCTACTTCCTCAAAAAAGATGAGATTGAAAAAGTTCGTAAGACAATCATCATCAACGGTGCATTAAATGCAAAAATCGTAGGACAGTCTGCTCACACAATCGCAGCATTGGCAGGAGTGGATGTTCCGGAAGATACAAAGATTCTGATCGGTGAAGTAGAATCTGTAGATATCTCAGAAGAATTTGCACACGAGAAATTATCTCCGGTACTTGCAATGTACAAAGCAAAGACATTTGACGAAGCGATCGCAAAGGCAGAGCAGTTAGTAGCTGACGGTGGATATGGACATACAGCTTCCATTTATGTACACCCTGCAGAGACAGAGAAGCTTGCAAAACATGCAGCAGCTATGAAGACATGCCGTATCCTTGTCAACACACCTTCTTCTCACGGTGGAATCGGTGATCTTTACAACTTCAAATTAGCTCCGTCTCTTACATTGGGATGTGGTTCTTGGGGAGGAAACTCTGTATCTGAGAACGTAGGAGTAAAACATTTGATCAACGTGAAGACAGTTGCCGAGAGGAGAGAAAACATGCTTTGGTTCAGAGTTCCTGAAAAAGTTTATTTCAAAAAAGGATGTATGCCGGTTGCTCTTGATGAACTGGGAACAGTGATGGGCAAAAAGAAAGCATTCATCGTAACAGACAGCTTCTTATACCACAATGGATATGTAAAAGGTATTGAAGAAAAATTAGATGAAATGGGAATCCAGCACACATGCTTCTATGAAGTAGCTCCAGACCCGACACTGGAATGTGCAAAAGCAGGTGCAGCAGCAATGACAGCATTCCAGCCAGATGTGATTATCGCTCTTGGTGGTGGATCAGCAATGGATGCCGGAAAGATTATGTGGGTAATGTACGAACATCCAGAAGCAGACTTCCTTGATATGGCAATGCGTTTCATGGATATCCGTAAGAGAGTATATACATTCCCGAAAATGGGAGAGAAGGCTTACTTCGTTGCAATCCCGACATCTTCAGGAACAGGTTCTGAGGTGACACCATTTGCAGTTATCACAGATGAAAAGACTGGAGTAAAATATCCATTAGCAGACTACGAATTATTACCGAAGATGGCGATTATCGATGCTGATAATATGATGAGCCAGCCAAAAGGACTGACAAGTGCTTCCGGTATTGATGCACTTACACATGCATTAGAGGCATATGCATCTATCATGGCAACAGACTATACAGATGGTCTTGCATTAAAAGCAATGAAAAATATCTTCAAATATTTACCATCTGCTTACGAAAACGGAGCAAACGATCCGATCGCAAGAGAGAAAATGGCAGATGCTTCCTGCATGGCAGGTATGGCATTCGCAAATGCATTCTTAGGAGTATGTCACTCAATGGCACACAAATTAGGAGCATTCCACCACTTACCACACGGTGTTGCAAATGCGTTACTGATCAACGAAGTAATGAAATTCAATGCAACAGACGTGCCTACAAAGATGGGAACATTCTCTCAGTATCAGTATCCACACGCATTAGAAAGATATGCAGAATGCGCTAGATTCGTTGGCGTTGTAGGAAAAGACGACAAAGAAACATTTGAAAAATTCCTTGAGAAGATCGATGAATTAAAAGCAGCAGTTGGAATCAAAAAGACGATCAAAGAATACGGAGTAGATGAAAAATACTTCCTGGATACATTAGATGAAATGGTAGAACAGGCATTTGATGATCAGTGTACAGGTGCAAACCCAAGATATCCACTGATGAAAGAAATCAAAGAAATGTACTTAAGAGTTTACTACGGAAACTAATTTCGGGAAAGATAGTAGTAGCTACCTAGTTAGGGAAAAAGAAGACGTAAGGCTGAAAAGGGCATTAGAAAAAGACAGGAGGACTGACGAAAGTCAGTGTCTTCTGTCTTTTTTGTGATTATTGCTGTTCAGCTTTCATGGCGTGATATCCAATCCAAACAGTCCAAACATATGCCAATGTTTTTGGGATCATCAACATTCCAATGATAGGCACAAGATCGGCAAATAATACAACAGGCAAATAAAACCCAAAGCTAATGACGATTGTCAGCCACATATTTTTGAATAGTTTATCGTTTTGCTCTCTAGAACTTTTATAAAATAGATAAATAATAATAAGACCCATAATTGTGAAAGGAATATTTCTATAAATTCCCCACGATAATGGAGATGCTGAACTTGTCCAGGCATTCTGTGGAAACAGACACAGGACAATTCTAGCTATTGCCATACCATATACGAATATAGTATAGATATTTTTCACTTTTACATGGTATCTGATTCGCCAAATATAATATAGAATGATATAAAATACGGTCATTGTGATAGAGGTAATAAATTTACCTGTTCCCAATGCAACTGTGAAGTTATCTAATCCTGTTGTACATAATGCAACTGCTCTCGGAACCAGGTGAAATGCATCTCCGAATCCTAATACAACTGCCATAATTCCAAAGAGGCGGTACTGCTTATTCCCATGACTTTTAGCAATCATAAGAATTCCCAATGTAACGACCCCTATAAGATAACATGCGTCAAATACTGTTTCAACTATTGCCTGCATAAAATAACCTCCTAATGTTTTTGTGAATAATAGTGTTTTCAACCTGACTGATGAAGCCTCATTTTCAAAATGAACAGCGTTCATGTTGCTATTTTAATTAATTTAGTTTGCTTTGTCAATACCTAAAACAGATAGATAAAGTGAATAAGTATATAAAAAATATTGATTTGACTGGAAAATTAAAGAAATATATTATCTTATATAGAGCATTGTATTAATTTATACATGTACCGATACCTATCCATATTCATTTTTTCTTGGAAAAGATGTAACATCTGTAAAAGATTTGAAAGGGAAAAATGTAAATGGAGTAGATAGTGATTCAGGGTTAATCAAAGAACCAGTGGATAAAGGAGATTTGATTGATGAATCTTTTGCAGTGAAGGCAGCGGAAGAAACAAAATAGAAAATCAGAATACCGGGAGTTCACAGTTCGTGGATTCTCGGTTATTTCTATAAATAAAACAGTAGCTTTTTTCGAGAGATTGAGATAAGTAGAGAATGAAAGAAAGAGGGAGGAACGATATTGAGTCAGAAAGAACATGGAAAGAAACAGGTAAAAAAAGCAGTCTGTGGTATCTGTGCGTCCGGCTGCCCAATGGATATCTATGTAGAAGATGGAAAGATTATTTCGGTAGAAGGAAGCAAAAATCTGCCTGGACAGAGCGGAGGACTTTGTGCGAAGGGGGCAGCTGCAAGACAGTACATATATAATCAGGAAAGATTGCTTTATCCGATGAAACAAGTTGGGGAAAAAGGACATGGAAAGTTTGTTAGGATCAGCTGGGAAGAAGCATATCAGACAATCGCAGAGAAATTACTGTCAGTCCGGGAACAGTACGGTGCACGGTCGACGATTTTTTATGCAGGATATCCGAAATGGTATCGTCCGGCATTGCTCCGTCTTGCAAATGCGTATGGATCACCGAATTATTGTACCGAGTCAAGCACTTGCTTTCAGGCATCTAATATGGCGTGGAAGTCCATCTATGGAAATGATATTTGCTTTCCGGATCTGGCAAATGCCAATACAGTTATGCTGTGGGCCTCCAACTTATATCACTCTAATACACCGATGAGCAAAAGCTATCGGGGAATGAAGGCACGAGGGGTCAAGATTATTGTGGTAGATCCAAGAAACACGGTCACGGCAAGAGAGGCAGATATCCATTTGCGCCTGCTTCCGGGAACAGACGGAGCACTTGCGCTTGGAATGGCACAGGTGATGATAGAAGAGGATCTGTATGACCATGAGTTTGTGGAAAAGTATGTTCACGGGTTTGAAGAATACCGGGCATATGTAAAGCAGTTTACTCCGGAGTATACAGAGAAGATCACCGGAGTTCCGGCAGAGAAAATTTTGGAGGCTGCAAGGCTGTATGCGACAAATGGTCCGGCGGGAATCATGTTCTCCGCGGCGACGGTCGTACATCATATCAATGGAGTACAGAATTATCGGGCGGTTCATACACTTGTAGGACTTAGTGGGAATTACGACAGAAAAGGCGGACATCTGGCAAGGCCACCGGTGTCTGCTCCGGTCAATGAATTTGGAAAAGTGAAGAGATACAATGGCGAGGAAGCAATTGGTCAGAAAGACTTTCCAGCATGGTTTGCGCTTCCATGTGAGGAGGCTCAGTGCACAAGATTGGCAGAATATATTTTGAAAGAAGAACCGTATCCGCTGAAAGCACTTGTGGCAGTTGGAATGAACCACAGAATGTGGCCGAAGCCGTCGTATCTTCAGGAGGCACTGAAAAAATTAGAGTTTTATGTCAATGTAGATCTGTTTCTTTCTGACTCTAGCGATATGGCAGATATTGTGCTGCCTGCGGCAACCTTTTTTGAGCGGGAAGAAATAAGGACAATGCGAGGAGGTATGGTCGGTCTTTCAGAAGCAGCAGTCTGTCCGTGCGGAGAGGCAAAAAATGACATTGAGATCATTCAAGAATTGGCACGCAGAATGGGACTTTCTGAACCGGTGCTTTCTGGAACCTATGAGGAATATATGAATTACATTCTCAAACCGACCGGACTTTCTGTGGAGGAATTGCGCGGACATCAAGGAGGAGTAAAGGCAAAACATTTGGTATTCGGGACAGAGAGAAGTTATGAGAGAGAGGGATTTGCTACACCGACAGGGAAAGCAGAATTTGTCTCTACGGTGTTAGAAAAATATAAGGATGCTTATGGGTATGACGGTCTTCCGGTTTACCGGGATTTCAGAGAAGTAAGTGAGGTGGACAGAACAGTTTATCCGTGGATCCTGAATACAGGTTCCAGAAAACCTCAGTATTTTCATGCACGTGTGAACCGTCTTCCATGGCTTGCGGCGTTGGAACCGGCGACTTTGGTGGAAATGCATCCATCCGATATGGAATCACTTCAGATTCAGGAAGGCGACCGAGTAATAGTGACTTCGCCAGGAGGAAGCATGGAAGGAATTGCGGCAGCCGTCAGAAACAATCTGCCGGGGATGGTACATATTTACCATGGAAACAAGAAGGGAGAAGCGAATGAGCTGATTCCGCTTACCTATCTCGATCCGATTTCCGGATTTCCGGGATATAAGAGTTATTTTTGTAATGTAAGAAGAAAGGAAGAGGAAGATGCCATATCGACTGAAATTTGATAAAGAAAAATGTATCGGATGCTATGCATGCCATATAGCCTGTCTGGATGCACATCACTCTGTAGGGGAAATTGTGCCGAGTTTCCGGGCATTTCAGAAGGTGACAGATTTATCAGGGACATTTGAAAAAACAGTGTGTCCAGGGTGCATTCACTGTGGAAAATGTGAGCATGTCTGCCCGCAACACGCAATTTACCGGGAAAAAACGACAGGTTTTATTCTCGTAGATCAGGACCTTTGCAATGGATGCAGAAGTTGTGAGGCAGTCTGTCCGCTTCAGGTGATCCACTTTAATGAAGCAGGAAAGATGGAAAAATGTGACGGCTGTGTGGAACGGATCAAAGAGGGACGAGAACCTGCATGTGTCCGGACTTGTTATCCGGGTGCGATCACATGGGAGAAGGTCGATGGCTAAGGGAAAAGACAGAAATAGGAAGGCTGATATCGCAGCATGTATCTTGGCAGGTGGAAAAAACAGCCGTATGAATGGCAGAAAAAAAGCATTTTTGCCGGTGGAAGAAACCGTATTTTGGAAGAAGATTGCTGCAAAATTAAGTGGATGTTCTGCCATTTATATTTCTGTGGAAGACCGGAAGAAATACGAACAAACACAAGCAGATGTTGGCGAGTGTGGCTTTGAGGGATTTCCGCTTGTGGAAGATTTGGAAAAAGAAAAAGGACCTCTTGGTGGGATTTACAGTGTTCTTACGGCCTGTGAGGAGCAGGCAGTTCTTTTTGTACCATGCGATATGCCGGAAGTGGATCAGGAATTAGTAGATACTATGAGAGGCGAATGGGTTCGTGAGAGAAAGCCGGTTTTTCTTATAAGAGATGGGAAGAGATGTCCATTTCCAGGCATCTATACGAAGGAGATGCTTCCATGGATCCGACGGCAGCTGGAACGAAAAGATTATAAACTGCAAAATCTTTTGAACGAGATAGAGGAGAAGATTGTCTGTTTGGAAGACGAAAGAGATGGGGGTGGCAATATTAATACAGAAGAAGAGTATCGGGCATATTTAAGTAAAATAGAAAGAAAAGAGCTGGTGAGGATTTCTCTGAAAGAGGCTGTAGAAAAAATTTTGGAGGAAGTACGCCCGCTGGATGCGTGGGAGGAACTTCCACTTTTGGAACTTTCCGGGCGCACGCTATGGGAAGATGTATATAGCAGACATGCCCAGCCTCCATTTCCGAGATCCCCTCTGGACGGTTATGCAATCCGAAGTCAAGACAGCATCGGAGCGGATGATACACACGGAGTCTTTCTGCATGTGATCGATACGATTTATGCAGGGGAAGTTTCGGGGAAGAAAGTAGGAGAAAAAGAGGCGGTACGTCTGATGACAGGTGCGCCGATTCCACAGGGGGCAGATACTGTGATTCGTCAGGAGGATGTGGAGAGAGTGGGGGACACGATCTCTGTTTTTCAAGAACAGCATGCCTATGAAAATTATTGTTATGCGGGGGAAGATTATTCAGCGGGTACCTGTCTGTTAACGCGCGGGGAAACCGTAGGCGCCGCAGAGTGTGGACTACTTGCCTCGATGGGGTATTCTCATGCAAAAGTGGTGCGCAATGTGCGTGCGGCGGTGATAGCAACCGGGAGTGAGCTGACAGAGCCGGGAAGCGAATTGTCGTTCGGCAAAATTTATAATGCGAATCTGTATCTTGTGTGTAGCAGGCTTACAGAGCTTGGAGTATCAGTAGTGTGGATGGATACCGTGCAAGATGATGCTCGGTGTCTTAACGATTCCATAGAGAAGGCATGTAGGCTGGATGCAGACTTGATTCTGACAATTGGCGGTGTATCGGTTGGGCAGAAGGATATTGTGGAGGAAACATATGGACTTCTTGGTGCAGAGATTTGTTTCCACGGAGTGAAGATGAAGCCAGGATCCCCGATGATGGGCGGAAGCTATCAGAAAATCCCGATGCTTAGTTTTTCGGGAAATCCATATGGTACTTTTGTTAATATGGAATTATTTGTGCTTCCGGTGTTAGAAAAGATGACGGGAAGCCAGAGATACCGGGTAGAGTACAGGGAAGGAACCTTGGCAGAAACCTTTGAAAAGACCGGGAAAGTGCCGCGGTTTGTACGGGCGAGATGGGAGAATGGAACGGTAGTGTGGAAAAGGCAAAATGCCTCAGGAATCTTAAGTTCACTCAATGGCTGCAATTGTCTGTTGGAAATTCCGCCTGGGATTGAAGAGGGACGAAAGAAAGGGGAGAAAGTATGGGTAAGAATGTTATCCAGCCGGTAATTTTTGCCGTGAGTGGCTATAAAAATACAGGAAAGACAACACTGATTACAGGAATAATTCCGATTCTAACTGAAAAGGGATATCAGGTGGCAGTCATCAAGCATGACGGGCATGAATTTGAGAGTGATGTGCCGGGAACCGATAGCTATCAGCATCAGAAAGCTGGTGCCTATGGAACAGCGGTGTTTTCAAAAAGTCAGTTTCTTGTCACAAAACGGGTTCCGGAAATTACCGCAGAAATGCTGCTTCCTTTTTTCCCGGAGGCCGATATCATCTTGATCGAAGGGTTAAAAGACAGTAGTTATCCGAAGTATATCTGTACATCACCGCAGGAAAATGCAACCCCGGATGAAGTTGCAGAGAGGATTTTGGAGCTTTTGCCAAAGGGGAGAGTAGGAGAAACTGCTAGTAATAAATAGATAAGTGCGTAAGTTTAGATTGATAATAAAATAACAATAAAAAT
>OBYG01001250.1_pt1 | contig 11423 bp, 7 predicted proteins | sample 1538201 | NCBI WGS metagenome assembly OBYG01 (sample SAMEA2580177, study PRJEB22360) | human gut metagenome | biome: human gut; feature: human-associated habitat; material: faeces | place: Denmark | collected 2008/2010 | reverse complement strand
GGATGCGTGATCTGATCCTTCAACTCAGCAAAAGTTCGATTTATTCAACAAAGCCCCATATCATAGACATAGTTGTTTGCAATGAACCATTCTTTAAATGGGCCGAACGCAAGATTTAATCCGGTCAATTTGTCAATGGAAAACCGAGGTTCTATTTCCGTAAATAGTGGTGAGCCCTCATCCCAGATCCCAACATCATAGTGACTGCCGACGCCAAAGAATTTCGGTAGATCAACATAACCATAAAAATCAAACCAGTCTTTTCTTCCTGCTACAGTATATTCAGGGTAGAGGTCGTTAGTCAGTCTTGGGCCAAAGCGAGAGTCTGTGCGACCAATGACATTCAAGCTTTGATGTAACCAGCTTTCATCAATTTTAATTTCCTGAGCGTTTCCAATGCAAGGTATTAATAGAATGGATAAAGCTATCCAGTGCTTTTTTATATACATAAATATATCTCTTATATATTGTTGATTTAGAGAGAAATAATGTCATCCAGTGAATGAATGGTATTATAAGTTTTTGTTATTTGCTTACTTCTACCCGCATTTCATTTACCTGTGCAGGAGTAATCTTGTGGCCTTTCTTAAAATAATCGATTACGACATTGGACATGTTATTTCCGGCGCGGACCTGGACATTTTTCCCTTCTTTGAATGCCAGAAAACCATCGCCCCCAAGTGCAAGGAAAGTCGTAGTCGCAACATGGTAAATATTCGTATCAACGATCTCTTCACCATTAATTTTAAAAGATACAATGCGCTGACCTACTGGTTTCTGCAGGGTATAGCGCATTTCTGCGCCTTTTGACATTTGCAGGATGCCATTGGTAAGCGATGCCCCGTGTTCCAGTAGGTTACGCAGATCCTTACCGCTGAGATCCATTTCAGTAAGTTCATTCTTGAAGGGGAATGTACTGGTAATGTCACCAAAGGTAATCGTGCCTGCATTTATATCAGCACGTAAACTGCCGGAGTTTATCAACGCAATTTGTGCAGTCGGTGCAGCGACAAGCATTGCATCGGTAAACAGGTTGCCAAGTTGCGATGACTCACCGTAGGCACGAGTTAATGCAATCGATGATTCACCGACTGGTTGGCGTACAAGATCCGCCAGTTTTTTATTCCAGCCATTGATAACTTTTTGTGTGGTTGGATCGGGTATCCATTCATCGGCATAAACCGTTTTCAGCTCAAAGCTCTTCACTTTATGAGTACGAGCTGTAGGGGTGACATCAAGGATTAATTTACCAATATTGATACCGCCACTGTCAGTCGAAAGGATTAAGGTGTTGCCGACTTTGATTGGTTCTGGCGTTCCGACGTGGGCATGCCCGGTAATCAGAATATCCAATCCTTTCACCTTGCTTGCGGTTTGAATATCTTTATCCAGCGCACGTCTAACATCTGTATTGCCAATGCTGGACTGACGCGCCGGTACGCCTTCATGAACCAGCGCCACGGTGAGGTCAACCTTATCACGTAACTCGTCGATATAATGCTGCAAATACTTCACTTCATCACGTGCTTCAATCCCCTGATTCTTGAGGGTCGCGGAAGATTTATCAAATCGGTTATTATTGTCATTATCGAGTCCCTGGAGAGAGAGCTCCGAGACCGTGTCATTAAATGCAAATACGCCGTGTAGCCCAACAATACCAATCTTGATGCCATCTTTTTCCAGGATGGTGTAGGGCTTGTTCCAGAAGGGTTTCTCACTCTCTTTATGATAAACATTGCCTAATAAAACAGGGAAATTCGCTTTGCTTAATTGTCGGAGGGCATTATCCCAGCCATGGTCAAACTCATGATTACCGATTGATACTGCGTCAAAAGGCATGGTATTCATAATATCAATTATTGCTTCGCCCTTTGTCAGGCTACTGATATATGGCCCGGTGAAATAGTCTCCAGCATCAAAATAAAAGGTGGCTTTATTTTTGGCTTTCTCTTGTTTTACTAACGTGGATATATTGGCAAAGCCACCAATGTCGCGTTTTCCGTCTGCGACATACGGTACTTTATAGGAATCCACATGAGCGTGAAGATCATTGGTATAAATAATCGTGACATCCTGCGCCATGACTGAGGTCGAAAAAATAGTCAGCAATGTTGCGGCAAGTAAAGTACGCTGCGCTGTTTTCATTCGCATTCCTTGTTAAATAAATTGACTGATAAATGAGATTTTATTTGGCGACGTCCATGACTCGTTTAGTTAAGTCTGGGGTGACAGGTTTATGATTTTTGAAATAATCGATGATAGATTCCGCCGAGGTTGTTCCCGGTATCGTCTTCACATTTTTTCCATTCAAAAATGCTTCAAAACCGTCACCACCACTGGCACAAAAGGAGTGCGTGGCAATACGATATGTTTGATTATCTTCCACGGGTTTGCCGTTAATGGTGAAAGAGATTAACCGTTGGTTGAGTGGTTTTTTGCTGTCATAGACAACCGCAACGCTTTTTGAAACCTGTAACACACCGTTAGTTAGATTGGTTGCATGCGTCATCAATGATTTGAGATCGCGGCCCGTCAAATCCATCTCGATGAGGTCATTATTAAAGGGGAATGTGCTAATAACATCTCCCAGTGTGATATCGCCTTTAGGAAAATCAGCTCGCATCCCACCGCTATTTTGAAATCCGGCAACGGCATCAGGTGTTTTTTCCATCATTGCATCAAGAATAAGGTTGCCGGTAGAAGAGGAACTACCATACTCACGTGTTAAAACTACGGGAGAATGGCCGACAACTTCCTGTGTTATTTTGTTAAGCTTTGCACTCCATTTATCAATAGTATTTTGAACGATGGTGTCAGGTTTAAATTGATCTGCAAAGATGGTGATTAACTCACCATTATAACTATCAATTTTCTTCGTTTTCGGATTGTAATCAAGCACAAGTTTTCCGATGTTGGTGCCGTATGCATCGGTAGATACAATTAATGTGTTATTAACTTTTATTGGTTGCGGTGTTCCGACATGTGCGTGACCGGTAATTAAGACATCAACACCATTCACTTTTTTAGCTGTCTCAATATCTGCCTGTAGTAGCCGCTCCACATCTTTACTACCAAAGCTTGATTGACGCGCCGGGACACCTTCGTGAATTAGCAAAACGGTAATGTCGACTTTACCTTTTAATTCTGCAAGTGCTTTATTTAAATATTTAATTTCGTCTCTGGCTTCTACGCCTTCACGTGCTTTTGCCGCGACTGTATCATAGAAAGCGAATGCGCCATGCAATCCAATCACACCAATCTTTAAACCATCTTTTTCGATAATGGTCCACGGATGATCCCAAACTGGTTTATTCGTATCGGTGTAGTAGATATTTCCCAGCAGAATGGGGAATTTTGCTTTTGATAACTGAGACACCATATTGGGCACACCGTGATCGAACTCGTGATTACCAACAGACACCGCATCAAAGGGCATAGTGTTCATGATATCAATAATAGCTTCACCTTTGGTCAGGGTGCTGATATACGGCCCGGTAAAATAGTCGCCTGCATCAAAGAAAAACACATCTTTGCTTTTTTTCTTCGCTTCATTAACGATGCCTGCAATATTAGCCATACCACCTATAAGTCTGTTCTTATCAACAGCGAGGATTTTTGCCGGATTGACATGTGCGTGAATGTCATTCGTATAATAAATAGTAACGTCCTGAGCTAGAACACTGTGAGAAAATATCACGCCGAATATGACTGATAATGTTGTAAATACAGTTTTCATCATCCCTCCTGGATAGGGTGTGTTACATTTGTTGAATTATTTAAATAAAAGGCACATCGTGTCTTATTTTATGTAAGCATAGTTCAGAAAAGTATTGTGTGATCTTAGTAACAAATAATGTTATTAATTAAACATTGACCATGATTATATTTCACGGTCATACATTTATATATTTAATTAAATGAAAGGTAGTGATCTCTCTTAATTTATGGTCGTTTGTCGAGTGTATTGACTAACAAGATGGAGTGAGCGATTCATTGTATTTTAACGCCAGTGAGGTCAGCATTTGCGTTACGCGACCTGCGGATAATAACGCGCTTTGGGTAAAGTCGTGTTGGTCTGTCAGCCATGTGATAAAACAACGACTGGTTGCCAGAGAAACATTTGCGCCCCTTTCTAAGCTGGCTCCCGTGAGTAGGCAGACCATCTTGCAATTATTCCCCTGCTCCCAGCGCTGCCACTGATTTTGCCACCAACCATGGTATGTCGTTCCCTTAAAATGCCAGGGCGTATCAGCGTTACTGTCACTGATTTCTTCTTCTACGAACCAAAGTTCACCTTGTTGTTGGCGGAACTGATCTGCCCAGGCTGTAATAATTGCGCCTCTTAGAAAACATTCGTGTGAAATAATATGCGTTTTGACATCTGGATAGCGGATTTTCAGTATTCTGAAATGCCCGTGTGCCGTGATAACCGGGCGTAGTATGGCTCCCTTACCGTTGCGCTTGAGTACAGCACTGCCATACTGAATTTCATCGAACTGGCTCCGGCGCAAGAATTGCGCTTCACGCATATCTACCTTCTGCACGATATCGCGATGGTGCATAGTTGGTTCTGTGTTGCCCTTGTAACTGTACCGCAGACTGTCTCCTGTCTGATGTTGCGTATAATTCGTGGAGAGATGAAGAATGTTGCCACGAGTGGCGTCAAGACTGACTAAAACATACAGTTTTTGTACTGCGCTGGCCCCTTGAAAGGGTATGAACAGTTGAACGGTTTCAATGGCCTGGGGATGCGTAATTTCTTTCTGATATTTTTTAGGCGTCCAGACTTTTTTGCAGTTACGGCATTGAATGCGTTGCGAACCCTGTGGATTGTGACCATAACAAATCATGTCTGTGCCATAACATACCGGGCAGAAATGGCCTTTCTCAATTGCATAAGTAGACAAGTGAACTGACAACCAGTCACGAAATTGTTGCTCGTCAAACAACGGCGGGTAACTGCCACATGCCCGACAGTGCAGTGCCGGATAACCCAGTTTATAGTCTGGCCAACTGTAATCTTCCGATGAGGCCAATCCCAAATTTCGGCAACCGAACGTTTTACAGGCATTAATCGTAAACAGAGTCGACATATATCACCAACGATTTCACAAGGTCGTTGATTTTGTCCGGCAACTATCCCCTGCGGATGTGATTACTCTCACATAAATAAGTCTTTCAGAACGTAATGTAGCAATCCTTTATCTCACTGAAAGGGATTGTTTATGAAAATTAAAATACTTGCTGCGGGTATCGCATTAACACTGCCGTTCTGGGCTTGCGCTAAAGATGTCACTATCATTTATACCAACGACCTCCATGCGCATGTAGAACCTTATAAAGTGCCGTGGATCGCTGACGGTAAACGGGATATTGGCGGCTGGGCAAATATCACTACGCTGGTTAAGCAAGAAAAAGCAAAAAATAAAGCGACATGGTTTTTTGATGCGGGCGACTATTTTACCGGGCCATATATCAGCAGCCTGACCAAAGGTAAGGCTATTATCGATATTATGAATACTATGCCGTTTGATGCCGTCACAATAGGCAACCATGAATTTGACCACGGCTGGGACAACACATTATTACAGTTGAGCCAGGCAAAATTCCCTATTGTGCAGGGCAATATTTTTTATCAGAACAGCAGTAAATCATTCTGGGATAAGCCATATACCATCATCGAAAAAGACGGTGTGAAAATAGGCGTTATAGGTTTGCACGGAGTATTTGCCTTTAATGATACGGTATCTGCTGCCACGCGCGTGGGTATTGAAGCGCGCGATGAAATTAAATGGCTACAACGTTATATCGATGAACTCAAAGGCAAGGTTGATTTGACCGTCGCCCTGATCCACGAAGGTGTTCCAGCCCGCCAGTCCAGTATGGGAGGCACAGATGTGCGTCGCGCGTTGGATAAAGATATTCAGACGGCAAGTCAGGTGAAAGGGCTGGATATTTTGATCACCGGACATGCACATGTGGGTACGCCGGAACCGATTAAAGTCGGCAATACGCTCATCCTCTCCACTGACAGCGGCGGGATTGATGTGGGCAAACTGGTTCTCGACTACAAAGAGAAGCCGCATAATTTTACGGTGAAAAACTTCGAGCTTAAAACCATTTACGCTGACGAGTGGAAGCCCGATCAGCAAACGAAACAGGTGATCGACGGCTGGAATAAAAAGCTTGATGAAGTGGTGCAACAAACGGTGGCGCAATCGCCGGTTGAATTAAAACGTGCCTATGGTGAATCGGCTTCCCTCGGGAACCTGGCGGCTGCCGCTTTACTGGCAGCAGCGGGTAAAAATACCCAACTGGCGTTAACAAACTCTGGTGGTATCCGCAATGAGATCCCCGCAGGGGCGATTACGATGGGCGGCGTCATCAGTACGTTCCCGTTCCCCAACGAACTGGTGACGATGGAACTCACGGGTAAACAATTACGCAGTCTGATGGAACACGGCGCAAGTTTAAGCAATGGCGTTTTACAGGTATCGAAAGGCCTGGAAATGAAGTACGACAGCAGCAAGCCGGTTGGTCAGCGGGTAATCACACTGACTCTGAATGGCAAACCCATTGAAGATGCGACGGTTTATCACATTGCTACTCAGAGTTTCCTTGCTGATGGTGGAGATGGTTTTACCGCCTTTACCGAAGGGAAAGCGCGTAACATAACGGGCGGTTATTACGTTTATCACGCGGTGGTTGATTACTTCAAAGCGGGCAACACCATTACGGATGAACAGCTCAACGGTATGCGCGTGAAGGATATCAAATAAAAGTGCGCACTGAATTGACTCAACTGTTTGTTACCCGTTGATTGCGCAGATCCTGTATTCGGCCTACGCGAGGGCGCAGGCCAAATCAGATGCCTTAACATCACCATCCGGTGGCAGGACGTTGTTTTTCGAATTAGCCCAGGTGTCGCTGTGTTGTCAGAATATGAGTCAAAACGTGCGAGGTGGATTGCGCTATAGAGAAATCTTTTATCGCCTCTAATTAAGATGAGTTTTTTTCATCTTCCCTGATTTTTCCTCACCATCATTGGTTATTTTTCGGTTGACGCCCTTCGGCTTTTCCTTCATCTTTACATCTGGACGTCTAAACGGATAGATGTGCACAACACAACATATAACGATAAGCGATTGATGAGGTAAGGTATGAGCTTTTTTCACGCCAGCCAGCGGGATGCCCTGAATCAGAGTCTGGCAGAAGTCCAGGGGCAGATTAACGTTTCGTTCGAATTTTTCCCGCCGCGTACCAGTGAAATGGAGCAGACCCTGTGGAACTCCATCGATCGCCTTAGCAGCCTGAAACCGAAGTTTGTATCGGTGACCTATGGCGCAAACTCCGGCGAGCGCGACCGTACGCACAGCATTATTAAAGGCATTAAAGATCGCACCGGCCTGGAAGCGGCACCGCATCTTACCTGCATTGATGCGACGCCTGCCGGGCTGCGGATCATTGCACGCGACTACTGGAATAACGGTATTCGCCATATCGTGGCGCTGCGTGGCGACCTGCCGCCGGGAAGTGGTAAGCCAGAAATGTATGCTTCTGACCTGGTGACGCTGTTAAAAGAAGTGGCAGATTTCGATATCTCCGTGGCGGCGTATCCGGAAGTACATCCAGAAGCGAAAAGTGCCCAGGCCGATTTACTCAACCTGAGACGAAAAGTGGATGCCGGAGCCAACCGCGCCATTACTCAGTTCTTCTTCGATGTCGAAAGCTACCTGCGTTTTCGCGATCGCTGCGTCTCGGCAGGCATTGATGTGGAAATCATTCCGGGAATTTTGCCGGTTTCGAACTTTAAACAGGCGAAGAAATTTGCCGACATGACCAACGTGCGTATTCCGGCGTGGATGGCACAAATGTTCGACGGCCTGGATGACGATGCTGAAACCCGCAAGCTGGTGGGCGCGAATATTGCCATGGATATGGTGAAGATTTTAAGCCGTGAAGGAGTGAAAGATTTCCACTTCTATACGCTTAACCGCGCTGAAATGAGTTACGCGATTTGCCATACACTGGGAGTTCGACCTGGTTTATAAATAGTGTGCCTTTTGTGAAAATCACACAGTGTTCACAAATTTTAAACAGAGCACAAAATGCTGCCTCGAAATGAGGGCGGGAAAATAAGGTTATCAGCCTTGTTTTCGCCTTCATTACTTGAAGGGTACCAGGCTAAAACCTTTTCTTATAAAGCATTCTGCCGAAATCAGACATACTCATAAAGGCTTAATTACGATCAATTTGATCTACATCTCTTTAACCAACAATATGTAAGATCTCAACTATCGCATCCGTGGATTAATTCAATTATAACTTCTCTCTAACGCTGTGTATCGTAACGGTAACACTGTAGAGGGGAGCACATTGATGAGCACGTCAGACGATATCCATAACACGACAGCCACCGGCAAATGCCCGTTCCATCAGGGCGGTCACGACCAGAGCGCAGGTGGGGGCACAACCACGCGCGACTGGTGGCCAAATCAACTCCGTGTTGACCTGTTAAACCAACATTCTAATCGTTCTAACCCGCTGGGTGAGGACTTTGACTACCGCAAAGAATTCAGCAAATTAGATTACTACGGCCTGAAAAAAGATCTGAAAGCCCTGCTGACAGAATCTCAACCGTGGTGGCCAGCCGACTGGGGCAGCTACGCCGGTCTGTTTATTCGTATGGCCTGGCACGGCGCGGGTACTTACCGTTCAATCGACGGTCGCGGCGGCGCGGGTCGTGGTCAGCAACGTTTTGCACCGCTGAACTCCTGGCCGGATAACGTAAGCCTCGATAAAGCGCGTCGCCTGTTGTGGCCAATCAAACAGAAATATGGTCAGAAAATCTCCTGGGCCGACCTGTTTATCCTCGCGGGTAACGTGGCGCTGGAAAACTCCGGCTTCCGTACCTTCGGTTTTGGTGCCGGTCGTGAAGACGTCTGGGAACCGGATCTGGATGTTAACTGGGGTGATGAAAAAGCCTGGCTGACTCACCGTCATCCGGAAGCGCTGGCGAAAGTACCGCTGGGTGCAACCGAGATGGGCCTGATTTACGTTAACCCGGAAGGCCCGGATCACAGCGGCGAACCACTTTCGGCAGCAGCAGCTATCCGCGCGACCTTCGGAAACATGGGCATGAATGACGAAGAAACCGTGGCGCTGATTGCGGGTGGTCATACGCTGGGTAAAACCCACGGTGCCGGTCCGACATCAAACGTAGGTCCTGATCCAGAAGCAGCACCGATTGAAGAACAAGGTTTAGGCTGGGCGAGCACTTACGGCAGCGGCGTTGGCGCAGATGCCATTACCTCTGGTCTCGAAGTGGTCTGGACCCAGACGCCGACCCAGTGGAGCAACTATTTCTTCGAGAACTTGTTCAAGTATGAGTGGGTACAGACCCGCAGCCCGGCTGGCGCAATCCAGTTTGAAGCGGTAGACGCACCGGAAATTATCCCGGATCCGTTTGATCCGTCGAAGAAACGTAAACCGACGATGCTGGTGACCGACCTGACGCTGCGTTTTGATCCTGAGTTCGAGAAGATCTCTCGTCGTTTCCTCAACGATCCGCAGGCGTTCAACGAAGCCTTTGCTCGTGCCTGGTTCAAACTGACGCACAGGGATATGGGGCCGAAATCTCGTTACATCGGGCCGGAAGTACCGAAAGAAGATCTGATCTGGCAAGATCCGCTGCCGCAGCCGATCTACAACCCGACCGAGCAGGACATTATCGATCTGAAATTCGCGATTGCGGATTCTGGTCTGTCTGTTAGTGAGCTGGTATCGGTGGCCTGGGCGTCTGCTTCTACCTTCCGTGGTGGCGACAAACGTGGTGGTGCCAACGGTGCGCGTCTGGCATTAATGCCGCAGCGTGACTGGGATGTGAACGCCGCAGCCGTTCGTGCTCTGCCAGTTCTGGAGAAAATTCAGAAAGAGTCTGGCAAAGCTTCGCTGGCGGATATCATCGTGCTGGCAGGTGTGGTTGGCGTTGAGAAAGCCGCAAGCGCCGCAGGTTTGAGCATTCATGTACCGTTTGCGCCGGGCCGCGTTGATGCGCGTCAGGATCAGACTGACATTGAGATGTTCGAACTGCTGGAGCCAATTGCTGACGGTTTCCGTAACTATCGCGCTCGTCTGGACGTTTCCACCACCGAGTCACTGTTGATTGATAAAGCACAGCAACTGACGCTGACCGCGCCGGAAATGACTGCGCTGGTGGGCGGGATGCGCGTACTGGGTGCCAACTTCGATGGCAGCAAAAACGGCGTCTTCACTGACCGCGTTGGCGTATTGAGCAATGACTTCTTCGTGAACTTGCTGGATATGCGTTACGAGTGGAAAGCGACCGACGAATCGAAAGAACTGTTCGAAGGCCGTGACCGCGAAACTGGCGAAGTGAAATACACAGCCAGCCGTGCGGATCTGGTCTTTGGTTCTAACTCTGTCCTGCGTGCGGTGGCGGAAGTCTACGCCAGCAGCGATGCCCACGAGAAGTTTGTTAAAGACTTCGTGGCAGCGTGGGTGAAAGTGATGAACCTCGACCGTTTCGACCTGCTGTAATCTGACCTTCTTCAGCGACTGCCTTCCATGCAGTCGCTGAAGTTTCTTTACCGGCGTATAGTGTCCACAGGAAAACTACACACTGGATCTCTCATGTCTGCCGCAGGAAAGAGCAACCCACTGGCAATCAGTGGCCTGGTTGTGCTCACACTTATCTGGAGTTATAGCTGGATTTTCATGAAGCAAGTCACCAGCTACATCGGTGCCTTCGACTTCACCGCCTTACGCTGCATTTTCGGCGCTCTCGTTTTATTCATCGTCCTTTTATTACGTGGTCGCGGAATGCGCCCGACGCCGTTTAAATACACCTTAGCCATTGCCCTGTTACAAACCTGCGGGATGGTTGGCCTGGCACAGTGGGCGCTGGTCAGCGGCGGAGCGGGGAAGGTGGCAATCCTGAGCTATACCATGCCGTTCTGGGTGGTAATTTTCGCCGCGTTGTTTCTCGGTGAACGCCTGCGACGTGGGCAATATTTCGCGATACTGATTGCCGCTTTCGGCTTATTTTTGGTGTTGCAGCCGTGGCAACTCGATTTCTCTTCGATGAAAAGTGCCATGCTGGCAATCCTCTCCGGTGTGAGTGGGGGGCGAGCGCGATTGTTGCTAAACGTCTGTATGCCCGCCATCCGCGCGTGGATTTATTGTCGCTAACATCCTGGCAGATGCTGTATGCGGCGCTGGTGATGAGCGTGGTCGCTTTACTGGTGCCGCAACGTGAAATTGACTGGCAACCCACCGTGTTCTGGGCGCTGGCCTACAGTGCGATTCTGGCGACAGCGCTGGCGTGGAGCTTATGGTTGTTTGTATTGAAAAACTTGCCTGCCAGTATTGCCAGCTTAAGCACACTGGCCGTTCCCGTTTGC